>Ga0123339_10002595_pt1 | contig 12202 bp, 8 predicted proteins | sample lystaG_FD_89956 | JGI IMG/M metagenome (GOLD analysis project Ga0123339, IMG submission 89956) | Glacier valley bacterial and archeal communities from Borup Fiord, Nunavut, Canada, to study Microbial Dark Matter (Phase II) -... | ecosystem: Environmental > Aquatic > Freshwater > Ice > Glacier ... | reverse complement strand
GAGGTGGCGGCGCTCGAGCAGAAGGTGGCGCGGCTCAAAGAACTCAAGGGAAAAGCGCAGGACCCCTTGTTTCTCGAGGAACTTGCTCGCTGTCAGGGCTTTGTGAAGGGTGGTGAGCGGGTGCTGATAGATTCGAGCATGGTGGGAAAAAGCGAAGCCGCGCCCTGTGCCCCACGCAAATTGTTGCCCGAATAGACCTTTTTCACAAGAAGTGGGGAATGTTTTACAAATGCCTGTGTCAGGGCGGCCCCAGGATTTCAAACGCGTCACGGAGTCTGCAAAGCCTGGTTTTCCGAAATGCTTTTTACCCTGGAGCGAAAAAATCTCGAGTGGGACGGCTCGCCATGCCCAGTGTTTCTAAGCTGCCTTGACTGACCCAATGTATTAAGGTTTTATGCCTCTGAAGCTTACGGCCCGTAAGGTGCAAAATAGAAGTGTTATGCCAACTTACCGCTCGAGAACGACTACTGAAGGCCGCAACATGGCAGGTGCACGCGCGCTGTGGCGGGCGACCGGAATGCAGGACGGGGATTTCCAGAAGCCGATTATTGCGGTGGTGAACTCATTTACTCAGTTCGTTCCGGGTCACGTTCACCTCAAAGACCTGGGCCAACTGGTGGCGCGTGAGATTGAGGCAGCGGGCGGGGTGGCCAAGGAATTCAACACCATTGCCGTGGATGACGGCATCGCCATGGGTCACGACGGAATGCTGTACTCGCTGCCCAGCCGAGAATTGATTGCCGATAGCGTGGAATACATGGTGAACGCGCACTGCGCCGACGCGATAGTGTGCATCTCCAACTGCGACAAAATCACACCGGGGATGCTGATGGCGGCCCTGCGCCTGAACATTCCTGCCGTGTTCGTGTCCGGTGGCCCGATGGAAGCGGGAAAAATCTTGCTCAAAGACACGCTGCACACCCTGGACCTGGTGGACGCGATGGTGATGGCTGCCGACGACGGTGTAAGCGACGACGACCTGGAGGCCGTGGAGCGTTCGGCCTGCCCCACTTGTGGTTCCTGCTCGGGGATGTTTACGGCCAACTCGATGAACTGCCTCACCGAAGCCCTGGGGCTATCCCTGCCGGGGAACGGTTCGGTGCTGGCCACGCACAGCGACCGTCAGAACCTGTTCAAGCAGGCGGGCCATCTTATTGTTGACCTGGCCAAACGCTATTACGAGGGGGACGACGCCAACGTTTTGCCGCGCAACATTGCCACGCTCAAAGCCTTTGAAAACGCCATGACCTTAGACATTGCGATGGGTGGCTCGAGCAACACCGTGCTGCATCTGCTGGCCGCCGCGCACGAGGCGGGAATAGATTTCAATATGGCGGACATCGACCACCTGTCGCGCCGCGTTCCGGTGCTGTGCAAGGTGGCCCCCGCGAAAAGTGACGTTCACATGGAAGACGTTCACCGCGCTGGGGGCATCATGGCTATTTTGGGCCAACTCGAGCGGGCGAACTTGCTGAACAGAGACGTGCACTCGGTCCACTCGAGCAGCTTACTCAGCGCCCTCGAGCGCTGGGACGTGTCCCGCACCGGGGACGAGCACACCCTCGAGTTCTACCGCGCCGCACCTGGCGGTATCCCCACCCAACTCGCCTTCTCGCAGTCGCGCCGCTACACCGCCCTGGATACCGACCGTGAAAAGGGTGTGATTCGCAGCTTTGAGCACGCCTTTTCAAAGGATGGCGGCTTGGCAGTGCTGTACGGCAACCTCGCCGAAGAGGGCTGTATCGTCAAGACCGCCGGAGTGGACGAAAGCATCCTGAAATTTACCGGAGCGGCCCGCGTCTTTGAATCCCAGGACGCTGCTGTGGACGGTATCCTCAGTGGCGACGTGAAGGAAGGCGAGGTCGTGCTGATTCGCTACGAAGGCCCACGCGGTGGCCCTGGTATGCAGGAAATGCTGTACCCCACCAGCTACCTGAAATCCAGGGGCCTCGGCAAAGCCTGCGCGCTTGTCACCGACGGACGCTTCAGTGGCGGCTCATCGGGGCTGTCCATCGGGCATGTGTCCCCCGAGGCGGCAGAAGGCGGCACCATTGGCCTGGTCCAAAGCGGTGACATCATCGAAATTGACATTCCAGAGCGCAAAATTCACCTCGCTGTGAGTGAGGCCACCCTCGCCGCCCGCCGCCAGAAACAGATTGAAGCAGGCTGGCAGCCGGCTGAGCCTCGTCCACGCAAAATCACCGCTGCCCTGCGGGCCTATGCCAGCATGACCACCAGTGCGGCTCGAGGAGCGGTCAGGAATATTTAAGCCAACCCTGACCTATGCGCTGAACACAGTCCCTTTCTCCTCGGAATAGATATTCCTAAATATTCGACTCTGAGCCACTCCCCATTTTTCAAATAACCTCTCTGATAAGTCTGAATTCCATAAAGTCCGTAACATGTCGGGCATCGCTCACAGCTCATCGCCACTTCTGAAAAAAGTCTAAAGAAGGCTATCCTCAAACCCAAACCGTAAAGATTGTGTGGCGCGCCCCTCAAAGGGGACGCTCGAGCTACCTCCAGGTCCGGTTTCCCCTACACTACCCGTCATGCCGCTCGAGTACCTGTCCCGCATTTCTCAGACTGCCGCGCCCACTTTTTTTGAAGCCCAGAGGGCCAAACTCGTGCTCGAGCTGTGGCGCGAACTGGGAGCCGATGCAGAACTCGATGCGGCGGGCAATGTGGTGGCCCGCGTCGGACCCTCTGCCGGACCCACTGCGGGCGGCGCGTTGGTGCTGGCGGCTCACCTGGACACGGTATTCTCGAGCGAAACCGACCTCACGGTCCGGCAGACCATGATGCAGGAAGGTAAGCGCTGGACTGGGGCCGGATTGGGCGACAACAGCTCGAGCCTCGCGGTGCTTACCGCCTTTTTGCGCGACCTCGAGGAAAAGCGCCTCAAGCGTCCGCTGTGGCTGGTGGCCAACGTGGGCGAGGAAGGTCTGGGCGACCTGCGCGGCGCTAAAGCCCTGCTCGAGCGCGAACATAAAAACATTGCCGCGTTCGTGGCGGTAGACGGCTATCTGGGGTTGGTCGTCACCCGTCCGGTGGGGGTAAAGCGTTATCGGGCCAGTTTTCACACCGCTGGGGGCCACTCCTGGGGAGACCGCTCGCCCAGTGCCATTCGCGCTCTGGGTCTAGCCATCAACGCGCTGTACGGCATTCCACTGCCCGCGCACCCGCGCACCACGCTCAACGTGGGCACCGTGGAGGGCGGAACCAGCGTGAACTCCATCGCCCCGTTCGCCTCGCTGCTGCTCGATTTGCGTTCGCTCGAGCAAGACACCCTGGCCGCGCTGGAACGTCAGGCTCTGCACGCGCTCGAGGGGGCCGCCACCCAGGCGGAGGCTAAGCTCACACTCGAGAAGGTGGGAGACCGCCCCGGTGGAGACCTAAACAACGCCGCCTTGCTCAAATTAGCTCGAGCTGCCGCTGCCGATTTCAACCTCGAGCTGCAAAGCACTGCCAGTTCCACCGACGCCAACGCCGCCGCGCCCTACGGCATTCCAGCCCTGGCGCTGGGCGTATACGAGGGCGGCAACGCACACCGCCTCGACGAGTGGGTCAGGCCAGACAGCCTAGCTCGAGGGAAAAAACTGCTCGAGCGCTTCGTGGAGCTGTATCAGGGCAAGGTGTTGGAGTAATAAGAATTCCGGAAATATCGGTAATGTAATGGACGATATTTCCAGCGGAGCGGATGGGGAAAACTACGGTTCTGATTGTGTAGTGAAGTGTGCAGCGTAGCGGAACACGTAACGGAATCAATCGGAATCCGTATAACTCGAGAGATGAAGCAAAGTCCATGTGCGGGAGCCATGTACGGAAGAAAGGCGATGCCCCGAATGACTGCTCAGGAATTTCAAGAACATTATGGCTGGGACGAAGCCACCGCGCTCGAGATGGTTGCTCTGCTCGAGAACGTCACAGATGAGGAAATTGATGGGGGAGGCTTAGCACAACCTACACCCGTATTCCCCAAACGCATACCTCATACAGACGATATTGCTGGAATCGTGCTTTATCCGTGTGCATAGGAGAAAGAATCATGACCCGTGAAGAAGCTTTTAAGGTGCTAGACGAGTTAGCCGACTGGAGTGAGGAGGCTCCCAGCGAAGAGCTGATTGCGCTCACCCTGTCCGAAGACCCCGGATTTCCTGCTGCGCCCCCCGACCCCAACCGCGTACCTCACCCAAAGGTCGGGGTGTCGCAGCCTCGAGTGATTCAGGTGCAAAACGCGGGTGAGACACTGAATCTGACCACGCTGGTCAAGTTCGCTGGAGCGCTGGGCTACCGTCTACGGCTCGAGTTCGTGCCCGAAGAAGGCGGAGAGTCTCTGAAAACCCTATAAAAATTGCTTTGAACGGGCATCCCTGAAGTGTGCCGGAGTCTTGAAAACCCTTTCAGGACTTGATACGCTCGAGCAGCGTCACAATTTGCAGCGTTTCCCATAAAGGTGCAGGGGGTTTGCACTTTTATGGTGAGCGGAGCGAATGGAAAAAGTCAGCAGTGCTCGCGGTAATGGAAGCTTTGGAGCGAGCAGGCCCCACGGGGTGCCGTTCTGCTCAAGACGCAAAGCGGAAAAGCTGTAGTGTTAGCGAGCACTGCTGTAAAGAGCGTGGTCTGGCGAGTCCAACACCGCGTTGGGGAGAAGCTATGCAAAACAGGTTGCGTCGTTTTACGGCGGTGCTGGTCGCCGCGTCAGGTCTGCCTTGTTTCTCGAGCGCGGCACTCGCCCAGGTCACGCCTAAAGATGTGGTCTGGAACGATGAATTCACCGGGGCCGCCCTGGATACCAGCAAATGGGTGTATCAGCTCGGCAACGGGGACGGGGTCAACTTAGCCGGCTGGGGCAACAACGAACTCGAGTATTACACCAACCGACCCCAAAACGTGCGGCTCGAGGGTGGAAATCTGGTCCTCACCGCCCGCCGCGAGAATTTCAAAGGCGATAAGGCGACGGGTGGCAGCGACCAAACCTTTGAGTGGACCTCCGGGCGCATTCGCACGGCGGGCAAGTTCAGCCGCACTTACGGCAAAATCGAGCTTCGGGCCAAAATGCCCAGCGGCAAGGGCATCTGGCCCGCGCTTTGGATGCTGCCCGAAGACGTTCCCGACAATACTTACGGCACCTGGGCTGCCAACGGCGAAATCGACATCTTTGAAGGCAAAGGCGCTCAACCCAGCAAGCTGTGGCAAACCCTGCATTACGGCGGTCAGTGGCCGAACAACCAGTACAGCAGTCGGGAACTCGAGTTCCCCAACGCCGGAACGCTGGACGGGTGGCACGTTTACACCCTCGAGTGGAAGGGTGGCGAAATAAAATGGCTGGTCGATGGGGTCGTCACGTCCATCCAGACCGCGTGGTGGAGCAGCAAAGCCGCGCCGCCTAAAAGTGAGGCCGACCTCGCCGCGTGGCCCGCACCTTTTGACAAGCCGTTTTATGTGCTGCTCAACCTGGCGGTGGGCGGCAACTTCGGCGGCAACCCCGACGCCAGCACGCCCGACAGCAACACGATGCTCATTGATTACGTGCGCTGGTCCTCCTTGCCCGACGAAAAGCGTGACCCTGGTGTGCGCCCGACCATGAGCTACCCGTGGACACCCAGCACCACCCCTGCTCGAGCGGCGCAGGCTAGTGGCAACCTGGTTTACAACGAATCCTTCGATTGGGACGCCAGTAACGCCTACGTTAAGGCCAACCCGCAGGCCAGCGTCTTGAGTAGTGTCACCCGCTCGAGCTTCTGGACCGTGTATCAGACGAACGCGGGTGAAGCTTTCACACTGGGCAACGACGCGGCCCGTGGCAACAGCTTGAAGGTGGACATCAGCAAACCGGGAGCGGTGAACTACGCGGTACAGGTGCGCCAGGACGGCCTGAATGTGGAACAGAACAAGCGCTACCAGCTCGATTTCGACGCCTGGGCCAGCGTACCGCGCACCGTGATGGTCAAGCTGGGCGGCGGCGACAAGCGCGGCTACGCGGCTTACTCGGGCGAGAAAATCATCTCTCTGGGCACCACGGCAGGGGAGCACCACACTTTTACCTTCGACATGACCGCCAACACCGATACTGCCACCCGGCTCGAGTTCAATCTGGGGGCGGCTGGGGCGGGTCAGGTGTGGATTGACAACGCGGTGCTGAGGCAAGTCGAGGACGCGACCAAAGTGGCGGCGCGTTCACCCCTGCCGGACGGCAACCTGATTTACAACGGAGGCTTTGCTCAGGAAGACCCCAAAGTTCCGGGTATTGCGGCGCTAGCCAACACCTCGTACTGGAAGACGTATTTTGAAGGGGGCCACACCCTGACCCCCACCCTCGAGAACGGGGAACTCAAACTAACGGTGGACAAGCTCAATCCGGCCAACAACTGGTTCGTGCAGCTCAACCAGCCGGGAATACCGCTCGAGGCCGGAAAAAGCTACACCCTGAGCTTGCGCGCCCACAGCAGTTCACCGCGCACCGTGGCGGTGGTCATCGGGGAAGAGGGCGGTTCTTACGCTCGCTACCTCGATAAAACTGCTGCGCTGGATATGGCTCCGCAGACGTTTACCTATACCTTCACTGCGCCTGTAACCAACCAGGTGTCCATCCTCCAGGTTCTGGGCGCGGTGGGCAAAGCGGGGGATAGTTACGCGCTGTTTTTCGACGACTTTAAGCTCGTTCAGAACGCACCTTAAAGCCGTTTTGAGGGGCGCTCGAGCGGGAACGGGCGAGCTGGCGGGCAGGCCCGTTAGGTGCCGTTCTGCCCAAGACGCGGGCAGGCCCCACGGGGCGGGATGGCCCGATAGGTGCCGCTCTTCCCAAGATAGTGCCGTTCTGCCCAAGACGCCACTCGCCCCTATACGGTGTTTTCCCGCTCGAGCATTCAAACTCCCGCACCCTCCAAACCCAGAAACGCACGCATTCGCTCGAGTTCACGCTCGAGCGCCGCTTTGAAGGTCTTTCCCTTCGGCTCTCCGAGAGGATAACCGAAATCACCCTCGAGCACGCCCCCCAACACTTTCAGATTGGCATACCCCACAGCTCGGTCCTGCCACAGCATCGGCAGCGCGTAGTAACCGAATTTGCGCTTGGCCTGTGGAGTGTACGCCTCAAATTTGTATTCCCAGCCGAACAGGTGGGCAAAGCGCCGACGGTCCCACACGATAGGGTCGAAGGGGGCCAGCAGGCGCACCTCCCCATCCGGCTCGAGAAGGTCTGGCTCGAGCGCAAGGTCTAGTCCCAAACTCCAGACGTAGTTCACGCCCTCGAGCTTGGCGCGTTCCAACTCAAATTTTACCGCGTGCTTGAAGGCCGCTTTCAGCTCGAGCTTGAGCTGCGGCGCTCCGTATCCGGCAGTCAAGGAAACCAGTCCACCCAGGCTGGTCTCGGATAGCGGACCGTAAAGCTTGGCCAGCAGGTGAACCAACACTCTGGCCTTTTCAGCGCTCTCGAGCGGATTTTCCAGATGCAGCTCGAGATGGGCAACCTCATACAGCTTGATACCCCCATCACGGCGGGCCACCCGCAGGTGTCCCCGGTAGTGCAACGCGTCCAGCACGCGGGTGGTGGCGCTCGAGCTACCGCCCCAGTAGTTGCCCACGCTGAGCTTACCCAGGGCTTTTTCCAGCGCTCGAGGGTGGGTGGGGCCGTTTTGGCGCACATGCTCCAGCACCTGACTTATCAGATGCGGCGTCTCGGCCTCGATTTTGAGGGTTCGTTCAAAGCTGCGCGGGTGCAACCACCTTTGCAGAGCACGGGGAATAAAACCGTAATTGGGTAGAAAATCTTCTTCTACCTCGAGTAAAGCGTAGCGCCGTTCGAGTTCGCCTGCTTTATAGTCCACAACCCGGTGGCGCAAAATCAAATCCTGCGCCCTGGCCGGAGCGCGAATCGGGTCGGCCTGCACGAACTCGAGTTTTTCAATCGCGCTTTGCAAATCCGTGGGCGCGAACAGCGTGCGGGTAACGGCAGCGCGGCGCAGTTGCTCGAGGGTGATTTGGGGGTAAGCCATGATTCCGTTATTTTACTAAATTTGGGTGTGGATTCTGGAGGGGTTGCGACCTACGCTCTGGAGTTTGCGCCTCCGGCGGGTTATTGGTTATTGGTACTTGGTCAGTTTGATTTCGGGCACTCGAGGACAGACCAACCAATTACCAAAAACCAAGTACCCGCCGGAGGCGTTCGGTTTCTCCCCTCGAGAAACCCTTCTCACTCGAGCGCCGTAAATTGAACTATGAATCCCCAAGACCCGCAGTTCCTGCAAAATCCCTACCCCAGCTACCGCCAGATTCAGCAGCAGCCCGGACTGGCCCTCGACGCGAACGGCTCACTGCTGGTCAGCCGTTACGCCGAGGTGCGCTCGGTGTTGGGCGACAAAAAATTTGGGCACAATACCTTCTGGAGCGAGGAGGGTAAGGCGTGGCTCGAGCAGAATCCGGCGGCTGAGATGCAAACCCACTGGATGCTGCTCAAAAACCCCCCGGACCACCGCAGGTTGCGTCGCTTGGTTGAGACCGCCTTCACCCCGGCCAAGATTCGGGCGCTCGAGCCGCGCATCGAGGCACTGACCCGTGAACTGCTCGAGGGCTTGAAGAAAAAATCCGAATTTGACTTGATGAGCGAGTTCGCCATTCCCCTTCCGGTCACGGTGATTGCCGAGTTGCTGGGCATTCCCGAGACAGACCGCTCGAACTTTAAAGACTGGGCCGACGCGCTGGCTCCCACCCTCGAGATGGGAAACCTTTCACCCGAGCAGATGAACGCGGCCAACCACGCTGCCGCGAATATGCGCCAGTACCTGCACGTGCTGGCCGAAAGACGCAGGCTCGAGCCGCAAGACGACCTCATCAGCGCACTGGTCCGTGCCGAGGCCGAGGGCGACAATCTCAGCCTGGACGAGCTTTACGGCACCTGCCACCTGCTGCTCATCGCGGGTCACGAAACGACGACCAACCTGATTGGCAACGGAATGCTGGCCCTGCTGCAAAACCCCGAGCAGCTCGAGCAACTCCGCAAAAATCCGGCTCTGCTCGAGAACGCCATTGAGGAATTGCTGCGCTTCGATGCCCCGGTGCAGTTTACCAGCAGGATGGCGCTCGAGGACACCGAGGTGGGCGGGGTTGCGCTGGTGGCAGGAAGCTGGGTCACGCTGATGCTGGGAGCCGCTAACCGTGACCCACTCGAGTTTGGCAACCCCGACGCGCTCGAGTTGAAACGGGTAGGGGTGCGTCCGCTGTCGTTCGGGCACGGCATTCACTTTTGTCTGGGCGCTCCGCTGGCCCGTACCGAGGCCCGCGCTGCTTTTCGCGCGCTGCTCGAACTCGAGACCCTCGAGCTGGGGGGCAAGGGATACCGTTACAAATCCCTGCTGACCCTGCGCGGCCTCGAGCATCTTCATTTACAGTTATGAATTTTCATAAACTCTTCTCAATTTATCAAAGAACACAATTTGAATGTAACAAATCGTCGTACTCCTCTCACAAAGCGCGGGTAATCTGCTGCTCGTAGCCACTGAATACCAAATCTACAGCTTACTTGTGAAAGCAAGCTGTTGTAGAGTATTAAAGGCTGCTTCCTAATCTCGCAAAACATTTCCCCGTAAAACATCTCCCCGCAAGAACTCTCAAGGAGCGCATATGAAGAAATGGCTTGGACTTTCGATTGCCCTGGTGGTCAGCATTCCTGCGCTGGCTCAGACCCAGACCATCGTGGACATCGCGGTAGGAAACCCCGACTTCAGTACCCTGGTTACGGCCCTGCAAGCGGCTGGCCTGGTGGATACCCTCAAAGGTGCGGGTCCCTTTACCGTGTTCGCCCCCACCAACGCCGCCTTTGCCAAAGTAGACCCGGCTACGCTGACCGCGCTTCTCAACGACAAAGCGGCCCTCACTCGAGTGCTGACCTACCACGTTGTCTCCGGTAAAGTACTGGCCGCCGATGTGGTCAAGCTGACCACCGCCAAGACTGTGGAAGGAAGCGATGTCAACATCGCCGTGGTGGGTGCGGGTGTGACGCTCAACGGCTCGACCAACGTGACCGCCACCGATATTATGGCCTCCAACGGCGTGATTCACGTCATTGACAGCGTGCTGCTGCCGCCTAACCTGACCATCGCACCCGCTGCTGCTGCAACGCCTGCCCCGGCAGAACCTGCCGCCCCCGCCGCCCCTGCTGCGCCCGCCGCTGACACGATGGCCGGAACGGCGGTGGACGCGGTATTGGCCAACCCCGACTTCAGCACCCTGGCCACCGCGCTGCAAGCCGCTGGCTTGGTGGACACGCTCAAGGGCGCAGGCCCGTTCACTATATTTGCGCCGACCAACGAAGCCTTCGCCAAGCTGGGTGAGGCCCGCATCAACCGCCTGCTGGCCAACAAGGCCGAACTCACCAAGTACCTGACCTACCATGTGCTCTCCGGCAAGGTGCTCTCGAGCGACATCGTGGGGAGCAACATTCGCTCCGCGCCCACCGTGGCCGGCGGTAACATCAACATCCGGGTCAGTAACGGCAAGGTCATCATCAACAGCCGCGCCCAGGTGACGCAGGCCGACATTCAGGTGAGCAACGGCGTGATTCACGTTATTGACACCGTTTTGATTCCCCGCGAATAAGCTCGAGCACGTTATTTTCAGACCCCTTCGGGGGTCTTTTTTTGTAGTGCGCTCGATGGTATAGAGGTTGCGCCTCCGGCGGGTTTTTAGTAGTTGGTTTTTAGTCGGTTTGATTTCGGGCGCTCGAGAGCAGAGCGACCAAGAACCAAGAACCAAAAACCCGCCGGAGGCGCTTTTTTACCTCAACTCAGCTCGATTCCCGATTTCCACTCACATCACTTGAGTCTTATGTTGTAAACTTTGCATATCGTCTCGAGGGTAGCTTTCTCGAGCACTGTTTTTCTAGGTTAGTGCCCGCTCCTCGTTGTGTTGTGCTCGAGCGGGTTTTGTCGGAAAAAATCCGCACGCACCAACAAACCAGACCAGCACAAACCAAACTATGGGAGCGACCACCACACCAATGGACTACTACACCCTGCTCGAGGTGTCCCGCGACGCCTCGCCCGAAGTGATTAAAGCTTCGTACCGCAAACTGGCCCTCAAGTACCACCCAGACCGCAACAAGGACGAGGGGGCCAGCGAGAAATTCGCGTCTATCAACAACGCTTACGCGACCCTCAGCGACCCCGAAAAAAGAGCGCACTACGACCGTTTCGGGTCGGAGCCACAGAGCGCGGGGATGCCAGGAGGCGGTTTTGGCGATATGGGCGGCGACCCTTTCGATTTGTTCGAGAGCCTGTTCGGGGGCGGTCTATTCGGGGGCAACGGGCGTCGGGGCAGTGCGGGTCCCTCGAGAGGAGAAGACCTTCAGGTGGAGGTGGACATCACCCTCGAGCAGTCGCGGGAAGGTGCGGAAATCGAGGTCGAATTGGACCGCTTGGTGAGTTGTGAGCACTGCGCGGGGGGTAAGACCGAACCCGGCGGCAAGCCCCCCATCACCTGCACCACCTGTAACGGTGCGGGCCGGGTGCAGTACCAGCAGCGCACCCTGCTGGGCAATTTTGTGACCGAGCAAGCCTGTCCTACCTGCAAAGGCGAGGGCAAGCTGGTGGTGGACCCCTGCACGGTGTGTAAGGGTCGTGGGCGCACCCTCAAATCCGAAAATATCTCGGTCAAGTTGCCCAAGGGCATTGACGAGGGATACCGCATCCGGGTCTCGAACCAGGGAAATGCAGGTCCGGCGGGTCCGGGCGATTTGTATGTGCATCTGCGCCTGAAAAAGCACTCCAGTCTCGAGCGCGACGGCGACCACCTGCACTTTATCGCGTCGCTGGGCTTGGCTCAGGCGGTGCTGGGCGGTTCGCTCGAGGTGCCGACCCTGGACGGCCCCAAGCAGGTTGATGTGAAGCCCGGAACCCAGTACGGCGACACCCTGCGGCTGCGCGGTCAGGGAATGCCCCGGCTTCAGGGCGGTGGTCCGGGCGACCTCATTGTGAACTTCAAGCTCGAGGTGCCCAGTGCCAAAAACTTGAGCAAGGAAGCGCGCGAACATCTCGAGGCGTATGCCAAAGCCACCGGAGAAAACCTCTCGAGCGGGGGCCATAAGGAAGGGTTTTTCGAGCGGTTGGGCAAAGCGATTAAGGGCGAGTGAGGCTTGATAGGGTACAGAGTCCTCCACTCTATCTATGTGGGGGATTCTTCATTTTGAATTGCAGGTTTTATAAGT
>Ga0123339_10002594_pt1 | contig 12202 bp, 19 predicted proteins | sample lystaG_FD_89956 | JGI IMG/M metagenome (GOLD analysis project Ga0123339, IMG submission 89956) | Glacier valley bacterial and archeal communities from Borup Fiord, Nunavut, Canada, to study Microbial Dark Matter (Phase II) -... | ecosystem: Environmental > Aquatic > Freshwater > Ice > Glacier ... | reverse complement strand
GGGAGTCGGCTCAGGAGGAGAAGACGTAGCACTCGCGGCAACAGGAGTCGACAAGATCGAGGTCCTTCATCGCCGGCTCGGTCACGCTTCTATCTCCGCCATGGAGGAGTTGTCTCGTCAGAAGCTCCTACCAACCTTCACCAAATAGGACATCATCGGATTCAAGGTAAGGATCTGCGTACGCTGCGTCGAAGGGAAACAACATCGAACTCCATTCCCCGCCTCCCCCACCAAAACGACTTCACCTCTCGAACTCGTTTATACGGATCTCGCCGGACCGATGCCAATCGCCTCAGCTCAAGGAATGCGTTACATGATGACGATCTGGGACAACTTCAGCCCCTGTCACACTTAACTCTGACGACTGAACTCTCTCCATTTATGCTTGCAGAGGTACGGCGCTCTCAAGCAAGAAGCAAGAAGGTTCTATGCGGCCTACGGGACGCGTGCGGGAGCCGCTTCTCGATGACAGACGCTGTGTCAATGTTCCTTCCTGCATCCTTCTTCCTCGTGGGCAGAAGCATTACCAAGAAGTTAATAATTAATCCTTGCACGAGAACCCGGTTCAGAGATGGAGACTTGCTTTCATGCCCCAAAACGCAGGAGGGCGACGCGCACGGCGTTTGAGGTGAGTAGGGTCTTTGGAGAAGAAAGCTTTGGGGAAGGAGAGAGAACGCTAGAGAGAGGGAAGAAAAGCGGGTTTTCCTCTGTGACGCTGCCGCCTCTCGAGACCGATGGAGCAGCCCCTGCCACTCCTATCTTCCCTAGCTGTTCAATCGATCAATCTGACGCGCTTCAAGTTCTTCCTCTCTTCTGAGCGAAATTTCTCAAATTCGCTGGCCTTGCCCAATGTATAAAAATCACCGATTTATGTACAGATCTGAGGTTGGAGTCGAGAACATAAATAGGTTCTTGTCCCGAGAGGGAAGAGGCTGCCCGATCTCACTTCCCAGGTCTCATGAGGTCCACGAGCCAAATTAGCTCCAACTCGGTCCCTCGATTCCTCTCCCTTTTCTCCCCTTCCTTCCCAACACCCGCCACTTGCTCTCCCGTCTCAAACAGTTACAGAAGCTCTTGAGAACCCCAACATCACACCCAAACCCATCTTCACACACTTCTCACAATGGGTTCGTTTCCGATCTTGGTCGATTCTCGTTCTTCCCGTGTTTCCCGTGTTGACACTTTCTTCTCGGCCTTCTTTCCCTCCTCTCATGAAGCTGGAGGACCAGGAGGAGTTGGAGGAGGAATCAGCAGTGGCTCCTTCCTTATCACTATGGCCATCTCAGGTTCATTGTCCTACTTTTGTTGAGCTTTCGTTAGTCGAAGTCTCCCGCTGAACCACCTCACTCTTCCCCCACTTCCTCCCCTCCCCTCGTTCTTTTCGCCGTTCCCCCTCCTCTCCCAATCTTCCACTTCTTCGGTGGCGACAGCTTTTGCTGCTTTTGGAGGTTGGTTTGAACTTCCCCTGGTTCTCCCGTCCTTTCAGGCGCTGATCTCGATTTCTTGTTGTGGTTTTCAGGAATTCTCTTCGGGTTTGTTCCATATTTTCCGCCCTTCCTCGTTTCTCAATGTTCACATTTGTCCGTTTTTCTCTCCTACCAGATACGACACCGGAACTATCAGTGGAATCATCGCGATGGAGGTAAGTTTGAAGGGAGACGAGACGGTGGAGGAAGACGAGCCTTTTTGACTGAACCTCCCGACGCTCTCTTCCTCCTCCCCTCAACCTAGGACTGGCTCACCACCTTCGGAACTTTTGGAACCCTTCCTGCCGATCGAGCTGCTGAACTGGGCACTACTCAAGGCCACTATCTCACCACCTCGAACAAGTCTCTCACCGTCTCGATCTTGAGGTCTGTCCGTCTCGTCCCTTTCTCCGTCGTTCCACGCTGACTCGGCCTTCCAATTCAAACAGTGCTGGAACGTTCGTCGGTGCCTTACTCGCCTACGTGAGTCCATCAGTAATCCTAATAAGAAGCGGTGACGGAGACTGACTCTCGTTTCATCTCAGCCTCTCGGAGATCGATTGGGTAGGAAGTTTGGATTGATCGCTGCCTGCGTCGTCTTTGTCCTCGGAGTCGGACTACAGCTCGACACCAAGTTTGCGACCTTCATCGTTGGCAGAGTTATTGCTGGTCTCGGAGTAGGAATGGTCTCATGTCTCGTCCCGGTTCGTATGTCGTTTCTTCGTTGTGTCTTCGCCCTCTCGGCTCTGCCTCTTCTTCGTTGACTCCCTCACCATTCCTGCTTGACATTACAGATGTACCAATCCGAGTGCGCTCCTAAGCAGTACCGAGGATTCATCGTCGGCCTCTACCAATGGGTGAGTTCGGGACCAGAGATCGAGAGAGAAGACCAGACGCGATGCGACATACGTATTGATCTCCTTCATCTTTCCTCTCTCAGGCCATCACCAATGGACTTCTCATGGCTGCCGTAGTCAACCAAATGACCAAGGGTAGAAACAATCACTCCGCCTGGTGGGTCCAAGTTCCACCGCGTCGGAACGAAAGTCGTTTCTTCTGACGCTGACCCTCCTCGCTTTTATCTCCTTCTTTCGCTCTATTCGAAGGAGAATACCCATCGCCGTTCAGTTCGCTTGGGCCGCTATCTTGGCCGGAGGAATGGCTCTCCTCCCCGAATCTCCTCGATACCTTCTCCTCAAGGGACGAGACCTCAAAGCTCGAAAGGCTCTTTCTCGACTCACGCGGCGACCGGCCGATTCGCCTGAGGTTGACCAGGAGTGCCTTGATATCTCGATGTGAGTCTGGAAACAGCTTCCACCGCCGAACTTACTCCGAGCTGACCCTTTTTCGCCTTTATCTACAGGGCCCTTGAGGCCGAGATGGCCTTGGGCAGGACGAGTTACATCGACTGCTTCCGAGGAGGAGAAGCTAGGAACGGATTGAGGACCTGGACCGGAATTATGTTGCGTTAGTAGATGTTCTTATGTCTTTATGACCTACTCGAGACGCAGAGGCTTCTTCGGGACGACTGACTCTCGTTTTTCTTCTCTCATCACAGAGGGTATGCAACAGCTCACCGGTATCAATTTTATTTTCTACTATGGAACGACCTTCTTTAAGAGGTCGGGCATCAGCAACCCCTTTGTCAGTTCTTTTTCCCCTTTCTCCCCCTCGTCGCATCGCGTCTTCTCATACGCTTACACTTTTCTTTCTTCTACTTCCATTTCCGAACTAGATCATCACCATCATCACTAATGTAGTAAATGTTGTGATGACAATCCGTCAGTTCTCTTTCGACCTTCTCTACGAGCAGAGTTGCGTCGCATTGAGTTTGATCAGACCTCAGCCTTGAGCTGATCTTTTTCCTCCCTCTCCCTTTCACTTTGTTCCAGCTGGTATTCTCCTTATCGATCGAGCTGGCCGACGATCCTTGCTTCTCTGGGGGGCTGTAGGTGAGTGACCACCCGAAGCATCGGGCCTTTCCCACGTTCGCTCTCTCCCCGATTGAAAGACTTCGCCTCTGACTCCATACCCTCTCTTTGCCCTCAGTCATGCTCATTTGCGAGTACTTGGTTGCCGAAAGTTCAGCTTCTCCTATTTCAAGATTTTTCAGAGGACGTGCCGATTGAGCTCTCTCTTTTTTCCTTCCTCTACTTAGATCGTCGGAGTCACTCGGGGTCAAGTCGATGCTGCAACTGGAGCTATCAACCTCCCCGCTCAGCGGGTCCTCATCGCCTTCGTTTGCATCTAGTGAGCTCGACCTGCTTCCTTTCCCATCCTTCTCTTCCCGTCCTCAACTAATCCATCCTCTTCCTCTTCCCATTTAGCATTGCCGCCTTCGCTTCAACCTGGGGACCTATCGCTTGGGTCGTTACCGGAGAGATCTTCCCCCTCGCGATCCGGGCCAAAGCTATGAGCATGTCGACTGCCTCGTGAGTTTCCAACTGGATCTGGATCCTACCCTTCCTCGCTGACCATCTCCTCATTCCCTCCGCATTTTTCCACAGCAACTGGCTCTGGAACTTCGGAATTGGATACGCTACCCCTTACCTCGTGGACGCTCCTACTACTGGAGTGAACGGAGTTAAGGTGGGTCTCGAAAATCCGAAGACGCGTCGACCTTTCGCTGACTTCGAGCGCTTTCTTCTTTTGCAGACCGCTAACCTCGGAGTCAAGGTCTTCTTCCTCTGGGGTTCCACCTGTGTGCTCTGCGTCGTCTTCACCTACTTCTTCAGTGAGCCGATGCGTCTTGGTCGCGTCTTTCCGGCTCGATCGGCGTTCAGTTCCTGATTCTCTTCTCGGCTCCTTCCTCAGTCCCCGAGACCAAGGGACTTTCCCTCGAGCAGGTCGATATCCTCTACCGAGAGTCCAGCATCATTGGATCCAACAAGTACAGGTCCGGAACTCTTTTGCTTTTCTTTTTCCCCTCTCGACCACTCACTGACGCTTTTTATTATTATTATTATATCTTAGGAAAGAGATGCTTGCTCGGGACGAGACCTTCATCCACCGAGACAACTGCCACGGAGGACTCGACAAGCCCGTCGATAAGGAGCACATCGAAGACGGAACCGGTCGCGTCGAGCACGAGAAAGCGACCAACGCCGTCTGAGCTGCCCTTTCTCTCTCTCTCGGTTCTTTGTCAGGGAATCGGGTTTCAGCTCCTTCTTGTTTCACTCTCCCTTAGTTTTTCCCTTCATTCTCCCTACTTCCCTTTCGCCGCTACTACTGTAGTCCTTTGTTCTCAACTACACGTTTTGCCTTCGTCCCTTTGTTCATATCTCTTCTCCTGATATTTTTTCAGCCTTCACAGTCTTTTGTTCTCACTTCCCTTTGATTCTTCGCCTCCCTTAAAATTGCTCGCCTGACTTTATTCCTTCTAACCTCTATCTTGAAGCACCTTTGGATCGTACCTTGTCCTCGTTCCTCGAAAAGCACCTGACTTCTCTTTGTCGCGTCGCCCTCGTTCCCTCGTCCTCCCCGCTCCTCGCTTGATCCTCGCACAGGGAGAGATGAGTAGACGGTATCGTGAGGGGAGGTAACAGGAGGGAGAAGAGCCGACATGTTGCGGCGGAGGAAGAGGAGGACATTGTTGTTGGGTCGTCCACTTGAGCTTAGGGAAGTCTGCAGGGTGTGGTTCAAAGCTTGTTGTATAAAGCTAGCTACTCGAAAGGTATATATTCTATGGAAATGGTCACGTGATCTGAAGGTAGCTTACAAAGCAGTTGGTTACTAAGGAGGGTTACTGACACGGGGACTGAACAAGACGCGTTACTAAGCTACTACGTTAGACCTCTCTGCGAGTCGCCACCTTCCAACAAGATCGATGCGAGGGACGAGGAACGATCCCCTCTCTGTCCTCTTTCCTTCGAGCAAATCTGATATACCTCGAGTCCGCTGGAGTCGTGTGCGAGTCGGCAATATCGACATTACCGCTTTCCAAAGTCTCGGAAAAATTCCGAAGGGAAGGGCCTGAACGGGGAGGTGATACAGCAGGTAAAACGACAACCTGTCGTTTCTCATCCTCGCAAGGGAGGCTGGGTCTGGAAGAGTGAGTGTTCGGTATCGACTTTTTGGCCTCACCAAGTCCTGGTCCTCGCTGACTCGTCCTTTTCGCAGGACTAGGTCGTTCAGCAGATGCTCAAGGACTCGATCCTTTTCGGTGAAAGCATGGTTCGAAGGAGTGGAGAGGTAAAATGAAGGATAGGGAAAGGACAGCCTGTCGTTTCTCAGAAACGAAGTAGAAACATAGAGACGGAGATGCAAAGAGAGAAGGGGAAAACCGAAGACGGGACTGACGACTGAGTGCTGAATGTTGAGGAATAATGAAAGCCGTAAGAGGCAAGGTGGGAGGGGGGAGTCAGCGATGGAGTAAGAGTGAGACGACCCGACGGAGGAGGGAGGTGCAGCTCACCTGAAGAGGTGGATCCGAAAAGGTTTGTCGAGCTGAGGGGACCGAGCGATCAGAACTAATATGAGATAAAGATCTGGGTGGTGCAAAGAACGAGAGAGTAATGGGGTTAGGAGAGCGAGGAGGAAGGAAGGAATGCGTCCAAGTTCGAGGGACGTACGAGATGACGAAATGAGATTCGAACGGAGTATCCGACGCGACGAAGACCGAGTGAGAAGTGGAGATGAGAACCTGTGAAGAAGGCGGAAATCTTGTTAGCAACGTCTCGAGCAACAGCTGGAGAAAGGAAGAGAACAAAAGGCGACTCACCGAAGATGCGAAAACCGACACCAAACGGCCCTCCTCTCTACCGAATCATCACTTCGAACTCCCCCGATCCATCATCATCCACCTCCCTCCAATCCCTACTATTAATACCAAGCCCAATCATTCCCAGCGAGATCATCCCATCAGGATTCGTTCTCCTTCTCTTCGAACCCCCACTTCCCATCACGACTCCTCCTCCTCCTCCACGAACCATCTGACCCATCTTGGCAACAACGACGTGACATCCAGGATAAGAAACCGGAGTACCTCCTCTATCCGTACTGGAAGAGAAACTATCGGCTCTGGTTGGTGCTGGAGGTGGAACGGAGGGGAGTCGATATTGGTTGTAGGACGAGGAGGGAGAGGGAGTGTAAAGGCTTGAGGAGGAGACTGTTGAAGGGAGGGAGGAGGTTGAAGCTGAGTGAACGAGGGGATCTGAGGACTGGATGGAGGAGGGATGTTGGAGGTAGGAGTGGGTCGAATGAAGTCCTGGGGAGGGAAAAGGGGGGTGAAGGGAAGCGGGAGTTGAAGTTGTCATGGAGGGGAGGGAGGAGGTCGACGTTGAGGCTGAGGGAAGGACTGGAACGTTGAGAACGGCGTATCCGAGTTCGATGGCTTTAAAGCAGGTGAGGAAGGTGAAAGAATCCGAGTTGGGTTTGGATTTGCCGACGAACTTCTTGTGAAGGAGACGCGACGTCTCGACCTGAAGTGGGAGGGAGGGGAAAGAACGCGTCAAGTCAGCACAGATCGCGCTCAGAAGACACAGAAATGCAAGAAAATTGAAATTCAAAGAGTAAACGACGAACCTCAGTCTCCGACAACCTGATGAGAGGAGGCCTCGCTTCTTCCAACCCTTCTCTCAACGACCATCTCTTGATCTTCGAAACCCGAGTAGGATCGATATCCTTCTTCCCTTCCTTACGAACGTTCTGTTCCACGTAACCACAAGCGAAGTTCTTCTCGAAGCAGAGGAGGCATTGAGTATTACTGTTGGGATTTTGGCACTGAAAGAGAAGAGAAGGTCAGCGATCCTCGTGGCGACGCGTTTTGAGCTCTAGTAACTCTCGCGACTTCGCAAAAAATTGTTGCAACTAACCTTCCTCTTCTTCTCCTTGCAATGGCGGCATGAGTGGGAAGCAGTGTTCTCGGCGCAGGCAGCGAGGTTGGGCTGTTTCGTTCCTGGGAGAAGGGGAAAGGGAAGGAGAGGTTCGCCATTTTGGTTTTGTCCTATGTGGATCGACGAAGAAGCTGGGTAATCTATGAGATAAGGAAGGAAGAAAGAGAGTCAGATCTAGCGAGATCAGTCGGGATCTTATCGTAAAAACTCACGAGATGGCTCGTCCGCGAGAGATGCGATAGGAGGAGCAGGTGATTCCGTCGGGACGACCGTCGAAGCGGAGAGAGGACGACGGCGAAGTTGGGAAAGGACTCAAGGTCCCCGAGCTGGCCGAGAGATAATCGGAGTGACTCTGACGAGAGTTTGGTACCTCGAGACTCGTCCAAGCTATCGAACAGGTCAAAGTCAGCATCAAGATCGCGTCGTCGGAGGAGGGGAGATGCCGAGCCGCAAAAGCGGAGGGGGAGGGCGAGCCAAGAGATGGGAGCTCACTCGGCGAATTTTCGATCACAACTTGGTCTCCTGGAGTCTGAAGATGATTTACGTTCCTGTAGGAGAGCTGAGGTTGAGCTGAGGAGGTGAAGTTGGCGTTCCATGATGCTGAGGGAGGAGGAAGTTGAGAGAAGGCGGCCGAAGCAGCTGGGGAGGGAACGAAGGTCTGAGGCTCAGAAGCTGAAGAGAGGATGATGAGAAGAAGAAAAAAAAGTCAGCAAGACGGGTTGAAGTTCAAGAGAGAAGAAGTTTTTTTTTTTCTTTCTCACCCCAGTTCTGCCGGAAAGATTCGCCTCTGTTGGCTGGGGACCCATTTTGGAGTTGGTGGGGATTGGGAGCTGGAGCTGGTTCAAAGGCGGGAAGGAGGTCTAAAGGTTGCTGATGTTGATGAGGATGATGAGATTGGGTTTGGGGATGAGAGGATTCTTGATAGCTGCGGTCTTGGTCTTGGACCGGTAGGAGAGGAAGGGCGGAAGCGAGGAGAGGAGAGAAGGAGGGGGGAGGAGGAACATGAGCTCGTCTGACTTTTTAATCGTGCCCTCTCTTCTTACACTACCTCTCGATAGTTGAGCTCAATTCCAACCCAACCGGCGACGACTCTAGACTCACATAATGTAGTTCCTAGCATTCCTTCTCCTCCTTGCGACCAAGAGCGTCCAGTTTCAATCGACAGCCCCCCTCCGACCCATGAGGTCGAGACTCCTCCTCTGAACTGAGAAGGACCAGGGGAAAACTGGCTCATAGAGCTACCGGTCGAGGATGGAGATTGGGTATGAATGGTAGTTGGTCTGTGTTGACGAGCAGAGGCTGGTCTCCTTTGGTCGTGCGCCATCGGCGGTCGAACGAAAGAGATGGGGAAGAAGGGAGGGAGGATGCGAGGTGAAAAAAGAGTGCGATGGAAGGAAAAGAGCCAGGTCGGGACGGTTGTTTTTTGGGATGAGGCCGATGCTGAAGGGGAAGAGAGGAAGTTCAGACTTCTTTTGAGGGTGGGTGGTGAAAACCATCAAAAGCAGGAAGGTGGAAGAAGGAAGGGAGTTGGAGGACAGGAAATTTGGTCTCCTTCAGCCTGGCACTTCGATCGATCACGTCGAAGTAAGAGCTTGTCCTATATTTCTCCTGAAAGATGCGAAGTAGATACCATTCAAGAATTCAACAATATCACGAGAAGCAGCTTTTCTAACCCCCTTGTCGGTTGCTCCGGCTCAGGAGAAGGTTCGACTCTACCGTGGCTTCCCCGAACTTCATGATTGCGATTCTCAAACTCGCTTCAGAACAAGGACAAGCCCGAACCCGAAAGACCTGGCCCAAGAAAAAGCAACGAAACCTTGGAAAGCGAAACCCTCCGCGTCGTTGGATCCGTTTCGACGCGTCGTCGACTGCTGCATTATTCTAGAAGAAAGGACCCGTCAAAGCCACTTCAGCTGTTATAACTTTTGAGGATTTCACTAGACGGACCCGCTAGCTCAGTACGAGCACAAAATAAGTTGCTTTCAAAGCGCCAGAAATCCACCGTTGAACCGTAGTCATCGAATGGGTAATCGAGTGGCACACTGTGGTTCGAGAGCCACAGAATAGAACTCGTGGAAAGTCAGAAGTGAGTCGGAAGCGGTTACAGATATTTTTTGTTCCTTACATGAAGAAGAAAGGAGGGGAGGGGGGAGGAAAGGACGGTACAAAGAAAAGAGGTCGAAAAGGAGGCGACGCGACGCGTCAGAGAAGACCTTCGCCTTCCACAGAACGTACATTTTCCCCTCAGGCAGAATCGGTACATGTGAATGTTCGTAGCTCTACTTCTACTCTGAATAAACTACCTACTCGACCAAACCATCATCCTTCTGCTTCCTTTGATCCCTCCTCCGGGTCTCGCCATCGTATCCCTGATCTCCCACGAAACCTCCAGTATATCCCCCAGCAACTCTTCCTCAGCTTCAGGAGTCTCTCCAGGCTCATACCCTCGACCCCACCCGTGCAGTCCTGGCGATTCCAACGCCCAGTCCCAAACCACTCGCGCGAGTTCCCGTCTTCCTCCGCCACTGGGAAGATCGACTTCATGAACGGCCAGTGTTTCGTCTTCCACTCGATTGCTTCCCTCTCTCTAGCGAGATCATTCCAAGCTTTGATAGGGGTGGGAGCTTTGGTTGGAGGGATGGGGGAGGGAGTTCTGATGGGTCGGAGGAAAGAGGGAGATCGGGTGTAAACTTCTCAGGACCAGATGTTTCAACAGATGGCTCAGTCAGCTGAGTTTCACTCAAAAATAACCCTGCTTGGATGCATAAGCAGAACAAAAAAGGTCAAGGAAAAAGATGGACAGCCAAAATACACGAGAATCATGAAGATCATTGATATACAGAGGCAGAAACGAAGATATAGGGGAAAAGACAGCCTGTCGTTTACCATTTTCGCTATGAAGCGAAGAGACGAGGAGAACTACGCGTGTCAGATCCTCGAGGGATTCTCGTACCTTCACGGTCGATGAATCGTTCATCGAGATATCAAGCCTGATAGAGAGTCTTCCTCCCTTCTTTCGCTCTCGGCGAACAAGTCGAGTCTGACCTACTCATCCGTCGCGTTTGCTCCCTCCTCCCTTTTCCTTCAAGACATCCTTCTCACCTCGGACGCTGGAATCATCAAGCTCGTCGATTTCGGAGAAACCAAGATCGTTGCTTGAGGCCATAGAACCATCAACCGAACTCGAGCTCCTGCTGGAACTCAGATGAACTCGCTTCTGGGAACGCCGATGGTCAGTCGAATGAACGACTCGCTTTCCCTTCTCCCTCGCTCGAAACTCATCTCGCGTCCCTTTTTTGTTTCTTCCCCTCAACAGTACATGTCTCCCAAAGTGATCAAGAACTCCCCTAGAGGTCGCCTTGGTGCGATGAATATCTGGAGTTTGGGAATGGTCGTTATCGAGCTCGCGACGGGGAAAAAGCCTTTGTGAGGATCGAGCGAGGAGCGAGGGTGTCGAGAGGTCCGGTGCTTAGGAGAAACAAGACGAGGTAAGATCCAAAGGTGATTTAGGATAGAGAACAAAAGAGAGGCGGGCAAAGGGCCCTCTTATACTAGAGACGAGGGAACATTCTAGAAAGAGGGTTAGCGCGAGGGAACAAAACGGGAGAGTAAGGTGACTAAAGACTACGGGGAGAAAGAGAGAGAAGCCGAAAGGACAAACTATATAAAGAGGAGGAGAGAGCAATGACTAAGGCACAAAGACTAAGAGTAAGAGGATTCGGAGCAGGACGCGACGTGACGCAATTCCCTGACAGACGGGCGGAGATTGTCGAAGGGTTACGGTTGGGAAGACGAGGGCGAGGACAGGCAAATAGCTGAGTTGTTGAAAGAAGACCTATGGTTTCAGTCCGAAGTAGTGAGGGGTTTGACCGAGGCGGGAGGTACTGTAGGGCGGCTGTTCCATATTCCACAAACGAGAGCTGAAGTCGTTGATTTGAGACCAGGGCCCAAGAAGCTGCGAAGTGTCCAGGTCCATCACAGTGTCGACAGAGTCCGAGAGTTTGTCGACAAAGTTTGTCGGTGTCCATGAGAGGTCCTGGAGGTTGAGAAGTGTACCTCGGAACAGGTCCAGTTGTTGAGGAAGCGAAGGTTGAGGTTGAGGTCGAGGAGTATAGACAGTTCTGGCGATAGGAGTGACGATGGAGGCTTGTTTTCGTTGAGTGGGGTTAGGGCATCCGAACGAAAAAAAAACGCGTCAACGAGAGCAAAGTCAGCAAAGGAATCCGAAAGAAGAACCGGGATTGTGTCCTTGACGCCGTCCCGCGTTCTTTGAGTCCACCGTAGTAAGCGTGTCGGATTGATTGGTCGGTCATATCGACAAAAGAGGGGTGTCATCGGAAGTCGATGGTGTAGTTGTTGCAGGAACCCGCCTGTTTGAGCTTGGAGAAGGACCGTCAGGAGTACACAATGATGTCGACGTCGCCGAAGTTTTTGAGAAGTTTGCTGCCGAAGGCAAGCCAAGGCAAGAACCACGAGGGCTCGGAGTCGGAGTCAGAGTCGTCAGATCCAGTGGAAGGCGGTGTCCTTGAGGTAGGTACTGGCGAAGGTGATCATGGCCGAGTTCGATTTGTACGAGCGAGATTGAGCTGAGAAAACGAGCTCGCACTTGAAAAGGAACTCCAGCGCATCCGATACCTTACCCGTGAAAGGCGAAGGCATAGCAACCTTGGGTTCCTTCGGCCTCGATCTAGTGACGGTGGCAGATCAGTACTCCGCGCGCTACCTTTTCTGATCCCTTTGGCTGTATCTACACCCAGAAATCATCTCACGCTTCCATGCGTAAAGCTTTCTACAACGCAGTCTCTGCTATCGCCCTTGCGCTTCCTCCTCGGATCACCAGCGTTATCATAACGCGTCGCGTCTCGTCTCGCGATACAGGTCGTTTAAGGATGCTTGGCACGC
>Ga0123339_10002593_pt1 | contig 12208 bp, 10 predicted proteins | sample lystaG_FD_89956 | JGI IMG/M metagenome (GOLD analysis project Ga0123339, IMG submission 89956) | Glacier valley bacterial and archeal communities from Borup Fiord, Nunavut, Canada, to study Microbial Dark Matter (Phase II) -... | ecosystem: Environmental > Aquatic > Freshwater > Ice > Glacier ... | reverse complement strand
TAGTTATCAACAGTTTGTACTTAAAATTGTTAATAAGACACCTTATTTTTTAAGTTTCGAAATTTAGTGTGCTGTTTGTCATAATTAATGAAGTCCATTAAAATCTTTCGACCACCCCTGATTGCAAATCCTCAATAGCGGATTGTAGGTTGTACCATTGTAAGTTATACATATACAATTTATTAACCCCATTTTACCTACAACCGATTTTTTATTTTTAAAGTGCATTCAAGATTTCTACATGAGGCCAATGGTCGAGCAGCCAACTGCTGAAATCACACGAGCTTTTGACACGACACATACAAAATTATACTTGGGATATCGGGTAATGTTTTTTCATAAATGCTGGAGGCCAACAATTATCAGAACTTGCATAAATTGCATGTTTTGATAATTTGTTTTTATATCTTTGTTCTATGGCTAATTACACAAATCGCAAGGAATACATAGACAAACTACTGTCTTACAAAGACAAAGACCTCATAAAAGTCGTTAGCGGCTTGCGTAGGTCGGGCAAAAGCACTTTGCTGGAACTTTACCGCGAACATTTGCTAAAACAAGGCATCGGCAAACGACAAATGCAATTTTACAATTTTGAATTACCCGAAAATTACCTGGACAAAACGTGGAGCGATATTTACTTTGAGATAAAGAAAAAATTTCAAACCGATAAAACCAATTATATTTTTTTGGACGAAGTGCAAAACATACCGCTTTTTGAAAAATTAGTGGACGGGCTTTTTGCCTCCGAAAATACAGATGTGTATATTACGGGGTCAAATGCATTTTTGTTGGGTAGCGAATTAGCAACTTTGCTGAGCGGTCGTTACATAGAAATTTCCATTTTGCCCTTTTCATTCAAAGAATACTTAACGGCACGCAAGATTGATACAAGCAACAAGTACCTCAATTACGAAGCCTTGTTTTTTGATTACATAAACGAAACCTCCTTACCAAAAGGTGTGGAACTGCGAGAAAGCGGTTTTGATAAAATTTACGAATATCTGGAGGCCATTTACACCACAATAATCGAAAAAGACATCACACAACGACACCAAATAAACGATAAACGTGCTTTTGCGAACCTTGTAAAATTTGTGGCTTCCAATATTGGGAACGCACTTTCACCAAGCAACATTTCCAAAACATTCAAGCAAGACGGACAAAACATACATCACGCCACGGTAGAAAAATATTTGGATTATTTAGTGGCAAGTTTTGTGTTTTACAAAGTAAATCGCTTCGATTTAAAAGGCAAAAAACAATTGGCTACACAAGAAAAATATTATTTGGTGGACGCAGGTTTATTGAATATTTTGGCTGGTAAAGAGCGAGTAACAGACAGAGGTCACATTTTAGAAAATATTGTTTATTTAGAACTACTACGCAGAGGAAACAAAGTTTGGACAGGCACAGCCCGAAACACAGAAGTGGACTTTGTGTGCAAAAACCCAACAGGCGAAATTGAATACTACCAAGTAGCATGGCAAATGACAGCCGAAAATACCGTAGAAAGGGAGTTTGTGGCATTAGAAAAAATCAATGACAACTACCCAAAGTATTTGCTCACAACAGATTCGTTTACGCAAAACCGAAGCGGAGTAAAACACTTAAACGTATTCAATTGGCTACTTGGTACTAGCTATATAGCATTTGAATGAAAAATGCATGAGATACATATATACATTTTCCTTTCTGATTTTAATCATAGGTTGTTCCAATTCCACAAAGACAACTGTGACACCAAAAGACTATTTGGTCCCCAGCTAGTCGGGATTTGCAATCCCGACTATTTAATGGAAGATTTTTGATCTGTATTTTTTAGTGTTTGTTTTTTTGCATTTGGATTATAATTCTGAGATAAAGAGTGAGGATTGCAAATCCTCACTAGCGGATGGGATAAATGATTTTGTAACAATGAACAGATTATCTGAACTTTTGAATATCTTATAAAACACTTTAAACATGAAAAAGCTCCTCCTTTTACTCGTCTTATTTACAATAATTACCTCTTCGTTTGCGCAAAAGCAAAAAGTATGGCTCGATGCTGATACCGGAAACGAAATGGATGATTTGTATGCCATTGTGCGATTGGTGAAAGAACCATCTGCCGAACTGATTGGTCTGAGTTCAGCTCATTTCAACAATCCCGATTTGCTGGTTTTCGAAAAATGGAATGCTTACGATACCAAAGGGTTAAATACGATTGTTGATAGCCAGCGGCTCAACGAGCAAATCCTGAAGGCTTTGAAGAGGTTGGATATAGCGCATCCACTTGGAGCAGACCGTCAGGTAGGCCGTGCCTGGGGGCAGGAAGATGCACGTGATTCGGAAGCCGCAAGGGCAATCATTGCCGCTGTCAAAACCCTTCGTGAAGGTGAAAAACTCGACATACTGACAATAGGCGCCATGACTAACCTGGCTTCAGCATTGATCCTTGCTCCTGAAATTAAATCTCGTATACGTTGCTTTGCTTTGGGCACACAGTATGATCCCAAAACCAAGGTCTGGAACAAAAATGAGTTCAATATCAGGAACGACTTGAATGCCTTCGACTATCTTCTTAATCTCGAAGGCTTTGATCTTACGATGATGTGTCTTCAGGCTGCTCGTCCACTTCAGTTTAAAAGGGACTACACCTACCAAAAGTTAGATGAATCCATTGAAACAGAAAAGATTCTGGAAGACCGCTGGCGGGAGCAAAATCCGCAAGACGCAACCCGTGTAATGTGGGATCTAGCTTTGGTAGAAGCCTACCTGAATCCTTCATTGGCGCAAATAGAAACTGTTACTACCCCACCCGAAAATAAACAGCGACAAATTAGGGCATACACAAAAATTGATGAAGTAGCATTGGCTGATGATTTTTGGAAAATGTTGAAGGACCAGTGACGTGTCAACTTATATAATGTGCTTCATCATTCAATGACGTTCCGATCATGAGTTGCTGATGCCAGAAGCGAAATTTCTATTTTATCATGACGCTAATTTTAAGTATGATTATAACTTTACCTCAATTCTCCGAAAGTTTTAAGTATAGTTATAACTTTGCCTCCATTCACTAAAAGTTCTAAGTATGATTATAACTTTCCATCATTTTCTTGAAAGTTTTAAGTATAGTTTAATCCCAACATCACTAGCAAAATGAAAAACCTAACCACCAATCTCTTTTTATTCCTTTCAATTCTCTTGATGGGTTGCAAAACTCAGGCACCAGTGAAGCAAGATGTGATCAGCCTACATCCTGAAAACTCTAATTATTTTCTGTACAAAGGCAAACCAACCATTTTGGTTACTTCCGCAGAACATTACGGTGCGGTAATGAATGCTGCGTTCGATTACGAAAAATACCTGGCCACTTTGAAAGCAACTGGATTTAACTACACCCGTATTTTTATCGGCCCTTATTCCGAAATGGGTGATAACTTTTTTAGTATCAGTAATAATACCATGAACCCTGAACCGAAAAACTGGCTGGTGCCATGGGTAAAAGATACCATATCTCAAAAGTACAATCTCACAAAATGGAACGATGCATTCTTCAAACGACTTAAAGCTTTTGTGTCAGCGGCTTCTGAACATGGCATCGTGGTTGAAGTTACCCTGTTTACTTCCTATTACAGCGATCGCCAATGGTCTACCAGTCCATTTAATCCGAAGAACAACATTCAGGAATTTGATTCCATTTCATTTAAGCAGGTCAATACGATCAACAATAGCCAGTTGATGGACATTCAGGAAAAATATGTTCGTGAAGTCGTTCGTGAATTGAATCCATACGGAAATATCTTTTTCGAAATTCAGAATGAACCCTGGTCCGACAATCCACAATTAGTGGAGACAATTGCTGAGACTGATACACTGACACATCCTGCCGATTGGCAGCGATTAGTTGTAAAAGCCAATACTTCATCGCTTGAATGGCAAAAGAAAATTGCATCAATAATCACTGACGAAGAAAAACAACTATCTAATAAACACCTTATTGCACAAAACATCAGCAATTTAAGAAATAAGATTGAAAACCCTGATCCGAATATTTCGATCTTTAATTTTCATTACGCCTACCCCACTGCAGCTTCCCAAAATCTGGACCTGAAAAAGGCAATCGGCCTGGACGAAACAGGATTTATGCCTCAGGTCGATTATCATTACCGGAGTCAGGCATGGAAATTTATGTTGGCAGGAGGCGCCTTGTACAACAACCTTGACTATTCATTTACGGTGGGCTCGGAAGACGGAACACATGCCATCGATGCAGGTACTCCCGGCTATGGGGGTACGGAATACCGAAGGCACCTGAAGATCATGAAAGACTTTATCGAAAGCTTTGACTTTATAAGGATGAAACCAGATAATTCCATCCTGCAGGTTACAAAAGGAGAAGTAGCTGAATTTCAGGTTTTAGCAGAACCGGGCCGACAGTATGCGATTTACTTCGATAAGCCATTAGGAGCAGCTATTCAGCTGAAGGTTCCGGATGGAGAATACCGGACCGAGTGGATAAACCCCGATAGCGCTATTATGGAAGCCGGGACTAAGATGACTGCCACGGGTGGAATGCTTGAAATAAATTGTCCCAATGGTGAAGATTTTGTACTGAAAGTTAGATTATAGTAATTCTGCCCCCGGGCAAGTGAAGATTCTTATCTTTGTTTCAGCATAAAATTAATTGTAGAAAACCAACAAAAAAAAATACATCTCATGAATGAAGTTATTTATAAACTGGCAAAAATGATTGATCATTCAATTCTTCACCCAACCATGACGGATGAAGATCTGAAGAGGGAATGCACAGTTGCCCGAAAATACAATGTGGCATCGGTATGTGTAAAACCTTATGCGGTAAAACAAGCAGTTCAATTACTCAAAGGTAGCGACGTGCTGGTTGGCTGCGTCATTGGATTCCCTGCCGGAAATTCAGCCATTGAAGTAAAAGTATTTGAAGCCGAAGCTGCCTGCAAAGACGGCGCAGTGGAAATTGACATGGTGATCAACATCGGTAAAGCACTTCAGGGTGATTGGGATTATATTACGCAGGAAATCAAGTCAGTAACCAATGCGTGTCATCAACTCGGTTCAATTGTGAAAGTGATATTCGAGACCGACTATGTGACCAAAGTTGCTGACATTGTAAAGCTGTGCCAGATTTGTACCGAAGTGGGTGCCGACTATGTGAAAACCTCATCGGGTTTTGGGTTCATCAAACAAGCCAACGGCGATTACAACTACCAGGGAGCCACTATACCGATATTAGAACTGATGAGAATGAGTGTAGGGCCTAAAGTAAAAGTGAAAGCTGCGGGTGGCGTGCGTACTCTCGACCAACTATTGGCTGTTCAGGCTACAGGATGCAGCCGTTGTGGAGCAACAGCAACCATTACAATGATGGATGATGCTACCAGACGCTTTGGAAAATAAAAACTCTCATCCATAGGAAAGGACATTGAATTTAACCCTATATTTGAGTTATATGACAATATAGAATGCACAATCTATATTGTCAATCAGAAAAACGAATGAATAGTTTTCTGAAAACAATAAGTATTGAAGTCAATTTATTAGCAATTAATCACATACATTGAAGAAATTGCACATTATAGTTACATTTTAAGAAGCTGTTTAATTTTCTCCGTAGGAGATTCATATCAATAAAATTTGTCAGATTAAGACAATCGATTTCCCGTAGGGAATTAATAAATACATATTGATGTCCTAACGGACAACGAGTTGCTGTTATCGGATTTGCTATTGCTATTGATGTCCTGACGGACAAAATACAGATGCATGTAATTCTAAAACAGTTTCTAACATTCATCCAAATTATAAAACAATGAAAACAAACCATTTTTGGATTATCGCAGTAGCCCTTATAATCAGTTTTGGAATCAATGCCTTATTGATAGGAAGATCATTACAACGGTTTAGAATGGACGACCGCAGTGTGAATGTAAAAGGGCTCTCAGAACGAGAAGTGAAGGCTGATTTGGTCGTTTGGAACATACAGACCAGGGTCATTTATGACAACCTGCTGGAAGGCAGTAGTAAAATTGAAGAAGCCAAGAACAAAGTAGTGGACTTTCTGATCAAAAATCAACTTAAAAACGAAGAAATCATTACCGAAGGCATATCGGTGATCGATAAACAGGCCAATCAATATGGTAATAATCAGCAAATTAACACACCACGTTATTTGATTACTCAAACTATTCAGGTCCGCAGCACAAATGTTGAGTTGGTGCAGAAAGTCAGTCGGATGACAGGTGAATTACTTCAGGTGGGGGTGGTCATTTCAAACAATGAATATGGCAATCCCATTCAATTTTACTTTACAAAGCTTAACGACATAAAGCCGGAAATGATTAGCGAAGCCACTAAAAATGCCAGGGAGGCAGCACTTAAATTTGCTACTGAAAATGATACAAGCCTTGATCGGCTGAAAAAAGCAAATCAGGGATTGTTCTCCATTGTCGATCGTACGGCATCTTTGTCAGCAGGCGAAGGAGGCTATTCTTCCAGCACTGTTGATATTTATAAAAATGTAAGGGTGGTCATATCAGCTGAATATTCCATAAAGTAACCTGCCTTTGATCTAAATGAATTGATGAATTACGACCTTTGAGGGTATGCAGTATAGATTCTTTTTGGAGTGTTCATCAATCTTTTTGTAATGACGCAAGTTCCCCACCCAAGTTGTGACATTAAACTGCATAAAAACCACTGCCTTCATACTTTTGCACTTTCCTATCTGCTTTTCAAAATAAGCAATCGATCCTGGATTTCTCCCTCTGTTTCTATGGAATGGGTGGGTGTTTGGTTTCTACCATCTGATACCCATCAGATGATAGATAGTTATCCCTGGCAAAATTGCATTGGTACATGCCTGTTATATTGCTGGGTTTAAAGGAATACCAGAATAGGATAGCTAAGATTTTTTAATGGCTTCTTTTTTAGCAATCGTATTGGCTCCAATCAAAAGTTCAAGTTCAGTGATGACTGAATAGGCTGTAAATTTTACTATTGCCTTAAGGTCATTATACTAAAAACGGGATAAAATTATACACTTCCGTTGTGGTATTTAAAAAAACTCAATATCTGTTATGCAGCTTCCACTTTGGCAATTGTTTTAGATAAAGCACCTTATTATTGAGAGCTTTGCTAAAAAACTTAGAGAGGCAAACTTCCCGTAGGGAAAATGGGCTTATGATCATTCATTTTATGGAAATAACACTACCAAGTTTTGAGGGAAAGAGTTTTTATTTCGAATTCGAATGTTCATTAAATTATTTCCACATACAATTGAGCAGCTTCAACTTTGGTAACCACAATGCTTGTTCCTTTATCAATCATTCCTGCTTCGGCCAGTGCGTCGTAGATTTTACCTTCGACGTTTATTTTTCCTGAAGGGCGTAAAGTAGTTACTGCCATGCCCTTCATTCCTTTTAGATAATTTAATTCCGGGTCTACACCCAGGTAACCATCCTTTAAGCTCATTACCTCGTGAAGAGAAAGATGGGAAAATTGTCCTGTTTGCGTTGTAAACATTTTCTGGCTCAGGTAGATGGCCAGACCAATCCCACCTATTGTTCCAATAAAAACGGTTACCAAAGCAACCATTAAATCATCCACATTCACCAGGTCAAACGAAAAATCGACATTCCTTATCAAGCTCAATACCAATCCCGAGAAGGCAAGTGTAATTCCTGCAATTCCTGTTATGCCAAAGCCGGGGACAACAAATATTTCGAGTGCAATGAGGATTAATCCAACCACAAAAATGATAATTTCCCAGTTTGCCGCCAAGCCTTCAAGATACAATGGAGAGAAATACAAAACGGAGGCCACAATTGACACAAGAAGGGCAAATCCTATTCCGGGAGCTTGCATTTCAAAATAAATACCTCCCAGGATAAGCATGATCAATATTCCGGAGATGATGGGGCTCACCATGAAGCCAATAAATTGTTCAATTATAGTTGGTTTATACTCAACAATCCGGGCATTCTCCATTTTGTTCAACTTTAATACTTCTTCCACATTTTCGCAAATGCCTTCGCAGTAACCATTTTTCATGGCTTCCATGGAAGTAAAAGTCAGGATTTTACCGGTATCCTTAACTCCCGGAATATATACCCGTTCATCAACCATTCCTTCAGCAATCAGGGGATCGCGCTTCCAGCGATAAGTAGTATCCTGACCGCTGATGATGGTATCCTGTCCATGTGATTCAGCCGTGGCACGCATGGTAGAGCGCATGTATGACTGGTATTTATCAGGCATCTTTTGGCCTGTCTGGTTCACCACGGTAGCAGCGCCAATGGATGCCCCGTTGCGCATGTAAATGCGTTCACAGGCAATGGAAATCAGAGCACCTGCCGATGCTGCATTGTTGTCGATAAACACCACTACCGGAATTCTGCTATTCAGGATACGGGTCCGAATTGAATCAGCTTCAACAACCGTTCCGCCATAGGTATTCATGTGAATCAGGAACAAATCGGCATTCATACTGTCAGCTGCTGCAAAAGCCTGTTTGGTTTGCCGCCAGATGGCAGGAGCAATATTTTCCTTGATGTTGAATTTGTAAACCAACTTTTGTGTGGTCTTTGTTTCTTTTTTTACCGGGATAGAATCCTTGGCCAAGCTTTCAAAAAAGCTAAGTAGCAGACTGAAAATAAGAAAGAATAGTATTCCTGATTTCATAGTTGGATATTTTAGATGACTGAACGTATTGGATCACATGACATTGTTGTGGGGAAAGCAAAATCAATGGTAATTTTTAAAAATCTTACTTTTTTTAATTCAACCTTAGTAACCCGGCAATGACCACCGGAGCCCAATCTTATCTATCTTCTAATGACTGGCGTTTTCAAATAAGTGATGAAAGCAATATGGGTGTACAAATTATTGAATTCTATTTTCATAAGATAGATAAGATTTAGGTTGTGGGGTCATTGAAAGGTTACTAATATTTTATAAAAAAAAGTAAGATTCTTTAAAAAAAAGATACCTGAATATTGGTTTTGATCCCGAGTACTCGGGACCCCAGAACAATGTAATGTGATCCGAAGTATTTAACGAGCGAATCCAGGTCACCGGTGAATACTCCATTTATATCGTTACAAAGTTATAATAATACTTAACAGTTTCAGTCCACTTTGAAAAGTATAGAGTTTCAAGTTTCAAGTTCAAAGTTTCAAGTTGCGTGCCGATCCGAGTGCAACTGTTCCTGGAGTCCTCGGGACGCTTTAAAGCGGCTACCTGATCGGCACGCAACTTTGAACTTGAAGCTTTGAACTTGAAGCTTTGAACTTGAAGCTTTGAACTTGAAGCTCTAAACTTTTCGGAGTAGGCTCACAGTTCATATTTCCGGTTGAGGAACTTTAATTAATTTTTTTAAATTGTAACCACGTTGCCGGGCTTTCTCCAAAAGCATTTCATAGGTTTTGGCATCCATCTGTGGAGTGCGGCTCAATATCCAGAAGTATTTGTCAGACGAACTGCCAATCATCGCGTATTGGTAATTTTCATCCAATTCCATCACATAATAATCGGCATAGAAATTCAAGAAAAAAGAAACCTTTAGCTTACCGGGTTCCTTTTTATTAGGAATTTTGGCCTTTCCCTCAGCCCTGGTTTTTTTGCCACCCAATGTTTTTTTAAAGCCCTCATTAAGTACCCTGATCTTGCCATTGTCGCGTTGACTGTAGGTTGCAGTTACTCCCACCAGGTTTTTCTCGAACGAATGTGGGAAACGGGCAATCTCGTACCAGGTTCCCAGGTAGCGGTTCAAATTGAGCTCTTTCACGGTGGTTTTGTCAATCACCTGACTATTGGTTTTTGTACCGCAAAAAATCAACAGAACACTAAAAATCAGCATTAATAATAATTTTTGCATAAGTGATTTGTTTTAAATTGCCAAAATTTGAACTTCCGATAATAATATAAATAAATATCACGAAGCTTTGTAAAATGGAATATTACAAAGCTCCTTCCGACTGATAATTTTTCACTTTTGCTTAGAAAGCGTCTTTGCTGATGAAAGTTACCTATTATTTAGATAACTTTCACTATTTTAGCGAAATAAATTTATCTGATTATATTGTAAATGAAAGATATGAGGGGGGATGAGCCAACTATTTTGCTTTTATCTAAGGGGCCTATGTGTCTAAGGGGTTAAAAGAATTCATCAGAAACCAATAAATAGCTTGCCCGACCGATGGATATGAGAAAAAATTCTAACTTTGCCACCCATATTTAAACAGGTTCTAAGACAATGATTAGCAGAAGAATAATTCGAATCAAGGTATTGCAAATATTGTATGCGTTCTTTACTTCACCTGACACGTCAATCAATAATACTGAAAAGGAACTTTTTTTCAGCCTACAGAAAACTTATGATCTTTATCATTATCTGATGGCACTTGTTATTGACATTCAGAAGTTTGCAGAAGAGCGTATTGATCTTGGCATGAAAAAGCATCGTCCAACAGCTGAAGATCTTGCACCCAATACCCGGTTTATCACCAACCAGCTCCTTAGTCAACTCAAAATAAATATCCCATTAAATAAATATCTCACAGCATCCAAACTTACCTGGAATGATGACGAAGATCTGATCCGCAAAATCTATGTGAGCTTGATTGATCAGGACTTTTACAAAGAGCACATGCAAGCGCCTCAGCAAACTTATGCTGACGATCGTAAGCTCATAGAAGATATCTTCAAATACTTGATTCTGGACAACGAAGATATTGAATCGTTGCTTGAGGAACAGAGTATTTACTGGAACGATGACCTTGATTTTGTGGTAAGTATGATCCTGAAGACTTTTAAAAAGTTCAAAGAAGAAAGTGACGAGCGTCAGGCTTTGCTCCCTATGTTTAAGGATGATGAAGATCACCAGTTTGCAAAAGACCTTTACCGTAAAGTAGTTGTGAACCACTTGGATAATGTGGTGCTGATCAAGCAACACACGGTCAACTGGGACATTGAACGTATTGCCTTTATCGACAACCTGATCCTGGAATTGGCCTTGAGCGAATTCCTTTATTTTCCATCCATACCTACCAAGGTTACTATGAACGAATACATCGAATTGTCGAAATATTACAGCACTGAAAAAAGCAGCAATTTCATTAACGGAATTTTAGATAAAGCGCTGAAAGACTTAAAGAAAGAAAACAAAATTCTCAAAGCTGGCCGTGGTTTAATTGGCGAAGAAGAAGGAGAATGAAGTGGACAGCTTACAGTGGACAGTTGAAAGTTTGCAGTTAAAAGTTGACAGATGACAGTTAAAAGATTACAGTTTGCCCTCGGAGCAATGGTATTGGTTTTATCTGTATTTTTGATCAGTTCATGTAATTCAGGAACAAAAAAAACTGTTCCAAATGATCAGGCCAATCCATCAGGAGTAGCAAAATTTGTATTTTTAGAAGAAATCCATAATTTTGGTCCTTTGAAAGCCGGAGAAGTAGTATCTTTCACCTTTATTTTCAAGAACGAAGGAACAAAAGCACTGACCATTAGCAGTGTTGATTCAGGGTGTGAATGTACTGAAGTGAAGATTTTAAATACAACCATCCAACCGGGACAGGCAGGGCAAATTGAAGTGATTTACAATTCAGCAGGAGAAGTTGGGAAGCAGCTAAAAACAATCACCTTGTTTTCGAATGCAGACCAACCTAAGAAACTATTATATATAAAAGCAAATATAACCAACGAGTTAATTGAAATTTACAGTTAAACCAAATACATTTTATACATGAATTACTTATTAATGGCCCAGTCGGCACCAGGTGCTGAAGCAAATCCGATCATGACATTTCTTCCTTTGATTTTGATCATCGTGGTTTTCTATTTCTTTATGATCAGGCCACAGATGAAAAAACAGAAGGAACTGGCTACTTTTCGCAATAGCATTGCTAAAGGTGATAAAGTAGTAACTACGGGTGGAATTTACGGGAAGATTGTTGAACTTAAAGACAATACTGTACTGCTTCAGGTTGACGACAATGTAAAAATTAGGGTCGACAAAGCTGCCATCGTAAAAGACATGAGTGACGTTCCTGCACAAAAATAATTGGTGCCTACAACGAAACATTAAAGGGCCGGCACTATGTCGACCCTTTTTTTTATATTTGAAGCCGTGAAAACAAACTGGGTATATAAAACTGTAAAGTATATCAAAAGGGTATATTTCAAGAAC
>Ga0123339_10002592_pt1 | contig 12212 bp, 14 predicted proteins | sample lystaG_FD_89956 | JGI IMG/M metagenome (GOLD analysis project Ga0123339, IMG submission 89956) | Glacier valley bacterial and archeal communities from Borup Fiord, Nunavut, Canada, to study Microbial Dark Matter (Phase II) -... | ecosystem: Environmental > Aquatic > Freshwater > Ice > Glacier ... | reverse complement strand
TGCACGGTCCTTGCACTGCCAATAGTTTAAGCGCAGCGCCTCTTCACTCAAGTGCGGCAATAACATCGGTTTGCAAGGCATTCCCCAGCATACCTCTGGCACTTCCTCAGGGCAACTTGGTATAAGCAGATATTGCCTCGTCCGAATCTCCCCAGGACTCGAGCGCCAGCACCCACTCGAGAGCCAGATTCGCCAGCGCTGCGTAGAGTTCAGGGCGACGGTGTTCGAGTGCTAAACCCGGTGCGTCCAGCAGGTGCGGCTCGTCTCCGCTCGTGCGGGTGGCCACCACGTTTCCAGCCACATTGCCCAGGGCGTCAAACAATAAAAACAGTCCCTCTGGGTCAATCTCCTCGAGCCACGGCGTCAGGCCCTCGAGCGTGGTGGGGTTGTGCTCCCACAGGTCTCCGAAGCTCTGCTGGTAGGCTTCGACCACCGTTTGAGGCTCCGGTAACTGAGCGTAGGTCCTGACCGTCCATCCCTGTGGGAAAACTGCTGGCTCGAGCGGTAGGTGGGCCGCCCGCAAAAGTTCACGGTAAAACCCGACCCGACTAAAACCGTGCTGCGCGGCAAAGTGAGCGTATTCAGGTCGGTGTTCCTTGAGATAACCCGCGACCTCACCGACTCCACGTTCCTACGCCCGCTTCAGCAACCGCTCGAGCAGGGCCGCTCCGTACCCTTTGCGGCGGTGCTCGGGGTGAACGCAGAGCCACAGGTCGGGGCGCTCGAGCCGGAGTCCACCTAGCCAGCCGTAACCCAGCGCTTCACCCCTGCTCATCACCACAAAACGGTCTCGCTCGGGCGCGTGGTGGGGAATCTCCTTCACCTCGAGCAGCGAGGAAGACGAAGCTTGTAGCTGTGTGTCGGCCTGGTCTACCGCCTTAATCAGGCGCTCGAGAGCGGAAAAATCCTGGCTGGGTTGGTAAGGGCGTAGGGTGAAGGAATCCGACATGGCTCGAGTTTAACCCGCTACCCGCTCCACCGCTCGAATGTGCTTCAATGAACCCATGACCCCCACCCCCTCGCTCGTTATTATCGGAGCCTCCGGCGACCTGACCCGCCGCCTGCTGATGCCCGCGCTGTATCGCCTGGAACTCGCCGGAAAGCTGCCACCGCTCAAAATTGTGGGTTATGCGCTCGAGGACTGGACCCCCGAGTATTTTCGCGGACGCATCGAAAGCGGCTTGCTCGAGTTCGAGAAACAGGTGGATTTGCGAGCCTGGGAAACCTTTGCGCAGCGGCTCGAGTACCACAGCGGCGATTTGAGCGTGGAAAAAATTCGGGCGCTCGAGCCGTTTACTCAGGGTGAGGCGTCGTTTTATCTGGCCCTGCCGCCAGGGGTGTTTGCTGCCGCCGCGCAGGGGCTGGGCGAGGCGGGTTACGCGAGCGAGGAAAAAGGGCCGCGCCGCCTGATTATCGAAAAACCCTTTGGGACAGATTTGAAATCGGCACTCGAGCTGCAAAGCGAGGTGGTCAAGCACTGGAAGGAATCGCAGGTTCTGCGAATTGACCACTTTCTGGGCAAGGAAACGGTGCAAAACCTGATGGTGTTCAGATTTGCCAACACGCCCATCGAGCATTTGTGGAACAACCGGGTCATCGAAGAGGTGCAAATCACCGCCGCCGAAACGCTGGGACTCGAGGGCCGCTACAAATACTACGACCAAGCGGGGGCGCTCAAGGACATGCTGCAAAACCATCTGATGCAGATGTTCACGCTCGTGGCCATGGAACCGCCGCCCATCTGGGACGCCGACGTGATACGCACTCACAAGGTCGAGGTGCTCAAGAGCGTGCGGCCCATCACCTCAGAGAACGTTCACGACCACGCGCTGCGCGGACAGTACGCGGGCTATCTCGAGGAACCTGGCATCCTGCCCAGCTCGAGGACCGAAACCTACGCCGCGCTCAAGCTGTACGTGGACAACTGGCGCTGGAAAGGGGTGCCGTTCTACCTGCGGAGCGGCAAGAAGATGGGCGGCACCTACACCGAAATCGCGCTCAAGTTCCGTGAAGCGCCTACCCGACTGTTTACCACCACCTCCAAGAATCCGCTCGAGGACAACTGGCTGGTGTTTCAGGTCAAGCCCGACGAAACCATTGACCTGATTTTGACCGTGAAAAAACCTGGACTGGACCTCTCGAGTCGCCATGTGAGCCTGCACAACGAATACGAGGACGGGCATCAGGGCTTCGACGCCTACGACCAACTGCTGCTCGACGCGCTCGAGGGGGACCGGACCCACTTTCTGCGGATGGACGAGGTGGAGTGGGCCTGGAAGATTCTGACCCCGGTGCTCGAGAACTGGAGTTCAGGGAGTCCGGTGCCGTATGAGAGCGGCTCGAGCGGACCCGAGGAATTGGCCCCGCAGGGCGGCTGGAGACCCTTGCGCTTCGTGCAGCCGGACTAAGCGTCACGTTTCAAGGGGTGAGCAGTTCTACTCGCACGGCGGTGCCATAAGCCAGGACCTCGGTGATGCCGTCGGTGATTTCGTTGGCATCGTACCTCATGGCGATGATGGCGTTGGCACCCCGTTGGCGTGCGTGCTCGAGCATCAGTTCGTAAGCTTCCTGACGGGCTTTCTCGGCCAACTCGACGTACAGGGTGATGTTGCCGCCGACCAGCGATTGAAAGGCCGCGCCAATGTTGCCCAGCACGCTTCTCGAGCGCACGGTCAGGCCGCGAACCACCTCCAGATGTTCCACGATTTTGTAGCCCTCGAGCGAATTCGCGGTGGTGACCATCATATTTCGCGCCATACATCCTCCATCTACAAAGTGCAGTATACGCCACGTTTGATTTGCTCGAGCGGGGAAGCTAAGCTAACCCGTATGCGGAACCGGAGTTTCCAACATTCGCCTTTTTTTTGGAAGGGCTGCGCTCGAGGATAGAATTGTCCGCTCGAGCGCTGGCCCCCGTCCGCTTTGGATGGGGGTTTTTGTTTGGCAACTTAGAGTTCAGACATCAGAAACAGCGTATTTTCGAGCTATTTACTGAGAACCGAAAACCCGAGGAGCTTTCCATGCAAGAACAGGCATTACACGAAATTCAAACTGCGAGCACGCTCGAGGCCCTGCAAGCGGTCAAAACGCACTATCTGGGTAAAAACGGCGCGCTGACCTCGCAGCTCAAGACTCTGGGGCAGCTCCCGCCCGACGAGCGCAAAGCGAAGGGCGCGGAAATCAACGTGCTCAAAACTCAGCTCGAGGAAGCCGTTTTAGTGCGGCAAAGGGTGCTCGAGGAATCTGTGCTCGAGCAGAAACTGCGCTCCGAGGCGCTCGACGTGACCCTGCCGGGGGTGCAATACCCCGTAGGCGGGCCGCATATCATCAGCCGTATTTTGAGCGACATGGAGGACATCTTTGCCCGCATGGGCTACCGCACGGTGCATGGCCAGGAGGTCGAGGAAGACTTTTACAACTTCGACGCGCTCAACATCCCTATATGGCACCCGGCCCGCGATATGTGGGACACCTTCTGGCTCACCGATAACAGGTTGCTCCGCACCCACACCAGCCCGATGCAGATTCGTTACATGCTCGAGCATACCCCGCCGTTCAAAATCATCGTACCCGGCAAGGTGTACCGCTTCGAGGCCACCGACGCTACCCACGAAAGCATGTTTCACCAGGTCGAAGGTCTGGTGGTCGGCGATAACATCAGCATGGCCGACCTCAAAGGAACAATTGCCGAGCTGGCGCGGGGAACCTTCGGGCCACGAGCGAAGGTTCGCTTTCAGCCGAGCTACTATCCCTTCACCGAGCCTGGAGCGGATTTCGCGGTGTGGTGGGAAAACCCGCGCGGTGAATCCAAATGGCTCGAGCTGGGCGGCAGCGGCATGGTTCACCCCAACGTGTTCAGGGCGGTGGACGATTTGCGCGAAGCGCGTGGACTCGAGCGGATTTACGAGGGGAAAACGGGCTTTGCCTTCGGCATGGGGCCGGAGCGAATCGCCATGCTCAAGTACGGCATTCCTGACATCCGCTACTTTTATCAAAACGATTTGAAGGTGCTGGGCCAGTTCAGGGGCGAACTCGGGTGAACATCCGGCCTGCCACGCTCGAGGATGCCCTTTCCATCGCCCAGATTCTGCTCGAGGTCGAGCGGGAGCAGGGTGGGACTGTGGGCGAACTCGAACCGCTGGTGGAGCGTCTGAAAACGGCGCTCGAGCAGTACCGTCACAGCGATTCGCACGACGTCTACGTGCTCGAGCGTGGCGGCACAGTGCTGGGTTATCTGGCGGTGCAGTGGCTCACGCCGCTGTTTAGTGCTCAGCTCGAGGGTTACGTGTCGGACCTCTTCGTGCGGGCGTCGGCTCGAGGACAGGGCGTGGGTGGGCAGTTGCTCGAGAAGGTCGTGCTCGAGGCGCGGGCGCGGGGTTGCCGCCGCCTCACGCTGGTCAACGTGCGAGACCGTCAGTCTTACGCTCGAGCGTTCTACCCCAAGCACGGCTGGCTCGAGCAGGACGCCGCCCGCTTTGTTTTGAAGCTTTGAGGAGCGAAAATGACCGATTTACACACGCTCGAGCCGGGGAGTTTGAGCTACATAGAAACCCAAATCGTCGCCCCTAACGTGTGCTCGCTTCAATGGACACGGGAAGGTTTGGCCGATTGGGCGAGTGGTGGGACGCTATATACCCTCGAGGGGGAAACGCGCTCGGGTGGAAGGGCTATTTATCGGTTCGATGCTGCATTGGTCTCGCCTTCAGGGCGTTTCTCCGTAGCTTATGAACGATTAGGCACCAAAGGCGTGATTTTTGAAGGTTCTCGCATCATTAGAGAAATTGACCGAAGCTTTTATCATGCAAACCAGTATGAATTTCCTGTTGCCTTATCCGTGCTGCCCGACGGGGATGAAGCCATCATTCATTGTCCAAAAGATTATAACCGACTCGAAATAGAACGTCTCTCGACAGGCGAGAGATTAAGCCGTTCAGATTCTCGAGCTACTCAGGATATTTTCCATTCAAGGCTGAGAGTCAACGCATCAGGCACTTTGCTTGCAGACGCTTGTTGGTTTTGGCATCCGTGGTGTCACGTCAATGTTTACGATTTAGTTCAGGCGCTCGAGCAGCCTCAGAAGTTAGACGAACACGATTCTCTGCCATTTGGTATTGAATTCAACGACGCCATGTTTTTTGGGGATGCTTTGATGATTACCACCCCATCCATACCTGAAGACGACCAAGAACCCCTTGAGCTATCTACACCCAACACTGTGGGAGTTTTTGATGTTGCTTCTCGAGGTTGGCGGTCTATCCATCGCCTCGAGAAGCCTATCGGCCCCTTCTTTCCGCTCAGCTTGCGGTACATCGTCAGCTTTTATGAATATCCCAAAGTGGTTGACTTGTATACGTGACGAGTTTTACACCGCTGGGAGCATCTAAACACCAAAACCCAAGAATCGTGTATTACCTCAGAAGACAAATTACCTCCTCCGCTGGCGATGGACTCGAGCGGCGCACGGTTTGCTGTCTGGCAGGACAGAATCATCACGGTAGTTCAGTTTGACCGTGCACAACTCGAAAACTTTTAAAGTCCTCTTGAGGTAAACCCATGATAGAAACCCTTAAAAACCTCGAGCAGTGGCTTAAACTCAACTACTGGGTCGCGTCCGATTCGCTGCAACTGGGCCTCGGCGACCTCGAGATAGACGCGCTGCTCAAAGACTGGCCTTATAAACTCTCGAGCGATGTGCGCGCCTTGTATCGCTGGCGCAATGGCTTCGAGGACGACCTGATTCAACTGCTGCCAGGGCTGAGTTTCTTGCCGCTCGAGACGGCCCTCGAGCTAGCAAGCGGCCTGTGGGAAGCCAGTAGCGAGCAAGTCAAAAAGAGCGGCGATGATTTTTTCCCTCAAGTGCTGCTGCCCATCTTCTCGGACGCCAAAAATGACGCGGTGCTGCTGGTGCAGGGCTTCGAGACCGAATCGCCGCACTCGCCCGCGCAGGTGGTACTTCTGTTGCAGGGCAAGCGCCTTTACGGTTTCGAGAAGCTCGAGGATTTGTTGAAAGCCGCGCTCGAGCTGTTCAAATTGGGTGCGTATGCGGTGGACCAGGACCACGACACCGTGAGTATGTTGGAGGAGGACAAAGCCAGGGCGGTGTGGCGCAGGTATCCGCTGATTTACCTCGAGAACGTGGAACTGTCTTCGCTGGTGCTCGAGGATGAGGATGATGACCTGGACGAAGATGACGACGATGACGACGGCGAGAACATGCTGGCCGGTTTGATGGAAATGCTGGGTTTCAACCCAGACGCGATGGACCCTTCGAGTGCCACGCTCGAGGATTTGACCGAACTGCTTGAGGTGATTCCGCTCGAGGATTGGCCCGAAGAGTTGCAGGCATGCTACCGCGAGTTGGGCGGCGGGAAGGTACTCGAGAATGAGGTGGTAGAGAAAAGTGAAGTGCTCGAGGAGGGGAAACGGGATGAGTGAACGCTCGAGTCTTCCCAACCTGATGAAGTCTTGCTGGTTCGAGAGGTGAGCGTGCAAATTCTGCTGATTCGTCACGCTCGAGCCGTGATTATGCAGGTGTAAAGATGAGATAATTTGAAAAATACCCTTATGACGAATTTGACTGGTTTATTGTGGATAGAAAGGGATATGTTGGAGCCTTTATGACAGCAGGTTTTGGCTATGTTCCGCCAAGTATTGTTATGAACTATGTCAATCATGACCGAATAGCAATAGATTTAGAAAATGCTTATATTAAAACCGCTGGAGATGTGTTGCAGGGCGGCATATACAAAGTTTATCCAACCAGAGGAATATATGTTTTTGATATAAAAACGTATGTTGGCGAACTAACACCTTTTTACGATTTAGTAGACTGCCCAACCGCACCTAGACACTCGAGTGAATTTAGCGAGGCATACCGAGAAACCTTCTTGCAAACATGCTGGGAAGGGGAATTTGAGACAGCACTCAACTGTGACGCTCGAGAAATCACTTAATCGCTTCTCTATTCTAGTTAGAGAAAAGGAATTCTAAATATGCTCTTACCCCTATCCTGGCTCCAAGAACTCATCCCCCAACTCGAGCGAACCCTCATCCCATCCGAACTCGAGCCGACCTTTGCCCGTATGGGACTGCCGCTCGAGGGCATCACCCACGTTCCCGGCATTCCGCAGGGTGTGCTCTTCGGAACGGTCACGTCCTGCACGCCCATTCCCGACACGCACCTATTCGCGCTCGAGGTCAATATCGGCCTTGAAAGTCACAGCATCGTCACCGGAGCGCCCAACTCGAGGGCCGGGGTCGGTGTGGCCGTGGTGCCGCCGGGAGTAACCCTGAAGGGGGTCACGCTGGGCGTGCGCCAGATGCAGGGTATCGAATCCTGGGGCATGGCTGCTTCGCCCGCCGAACTGGGCGTGGGCGAGTACAGCGGCGGGCTGCTGCTGCTGCCGCTCGAGACCGCCGCGCCGGGAGCTGACCTCTCGAGCTTATGGCCTGCGGACTCGGTGCTCGACATCGAGGTGACGCCCAACCGCGCCGACGTGCTGAGCGCGCTGGGCGTGGCTCGAGACCTAGCCGCGTTCCTTAAACTCGAACTCAAGCCCCCGTCACAGGGCGTTCAACCCGAAGGCAAAGGAAATTTCCCGCTCGAGCTGGCGAGTGACGTGCTCGAGTGGAAGGGCTGCACCCACTTTGCCTTCCGCCGCACTGTCATTGCCGAAAACGGCCCCGCGCCGCTGTGGATTCAGCGCCGCCTGTTGCTGTGTGGCTCGAGGCCGATTTCGTTTGCGGTAGACATCAGCAACTATGTGATGCTCGAGCTGGGCCAGCCCAACGCGCTCTACGACGGAGCAGATGTGAAGGGCTTTGTCACTACTTACGCTCGAGCAGGGGAAACCGTGGTCGGGCTGGACGGCAAGACCCACACGCTCGGACTCGAGGATTTGGTCATTCACAACGAAAACGGCGCGGTGGTCAGCATCGCAGGCATTTTGGGCGCACAGTATGGCTCCATTCAGGACTCGAGCCGGGAGATTTTGATTGAAGCGGCCCGCTGGAACCCGGTGGCGCTGCGCCTCACCGCCCGCCGGGCCGGACTCAAGACCGACGCGGTGTACCGCTTCGAGCGCGGGGTGGACCCGCTGCTGCCGCGCTGGGCCTGCAACCGCTTGCTCGAGCTGCTGGGCGGCCAGATTGACCTGCTCTACAGCGAGGTGGGCGAGGCTTGGGACCTCGAGCCGAAAACCATTGTGCTGGATACCGATTACTGCCGCCGACTGCTGGGCATGGACGTTGCCGACGCGGAGATGGTGAGCATCCTCGAGCGGCTGGGTTGTGAAGTGGCATTTAGGCCCCCCTTAACAAGGGGGGGCCTTGAAAGCGAAGCGCTCGAGGGGGTTCCCGAAGGATTGCGAAGCATGGATTCGCCTGGTCAGCTCGAGGTGAAACCTCCCTCCTGGCGCGTGGATATGGCCATCCCCGAGGACCTCATCGAAGAAGTGGGGCGCTTGCACGGCTTTGATGAGCTGCCCGAAACCCTGCCACACTTCCTCGAGCACCCGGACAACATCGGCGCGGATACCTACACCCGCCACCTATCACACATCAAAAACACGCTGGCGGGTCTGGGCTTCTCGGAGGTGGTGAACTACAGCTTCACCTCGCAAGGCGAAGCCGAAAATGCCCGCGCGCCGAAGCCTACCCTCGAGCTGCGAAACCCGCTCACGGCGGAGCGCACCCACATGCGAACCGCGCTCTACCCCAGTTTGCTCAACTCCGCTCGAGTGAACAGCTTTGATTCGAGCTTGCTCCTTTTCGAGTTGGGCCGAATCTTCCCCGAAAGCGGCGAACTCGAGCGCCTGGGCCTGCTGATGCGCGGTCCGCTGGCTCCGGTGGGCGCGCAGTACGCGCGGCCTCTCGAGGGCGGGTTTTACACCTTCAAGGGTTTGCTCGAGAGTTTCGCGGCCACGCTCGGCGGCGAACTCGAGTTTCAGCAGTTCGCGGCGGGTTCGGCCCCGGCGCACCTGCACCCCGGCATCTCCGGCGTGGTGCTGTGGAACGGCCTGGAGAAAGGCGTGGTGGGCGCACTTCACCCGGCGGTGGCCCAGAAGTGGGGCCTCAAGGGTGAAACCTACCTGCTCGAGCTGAACCTGCCGCTGCTGGCGCAGGAGTGGGCCTTTGCCGACCCCAGCCGTCAGCCTGCCGCGCTGCGCGATTTGGCCATCATCGCGCCTAATTCGCGCAGCTACGGCGACCTCGAGACCCTGCTCAGGCTTGAGGGCGGACCCTTGCTCGAGGGGGTGGAGGTGTTCGATGTCTACGCGGGCGCTCCGATTACGGCAGGTTTCAGAAGCGTGGCGGTGCGGCTGATTTACCGCTCGAGTGAACGCACCCTCACCGACGAAGAGGTGAGCGCCGAGTTCAACCGCCTCAGAGACCGAGTGCGGGCCGAGGGGCTGAGCATCCGCGAGGGGTGAGCGTGCTCGAGAGGGTCTGGCACGCTTTTGAATGCGATGAGTTGCAGTGGCTTGGTATGACATAAACGGAAAGTGGGGACGAGTGGCGTCCTGGACGAAGCATCACCTGCCGGGCCAGACCGCCTGTCCGCAGTTCGTTCATTCCCAATCGAGTTTCACCTGTCTTTCGGAACTCCACTTATGCCACCAATGAGCCACGCCTGGACCTCGAGCCGACGGGCAAAGTGAGCCGCGTCTGGCACTCGAGGCAGGTTGATTCCCAGCGGCGTGGCCAACGTGTTGTCGAAAATATGCGCCTCAGCCGTTTGCAAACTCCAGGGCATGTGGCGAATCTCGCCCCGGTAAACTCGCCCGGCTCGGTCCGCACTGTACAAACAGTAGCGCTCGGTGAGCCAGTGCTCGAGCGTGCCGGGAACACTTTGGAACGGTTCACCGTCTGGGCCGTACTCGGCGCGAAAATGGGCCGGAGCTTGTCCCAGGTGGGTCCGCACGCTGCTGTACTCGAGCAGGTCGCCGCGCTGCTTGGACCTCATCCGAGCATCGAGGTACGGCAGGTGAAAAGCAGTCCGCGCACCTCTCACCGCCAGTGGGTTTTCACAGTCCAGGCTGAAAAACCACACTCCGGGCCGCACGCCGTCGGTGACGTAGGTTCGCAGGTTCAGCTCGAGAAAGCGGTGGGTGCCGGGAACACGGGGCAGCCCTCTGGCCCGCACATCGGCCATCTCGAAGGGAACCACGCCCAGCCAAGCGCTGCCGTCAAAAGTCTCGAGGGTGAGTCCGGTGGGAAGGTAGCGCTCGAGCGCCTTTACGGGCACGCGCCAGTGCAGGAAGGCTAAGTTGAGCCAGGTCATAGACATCACCCACGGACGGGGCGTGACGAGTGGGGCGAAGTGGGATGAACTCGAGGTGGACACGACCTCGAGTATAAACTCGTTCTTTTTCCGGCGGGTCCCTGTAAACTGACCCTGTACACTAAAAGTGTGCCTCTCGACCCCGCCGCGTTGCTGCGCGCCTTCCTGCCTCGCCGTTGCCCCGCGTGTCACCGCTCGCTGGGCCAGGATGCGGGCGTGTGCTCGAGCTGCCTGGAAAGTTGGAGCGCCCAAATCACCGACGCCTCGAGCTTGCGTGAAACCCGCATTCCGCACCTGATTTATCTGGGCGAGTATTTCGGACCGCTGCGCCGCACGGTCTCGGCGCTCAAATACGCGGGCAGCCGCGACATCGCCCCTCGAGTGGCCCCGCTGCTGGCCCGCAGGATTCCGGCGTGGTGGCAGCTCGAGGGGGTTTGCGCCGTGCCACTGCACCGCAAACGTCAGCGTCAGCGCGGCTTCAACCAATCCGAACTGCTGGCGCTCGAGGTAGCTGGCGCGCGCGGTTTGCCGTATCTGAATGCCCTCGAGCGGGTGAGGTCCACCCGGCAACAAGCTAAACTGCACGGCCTCGAGCGTCAAAAAAACGTTTGGAACGCTTTCAAGGCGACCTCGAGCGTCAAGGGAAACGTGCTGCTCATTGACGATGTGTTCACCACCGGAGCTACCCTGCGAGACTGTGAACGGGCGCTGCTCGAGGCGGGGGCCAAGCAGGTTTATTTCATGGTGTTGGCGCGGTGATAGGGGAATTGAGCTGCTCGAGCAGCTTTTCTCCCGCCCTGATAGCTACACTCAGATGGTTCGCTCGAGGCGGCAGCGGACAGGTCCAGCCGTCGCTGTAGGCGCAAAAGGGGCTGTACGCCAGGTTGAAGTCCAGCGTGAGCACGCCGTTCTCGAGCGGCGCGTCGAGGTAGCGCCCGCCGCCGTGGGTCTCGACACCGTTGGTGGCGTCCTTGAAGGGAATGAACACGCTCGAGGGGTTCTCCTCGGGTTCCTTGACGTATAGCTCGAGCGACCAGGGTCCTGTTTCAAAAAGTACCGTGACGTGGCCCCACAGCAAATACCACGCGCTTTGTCCGCTCGAGGTCAGTATTTCCAGCGGCTCGAGGGTGTCGCGGCGGGTCGGCTCGAGGGTGAATTGGTACGCCGGGTCTGGCGGATAATACTTCAACCCCTGAAATGTAGCGCGGACTTCGCTCGAGAGCGGGCCTTGCGGTGAGGCAAAAAAGGCGTCCTTACGCTGCCGATAATCTAGCACCGTTTGTAGGTCATTCACCGAAATGCACCACCCCACGCCTGCCTTCAAACATAACCACATCGCCCTCGCGCAGCTTTTTACGCCTGCGGGTCTCGAGCGTCCCGTTGAGCGTCACCTGACCGCCCTGCACCACGAATTTGGCCTCGCCCCCACTTTCTACCCAACCCTCGAGCTTGAGCCAGTCCTGCAAATCTATGGTGTCTTCCTGCTGCCAAGAAAGTTCGTCGCGGTTCACCCCTTCATTTTGACACGCTCGAGGGAAGATATGGCTCGAGCGTGGGACTGTGCCGCGCTCAGAACGGTTTTTTGAAGCCACCGCCCTTGAAACCCTCGAGCGCAGCCGTGCGCTCGAAGTAGATTTTCTTGTCGCGGCGCACGGTACGGGTCTCGAGCACCGCCTGAAGGTAGGCGTAAGAGCAGCAATCCGTGCGGGTGACGTAGGCAAAGTCACGGTACTCGAGCGGCGAAGTGTCGTGGTAGAGCAATTTACAGAAGTGGCCTGCCTGGGAATTCGAGACCCCGGCGGCGTGGTTAATCCTGACTTGTGCGAGCTTCTCGAGCGAATCGAAGGCCCAGGCGAAGTTCAGCTCCGGGGCGTTGTACACCGGATAGGTCGTAAAGGCGTTCCACAGCCAGCAGTACACCTCGGCCACC
>Ga0123339_10002591_pt1 | contig 12214 bp, 10 predicted proteins | sample lystaG_FD_89956 | JGI IMG/M metagenome (GOLD analysis project Ga0123339, IMG submission 89956) | Glacier valley bacterial and archeal communities from Borup Fiord, Nunavut, Canada, to study Microbial Dark Matter (Phase II) -... | ecosystem: Environmental > Aquatic > Freshwater > Ice > Glacier ... | reverse complement strand
AGCAGCCACATTAACGTTAGTTATGGTTCGGTAACAATTTCCAACGCTCAAGCAGCTAACGAGAACTCAAGTAACTGGTACTTTTGGTGCTACCAGGCTACCTTGCCGCCCTGGAGAACAAGAACTAGCACCATTAGTAACTGCTCTACGTCCAACTATGGTTGGGCAATGGTCAACAACTAGAAGGAGAGGGACAATGCTTATCAAGGCGCAACTCAGCAGGCTACTAGGTGTTGTACTGCTGCTAACAGTAACTATGACACTAACGGCTTGTACCCAACCTGGTACTGTCACTACCAAAGAATCTAGCGATGCAGCATCGTCTTCAGGTCAGTTCAACTATGGTACGGTACACTCCCTTGTGGGCGCAACTGACTATCAGGTTGGCAGGTTTGCTGAACAGTATGCTGTAGCCCAACGAATGATGCGAAGTGGGGTACCAGAGGCGGTTTTGGTTCGCTCAGTTCGGCAAGAGGAGCTAGGCACAATCGGCGTTATCTGTCCAGGCGTTCCCGCTACTTTTGAAGAACCGCCCCTGCGGTTGGTTATCCTCAAAGGGGACTTCGACTTCAACCAGGCCAACCTGCCAGGCACTACTGCCCAGCACGTCTACCAACCAGCTAAGTACGTAGCTTACGTCTTTGACGAATGGGCAGCCTCACCAGCCTTCCTAAACGGATCAGTTAAGGGTGGTCTTTACAGAGCCATTCTGCCCAGTGCCGATATAGCAGACGACTACCCTGGTCAGGTTGAGCGAATGACAGCCAATGCAGCAACTGTTTGCCCGACCCCAGAGCCAGGCAGCAAGCTGCACTATGGCAAGACCCCACCCACACCAACTCAGCCTTAACCCTCGGTCAGTGTAGTTCTACAAGCAGGCTCTCGCACTTGCAGGAGCCTGTTTCATGTTATAGGTAAGGCTTCATGCTGCCCCAGCGTTCGCCCACCTTGACCTCGACCTTGAGTGGCAGGCCAATGTCCATCGCCCCCTCCATCACCTCGCGCACCAGGCGGGCGGTCTGCTCTAGCTCTGCCTCTGGTAGCTCGAATACCAGTTCGTCATGGACTTGCAGCAGCATCCGCGCTTCCAAACCCTCGTCACGCAGCCGCTTGTGCAGGCGCACCATTGCAATCTTGATGATGTCGGCGTTAGTGCCTTGCACGGGGGTGTTGATCGCGGCGCGCTCGGCGTTCTGGCGCACCCCAACATTGCGGGCGTTTAGCTCTGGGATGTAGCGGCGGCGGCCCAGCATCGTGGTGGCATAGCCGCGTTCCTTCGCCACCTTGAGGAACTCGTCTAGCAGGGCGCGCACCTGCGGGTAGGCAGCCCAGTAGCGGGCAATAAACTCCTTCGCCACGTCGTGCGGCAGGCCGGTGTCGCGGGTGAAGCCGTAAGTACCCATCCCGTAGATCAGGCCGAAGTTGATCGTCTTGGCTAGCCTCCTCTGCTCTGGCTTGACCTCGGCCAGTGGCACGGTGAACAGGCGGGCCGCCGTCGCCTGGTGGATGTCCAGGCCAGTACTGAAGGCTTCGACCATCGTTGGTTCCTGGCTGAGGGCCGCGAGGATGCGAAGCTCGATCTGCGAGTAGTCGGCACTGATCAGCACGCTGGGCCGCTGCACCAGTGGGTTGACCGAAAAGTTGTCGGCAATGAAGGCCTCGCGTACTTGGCGGCCAATGTCGGTTCGCACTGGGATGTTCTGCAAGTTCGGGTTGCTGCTCGATAGGCGGCCAGTGCGGGCCACTGTCTGGTTGAAGTTGGTATGTACCCGCCCATCACGCGGGTTGATCAGGTCGGGCAGGCTGTCTACATATGTTCCCTTCAGCTTGCTGAGGCTGCGGTGTTCGCTGACCAGGGCGACGACAGGGTGGAGGTCGCTCAACTTCTCCAAAGCGTCACGGTCGGTGGAGAAGCCAGTGGCGGTAGACTTGATCGGCGGCAGCCTCAACTCCTCGAATAGCACCTTCTGCAACTGCTGTGGCGAGGTCAGCTTGAACTCGTGACCGACCATCTTGTAGACCTGCTGCTCGACCGAATGCAGTTCCTTGTCTAGCTCGGCAGAGAGCGTATTGAGGGCGGGTACGTCAATAGCGATCCCGGCCTGCTCCATGCTGACCAGTACTGGGACCAGTGGCATCTCAATATCCTTGAAGATGTCCCACACCCCGTGAATCTCCATCTCTGGCTGGAAGATTTCGTAGAGCCGCTGGGTCATGTCGCTGTCAGCCCCAGAGTAGGCGGTGGCAGTGCGGATCGGTACGTAGTCGAAGGTTATCTGATCCTTGCCACGCTTGCCGATTAGTTGCTCAATGTAGGTCATCTCTACGCCCAGGCGGGTGAAAGCCAGCCCCTTGAGCGTAGTGTCGTTCTCGCCCAGCAGGTAGGCGGCGATCTGCGTGTCATAGGCGGCATTACGCACCACATAGCCTGCCCCCTCCAATACCTCAAGGTCAAACTTGGCATTGTGGAAGCCCTTCGCTACGCTCTCATCGGCCAGCAGCGGGCCGAGTAGCTCCTTGACCTCCTCTGGCCTAAGTTGATCCCCCTGCCGCTCCCCATCCTCGCGCTGGCGGTGGTCAACCGGGATGTAGTACGCCTGCTCCGGGCTGATCGCCAGCGAGATACCGACTAGGCGTGCCAGCAGTGCCTCCTGGCTGTCGGTCTCGGTGTCCAGCGTGAAGCCATTGGCGGCGGCGCGCAATTCGCCCACCAGCTTCTCTAGCTGCGCCCGCGTGCTGATAGTCTGGTACTTCTCCTCGGCTAGCGAAGTAGAGTTTGCTTCGGCGATGGCGGCCAGCGTCACCTGGCGGGCCTGGCGGATCAGGTTGAGGACTGCTACCCCGTTGGCAATCAGCGGTGTAGCCTCGAACTCGGCACCGCCCTCCTGCACAGCATAGCGTAGCGGCGGTACAACCACGCTGACTTCAGCGAAGGAGTAGTCTTCCTCGCGCAAGGGGGCGCGCTCATCTTGGGCGGCAGCAAGGCGGGCAGCGGCCATGTGGCGCGGGCCACCCCCCTGCGTCTGCGCCTCACGCAGGATCACGCTGGCACTCTCACCCTCCTCACTGCTCTCCTGCGCGTCGGCGGTGGCTGCGCTCTCAGGGATTGGCAGCTTGCTTAGGAGGCTGCGGAACTCCAGTTCGCGGAACAGGCTGACTACCTTGCCACGGTCGAAGTCGGCGGTGCGTGCCTCGTCCAGGTTGAGGGTGATCGGCACATCGCAGACGATAGTGGTCAGCATCTTGTTCTGCTCGGCCTGTGCCGCATGATCGCGTAGTATCTTCTGGATACGATCCGGCTTCACCTCGTCCAGATGCTCATAAATCTGGGCAACAGTGCCGTACTTCTGGATCAGCGTGGTCGCAGTCTTCTCGCCGATACCTGGCAGCTTGGGGATGTTGTCCGAGGTATCACCAGTCAGGGCTTTGTAGTCGGCGACGAAAGGAGGCTGGAAGCCGTAGCGTTCAACCGTCGCCGCCACATCGTAGAGGCGAGGGTCGCCGAAGCGACCGTAGCCGCCGGGGGTGATCACGTACACATCGTCGCGCACCAGTTGCAGGGTGTCGGTGTCGCCAGTAACGATCAGGGTTAGTACCCCCAGCTTGCGCGCCTGCTCGGCCAGCGTGCCGATCACGTCGTCGGCTTCGAAGCCAGGGACGCGATAGATGGGGATGTTAAAAGCCTCCACCACCTGCTCTACGCGGGCGATCTGGTCGCGCAGATCGTCGGGCATGGCGGCCCGCGTCCCCTTGTATTCGGCAAACGCGTCGTGGCGGAAGGTGCGGCCCATATCGAAGGCCATCGCCACGTACTCTGGCTGATCCCGGCGCAGCACCTCAAGCAACATCTGGGTGAAGCCGAACACGGCGTTAGTCGTCTCCCCCCGCGATGTGACCATTGCGGGCGGCAGCGCATGATATGCCCGATAGATCAGGGCGTAGGCATCCACCAGCACAAACTTGGACTTGTTGCTCGTATCGGTGATCGAAACCACAGCAGTGACCCTCTTTTCTTGTTCCCTCATCTTGCGTTTTGGCTAGTACCATTATACCATCCTCTCGCGATCAGCGGGGCAGACTTCGGCTACCTTTCGAGTTCTCGCGCCATATAAGGTGGCTAGAAGGTAACAGCATAGGCCATCTCAGCCAGAGGTAGCGCATACGACCCGGCCAAAGTCTGACCCTACCCCACCAAATTGACTCCCCGCCCCCAGCGTGCTATAATGCCAGCATCACGAGCGCGGGAGAGCGCGGCGGGCTGATCCCCGACCGCCGCCGAAGGGGCAAACCTGGCAGGGCTGGGCGAAACTCTCAGGCAAACAGACTGCGCCGCTTGTACCCCTCTGGAGAGACCAACGCAACGAGCCTACTACACTGCGATCCCAGGCTGCGTTCCTTTGCTTGACAGAGTGAGCCGCCTGGCTTACTCTGTCATTTTTATTTGCAAGGAGGTATAACCCTTTGACCCTCAAGCGTACACCGCTGTACGACGCGCACATCAAGTTGGGCGCACGGATGGTGGATTTCGGCGGCTGGGAGATGCCAGTGCAGTACCCTGGTGGGATCATCAAGGAGCATGAGGCTACCCGCTCTGGGGCTGGGCTGTTCGACATTAGCCACATGGGTGAGTACATCGTGCGTGGCAAGGATGCGCTCGCTTTGCTCAACTATGCTACCACCAACGACCTCAGCAAAATCGTCCCCTACCAGGCTCAGTACAACTTCTTTGTCTCGCCCAGCGGTGATACCATTGATGATACGATCATCTTCCGCTTCCCCGACTACTACTACGTGGTCGTCAACGGCGCAACGATTGATAGCGACTTCGCCTGGTTGCAAGAGCTAGCCCGCCGCTTTGACGACGTGCAGATGGAGAATGTCTCCGACGCGACCGCTAAGATCGACGTGCAGGGGCCGAATGCTGACCGCATGGTGCAGGCGATCACTGATGCCGACCTCAAGCCCGTCACCTTCTACCGCTTCACCACCGGCACCCTCGCTGGTATCCCCAACGCGATCATCTCGCGCACCGGCTACACGGGTGAGGATGGCTTCGAGTTGTTCGTCCCCGCCAACCGGGCCGAAGACCTCTGGAACGCATTGATCGCGGCGGGGGCCGTCCCCACTGGCCTGGGCGCACGCGATACCCTGCGCATGGAAGCGGGCCTACCCTTGCGCGGCTCTGACCTGGGTGAGCATGGCCGTAATCCGCTGGAGGGCGGCTTTGGCTGGGCCGTCAAGTTGCAGAAGGGCGACTTCGTGGGCCGCGAGGCTTTGCTGCCACTGAAGGAGAACCCAACCAAGAAGTGGGTGATGTTCGAGGTGACAGGGCGTGGTGTGGCCCGTCCGCACTACCCCATCGCCAACAGTGCCGGTGAGGTGATCGGCGAAGTGACCAGTGGTACCTTTGCCCCTACCCTCAACAAGAACATAGGCATGGGCTGGGTCAAGCCAGAGTATGCCCAACCCGACACTGAGATCGCGGTGATCATCCGCGAGAAGCCAGTAGCCGCCGTCGTCCGCCAACGCCCGATGTACAAGCGCAGCCAGCAGTAGCCGAGGGCTGGTCGTTGCCCTGGTTCATCACACGGCTCATCACACTTTGGAAGGAGAGGTTGAGATGCCCAACAATCCTAAGGAATACAAGTACAGCAAGGATCATGAGTGGCTCCGCATCGAGGACGACGGCACTACCACCGTCGGGATTACCACCTACGCCGTCGAACACCTGGGCGACATGGTGTTTGTTGATCTCAACGAGGCGGGTGGCACAATCAAGCAGAACGACTCGGCTGGCACGTTGGAAAGCGTCAAGGCGGCTGCTGACCTCTTTACCCCCATCGGCGGCGAGATCATCGCCCGCAATGACGCAGTGATCGACGACCCTGCCGCCCTCAACCAGGATGCCTTCGCCGCCTGGCTGATCAAGGTCAGGCCCGACAACCTGGAGGCTGACCTTGCCAGCTTGATGAGCAGCGACGAGTACGACGACTATGAGGCTTCGCAGTAGCAGGCGGGTGCTGAGGGCTAGCTTGGCGTTGACCTTCTGTTGACCTTCTGTTGACCTTCTACTGAAGGAAAGGCAGAATGGCTGGCCCTCATTACTGATCATTCATCACTGATCCTGATCAATTCTAGAGATACAGGGAGAAACCCAAAGCTATGGCCTATTCCCCACACACGACCGCCGAGCGCGAGGCGATGCTGAAGGCAATTGGCGTTGAACAGATTGAGGAGCTTTACACCGCTGTCCCTGGTGAGATGATGAACGCCCAGTTCGACTTCCCTCCCGCTCTCAGCGAGCCAGAACTGCACCGCCACCTGCGCGGGATCAGCAGCAAGAATGCCGACGCGCTGACCCACCCCATCTTCCTTGGTGCGGGCGCGTATAACCACTTTACCCCCTCGGCTATCCGCTTCATCACCCAGCGCGGCGAGTTCCAGACCGCCTATACTCCCTACCAGCCAGAGTTGAGTCAGGGAACTTTGCAGAGCATCTACGAGTTCCAGACCCTCGTTTGCCAGATTGCAGGCATGGACGTTGCCAACGCCAGTATGTACGACGGAGCAACCAGCCTGGCTGAGGCTGCACTAATGGCGGTCAATGTAACGCGGCGCAAGAAGGTGATCATCAGCGATGCGATCCACCCTGACAGCGAGGCTGTCCTGCGCACCTACGCTGACGGCCACCAGATCGAGGTAATCGCCACCGCCGACCCGATCAGCCACGCCGAACTGGGCGCAGCGGCTTGCGTGATCGTGCAGCACCCCGACTTCTTTGGCCGCATTACCGACCTCAGCGACTACGCGGCGAAGGTACATGATGCTGGTGGCTTGTTGATCATCGCCTTCTATCCTACCGCCCTCGGCCTGCTCAAGCCGCCTGGCGAATATGGCGCAGACATTGCAGTGGGCGAGGGGCAGTCTCTTGGTGTTGGCCTGCAATTCGGTGGCCCATATGTGGGGCTGCTAGCTTGCAAGACCCAGTACGTGCGGAGCGTCCCTGGTCGCATCGTTGGGCAGACGAAGGATAGCAAGGGTCAGCGGGCCTACGTGTTGACTCTGCAAACCCGCGAGCAGCACATCCGCCGCGAGAAGGCGACTAGCAACATCTGCACCAATGAAGCCCTGATCGCCCTCAGCGCAACGGTCTACACCTGCTTGATGGGTAAGCAGGGCTTGCGGCGGGTAGCCGAGATGAGCTACAATCACGCCCACTACTTGGCCGAGCGCATTATGGAGCTACAAGGCTACAAGCTGCACTTTGCTGCTCCCTTCTTCAACGAGTTTGTGATAGACACGCCCATCCCCCCGGCTGACCTGAACAAGCGGCTCTGGGAGCAGGCTGGTATCATTGGTGGCTTTGATGTGAGCGCGAAGTTGGGCGGCAACGCCATGCTGCTTTGCACGACCGAGCAGAACACGAAGGAGCAACTCGATCAACTGGTTGGGCTGCTTGCCCAGTTTGGAAAGTAACAGGGGAGAAGAAGATGGAACCACTGATTTTTGAGATGAGCGTTCCCGGTCGGCTCGGTCACGACCTGCCAGCCAACGACGTGGCTGACTATGCGGCTCAGTTGCCGCAGCACTTCTTGCGGGCCGAACTACCACTGCCAGAGTTGAGCGAGCTGGACGTGATGCGGCATTTCGTGCGTCTCTCGCAATTGAACTACTCGATTGACAGCGGCTTCTATCCACTTGGTAGCTGCACGATGAAGTACAACCCGAAGGTGAACGAGGATGCCGCTGCGATGCCCGGTTTCGCCGCGATCCACCCCTTGCAGCCAGAGGATCAGGTGCAGGGTGCACTGCAAGTGATGTACAGCTTGCAGGAGATGCTGCGTAACCTGACTGGCATGGATGCTGTCACCTTGCAGCCAGCAGCAGGCGCGCATGGGGAGTTCACTGGCATGGCCCTGGTGCGCGCCTATCACCGTTCGCGCAACGACCTGATCCGTACTGTCGTTATCGTACCGGAGTCGGCGCACGGCACCAACCCTGCCACCTGCGCGAGCCTGGGCATGAGCGTGCAGTCGCTCAAGACCGATGCGAACGGGGGAGTAGACATGGCGCAGCTACGCTCCTTGCTCAACGACAAGGTGGCAGGCGTGATGCTGACTCTGCCCAGCACCCTCGGCTTGTTCGAGGCGAACATCTTGCAGATTGCGGAGATGGTTCACGCAGCGGGGGCATTGCTCTACTGTGATGGTGCGAACATGAACGCCCTGGTTGGCGAAATCCGCCCTGGCGATCTCGGCGTGGATGTGATGCACATCAATCTGCACAAGACCTTCACCACCCCGCACGGCGGTGGCGGCCCTGGCAGCGGCCCTGTCGCCTGCAAAGCAATCCTCGCGCCTTTCTTGCCCGCGCCCACCGTGGCCCAGGATGGTGACCGCTATACCCTGTTTACCCCAGAGCATAGCATCGGCAAGGTACGTGGCTTCCTCGGCAACTTTGGGATGCACATTCGGGCCTACACCTATATGCGCCAGCAGGGGGCGAAGGGGCTGAAGCAGGTCAGCCGCGATGCAGTCCTCAATGCCAACTACATTCGGGTCAAGCTCGGCAACGCCTACACCATTGCCTACGACCGCCCTTGTATGCACGAAGCCGTCTTCAGCCTGAAGAAGATGAAGCAGGAGACGGGGGTCAAGACGATGGATGTCGCCAAGCGGTTGATGGATTACGGCTACCACGCCCCCACCGTCTACTTCCCGCTGATCGTCGAGGAGGCACTGATGATCGAGCCGACCGAGACCGAGAGCAAGGAGACGCTGGACGGCTTCATTGCCGCGATGCAAGCTATCGCTGCCGAAGCGCGGGAGAACCCAGAACTAGTGAAGGGCGCACCGCACCACACCAAGCTGGGCCGCCTGGACGAAGTGACCGCTGCCCGCGAGCCGAAGTTGCGCTGGCTGCTGACCGACCCGCAGAGTGGCGGCAAGTTCGGCTCTGGCCGCAACCCCAACCTGACCAGCCAACTGGAACAACTGGAGCGGGATTAGGGGCATAGCTGGCAGCGGGTAGTGCCGCCCCTTGCCACAACCGGATATCGAAAGGGGGGTGCCGAGGATGCTACCCTGGGAGAAAAAAACGCGGGTGTTGTTGGTGGACGACTCCGCAGATATGCGTGGCAACGTGCGCCGCCTGCTATCCTTCACCCCCACCATCGTGATCGTCGGCGAGGCCGCCAATGGCGAAGAAGCGGTCTTGCATTGTCGTGGCCTGCAACCGGATGTTGTGCTAATGGACCTCAGTATGCCACGCATGGATGGCGTGCAGGCGGCCCAGGCGATCCTCAAGGAGTACCCCGATACCTGTGTGGTGATCATGTCGGCCTATGGCGAGCAGTACAATATTGACCGCTCGCTGGCCGCAGGCGCGCAGGCCTTCCTGATCAAGCCCTTCAGCATCGAAGTGTTGGTCGAGACGATCCAGCGGCTCCACCGCCCAGGCTCGTAGCAGCGTTGCTGTCTCCTGGCAGGTAGTCAAGCTGGAGGGTACTGTGGACAACTACGAGCTAGCCGAGAAGTTCAACAAGGAGCGGCATGAGATGAACCCCGCCGCCTACCAGGCGATGCGAGCCGAGGAGGCGCAGGCCGAGGCGGACGAGTGGTTCAAGATGACAGAGCGGCTGCTGCAACTGCGCTTCGTCGAGATGAAGTGTCCGCACTGCGACAAGCAATCTTTCACCGTGATCCTGATGCCGCAGCAAGTGTTCATTGCCTGCCGTGTCTGCACCCGCTTCCACCGCGGGCGGCTTGAGCCTGGCACGGTTAACAAAGAGGAGATCGTAGCGATGGCCGCTGCCTTCGACAAGCGCAACCGCAATGCTCTAGAGGTATTCGTGCGTGGCTAGCTGGAGTTTATGCTGATGACGACCTGGCGGGTGATCGACAGCGGCCCCGGTGCTGGGGCGATGAACATGGCGGTGGATGAGGCTCTGCTGCTCTCCTGCATCGCGGGCAATGATGGCTTCCCCACCCTGCGCTTCTTTGGCTGGCAGCGGCCTACCCTCAGCATCGGTATCATGCAGGGGGTAGAGGCGGTGAGGCTGGATGTGTGCAAGGAGCGTGACATACCGCTGATCCGCAGGCCGACCGGTGGCAAGGCGGTGCTGCACCAGCACGAGCTAACCTATTCGCTGGTGGGCAGCGACCACGATCCGCTCCTCAGCGGCAACGTGGTCGAAAGCTACCGCAAGATCAGCGGCGTACTGCTGGCGGCGTTGGCGAGCCTGGGGGTGCAGGCCGAACTCGCGCCGCCGGGTAGCTATCTGGCGACCAACCGCAGCGATCACCCCGCCGCCTGCTTCGAGCAACCAGCAGACTACGAGGTGAGTGTGGGTGGGCGCAAGCTGATCGGCTCGGCCCAGGCGCGCAGGCGTGGCGCACTCTTGCAGCAGGGCAGCATCCTGCTGGCGGTAGACTTGCCGCTGCTGGTCAGCGTCCTCAACTACGGAGGGCTAGCGGACGAGGTGGTGGCGGCAAACCTGCGCCAGCGCATCACCAGCGTGGCCGAGGCGATGGGCTTGCCAGAGCCGCCCGATTATGCGACAATGGTGGCGACGATGCGTGCTGCCTTCAGCGCGGCAATGGGCGCAGAACTAGCCGCGGGCGATCTCTCCACCGTCGAGCAAGCGACTGCCGAGCGGCTGTGGCGCGACAAGTACGCGACGGATGCATGGACGCTGTTGAGGTAGATAAAACTTGGCTGCTAATTCGACGAACAGTAACAAACTCCCTTCTTTGTTTATAACCCTCTGTGTTGGGTTGGTCTTGGCCTTTTGGCCGGTACCACTAATAGTTGCATTGCTTTATGCACTGTTTTATGCACTTGTAAAAGCTGTTGGCTGGATTATCTCCATCGGGAAAGATTTTATAGTTAGGAAGAGACATCCAATACAACCTACCCAAGAGTTTAGAAATAAGATTTTCACCGATAAGCTTAATACTAATCCGTCTGACGTACTAGTCGATGGCATAATTACTATGGCTGTCTATTCGTCCATCGTTATCCTTATCACTATCAACGGCAGCTCACTTTTTCCTTCTAGTAAGATATTTACTAATGCGCCGCTTCTTACTATAGCTTTTTATCTTACCGTACTATTGTTTGTATTTACCGTCATATCTATCGTTAGATTTTTGGGGACTCTATGTATCGCTTGGATTCGAATGTTCAAAAGTCAAAAGGGTGAGAGCCGAGGTATACTTGCCGTTCTTTTGCTTGGAGTACTCGCCTACCTTTGGTGTCAAATAAATAATACAACAGGCTATATTGTTCTCATGACTGCAATATCGATTATTATCGTTCGATTGGCACAACACTATACTAAACCTGATGTAGATAAAATTGCGACAGAACTCAGAGAACTAGCAAAAAATGGCATTGTAGAACGACAGCATAGCAGCATGGTAGCTTTCTATGAGGATGTAGAACTTGAACAGAACGAAGTTAGCTCAAGCCCAGCAAACTTCTACGCACTACTGGCTGTGATTGTAGCTTTGCTGGTGATCACTCCTGTTCTGAACACAGTGACCAGGGCTTTGGGTTCTGAAGGGACACCACACCAACAGGCCGTCGTAGCTGCTACTGGGCCTCTCGTTGTCAGCACCTCAACGCTAGCAGTAAGCACATCTTCTGCTACAACATTCACCATTTCACTTAATGATGGCAGAGATGATGAGGTACAGAAGGGTGTAGAGTCTGTTCTTACGTCGATGGTTTTGATTGCGCTTGCAAGTTTGTGGTTGTGGATTGACCGTAATGCGAGAAGAAGCCGCGTGTACATAGCTGTACTGCTTGCATGCAAGCGCGTGATCCGTGAACTCGAAGCCGAGAGGCAACGCAAAGCTCTTGACCTTGAGAGAGTACAACAACTTCTACAACAAGCACAGCAGGCTCAGGAGAAGACCGCGCACGATGATCGGCTTGGCCTTGAGAGAGTACAACAACTTCTACAACAAGACATAGCCTACGAAGATGAATAGACAAGGAGACTAACAGCTAATGCCCGACAACAACACGAACGAGACCGACTTCGACCTGCTCATCCTCGGCGGCGGGCCGGGTGGCTACGTGGCCGCCCTCTACGCCGCGCTCCACAAGGGGATGCGCGTGGCGATCATCGAGAAGGAGCGGCTGGGTGGGGTCTGCCTCAACTGGGGCTGCATCCCCAGCAAGACGATGGCGAAGGGGGCTGAACTCT
>Ga0123339_10002587_pt1 | contig 12222 bp, 12 predicted proteins | sample lystaG_FD_89956 | JGI IMG/M metagenome (GOLD analysis project Ga0123339, IMG submission 89956) | Glacier valley bacterial and archeal communities from Borup Fiord, Nunavut, Canada, to study Microbial Dark Matter (Phase II) -... | ecosystem: Environmental > Aquatic > Freshwater > Ice > Glacier ... | reverse complement strand
GTCGCCCTGGCCGGGCAGCGCCAGCACACCCACGCCCTGCCCGGCCCAGGGCGCGCCCTCGGCAATGAAGGCCACGCCGCGCACCGCCGCCAGGGCCGCCAGGTCGGACCGTGCATCGGCCGGGCCGGCCAGGATGGCGCCGACATCCGGCGTCAGCCGCGCCCCGGCGGTCGCCGCCGTGAGCGTGAAGCCGGCGCGGTCCACCTCGCAGAACACTGGCGCCAGCCCGGCCCAGGCAATCGCCTGGGCGCACCGGCGCGGCGCCAGGGCGGACAGCGCCACGGCGCCGCGCAGGCCCAGCCCTTCGATGGCCATGATCAGCGCGATGGCCGGGTTGGTGACGGCGATGGCGTGCGGGACGGCATGCGCCTCGGCCAGCCGCGCCTCCAGCGCCTGCGCCAGCGGGCCATGGTTGGTGTAGTAGCGACGGGCCAGGATGCCGTCGATCATGGCCTCCACCCGCGGCCAGGACGGCCGGTGGTCCTGCCGGGGGGCGGGCATCATGCCGCCAGCTCCGCCAGCGCGCGCACCACGGCGCGTATGTCGGCATCCCCGACGTGGTGGCCGCAGGGCAGCAGCATGAAGCGGGCGGCCAGGGCATCGGTGGCCGGCAATTGGGCGGGGACGTGCGGATAGGCCATGGGCTTCCTGTGCAAGGGCGGGTCATAATAGGCGCGGGCGAGCATTTCCTGGTCGTTCAGCCGCGCCAGCGTCGCGCCGCGGCTCAGCGGCCAGGCGGGTAGCAGCTCCACCAGGATGGTCTTGAAGCTGCAGGCGTGCCGGTCGTCGAATGGCACCAGCCGCAGCCCGGGCAGGCCGGCCAGCAGGGTGCGATACAGGGCGTAGCGCGCCTGGTTGCGGCGGACCTGGGCCTGCACGTCGTCCAGGCCCGCCAGGGCCATCGCCGCATGGAAGCGGTTCAGCCGCAGGTCCAGCCCGTCATCGGCGGTGCCGTCGCGCAGGGCGGCCAGGCGGCCGGCCAGGGCCGGGTCCTGGGTGGTGACGTAGCCGCCCTCGTAGCCGTTCAGCAGCTTGCTGGCATGGAGCGAGAAGCACTCGGCGGCGCCGAAGCTGCCGACCTTGCCGGCCTCCACCGCCTCGAACGCCGACTCCACGGAATCGAACAGCAGGGGCAGCCCGGCTTCCTGCGACAAGGCCACCAGCCCCGCTACGTCGCAGGTGTTGACGATGGGGTGGACGGCCAGCAGCAGCCCGACGCCGGGCGCCAGGGCGGCGCGCATGGTGGCGGCGCTGCACGCCAGGGTGGCCGGATCGACCTCGCAGAACCGCGGGCGCAACCCGGCCCAGGCCGCCACGTCCGCCATGCGGCGGTAGGTCAGCGACGGCATCAGCACATCGGACCGGCCCGGCACCGCCAGGGCGCGCATCGCCAGCACCAGCGCCCAGAAGCCGTTGCACAGCGCCACGCAATGGGCCGCGCCGTGGAACGCCGCCAGCCGCGCCTCCAGCACCGGCACGGCCGGCACCCCCGCATAGGCGTCCCGGGCATGGCGCATCACCGCCGCCCGGCTGGGCTGCACGAGGTTGGAGGTGGACAGCACGGCGCGCGTCGTCGCGGTCATCGGCGCACCAGCACGGCATCATAGCGGTAATGCGCGGCGAAGAAGTCCGGCGGCATGGTGTGGCACCAGACATCCCACCCCGGCCCGGCCAGCGCCGCGACCTCCACTGGCGAGCGCCACGCGCCGATGCTGGACCGCGGCTCCCGCAATTCCGCCGCTGCGCCGGCAGGGTAGAACAGCCCGGCGCGGGCCGGGTCGGGCAAGTTGCCGAGCAGGATGCGGCGCAGGGCGGGGAAGCGGCCGTGCAGCGCCCGCAGCATCCGCGCCGCCGCGTCGTCCGCCAGGTAGGAGAGGCTGCCGTAGCACAGGGCCTTGGTGATCCCGTCCGGCGCCGCCGTTTCGGCATAGGCGGCGGCGTCCATCACCACGTAGCCGTGCGCCGGCCCGGCGAAATGCTCCCGCGCCACGCCGACCAGGTAGTCCGAGATGTCCACCCCGACGCCCCCGGCGCACCGCTGGAACAAGGGGCGGGACAGCGCGCCGTTGCCGCATGCCAGGTCCAGCAGCCGGTCGCCGGGGTTCAGCGCCAGGTGGGCCACGGCGGCCTCGACGATCATGTCGATCTGCGCCTGCGCCACGGGCTGGCCCCGGACGGTGCGGCGCACCTGGCCCCAGAAGTCCCCCCGCGGGCGGGTGCGGGCATGGGTGTCGTAGTCGGTCCAGGCCGCGGTCATGCCGGCGCCAGGGCGCGCGGGGCAGGGGCGGCCTGCCGGGGCAAGGCGGCGCACACGACGGCGATGCCCGCCGCTGGCAGGTCCTGCCAGAACGGCAGGCCGACGCAGCGCCGGGCCAGGTCCTCCGTCACCGGCAGCGGCTGGCGCGGGCAGTCCTGGTAGGCGGCCTGCGCGTGGCAGCCGCCGCCCCACCAGCGCAGGGTGCCGATGCCGGACGGCAGCGCCGCCGTGCCGGGCAGCAGGACGTTCAGCGTGGACCCCACCCAGCCATCGCCAAAACCCGGGGACGGCTCGATCCCGTGCAGCCCGGCGCGGTAGCTGCGCGTGACGGCCGCCCAGCGGGCGCGCGTGCCGGGCCAGGTGTCCAGCCCGGCCAGCCCGATGGCGGCGGCATACTCGGACAGCTTGGCGTTGACGCCGGGCAACGCCGCCGCCCGGGTGCCGAGGAAGCCGAAATTGGCCAGGCGGCGCACCCGCTCCAGCAGCGCCGGGTCACGGGACAGCAGGGCGCCGCCCTCGCCGATGCCGAACACCTTGGTCGCATGCAGGCTGACGGCCACCGGGCACGCGCCGAGCGCCATCGGCCCACCCGCCCGCAGCGTGTCGAAGGCGGCGGCGGCGTCGATCACGACCGGCACCCCGGTTGCCGCCTGCACCGCGTCCCACGCCGGCATGTCCAGCGGGGCGCCGAAGGGGGCCACGACCAGGATGGCGCCCACGCCGCCGGCCAGCGCCAGGGCCTGCACCTCCGCCGGGTCGGGCGCCCAGGTGTCCGGGCGGACATCGACGAAATGCGGCACCAGCCCGGCGGCCCGCACCGCCCCGGCGCTGGCGGCAAACGTCCAGGACGGCATCAGGCAACGGCTGCCCGGCGCCGCGCCGCCGGCCAGCAGCGACAGCGTCAGCGCCGCCGTGGCGTTGGCCAGCAGCGTGACCTGCCCGGCCCCGATCCCCCAATGCCCGGCCAGCCCGGCCTGGAAGCGGCGGCTCAGCGGGCCGTGGTTGCTGTACCAGCCGTTGGCGTCAATCTCCCGCAGGTAGGGCAGCACCCGCGCGGCCGGGGGCAGGCGCGGGCGCGCGACGGGCAACACCGTCATGCCGCATCCAGGGCATAGCCGGACATGACGCCCTGCATCCGCGCCAGCGCCGCCAGGTCCGCCATGCCGTCCAGGAAGGCCGCGGGGCTATGGTGCTGCCCGACCCACCCCTGGGCCGCGTCCAGCCGGCCGTCATACGGGGTAGGATCATGGAACAGCGCCGCCAGGCGGTCCGGCAGGTCCGGGCCGTGCCAGTCGAAGCCATGGAAGCTGGGCAGGGCGTGCAGGTACGCCCGCGCATGGTCGTTGCTGTCGGACGCGACGCAGGCCCGGGCGGCGAAGCCGCGCAGCACGCGCTCATGCGCGCCGCTGCCCAGGTTGGGCGTCACGTTCACCAGGATCTGCGTGCCGGCATACAGCGCATCCAGCCCGGCGGCGCCTATGGCCGGCAGGATGCGGGCGCGGCCCGGCGGCAGGTGGCCCCACCCATCCCCGATGATCGTCGCCCCCGGTGGCAGCGCGCGCGCGACCGTGGTGGCACGCAGGGTGCGGATGTAGGTGTCCAGCTCGTGCAGCAGGCCGAACAGCAACTGCTTGCGCCCGTCCAGCACCAGGCTGTGCGCGGACAGGCAGGCCTGCACCGTCGGCAGGATCGGTCCCGTGCCTTGGGTGGCGAGCACGCCGGCGCAATCGTGCAGCACGGCGCGCAGCGCGGGGGGCCAGGCGGCCCAATGCGCGCGCTGCCGCGCCGGGTCGGCGCCGCCCTTCACGAACACCATGCGGTGCGGCCGCCGGGACCAGGGGGTCGTGTGCGCGGCCGGGTTGGGGATGACGCCCAGGGGCAGCAGGGCCGACACTTGCGGCGCGTGGAACTGCGCCCGTTGCAGGTCCAGCCACTCGCGGTAGATGTAGCCGTTCACCACCCAGGCAGAGCGGACGTGGTGGTTGGCCGGCATGATGAACGGCGCATCGGCCAGGACCGAGATGAACGGCACCTCCGCCGCCTCCCACACGTTGCGCCCGCCCACCGCCAGCCGCGCGCCGACGCCGGCATAGCCCCATGCGAACCGGATGCCGTCTTGCATCAGGGCGTCCAACCGCGTCAGGAACCGGGGGTCGGACAGGCGCAGCAGGTGCCCGGTCAGCCCGGCGGGCAGCAGGTCCAGGAAGCGCTGGCTCTGCACGTCCAGGATGCCGTTGGCGTTCTCCCCGACGATGGCGACGACGTTGCTGGCCATTTTGGCTGCTCCTTCAGCGGCTGAGGGAGGATCGTTTGGAAGGATGAAGGAACGATGAAGCCGGCCTGTTTGCCGCTTGTTCATCCCCACGGCGGTAGCGTCCGGCACGGTGGGCGGGGATGCATATGGCGCGGCTAGCGGTGCAGGAATGCGGCAGGGCGCAGGCGGATGCCGCCGTAGGCTTGGGGCAGGCGCTGCTGGCGGACGGGCGGCCCGATGCGGCGCTGGTGCAGCTCAGCGCCGCCTGCGGCCGCCACCCCGCCGATGCGCGCCTGCTGCGGCTGAACGCGCGGGCGCTGCTGGCTCTGGGCCTGCCCGGCCCGGCCATCGGCGCGCTGCACCTGGCGCTGGAGCTGCAACCCGGGGAGGCCGGCGTGCATGCCGAGCTGGCGATGGCGCTGTTCAACGCCGGCCAGCCCGGGGCGGCGTTGCCGCACAGCCTGGCCGCGCTCCGCCTGCTGCCCACCGCCAGCCATGCCGCGATGCCAAGCTGCGTGCTGATCGACCTTGGGCGCCATGAGGATGCCTTGGCGGCGGCGGATGAAGGGCTGCTGGCCTGCCCGGGCCAGGCCGAGGTCCTGGTCAACCGGTCCATCGCGCTGGAGGGGTTGGGGCGGCATGGGGAGGCGCTCGCCGCGGCGCGGGCGGCACTGGCCGCGGCGCCGGACGCGCCGGCCATACGGCACCACGTGGCCGCAACCCTTTTGGCAGCCGGCACCCTGACCGCGGAGGCCTGGGCATTGTACGAATCCCGGCACGACCTGCACGGCGTCCGGCGCTGGCCGGCGGGGATGCAGCGGTGGGACGGCGGGCCGCTGCAGGGGCGGACGCTGCTGCTGCATGCCGAGCAGGGATTGGGCGACACCTTGCAGTTCGTGCGCTACGCGCCGCTCGCCGCGGCCCGGGGCGGGCGCGTGGTGCTGGCGGTGCAGCCGGCGCTCGTGCGGCTGCTGCAAGGCACGCCGGGGGTGGGCCAGGTGGTGCCGTCTGGTGCGGCGCTGCCGCCCTTCGACGTGTTCGCGCCGCTGCTGAGCCTGCCCGGCCTGTTCGGCACGACCTGGGACAGCGTGCCGCCGCAATTGTCCTATGGAATACGCCAGGGGGTGCGGGCGCCGGGGGAGTTGCGGGTGGGGCTGGCCTGGGCTGGCGGGGCCGGGTTCGTGGACGACCGCAAGCGGTCGATGCCGGCTGCTGCGCTCGGTGCGCTGGGCGGCATCCCCGGGGCGCGGTTCTTCGGGCTGCAAATGGGGGCCGGCGCGATGCCGCCGGGGCTGGCGGTGCAGGACCTGATGGGCGGGATACAGGACTTCATGGACACGGCGGAGCGGATGGCAGGGCTGGACCTAGTGGTCGCCGTCGATACCGCGCTCGCGCACCTGGCGGCGACGATGGGCGTGCCAACCTGGCTACTATCACGGTTCCGCGGCTGCTGGCGCTGGGGGCATGGGCGGGCGGACAGCCCGTGGTATCCCGGCCTCCGCGTGTTCCGGCAGGCGCAGCCGGGGGATTGGGACGGGGTGGTTGCGGAGGTGCGCGCGGCCTTGCAGGCGCTGGCGGCAACGCACGGGGGTGCTGGGCGTTAAGGGCCATGAAGGAGACACCGATGGACCCCATGAAGCCGATGGCGCCGATGAAGCCCATGGAACCGATGAAGCCGATGGAACCCATGAAGGCCTGGTGGCCCGCCGACCTCGGCTCCCCAGCCACCGCCGGGTCGCAGAACAGCCTGCATTACGCGTTCTTCCCGGACAAGCACCGCCTGGCCATCCAGCGGGACGGCAAGACGACCGTATATGACAGCGCGGACCACCGGATCGGCGGCGTGTCCCAGCAGCAAGGCGGCAGCCAGGATGTCGCCTTCACCAGCCAGCACGGCACCGTGGACCTGGGCAGCCTGAAGCAAGTCTGACCCGGCGCCGTGCTGCGGATCGAGACCGCCAGCGGCGACGCGCTCCGCCCGCACATCCCGGCGCTCGCGCGGCTGCGCCAGACCGTGTTCCGGGACTGGCCCTATTTGTATGACGGCACGGCGGCGTATGAGGCCGAATACCTGGCCACCTACGCCGACTGCCCGCGCGCCGCATTGGTGATCGCCTGGGATGGGGCGGCGCCGGTCGGGCTGGCGACCTGCCTGCCCTTGCTGGACGAGACGCCTAACGTCGTCGCCCCCTTCCGTGACGCCGGGCTGGACCCCGCGGATTGGTTCTATTTCGGTGAAAGCGTGTTGCTGCGGCCCTACCGCGGGCAGGGCGCCGGGGTGGCGTTCTTCCAGGCGCGGGAGGCGCAGGCCCGCGCCGGCGGCTACCGCCACGCCGCGTTCTGCGCCGTGCAGCGCCCGGCGGACCATCCCGCGCGCCCGGCGGATGCGGTGGGGCTGGAGGGGTTCTGGCAGCACCGCGGCTTCGCGCTGCGGCCGGGCTTGACGTGCACGATGCGGTGGCTCGACCTGGGGGACAAGGAGGAGAGCGCGCACACCATGCAGTTCTGGACCAAGGACCTGGACAGCCTGGCATGATGCTGCGGCTGGGCGTGCTGCAATACCCGGTCGGGCGGATCGCGGGCCTGGACGCCTACGCGGCCAAGCTGGACCGCCTGGTGGCCGCCGGCGCTGCGGGCGGGGCCGGGCTGCTGCTGATGCCGGAATACGCCTGCATGGAGGTGGCCGCCGCCTTCCCCGGCACCGGCCCGGCGGCGGAGCGTGACACGGTGTGCGCCGTGGCGGCAGACCTGCTGGCCATCATGCGGGCGGCGGCCATGCGGCACGGCGTCTGGCTGCTGCCCGGCACCCTGCCGCAGGCCGTGGCGGGCCGGGTGGTGAACCGCGCCCCGCTGATCCGCCCGGATGGCGCCGTGGCGTTCCAGGACAAGCAGGTGATGACCCGGTTCGAGGCGGAGCAATGGGGCATCGCCGCCGGCGCCCCGGCCGGGGTGTTCGAGACGCCATGGGGCCGGGTCGGCATCGCCGTCTGCTACGATTCCGAGTTCCCCGGCGTCGTCCGCACAATGACGGAGGCCGGGGCCTGGCTGATCCTGGTGCCGACCTGCACCGACACCACCCACGGCTACAACCGCGTCCGCCTGTCCAGCCGGGCGCGCGCCATCGAGAACCAGTGCTTCGTCGCGGTGTCCCCCACGGTGGGGGCGGCGCCGTGGCTGGCGACGCTGGACATGAACGTCGGCCGGGCCGGGGTCTATGGCCCGGTGGACCGCGGCTTCCCGGAGGATGGCGTGGTCGCGGAGGGCATCCAGGATGGGGAGGCCTGGGTGTTCGCCGACCTCGACCCGGCGCGGCTGGACGCCGTGCGGCGGGACGGCGCGGTGCGGAATCACCAGGACTGGCCGCCGGGCTGGCGCGGGCCGGTGGCCGGGCTTATCCCCTTCGCACAGCCGGAGGACCTGCCATGACCGATGCCGAAACGGTGGTGCGCGCCTACTATGCCGCCTTCAACGCCGGGGACACCGACGCTTTCCTGGCGCTGCTGACCGACGATGTCGTGCACGGCATCAACCAGGGGCCGCGGGAGGTGGGCCGCGCCGCGTTCGCCCGCTTCATGGACGGCATGAGCGGGTGCTATGAGGAGCAGGTGGCCGACCTGGTTGTGATGACTGAACCCGGCGGCACCCGGGCGGCGGCGGAGTTCGTGGTGCACGGCACCTACAAGCGCACCGCGCCGGGCCTGCTGCCGGCGACGGGCCAGCGTTACGTGCTGCCGACCGGGGCGTTCTTCACCCTGCGGGACGGCCGGGTGGCGCGGATCGACAACCACTACAACTTGCAGGACTGGCTGCGGCAGGTCGGCGTAACCGCGTAGCCGTGGTATGTGCGGTGCAGCATAGGCCACACGCAGGAGCACCCGCATGGACACGCCGACAGGACCCATCGACGCCACCCTGATCCCCGGCGACGGCATCGGGCCGGAGATCGTGGCGGCGGTGACGCGGGTACTGGACGCGCTGGGGTCGCCCTTCGCCTGGGACGTGCAGCAAGGCGGGCTGGCGGGCATCGACGCCGGGGGGGACCCGCTGCCGCAGGCGACGCTGGACAGCATCCGGCGGACGCGCCTGGCGCTGAAAGGCCCGCTGACGACGCCGGTGGGCGGCGGCTTCCGCAGCATCAACGTGCGGCTGCGCGAGGAATTCCAGTTGTATGCCAACGTCCGCCCGAACCGCACGATGGTGCCGGGCGGACGGTATGAGGACATCGACATCGTCCTCCTGCGCGAGAACCTGGAAGGGCTTTACGTCGCGTTCGAGCACTACATCCCGATTGGGGACGACCCGCACGCTGTGGCGATCTCGTCTGGCGTGAACACCCGGGAAGGGTCCAGGCGCATCGCCCGCTTCGCGTTCGAGTATGCGGTGCGGAACGGCCGCAAGAAGGTGACCATCGTGCACAAGGCCAACGTGCTGAAGGCGCTGACGGGCATCTTCCTGGAAACCGCGCTGGACGTGGCCAAGGAGTATGAGGGCCGGGTGGCGGTCGATGACCGGATCGTCGATGCCTGCGCGATGCAGTTGGTGCTGAATCCCTGGCAGTTCGACGTGATCGTCACGACCAACCTGTTCGGCGACATCCTGTCCGACGAGATCGCCGGGCTGGTGGGCGGGCTGGGCACCGCGCCCGGCGCCAACATCGGGGAGAAGGCGGCGATCTTCGAGGCGGTGCACGGCTCGGCGCCCGACATCGCCGGCCGCGGCATCGCCAACCCGCTGGCGCTGATGCTGGCCGCGGCGCTGATGCTGGAGCATGTCGGGCACATGGACCTGGCCGGGCGGCTGCGTGCGGCCATCGACGCGGCCCTCAAGGTTGACGGCGTGCGGACCGGCGACCTGGGCGGCACGGCGACGACGGTGCAGTTCGCCGACGCCGTGATGGCGCGGCTTGGGCAGTAAGCGGACCGTCGTTAGTACCATCTTGCCAACGAACATCGTCATTGCGAGGCGCGCTTGCGCCGTGGCAATCCAGGAGCTGCAAGCGCGGTGCTGGCGGCTCCTGGATTGCCGCGTCGCTACGCTCCTCGCAATGACGGTCCCATGTCAGCCCGCCCCGGACAGCAGCGCCGCATCCCGTTCCCGTCCGCGCCGGGCGGCGGGGCGGCCGCCGACGCGGCGTACGTAGTCGGCGATCTCCGGGCGGTCCGGCACGATCTTAAAGGCCGTCGTCCAGCCCAGCCCCATGCCCCACAGCACGTCCGCGGCGCTGAACCGCTCGCCCAACAGGTATGGGCCCGGCGTGATCGCGCCGACGACGGTGTCCAGCATGGTGTCGAAGCTGCCATAGGGGCTCATGGTCGCCTGGCCCGGCTCCCGCCCGGCGGCGCGGTCCATCACCGCCGGCTCGAACGCGCCGGCATAGAACAGCATCCAGCGCAGATAGGGGCCGCGCAGCGGGTCGCCGACCGGGGGGGCCAGCCCGGCAGTGGGAAACAGATCGGCGAGGTGCAGCATGATCGCCACCTGCTCCGTCACCACGGCCCCAGTCGCGTCCTGCAAGGCGGGCACCTTGCCCATGGGGTTGATGGCCAGGAACGCAGGCGCCCGGTGCGCGCCGGCCCTCTGGTCCAGCACCTCCAACCGGTAGGGCGCGCCGAGTTCCTCCAGCAGGATCAGCACGCCGGACGAGCGGGTGCGCGGGGCGTGGAACAGGGTCACGGTCTGGTCTTGCACGGAGGGCACCTTTGCACCGGGGCGGGGCGGCCATTATGTGCAGGAACCACCGACCCGCACGAGGCCCCACATGAACGCCATCACCCCCCGCACCTTCGACGCCCGCCTGGACAGCCTGGCCAAGGTTGCGGTCGAGGTCGGCCTTGGCCTGGCGCACGGGCAGGAGCTGGTGATGACGGCGCCTTTGGACGCCATGCCGCTGGTCCGGCGCATCACGGAACACGCCTACCGCGCCGGGTCCCCGCAGGTGACGACCCTGCTGACGGACGATGCCACGACCCTGGCCCGCTACCAGCACGCCCCAGACGACGCTTTCGACTACGCCCCGGCCTGGTTGTACGAGGGCATGGCCACGGCTTACCGCGGCGGCGCGGCGCGGCTGGCGATCTCGGGCGACGATCCCTCCCTGCTGTCCGGCCAGGACCCGGCGCGGGTGGCGCGCGCCAACCGCGCCCGCTCCGTCGCCTATCGCCCGGCGCTGGAACTGATCACCAACTTCGCCATCAATTGGAGCATTGTCTCCTACGCCTCCCCGGCCTGGGCGCGCCGCATGTTCCCGGACATGCCGGAGCAGGAGGCCGTGGCAGCGTTGTGGGAGGCGATCTTCGCCGCATCCCGCGTCGATCAGCCGGACCCGGTCGCGGCATGGGCCGCGCACAACGCCGGGCTGCATGCCCGCACGGCGGCGCTGAACGCCCAGCGGTTCCATGCGCTGCACTTCCGCGGCCCTGGCACCGACCTGCGCGTCGGCCTGTCCGACGGCCACCTGTGGCTGGGCGGGGCGGAGCCGGCGCGCAACGGCATCGTCTGCAACCCGAACATCCCGACCGAGGAGGTGTTCACCACCCCGCACATGCTGCGCGTGGACGGCCACGTCCGCAGCACGAAGCCGCTCAGCTACGGCGGCACGCTGATCCAGGACATCGCCGTGCGGTTCGAGGGCGGGCGCATCACCGAGGCGCACGCCCGCACCGGGGAGGAGGTGCTGCAGAAGGTGCTCGGCACCGATGAAGGCGCGCGTCGCCTGGGGGAGGTGGCGCTGGTGCCGGGGTCCTCGCCCATCTCCGCCAGCGGGCTGCTGTTCTTCAACACCCTGTATGACGAGAACGCCGCCAGCCACATCGCGCTCGGCCAGGCCTACCGCACCTGCCTGGAGGGCGGCGTGGGCGCCAGCGACGACGAGCTGGCCCGGCGCGGCGCCAACACCAGCCTGATCCACATCGACTGGATGATCGGCTCGGGCGAGGTAGACGTGGACGGGCTGGACGCAGCCGGGGCGGCGCAGCCGGTAATGCGGCAGGGGGAGTGGGTCTAGCGGCGCAGCGCCGCTAGCAGCTGCGCCCAGCGCCGGGCAGGGCGGCTGAACACCCGGCCCTCATAGGCCGCGAAGCCCAGTGCCTTCGAGATGTCGGACCGGGTCGGGTAGGGGACGATGGCACCGCTGATGGCCCAGGGGGAGGCCTTGCCGCGCATCGCCAGGCCCCAGGGCAGCAGCAGGTCGCCCACGCCCGCGCCGGCCATCGTCACGCCCACCACCCGGCCGCGCGCCAGGATCAGCTTGGCAAAGCCGCCTGGCGCGCCGTCGGCGATGGCGCGGTCATTGTCGGCGAACGCCTCGCGATGGACCCGGACGCCCCGGTGCCGCGCCCGCGCCTCCGCTTCCGTCAGGCCAAGCTGCGCCAGCTCCGGGTCGGTGTAGATGACCGATGGCAGGGCCGACAGGTCGGCAGCGGCAGGCAGGCCCAGGCCGATGGCCATGACGGCGACCGTGCCTTCATAGCCCGCGGCATGGGTGAAGCGCGGGCCGGCCCGGCAGTCGCCGATGGCGAGCACATGCGGGTTGCTGGTGCGGCGGCGGCGGTCCACCGTGATCCCGGCAGGCGTGGCCGCAATGCCGGCAACGTCCAGCCCTAACCCGTCCAGCGCGGCCCGGCGCCCGGTTGCCAGCAGCAGGTGGCTGCCCAGGACCGGGGCGCCTGGCGCGACCTCCACCCGGATGCCGTCTGGCGCCGGGCCGACGCGG
>Ga0123339_10002585_pt1 | contig 12236 bp, 11 predicted proteins | sample lystaG_FD_89956 | JGI IMG/M metagenome (GOLD analysis project Ga0123339, IMG submission 89956) | Glacier valley bacterial and archeal communities from Borup Fiord, Nunavut, Canada, to study Microbial Dark Matter (Phase II) -... | ecosystem: Environmental > Aquatic > Freshwater > Ice > Glacier ... | reverse complement strand
TGGATTTATTTTGCATGCAATCGAGGATACCAAAACCTACTAAATCAGTCGCGATTTTGTTGATGCCGCCGCGCACCGCAAGTAGCTGCGTAAACGTCTCACTACACGCGTCGTTGCAATCAATTTCGTTTTTGATATTTTGCAGTTGTCCCATGATGCGTGAGAGTGACTGGACGAGTTTGGTGCGCTCTTGATCGTCGATTATGATGTGCGCTGGCGCTTTTCTACTTGCATTAAACATGTAAACAGTATCTCAAAATAATAATATTTTGTCAATTTTGCTGTATTTTCAAGGGTACCCTATACGGGTAGGGGTTGACAAAATCTTATTTAAATTACAAAGTACCGTCATCATGGACTTAGCCCTTATTTTTGTATCTTTTTTTGCAGGCATTTTAACGGTATTGGCACCCTGTGTATTGCCGATTTTGCCTATTATTATAGGCGGTTCACTTGGGGGTAATGATAAATCACGGCCATTTTTTATTATTCTTGGACTTGCGTTCTCAGTAACTCTTTTCACTATACTGCTGAAAGCTACTACGTTGTTGATCAATGTGCCTGAGATTCAGTTTCCGTTTCGAGTCATGGGCGCACCACCATTTATCACCGTATGGCAATTGATTTCTGCACTGCTCGTGTTATTTTTTGGATTTACCTATGTGTTTCCTCGTCAGTGGGATGCGATTAGTCTCAGACTCGGACTCTCGAAAAAATCAGATAGCGCACTCGAAAACGCAGGTCAACGTGAAGGAGTGGTAGGCGCGTTGTTGATAGGCGCAGCACTTGGTCCGGTGTTTGCTAGTTGTTCACCGACGTACTCTCTGATTATTGCGACAGTTTTACCAGTAAATTTTCTACAGGGAATGGGATATATTATTATTTATGCTCTAGGATTATCGTTGGTGCTTGGTTTAATTTCTGCTTTGGGGCGTAGATTTGTCAGCAAGATACAAGGGCTTTCAAATCCAGATGGAGCATTTCGCAAAATTTTAGGACTCATATTTATCATCGTTGGGTTGAGTATTCTTACTGGTTTTGATAAGGTCACTCAAGTCAAACTTACTGATTTTACTGTAAATAATGGGTTGGATGTCGGTCAACTTGAGCAGAAATTATTTGGAAAAACAATCGATGATGCCAGTACTAAAAATGCAGGAGGTATCAAGAAAATCACAGTTGTCCAAGGAGCTGATCTCAACGTAAACCCCGTGCGAAAAGCACCGGAATTTACTAAAATTGATAGTTGGATAAACTCAAATGGTGAAACGATGGCAAATCTTAAAGGCAAAGTTGTGCTGGTAGATTTTTGGACTTACTCGTGTATTAACTGTGTGCGAACCGTACCGTACATCAGTAAATGGTACGAGACTTATAAAGATCAGGGATTTGTAGCAGTGGGAGTACACGCGCCGGAGTTTGCCTTTGAACAAAAACGGGAAAATGTGCAGCGTGCTACCGAGTCGATGAGTATCAAATATCCAGTCGCACTCGACAATCAGTTTGGGACGTGGGGTGCCTATCTCAACTCATTTTGGCCTGCCAGCTATTTGATTGATGCCGATGGCAATATCCGTAGATTTCACGCGGGAGAAGGGGAATATGATGTCATGGAAAAATCGATCAAGGCGCTTTTAGCAGAAAAAAATGGTAGTGTGAGTGATACTGCGGTCTCGGATGTGGTAAAATCTGACACCGGAACTGGTAAATTTTGTGAAAATGGAGTGTGTACTACTCAATCTCCAGAGACATACACGGGATATGCTCGAATTGAGGGCGCAAAAAATAGAGTTGGCGATACCCAAATCACGAAAGATGCTGATACTAAATATACTAGTTCAAATATGCTTGAGTCGAGTCAGTGGACATTGGGAGGTAATTGGAATATTCAAAAAGAGCAAGCAGTAGCGGGAGAAAATGCTATTATCACTTATAAAATTAATGCGAAAAAGATGTATGCCGTATTGCAAACTATGGATATGGGATCAAAGGTTCGAATTGAGATTCATGACGCAAATGGCATGATAGTAGGACAGCCAAATGAAGGTATTATTTTAGTGACGAAAAGTGGAGATTTATATACATTAGTAAACTCAGCTTCGTTTTTAAAAGATGCCACGGTAACCCTAAAATTTGATAAAGGTGTGGCGATAAATGCCTTTACATTTGGATAAATACAAAGTATCATAACTGTATGACATCAAAACGAATTGCAATCATTGGATCAGGTCCTGCAGGATTGACAGCGGCTATTTATACTGCGCGTGCAGAGATTGAAACGACAGTGTATCTAGGAATCCAACCAGGTGGGCAGCTAACGACAACCACTGAAATCGAAAACTTTCCCGGATTTGCGGAGGGTATCGATGGTGGTGAACTCATGGCCAATATGCAAAAACAAGCGGTACGATTTGGAGCAAAAACCGAATTAACTTCTGTAGAAAGTATCGCTCAAAAATTGGATGGTATCGAAATTGTCACGCCGGCGAATACGCAACTATTTGACGCGGTGATCATCGCAAGTGGAGCTACGGCACGCTATCTAGGATTGCCTGGTGAAGAGCGGTATATTGGTCGTGGATATCACTCGTGTGCAACCTGCGATGGATTTTTTTATCGAGGTAAGGAAATTATTGTGGTTGGTGGCGGTGATAGCGCGATGGAAGAAGCGACATTTCTCACCCGTTTTGCCACCAAAGTATATCTGGTGCATCGGCGTGATAGCTTTCGGGCGTCACCGATTATGATTGAGCGTGTCAAGAAAAATGAAAAAATACAGATCGTTTACAATACAGCGATTACTCAATTTCACGGTGAGGATGGTATTGAGTCGGTTACACTGGAAAATACGGTAGATCATACTACTCGAAATATGAAAATAGATGGAGTGTTTGTTGCCATCGGACACAATCCAAACACTAGTTTTGTCCCAGATTTTGTTGCCAAAGATGAACTTGGCTATCTTATACCACTCTCCAAGCAAACGGCATTGTTGAGCACGCTTTCTTTGGAACAACAGCATGAGGCGCTTGATTTACCAACGATGAGTCAAATCCCTGGTGTATTTATCGCGGGTGATGTGACGGATCGCGTGTATCGTCAGGCTATCACTGCTGCTGGGGATGGTTGCCGAGCCGCACTCGATGCGCAAAAATGGCTTGAAAATGAACGAACGCCAAACTATGCCTAGTGTTAAAATACTCCTCCTTGGTGTCACCGGTGACCTTGCCCGCAAAAAAATACTCCCGGCAGTTGGTGAATTTGCAGTACGAAATAAACACGAATGTACGGTATCATTGATTGGATATTCACGTTCGCAACCAGATGAAGTTGATGTGAAAAATGCGCTAAATGCTGTTGCAGAAAACGGTTCTGATTCATTGAACGCGCTCACATTTTTGCAGGGGCAATATGAGGATGCCGCGTACTATAACACCGTTATTAGTGAACTCAAGCCAGACGAGCAATTGATAGTGTATCTCGCTGTTCCCCCGCAGGTTTTTGTGCCATTTTTGAAAAATAGTTGTCCATTCAGCGCGCATCCGATTGATATTATTATTGAGAAACCGTTTGGACAGACGCGTGCTGAGGCGGAGCAAATGATCGATATTATCCGAGCTTGTGATTTACATCAGCGAGTCCATTTTTTTGATCACTATTTATTTAAATCCGCAGCATTTTTATCACATGATAGTATTGAAAAAATCAATGCATTTAGCGCAGGAAAAACAGCCAAAAAAATACTGATTCAAGCTATTGAAAGTATTGGCGTCAAAGGTCGTGGTGGCTATTATGATCAAACGGGGGCGATTGTGGATATGGTGCCGCACTTGTACTCATTGTTGAGATTAACCGGTAATACATTGGGCCTTTTATTGGTTGATACGCTGAAAATTAAAAAAGTACACACTGAGCAATACCCGGGATATTTAGCAGATGTTGAGGTTGATGACTCCAAAACGGAAACCTATTTTTTTGCAAGTGGCGTATGTGGAGATATAAATATTGAACTCGAGTCAGGTAAAATGCAACCCCAAAAACTGACCCAAATCAGTGTCGAATATGATGATGGGACGAAAATACTGTGGCAGTTTGCACCCAAGGAAAAATTGGTATTTATTGATAAAAATACCGTGTCTGAAATAGTCATAGAAAACGGTGCAGAGCTCGATCACACCCGAGCATTTGAAATGACGTTAGCCAGTAATTTTGGACACTTTGTCACCAATGAACGAGTGGTAGAGGGGTGGCAAGCCATTGAATCAGCACGTGCAGCACCTGATTTTAATGTATAAAGATCATTGGATAATCGCTCCACCGATGACTTGATTATCTATGTATAGTACAAGACTTTGACCTGTGGTGATCGCGTGCACTGGTTTTTCAAACGTGACATGCAGTAAATTATTTTTTTGAGTGACAATGCAGTTTTCAGCACGCTGGCGGTAGCGGATTTGAGCAGTGGCAGTAAACTCCAACCGCGATGCATAATCAGGAAGTAGCCAATTGGGCGAGTGGGCGACTAGGGTGAGACTATCTAGCTTTGATTTTTGAGTATCGTGTACCACCACCACTCGGTTTTTTTCAATATTAATACTCTGTACAAACCATGGTCCCCCACCCATGCCAAGGCCTTCGCGTTGTCCGATTGTATATAAAAATGCACCTAGGTGACTACCGAGTTTTTTGTCATCAATATCTACGATATCACCCGGTTTTGAACCTAAAACTTTGAGCAATATTTCTCTCAGTGGGGTGTCGCCGATAAAGCAAATGCCTTGAGAATCAGGCTTGGAAGCGGTGATGAGTCCAAGCTTGGTTGCATGAGCTCGAACATCGGATTTAGTCAAATGTTCTCCAATCGGAAACAAAGAATGTTGTAGCTGGGTGTGCCCAATACGCCATAAAAAGTAACTTTGATCTTTGTCAGTATCTTTACCGCGCCAGAGTTCACGTGAGCCATCTTCAGCCATAACTGAGCGCGCATAGTGACCAGTAGCTACAAAATCGGCACCGGCGGCTAGCGCTCGATCATAAAATACGCCAAATTTAATCGTTGAGTTGCACATTACGTCGGGGTTTGGTGTCTTGCCGATAGCGTACTCACTGACCATGTACTGCACGACATTTTGTAAGTACTCCTCTTGGAAATCCCACACTGCAAACGAGATACCAAGTTTTTGGGCGACCAGTGCAGCATCAGCTGAGTCTTCCTCCCACGCACACGCATAATCCGCAGGGTCAAGTCCAAGTTTGGAGAGTTGCTTCTCAGACCAGCATTGCATAAATACCCCATGCACTTCATATCCAGCGTCCCGCAAATCTGCAGCAGCAACTGACGAGTCGACTCCTCCAGAGAGCATCACATATACCTTTTTTTTGAACATAATTTAGCGATAGGCAAACCGTTTGGAGCGGTCGTGCTTTTTATGACTATGCCCGGCTTTTGCAGTTTTGGCAACCAACTCGCGTTGTGCTGAAATGTTTAGTAATACGCCAATTGCGATTAGGTTTGAGAGAATCGCACTCCCACCTTCGGAGATAAATGGTAGCGGCAAGCCCTTCATCGGGATCAGCCCAGTCATGCCAGTGAGGTTCCAAAATGCTTGCAAGAGTATCCAAATTGAGATACCCGCCGCGATAATCCGTCCCTCTAAATCAGGGGCATTGTCGGCAATAGAAATACCTCGCAAAAAAAGCAGCAGGTACAGTATGAGGATCAGCAATACCATCAAAAATCCAGACTCCTCGCCGATGACTCCGATAATACCGTCATTTGTTTTTTCGGGAATCAGTTTTTTCATCTCTCCTTGGTTGTAGCCGACACCAAACCAGCCACCACTTGCCATCGCCGTGCGAATATTTTGGGTCTGATAAAAGTCAGCCTCTTTGTCGATATTGAAGTCAAAATACTTGCAAATGCCAACACGATCCTCTTTGGCAATTCGCCCAGATTTGAGATCAGATAGAGGATATTGTGAGCAGTAATTTTGGTACGCCCAGGTTTGAATTCGCTTTGATCGAAATGATACGCCAAAGACAAAATACGTCGCAAAGATAGCGCCAAGTAATGCAATCACCACAAAGTAGTGCAATTTAAGTCCTGACACCCACAGAGCTGTCATGATTATCACTGCGAGAACGACAGCATTTCCGAGATCAGGCTGGAGTACGATGGCGAGCAAGATATACCCGATAATATATAACGGACGCTTGATAACGCTCCACTCAGTGCTATTTTTGCGGATAATGGCAGCGATATAAAACAAGACGATTAGTTTGATAAGCTCACTCGGTTGCAGCTGAAAAGAACCTATTTGAATCCAGCGGATTGAGTTGTTGGCGTAGTGGACAAATTTGAGTTTTTCGGCGATGTCTTGCTGCAATAGGGGAAGTGATTGCCCGGTAACCGCGGCTACGATAAGAGTATAAACCACCGGCACAAATATAATGGTAAGCAACACCAGTGAGCCAATAACCATTGGTTTATAAGCAGTGACAAGTTTATGGTAATCCAGTCGATACAGTCCATAGCAAATTCCGCATCCAATTAAGATAAATACAAATTGCTTGCCGAACTCAGTGGTAAAATCAGCACTCGTAGTAGCCGTGAGTGCACTCGCTAGATATGCAAGTCCAATAAGTAGCAACGTAATGACAATACCTACTAAATACCAGTCAAATCCATGAACACTTTTGGTAAACCGCGAAAAAAAACTGGGTTTAAAATTGTTCATAACTGGACGTAAAGTAGCTTTATGAGTTCGAACTGGGCGCGGTTGGTGTCTTGAAACTCATCGACAAGGATGTGCTGCCAGCGAGTTTGTACCGATTTTCTGACTTCAGGGTGGTCGCGCATCAAAAGATAAGGTAGCATTATCAAGTCGTCAAAATCTACCACATTGGATTGTTTAAGCGCACGTTCGTACTTGGTGTAAAGCGCCCGCAAAATATCGGGATACTCAGCCTCGAGTTGATACGCAAATTCGGCGGTAAGCAGTTCTTGTTTGCACTGCGATATAAAGTAGGACACCAGTTTTGGAGAGTATTGTTTGGGATCAAGATTTAACTCTCGCAAAGATTGCTTGATGATTTTTTGCTGATCGTCGGTGTCGAGGATTGTAAACTCTTTTTTAAGCCCGAGTGGCTCACCAAATTCACGTAAAAGTCGCACGCCAAGTGCATGAAATGTACATAAAAGTGGACGTATCGAGTAGTCAAAATTCCAGGTGGGCGTGCGCGGTAAGTAGATATTTTGGGCGTGCAACAGTTTTTCGAGGCGTTCATTCATTTCCTTGGCGGCTTTATTGGTAAATGTCAGACATAATATCGATCCAGCAGCCTCGCCGCGAGCTATCAAGTAGGCACAGCGCCTCGTAAGTACCGCCGTTTTACCACTGCCTGCACCTGCAATTACGAGTGTCTCACCACTGACTGCCTGCACTGCTTCTTGCTGTCTTGCATTTAGCCCCTCAAGTATCGTCGCGACCTCGCTCATATTTTTAATAATCTAGCTTATTTGGTTAGGCTTTGTCAATTCGAGATGCTATCACCAACAGCTCCGAGAATTTTTGTACATCAATACTCGCCGAGCCGATTAAAAATGTATTGATACTGAGTTCTCGATGCAGCGCTTCAATATTGGTTGCATCGACGCTGCCTCCATAGCAGAGGATGGCAGTTTCTCCAACACTGCGCTTAATCGTGTCATAATGGGTTTTAAGAATTTTGATATCACCGATTACTCCCGTTCCAATAGCGCTCAATGGTTCAAATGCCACAATTGTTGAGGTGGTACGTATGGTTTTCAGTTGGATTTGTAAACTTTCAGCTTCACTTTTTTCTGGATAAATATATCCAATGCAGACAATCGAAACGATGTTTTTCGCCAATAATCCGACACATTTTTGTTGTATATCTCGCTCAGTTAGTCCAAGTTCGGCCCTAGTTTCACTGTGTCCGACAATACAATATTTTGGTTCAAATGGTAGTAGTGAACTAAGTTCTGCGCTTCCGGTATTTTTGCTTGTTTGTATTACTACGGCGTCCTGCAATCCGAGCGATAGCTTGTCACCAGTATATCTTTGCACAGCTGATAAATACCAGTTTGGAGGACAAATCGTCACCTGTACGCCACTATTTTTGGCCAAAGTCATGAGCTGATTTGCATGGCTTGCGTTGTGTGGTCCCTGCTTCCAGTTACAGATCAGGTGGATCATTTTTTGAGGGTTTTGGTTTGCCAGTCAAAGTTATCGGTCACGGTTTTCAGTGCGTCGTCTTTTTCTGCAACGAGTACATCAGGGACGATACCGACCAGATTGATTTTGGTACCATTTGGTCCGAGCCACTCCGCAGTGGTAAGTTTGAGTGATTGCCCGTCTTTGAAAATTTCATTACCTGAAAATACAGACTGTACAACACCTTTGCCATAGGTTTTTTCACCGATAATAATTGCGGATTTGAGTTCCTTGAGTGCCAATGCGGTGATTTCGCTCGCTGAAGCAGTGTTTTTGTTGACGAGTATGGCGATTGGGAGATCGTATGCGGTGTCGAGCTTGGTGGTAGTTTTATGCTCTACCGTAGTTTTTCTCGACTCTTCTTTGGTCACGATTTGATTTGGGCGGACAAAGTGGGATACGATATCAACCGCAGACTGGAGAAATCCGCCACCGTTGTCGCGTAGGTCGATGACTACTTGCTTGGCACGGGGTTCGGCATTGATGGATTTGATATCTTGGGCAAACTCGGTGTCGAGCGTAGATCCAAATGAGTTTACGCGGATAACTGCGGTTTGATAGTTGTTGACCCAAGTGAGCTCAGTGAGTGGGAGTTGGATTTGGCGGCGCTGGACGGTCAGTTTGACAGTAGTGGAGTTGGCTTTGAGGATGGTGAGTACGACACTGGAGCCCTCGGGACCTTTAATATCTTTGGTTGCGGTGTCAGTTGGTGAATAATCACTCACTTTTTTGTCGCCGACTGCAGTTATGGCGTCTCCGATTGCCAGTCCTGCATCCTTGGCTGGCGAGGTATCAAATACTTTGGTGATATTGATACGGTCATCCTTGGCTTCAAATACTATTCCAATACCGACGTATTTTTCATCAATTGAACTAAAAAGCGCATCATTTTCAGTTTTGTTTAAAAAAACACTATATTTATCGCCTAGGGCAGAGACATATCCTTTGGCAAGCCCATCTTGGATTTGAGCATCAGTTGGTTTTGAACCTTTGTACTCATCCTCAATTAGCTTTTTGACTGCATCGATCGGCGCGCCATTGCTACTTGATTGTGCAGAAAACTGCTTGCCAATAATCGGTAACGTTTTGGTTTTTTCAAAGTATTGAACACCAGTAATAATCAAAGCAATGAGCAAAATAGCGCTGATGATTTGCCACAAGTTGATTGTATTTTGATGAGTCTTGATGACGGGGTGTGTAGGTGAAATAGGAGTATTGTCCATAATATATGAGTGACTGTGAATACAATGACGCAATATGTCAAAGTGCGGTGCCGATTGACAAAAGAAGCGTACTAAATCACACCTATACCCAATAAATGGGGTATGCTATTTGATCAAGATTTGTATTTGCGTGGTGCCAAGATGATGACTTATTTTACGTTGTCATTTGTGATTGGAATTTGGCTTGCGCCAGCGACGATTTCACTCCTTAATAAACTGAAATTTTGGAAAAAAGTATCGCGCAGCAGCGACGTGACCGGCAAAGCGTTTGAGGTCACCAAGCAGTTTTACGAAGAAGAAAAAGTCACCAAAACGCCACGCGCCGGAGGCATACTTATCTGGGGAACGACGCTGATTATTGCATTAGTTTTTTTTATAGCACTCAAAATCTTTGCCCCGACACCAGACTCAGCCCTCGGCGAATTTCTCAACTTTACTGATGTACGGCAGACATTTATCCCACTTGGAGTGCTGGTACTGGGTGCGCTCTTGGGACTCGTTGATGATTATTTGGCGGTGACACCGACGGGGGGGAGTTATTTTGCAGGAGGTCTCAAGTTGTCACATCGCATGATTGGGGTACTCGGGATTAGCTTTTTGGTGGGACTGTGGTTTCATCTTAAAATTGGTGACGTGATGCATAAAATCACTACTCCAATACCGACTGGGGATAGCGCGCATCCGTGGTATGTGATAAAATTGGACTCAATACATCTGCCATTTGGATGGTTTGATCGGGCGATACACTCGATACTGGGCTGGGATTTTTCGCTGGCCAACGGTGGCTGGTTGATTATCCCAATAACTATGATTGTTTTGACCTTCTTGTGGGGGAGCGCGATCATCGACGGATTTGATGGACTCGCAGCAGGCTCACTTATCCCGGTATTTTTGGCGTTTTCAGGACTAGCCTTTGTTTCGGAGTATTTTCAAACTGCTACACTTATGATGGTGATTACTGGAGCGATGGTTGCCTATCTTTGGTACAATATTCCGCCCGCCAAGTTTTACATGGGCGACACTGGGAGTACACCATTACTTTTAGTGCTTGGGACGGTTGCCATGTTGATTGATAAGTTATTTATAGTGCCGATTATCGCGGTAGTGTTTGTAGCCACGGTAATGTCAGCTATCCTTCAGGTGTTTTGGAAAAAAGTGTTTAAACGCAAGCTATTTTTGGCAGCACCGATTCATCATCACTTTGAGGCGCTCGGTTGGCTAAGGCACCAAGTCACGATGCGTTTTTGGCTAGTGTCGACGGTCGCTTCAGTGCTCGGATTTGCCTTGGGACTTATTATTACTAACCGTATTTACTAATTCATTTTTTATGCTACTTTCCTGGTCAGATATCAAAAGCGTCTCCCCTTTAAATGACGAAGAACAAATCGTGCTGGTGACTCGTGAGCACTGGATTATCCCGTTTATGCGAGTTGTCGTGTATAGCTTGTTCGTGTTGTTTTTATGGGTCATTGGGTGGATTATCAACACAGTGGTAACTGAAAAAGTCGTTGTCGAGCTGTATCACTCGTTTTCACTGCTGGCGACATCGTTTATCGTGCTATTATTTGCACTTTATTATCATAATTATTATCTTTCGATGCAGATTATCACTACTGAACGTATTGTGGATGTGGATCAAAAAGGGCTTTTTAAAATCGAAACCAACGACGCATTTTTAGGCAATATCGAGGCAGTAAATCTCAAACAAGGTACGATTTGGCAAAATATTTTTAACTTCGGATCGGTCGATGTCGAGACTGCAGGTAGCCCTACTACACTTCGAGCCCAGGGCTCAGTATTTGAAAACATACCCCATCCTCGTCACGTCGTCGAACTCATAAATTCGCTCAAACATGACGCCGAAAAAAAGTAATCTGACGCGGGATGAGTATGAGGTGATGGTGCACGAGGTCAATCGGTTGCGCAATCAAATTCACCTGTTCAACAAAGAGGAAATCAGCGAAGCAGCACTCGACGATCTCAAGCACAAAATTACTGTGTACGAAACGGAAAATCCAGATCAAATCTCGCTAAACTCACCAAATATGGTAGTGGCAGGAGGCGTGCTCGAAGGTTTTACCAAATACAAGCATGAACGCCGGATGCTCTCCATAAATGATGTGTTTTCGGTGGAGGAACTCGGTGACTGGGAGCGTCGGTGGCAAGACTTTTTGTACGGAAAAAAAGATGAGCTGCCCGAGATTATCGCGCGACATAGTATGGAGTCAAGTGAAATAATTGGTGATACTCGAGTGACTGCTCAAAAAGATCGATTTGCAGACAGCGTGAGTGTGCACTACGTGTGTGAGCCAAAGATCGACGGTCTTTCGATGAGTATTCACTACCAGCAGGGCTTGCTTGCGCGCGCGGTGACACGAGGTGACGGGTGGATCGGTGAGGATATCACGCAAAACGTACGCCAGATCGAGAGTATCCCAAAGCAAGTGAGTGATCTACGAAATATAGAGGTGCGCGGCGAGGTGTTTTTGACCAAGAAAAACTTTATGTTACTAAACCAGCGTATCATCGCCAAAGAAATCATAGGCAAAATGGGAAAAACTGGACCCGAGGCGACGTTTGCAAACCCCCGCAACGCCGCAGCAGGAACGCTACGCAACCTAGATAGTAGTGTAGTCAAGGAGCGCAATTTATCGTTTATTGCTTATGGGTGTTTTGTGGAGTAATTGTTGACAATACTATATATTTGAAGTTTGAGATCGGTATGAAAACCTCGTTAAAAACTGTACTTTTGCTAGCGATACCTTGCATTATGATT
>Ga0123339_10002584_pt1 | contig 12237 bp, 13 predicted proteins | sample lystaG_FD_89956 | JGI IMG/M metagenome (GOLD analysis project Ga0123339, IMG submission 89956) | Glacier valley bacterial and archeal communities from Borup Fiord, Nunavut, Canada, to study Microbial Dark Matter (Phase II) -... | ecosystem: Environmental > Aquatic > Freshwater > Ice > Glacier ... | reverse complement strand
GCGGTTACAAATAAACTGAAAATATTTTCTTATATTTAGATCTTATTTTGTAACCGTAATCCCAAAAGTTCGTCTATTGCTAAAGATGAATAAAGTTGATGACATATACTATATTGAGGCTGTCAGAAAAGGAGATGTTACCGCATTTTCGTTTCTGGTTGAACGTTATCAAAGCATGGTATATTCATTGGCATTGAAATTATTAAAGAATGCTGAAGATGCTGAGGAAATGGCGCAGGATACTTTTATAAAAGCATTTCAGAAACTGAATATGTATGAAGGGAAATCGAAATTTTCTACGTGGCTCTATAGCATCACTTACAATGCCTGTATCTCTGAACTTAGGAAGCGCCGCATCCAGTTTTCATCCCTGGAAGAACAGCGGCTTTCTGATCAGGATGAAATGAAAATGCATGATTATTTCAGCGAAACGAAAAAGGAAGATCAGGAAAAGTATTTAAATTTGGCGCTTGGCAAACTACCTGAAGACGATCAGGTTTTGGTTACGCTCTATTATTACGAAAGTCAATCGATGGATGAAATAAGTATTATTACGGGGCTTACAGTCAGTAATATAAAGGTAAAAATTCACCGGGCCCGTAAAAGAATGTTTGCATTATTGCACGAGATGTTACAAGAAGAAATATATACTTTATTATGAACAATCTGGATAAAAAATTCGAACAACTGATGAAGGGAATCAATATTGACTCACCTTCAAAAGATTTCTCACTGAAAGTGATGGAACGGATACAGGCAGAAGCAGCCGTTCAGAAACATTCCCTCCTTGAAGATTATCAACCTGTTATCAGCCGGAAAGTCTGGATATTAATGAGTGTTACCTTTATCTCATTGGTGGTGTATATTTTATTCTCCAGTCAGGAGATAACTCAGGTCAACGATACGTCTAGCTGGTCTGCAATTCCAGACTCTATACAGAATATTAATTTCAATAGGGTTACCAATGTCTGGCAGTCAGCAACTGGCTTATTTACATCCATCCCATCCATTGCATACCTTATTATGCTGACATCTTTGGCATTGTGGACGCTGGATTTACTTCTGACCAGGTTGAGGCATTCGAACTCTGAAATGCAGATGAATTAAAAGTATCGTTTATTAGGGCGCTAAACGGTGAATATCCCATGCTTGATCAGACAAACAGAATTCAATTCTGTCGTGTAAGCGATTTGAACGTCCCTGCCAGAATTCAAAATACTCGGGTCGAATCAGAAAGCCCCCCCAATGAGGTGGTTTTTTAATTTCATGACTTTCAAAAAATTGCTCATAATGTTTATAATTGTCACTCAGAACTTGCCGGCTTTCAATTATCTGGCTTTGTGGTGATGCCCAGGCACCCAATTGGCTTTCCAATGGCCTCGATTTAAAATACAATTCTGAATCTTCCTCTTTAATCTTTTCAGCTTTCCCTTTTATGCGTATTTGCCTTTCCAGTGCAACCCATATAAATACTACAGACACATGCTGGTTTTCAGTTATTTGTTGCCCTTTTTTGCTGTCGTAGTTGGTGAAAAATACCAATCCTTGGGGAGTTAATTCTTTTAAAAGCACAACTCTTGAATCAGGATTCCCCACCAGGTCGATCGTTGATAAGATCATCGCATTTGGATCAGGCTGCCGATCTTCAATAGCATCGTTTAACCATAAAGTTAACTGCTGAAAGGGATCTTTATCAACTGAATGTTCAGTTAACTCAAATTTCTGATAATTGGTACGAATATCCCGAAGCATGTTTTAGTTATTTAATTTATAATTTAAACAAGCATTTCGCCATTTTGTTAATTTATGAATGATTATTAAGAATCAATTCAATTAGATGGGTTTATTTTGAAAATGTTAATGTTCTTAAAGCAATTTGTTTTAATTGTTAATACATATACTTTTACAGCGTGGATCCAATAAAGAAAATACTGTTATTTGTAATTGCGGTTGTTTATTTGTTTTTATCAACCGGAGTAACATTGTTGCAAACACATTGCTTGTGTTCTGACAGTACCCGTATTTCCCTTTATGCAGCTTCTGAATCCTGTAACGAGATTATTTCTGATGATGGATACTGTGATGAGGAGAATAAATGCCAAGACATCCCAACAGGTCATAAAGATCATTCCTGTGGCTGCGATGAACCTATTGTAACCTATCTGAAGTTAACCAATCATCCAGATGAAGGTTCCAATCTGGAATATTCAATTGGCCAGCAGCTTACTTTGGTTCATTTTCGTGAAGCTTTAACACTCCAAATAATTGTTTTTTCAACGAGATCAACAATTTATCCTTATTATTATTCACCTGAAGATCCACTCTTCGGTAGGTTTCTCATTGCCTTCCTTAACCAGCGCAAAATAGCTCTTACTGCATAATTTGATTAATTAGTTGAGTTTTTAATCTTGTTATGAATTTTCATATATTGTTTATAATGAAAAGAGTTATTGTTTTAATTGCGTTATGCTGTTCATTTTCATGTTTTTCCAATCCGATAAAGGGTAAAGTTTTCGGTTATGAAAACAGCCAAAAGGTAGGTTTGCCGGGAGCCAACATTTACTGGGCCGGAACATCCACGGGTACTATGGCCGACGCCGATGGAATGTTTACTATCCAGCCCGATCAAAAGACCAATTTGTTGATATTTAGCTTTGTGGGCTACAACACCGATACCATTCAATGGAACGGGGAAGAGACAGTAGATGCTGTTCTGGATCAAAATAAGGAACTGAATGAAGTCACTGTTGTTCAAAGAAACAAAGGTACCTATATTTCAAAGATCAACCCCATTTATACAGAGCTTATTAACGGGGCTGAATTGTGCAAAGCTGCTTGTTGCAATCTATCGGAGAGTTTTGTTACCAATCCATCGGTTGATGTGTCATACAGCGATGCCATAACCGGGGCTAAACAGATTAAATTGCTGGGCCTAGATGGTACCTATTCGCAGTTGCAAACCGAAAACTTCCCCAATCTGAGGGGTTTGGCTACCAATTACGGACTTACCTATATTCCTGGACCCTGGCTTGAATCTATTCAGGTTTCGAAAGGCGCTGCATCGGTAGTCAATGGTTATGAGTCAATTACAGGTCAGATCAATGCCAACTTCAAGAAACCGGATGGGATTGAAGCTTTACATTTTAACCTGTTTGCTTCAGACGAAGGAAAGACGGAAGTGAATTCCAACTTCTCTGTGAAACTTTCAGAAAAAACTTCAACCGCTTTTTTTATTCATGGTGAAAACTTTCAGAACCGTGTTTATCACAATATAGACGGTTTTCTGGATGAGCCCATGATAAAACAAATTCACCTGTTTAACCAATGGAAATATACCTCCGGAACTGGTTTTATGATTCATTCCGGAATTCATTATCTGAATGAAGATCGAGTGGGAGGCCAGACCGGTTTCCGTAAAAATATGCAACGGAATGATTCAAATCCATACGGTGTAAATGTAAATAACGAGCGTTTTGAAGGGTACATGAAGGCTGGGTATGATTTTAAAAACCAACGTCAAGGGCTGGCTCTTATTACAAATTTTACCTATCACGAGATGGGGTCGTATTATGGTCTGAATACTTATTCAGGGAATGAATATACCATGTATGGCAACCTGATTCATACCTTATACCTGGACAAGCTTGATGTGCATGCTTTAAGTTCTGGCATCAGTATAATGGTTGATCAGGCAGATGAAATTCTCAATCAAAGTTCGATTAATACGAATGAATCTGTGCCCGGCGTGTTTAGCGAATATACCTTTAAACCCAGCCTTAAGCTTACCCTACTAGCTGGTTTACGTGCCGATTTTCATAATACCTTTGGTACATTTGTAACTCCACGCTTTCATTTGAGGTATGGAGCCACTGAAGATCTGAGCCTGCGTATTTCGGCTGGAAAAGGATACAGGACACCTCGCGTTCTGGCCGAGAACAGTTTCTTGCTGGCGAACGCGCGTTCTTTGAATTTTGCTGAGAATAATATTTTGGAAGAAGCCTGGAATTATGGCGCCAGCATCAATCAGGAAATTCATTTGGGGGAACAGCCATTAAGTATCAGCGCTGAATATTACAGAACCGAGTTTATTAACCAATTGATCGTTGACCGTGAAAGTTCTGCCAGCCAGATTCTTTTGACGGCACTGGATGGCAAGTCATTTGCAAACAGTTATCAGCTGGAGCTGCGTTATGAGGTGCTTCCACGTCTCGATATTAAGGCGGCTTACCGTGTAAACGATGTCAGGCAAACCATCAACCATCAGTTGGTCAGAAAGCCATTAACGAGCAAGTATAAAGGACTGATTACCATGAATTATGCTGACAGGTTGAAAAAATGGATGTTTGATTACACGGTTCTATTTAATGGTGGTGGGAGATTTCCCATTGTGGCCGGTAGCCAACTAAATTCTCAAACCGAATTTCCTTCCTTTACATTGATGAATGCCCAGGTTACTAAATTTTTCCGTTATTGGAATATATACGGAGGAGCTGAAAACCTGCTGGATTACACACAAGATCAACCGGTTCTTGGCGCCGACAATCCATTTGGAAGTGGGTTTGACGCTACCCGTATTTGGGGACCTGTTATGGGCCGTAAATTTTATGCAGGTATAAGAATAACATTAAACCATAAATCTAAATAGTATGAAAAAACTGATTCAATTCTTTGTATTTAGCCTTGTACTCGTTGCCTTTGCTACTGAATTAAAGGCACAGTCTCCCAAAAGTGATTTGGTGACGGTTTATTTTAAATCCAGCATGGATTGCGTGGATTGCGAAGTGACAATGACCAATTACTTCAAGTTTGAGAAAGGTGTAAAAGACCTGAAAGTTGATTGGAAATCAAATACGATCAAGGTGGTTTACAAATCAGGAAAGAATACTTCTGAAAATCTGGCAAAGGGAATTAAGAAAAAAGGGTATGATGCCAATGTGATTACTGAAGAACAATACAATATCCTTATGGTTGAAGGAACTAAGAAATAGATTTTTATCTGTGAAATTTATAATTCCTGTAAATAATCGTTAATTCTGTCAGAATATTTCATATATTTATGATTGATTATTAATTAGGAATTATAAATCGCAATTTTAGAACCCTAAATTTTCAATTATGACGAATCGTCGGGATTTCTTGAAAACTACCGTAGTAGTGGCCGCTGCTACAATGATTTACCCAATGGCCTCATGCAGTCCGAAGGAAAAAATAATCGGGCTGCAATTATACACTGTACGGGATAAAATCCAACAGGATTTAAAATCGACCCTTGAAAAGGTAGCAAAAATTGGATACAATTCATGTGAAGCTGCCGGATACAATGTAACTGATGGTACTTTCTATAATATGGCTCCCAAAGCTTTTGTTGATTTGCTCAATAGCCTGGGAATACCTCTCCATAGTTCGCACACGGTCTTTGAACTCGATGCGGCTGAAAAAGTAATTGGTGATGCTGCTGCATCTGGAGCTAAATACATCATTTATCCTTATCTGCCTGATCAATTCCGGACCAATCTGGATGGTTGGAAAGCCACCGCTGAAAAATTTAATAAGATGGGTGAAATCGCCAAAACCAATGGTATCAAATTCGGCTATCACAATCATGCCTTTGAATTTGAGAAAATGGAAGATCAGATTCCATACGATTTATTGCTGACTGAGACCGATCCTTCACTGGTAACTTTTGAAATGGATACTTATTGGGTGACCCGCGGTGGACACTATCCTGTTGATTATATCAAAAAATATCCTGGACGATTCGAACTATGGCACATTAAAGATATGGTCAAAACCGAAGATATGTTCTTTGCCCCTGTGGGAAGTGGCCGTATGGATTTTGCAAGTATCTTTGCTGAAAAGCAAACTTCAGGAATGAAATATTTCTTTGTTGAACAAGACAGTTTCAAGGATCTCGACCCCATGGAAAGCATTGAAATGAGTTATAAATATTTAAATCAATCCAAATTTTTGTAGTTGATTATTTATTATTTTAAGCCCCCGCCGGAAATTTACCTCACACCTTACCCGGCGGGTTTTTTATTGCCTTTTTTCTTAATGACTAATTTACCTGAGTTCAATAGGATCTCGCTTCTAATTTTGTTAGAAAGTCACTCCAGACTTCTCTGAAATTGCCACCTTCGTCATTAAGATGTTTAATCAGAATCATTCTAGAAAGCAGGTCAATTTTTTTGTATTTTTGATAAAAATATTGGCCCGTTAAAATTGATATTCAAGTAAAAAATTATCTTCTATGATAACTATCGAAATTAATGAACGCACTAAAGCTGGAAAAGCACTTTTGGCTGCAGCTCGAATAATGGCTCAACAAAATGAGGGAATTGAGATAACAATTGAAAACTCAGTGTTGATCGCCAAAATGAAGCGCAACCACCATAAACAATTACTCTCAGAAACAGAAAAGGCAAACTTTTTGGAAGAACTTCAAAATGAAATTTGAATTTGAAAAAGCATTTGTCAAGGATTTCAGAAAATTAAAAAGCAAAGAACTGGCAATTGCCATCTCTGAAGTAATCAAGCAAGTATCCGAAGCTTCAACAATACTTGAAATAGCCAACCTTAAAAAACTAACAGGCTATAAATCAGCATTTCGAATTAGAATAGGTGATTACCGAATTGGTGTTATCATTGAAAAAAGCATAGTAACATTCGTTGCATTTGCCCATCGAAAAGAAATCTACAAGCGTTTCCCATAAAAATATGATTTTAAGCATTTTTTAACCATTAGTTGGTATGGAACTCAGGTTAAATAATAAAGGCACTCGTTGTTTCAACGGTGCCTTTATTATTGATTTGTTTGATAAGAACCAAATTGTACTTTTTGGAGTTGTCTCAAACTTTAAACTTTAAACTTGAGTCCACTCCGAAAAGTCTATTTTACTTTGAAGAGTTCAAAGTTTAAAGTTGCGTGCCTATATTTGTTGCTCCCGAGTCCTCGGGACACTTTGATGCGGCCCCTGATCGGCACGTAACTTTAAACTTTGAACTTATTTCGTTATTCCCGGCCAATCATCTGTCCTGAATGGATTGGTTGGAAGTCCTTCTTTGTTGTAAAGATTAAAGTCGTCAGGATTGTTGGCCCAGCTAAAGCGCACTGCAACAGGATTTTTAACTTCATCTGAATAAACTACCACGGTATTGTCGCCGGTAATGGTTGCTTTTGCCCATACAAATTTGTGATCGGCACCTGCTACTGAAAAACAATTTACATAACCGTATTTGTTTTTGGCCACCAATCCACCGCCTGTTTGAGTAAAATTGACAGTTGCTTTGTTACCTTCAAATTTAACTGACTGGTACATAGGTCCTGAATAAACTATATTCTTTCCGTAGGTGGTTTTTAAAGCCGATAAGGCCAATCTTTTGCCTACATCTTGTTTGTTTCTAGGATGAATGTCACCTGCTTCGCCCAGGTCAATGGCCAAAGCCATTCCGGTTTTTGGTAAAGCAAGAGTTTTGGTTTGAGCTTCACGAAGTTCTGCCCATGCACATTCGCTGGGTTGTAAAGTAGGCTCCATAAAATTGGCCAGCGAAACAAAGTAGAAGGAGAGGTCCTTCTGGTTCCAATGATTCCGCCAATCTTTAATCATATCAGGAAAAACACGTTGATATTGTTTGGCACGGTCGGCATTCGATTCACCCTGATACCAAATGGCTCCCTTAATTCCGTAAGGAATAATAGGATTTAACATTCCGTTAAAAAGCAGGGTGGGGTAGTCGTTTGGACCAATCTCCATTGAGCCCAACTGTGCCTCGGTTATTTTAAACTTCCATTTGTCGGCCAGGCTAATCTGTTGATCACCTACCTGAAGGTATTTGTCAGCAGCATCACCATACAAACCGCCACCGCCGCCCGTATCTTCCACCCGTATGGCAATCACGTTTTTACCTGGTTTTAATGTATTGGCGGGAATCGAATAAACTCTATTTTCGTTGTATTGTTTGGTCGATCCTATTTTAACGCCGTTGATCCAGGTTGTTTCATTATCATCAATAGTACCAAGATGAATTTCGTTGGCAATTTTTGCCTGATCAGCGGTCAGTTCAATTGTTTTACGATACCAGCCAATTCCGTCAATCGATGGATATCCGCTCTCTTCCCATGTTTTTGCAGGATTAATTTCGGCCCAACCAGCATCATTCATAGTCTGATCAGCATAAACAGCTATGCCGTTGATCAAACCTGCATCTTTCGTCGGCACATCCTTTAAAACAGCTTTTATGGTTGCCATTTTCTGCTCACGGTATTTGGCCATGTCAAGACCGGCCAGTTCTTGTAATTTACCCTTGAAATCAGGATCGTTTTCAATAGTTTGCTTACTCGCCCACGTTTCAGCAACTGTACCTCCCCATGAAGTATGAATTAATCCAACAGGTACTGTTAATTCCTGATTCAGGTAACGGCCAAAGAAAAAGCCAACAGCTGAGAAGGTTGGCACATTCTCGGGTGTACATACGAGCCATTCGCCCTTGTCCAGATCTTCAACCGGTGTTTGCGATACTTTTTTTGAAACGGTAAATAAGCGAATGTTTGGAAAATTGGCTGCTGCTATTTCATCCTTTGCATGGATGGAACTATTAACAATGAATTCCATGTTCGATTGTCCTGAGCAAACCCAAACTTCTCCTATCAGAATATTGTCAAAGTGGATTGAATTTTTACCTTTTATGATCATTTCATAAGGACCGCCATAATCAAGCGAAGGTAATTTTGCTGACCATTTACCAGCCTTATCCGCTTTCAAAGAGATAGTTTTTCCGGCGAAATTGATGCTTATTTTTTCACCTTTATCCGCCCATCCCCAAATTGGATTTTCCTGCCCTTGCTGCAACACCATGTTGGAACTGAAGATGCGGGCTGGTTTCACATTGGCCTCCAATGTATTTATGATCGGCCAAAGTAAAATAAAGGCAAGCGCTGCCTTGTAAATGAAATGTTTCATGTTTTATTGGTTTTAGTTTGATACAACATACAAAGCTTGCAATTTTTAATTGTAAAAACTATGATTAACCGTTTTAATTTTTGGTTTCTCCATCACCTGATTAATGATATTCCATTTGCGTCTACAAAATTGAATTGACCGAATGCTTTATTTTACTAATTGGATAAAATGCCTGCATCCTTGTACGGGTTTGACCTTGGTTACTAAGTCTCCCACGCATTTGGAACGGGAGATCAAAATAAATAACCGCGGGATGTATCCATACAATGATGTCAGGGATAACTCTCTATCATCTGATACCCATTAGATACTCATCTGATACCTTTCTGTAATGCAGGGTTACAGAAAGGTATCAGATGAGTATCTAATGGGTATCAGATGATAGTACACAAACATCCACCCATTCCATAGGAACAGGGGAGAAATTTAGGATCGATTGCTTATTTTGAAAAGTAACTCATTACAAAGAGCTATTGATGAGCCATAGGATAATTAGTAGATATCATGTAATTATAAGTTAGTGTCGTGTATCGAGGATCAGAGGTCGATTTTGGTATGGTCAAAGTGAGAAATAAGAAATAAGGAATAAGAAATAATGAATAAGGAAATAAGGAATAAGGAAATAAGAAATAAGAAATAAGGAAATAAGGAATAAGAAATAAGGAATAAGGAATAAGAAATAAGAATGAGGTGAATGAAAGTTAGGAGTTGGTTACGGCAATTACGGAATTACGGAGCTTAAGTTTTTCATTCAACATTGGTTCTCAAAACTGTTTTGTTGTCACGGACAAGGATATATGACAATAAAAGTTTTTCAATTCCTATAAGGATAGAGGTCGTAACTATGTTTACACCTAAAGAGGATCACATACTATTGTTGTGGGCAAGTGTTCAGTTATGTTTTGTTTGAAAAAAATCTTACTTTTTTTAAATCTTAGTAACTTATATCAGCCCCAGAACCTTAATCTTATCTATCTTATGAAAATAGAATTCAATAATCTGTACACCCATTTTGTTTTCTTCACTCATTTATAAGATAGATAAGATTGAGCTGTGGGGGGCATTGCCTGTTTACTAAGGTAGAATTAAAAAAAAAGTAAGATTTTTCCCGATAGCCATCGGGACCATTGACTTTGCTTTCCCCACAACAATATCATGTGATCCCCTAAAAATCAGGGATGAGTATATTTTGTTTCCTTGGAGCAACTATATTTAAATTCCAATCGTAATTCATAAGGGAGGTGAATACGATTAAAAAGGTAATTTCGTAATTCCGTAATGTGGATAAATTCAGTAAATAGAAGTCAGCTAATGTCGTGTCCCGCAGGCTTATAGTTTCTTCTCGTATAAACTATGTATGTCTACTTTCCTTGCTGCTTTACCGGTTTCTCATTTCGTAAAGATATTCCGAAGTACTGATTACTTTGGCAAAAGAACCATCGAGCTCACCCATATAGGCGGCCTGAACATTTGTAGCTTCAACTACTTGATTGTTAAATGTTACATTGTGCGTCGCACAGGCATCATGAACCAAAGTGACCGGGTATCCCAAATCACAGGCAGCTCGGGTGGTGGTATCGATGCACATGTGACTCATGGCTCCGCATATAACCAGTTCATCAATTTCTTGCGCCTTCAATATTTCAAGCAGATTGGTATTTCGAAAGCTGTTTGGGAAATTCTTTTGAACAATGCATTCATTTTCCAGGGGAAGTACCAATGAGTGAATTTCGGCGCCAATGCTTCCGTTAACAAAAAAGCTTGCATCAGCCTTAAGAGCAATGTGTTGAATATAAATGAGCGGCCAATCATTGTTCCTGAAAAGTGAAAGTAGTAGCGCTGCATTTTCTGAAGCGGCCTCCATGTTGTACAGTTCCATTTTACCTCCAGTGAAATAATCATTCTGAATATCAACGAGCAACAGCAATTGGTTTTCCATTTTAGGTCAAGTTATAAGTTGAAAGTCAAAAGTACAAAATCATTTGATAGCCATAAAGCATCCGAAGAAAAAGTCTGAAAAACTGATTCTACACAATTAAAATAGTAGAATTTGCACAGATAATCGAATATTTATCGATTATCTGTGCAAATTCTACTATATTTGTAATCATTTATTAAATGAATCAATATGGTTGTACTGGAAGAATTTGGAGTTGTACCTATCGATTTTCCTGCGTTGGTAACCGTATTGGGTGATTACAAATATCCCCAGGATAAGGTTTCTAAAATGGAAAGCAATGGTGAATTGATTCGCCTTAAAAAGGGATTATATGTAGTATCTCCAAATGTGCATCATTTGACTATTTCTAAAGAATTGATCGCCAACCATCTTTACGGTCCTTCTTATATTTCGTTTGAGAGTGCACTTTCTTATTATCATCTTATCCCGGAACGGGTATATAGTATGCGTTCATTGACGCTAAAGCGTGCCAGAAACTTTTCTACACCTATTGGTAACTTTGAATATATTTCAGCACAAAAAGAATACTTCGAAATTGGAATACGTCAGGAAATTATCAATGACCGTTATGCTTACCTGATTGCTTCACCGGAAAAGGCACTTTGTGATATGATCTATGCAACCCACGGACTTAGATTACAATCAGTGAAGGCCATGCAGATTTATCTGGAAGAGGATTTGAGAATTGATTTTTCAGCCGTTGAAACTTTTAATACAGAAATTATAAGGCAATGTATTGATACGGGAAGAAAAAAAACAGAACTCACACAATTGTGTAAATTACTGGAGCAATGAATTTATTTAAAACAATTTATTAAAAATCCGGGAGAGATGGATATCTGGTCAACTGAATATTTTACACAACTCGCTGATATGATTCTATTTGAGAAACAATTTACTGCGCAAACCTTCTTCGTTGCTCACCCAGCCATATTTGGTGAATCATTGGCGTAGGGAGTAGGAGGGAGTTTGTCATTTTATCGTCAATAACTCTGAAATATATGCTTCTTTTATAAATATTTCCTGATCAAGCCCTTTTTTATATCTATGAATTGAATCGATTAAATGCAGAATTTCTTTGTCATTTATCATGTCGGGATCGAAATTTATTCTTTGATCATCATATCTTTTTTTGCTTCCTATTATTCTTATCAGATTGTCTATATCCTTTGGAATGAAGAGGTTTGCCCGGTAGTCAAGATATTTTTTAAATTCATTTAGAAAAATACTAATTCCAGCAAAGTCAAAGTCACCAAAATGCAGGTAATTATTGGGAATTGATTTCAACCATTTTATTAAGTCTTTACTTTGATATTG
>Ga0123339_10002580_pt1 | contig 12250 bp, 11 predicted proteins | sample lystaG_FD_89956 | JGI IMG/M metagenome (GOLD analysis project Ga0123339, IMG submission 89956) | Glacier valley bacterial and archeal communities from Borup Fiord, Nunavut, Canada, to study Microbial Dark Matter (Phase II) -... | ecosystem: Environmental > Aquatic > Freshwater > Ice > Glacier ... | reverse complement strand
TGGGTCTCGAGGTGACGAACGAGGATTACGCGCTCCGGGTGGACGGGGGCCGCAACCCCGAAATCATGGCCCGCTTGACCGGGCAAACGCCCACCCCGCAGGCCGCGCTCGAGTTTCACCACAGCAAAGAAGGCCGTTACCGCGACCTGGCGCGGGGACTGCTCGAGGAGCTACCCGGCGTGACCCCGTATCTGGACTGGCTCGAGGGACGCGGCGTTCCCTACGCGCTCGTAACCAGTTCCGACCCTGTGAACGTGGACTTCGTGTTCGAGCAAATCGGTCTGGGCCAGCGTTTCCAGCGCCGGGTGATAGGGACCGACGTGGTGAACGGCAAGCCGCACCCCGAACCCTACCTGCGCGGCGCGGCACTTCTGCACCTCGAGCCACAGGACTGCCTGGTTCACGAGGACGCGGTGAACGGCATCAAAAGTGGCTTAGCGGCGGGCTGCACGGTGTGCGCTATCGCGGCCCACTCGAGCAGGGAGAGCTTGCTCGAGGTCGGCGCACAGTTCGCGGTGCCCAATTTCGCGGTGTGGCTCGAGCAAATTCGGGATTCGTAGCCAGGAACGCAGAGGGCAGAGGGCCAAAAAATTCCTTCAGACTCGCTCACCACTCATTACTCATCACTTAAAACCAACTCCCATGAAAGGCTCCGAGTCCGAAACCCGCGCCCTCGAGTACCTGCTCGAGCAGGGGCACACCTTGCTCGAGCGCAACTACCGCATTCGGGGCGGTGAAATCGACCTCATCACGCTCGAGGGAGAGGTCACGGTGTTCACCGAGGTCAAGCAGCGCAGCTGGGGGGATTTTGGCACTGCGCTCGAGTCGGTGAGTCATAGAAAAGCCCAACTGGTGCGGCGGGCCGCGCTGCGCTACCTGGGGCGCGACGACGTGTTTTGCCGCTTCGACGTGATTGCCATCGAGGGAGATAGCTCGAGTGGGGAACTGGTCTGGATAAAGGACGCTTTTTAGGAAATAGAAATATAGTTGAGTGAACCATGAATCCACAAGACCTCACGGGGGGCGCTGAACACTGGAACAACCTGTATGGCTCCAAATCCGCGCAGGAATTGAGCTGGACCCAGACCCGTCCCGGCGTGGTGCTGAGCTGGCTCGAGCAGATTGGGCCACAACCCGGCTCGGCGGCGCTCGAAGTGGGCGGAGGGCAGGGCATTTTGGTAGACCACCTGCTCGAGCGGGGCTGGGGTCCGGTGACGGTGTTAGACCTTTCCGAGGTGGCGCTCGAGCAGGCCCGAACTCGGCTGGGAACAAACGGAGAAAGTGTGCGCTGGCAGGTGGGGGATGTCACCACCGCCGCGCTCGAGCCGGACTGCTACACCCTGTGGCATGACCGGGCCGTGTTCCACTTTCTCACCGACCCCGCTGCTGTGGCGCGGTACGTCACCCAGGCCAGCACCTCGCTGCGGCCCGGAGGCCACCTGATGCTCAGCACCTTCGCACCCGATGGCCCAGAGCGGTGCAGCGGTCTGGGAGTGCAGCGCTACAGCGCCCAGACCCTGCTCGAGCTGTTTGCGCCTCACTTCCGTAAAAGGGCCACCGAACGTGAGCTGCACCTCACCCCGTGGGGCGCAGTGCAACCCTTCACCTGCGTATGGCTCGAGCGAACCTCCTTGAGTGTGGGGGATGTTGACATGACCCTCGAGCAGACCCACAAGTTCTAGAGCAAGTTCTCAGGAATGATGTCGAGGCCCAAATCGCTGCTCCTTAGCCTGGGCAGCGGGGGCAGCGGCACCTCGAGCACGTTGCCGCCGATGTGAGCGAGGCGCGGGTTGGCCAGGGTACACACCAGCTCGGAGAGTTCGGAATCGTACTCCTCACCGCCCGACGGTCTCGAGGGAATGAGCAGGTTCACCCGCATCTTTTCGAGCGCGGCCCCACGGGTCATGCCCTCCAGCGCCCCGCGCAGCACGTACAGGTGCAGCTTTTGCTCGGTGGGCGGCGCGATGACCACCAGCCAACTGTGCGGCAATTGGCGGTGCAGGGTTTGCAGCACCCCCATGCTCGAGCGCAGGTTCTGACTCAGCAGCTCGTTCCACTCGGTCAGACCCAGGTAGTCGAAACTCGAGGGGCTGCCCTTGTCGGCTAAGTGAATCACGCCGCTGAGGTGTCCGTAGAGTTCGAGAATCTTGCTCTGGGCCGCCGCATAATCGAGCGGACTCGAGAGGTCAGTTTTGATGGGAATGGCGCTGCCACCCAGCGTTTCGATGTGTGAAGACAGTTGCGAAGCCACCTCCGAATTCGCGCTGAGCAGCACCACCGTCGCGCCCCGGTGTGCCAGGGCCACCGCAATCGAGCGCCCGAAGCCACCGTCGGTCTCGCTGATGGCGATAACTTGACCCTCGAGCAGGCGGTCCTTCACCGGAGTCCAGGGCGGAGTGTGCGCCACAGGTGCGGGGGCCTCGGGCGGACCCTGATGGGCGTAGTCCTGGGTGTACTCCTGCACAGGCTCGAGGTCAGCTTCATAAGCCGACTGGAAAGCATCCGGGTCGAAGGGTCCAGTCATTTTATAAGCATACAGGGACCAGAGCCGCCGCAAGAAGCAACTGCCTGTTCTACGACGCTCGAACGTCGTCTGACAAAACCGCCTCGAGCGTGTGGACCTCGAGCGTTTCGCCCTTCTCGCCTGGCACACTGGAGGCGCGGTAAATTCCGGCCTGCGGCATTTCGCCGATGCGAAAGCCACGCTCACAACGGTGGCACCAGTAGGCTTGCATTCCGTCCCGTGTGAAACTGAGGTCTAAACGTGGGTTGGCGCACACTGGACAGCGCAGCGAAAATCCCCTCGAGCTGACCGGTAAATCGGGTTCTTTCTCTCTGACTTTCATGGTTGTAGAATAACATAATTCTGTTATAGGTGAAATAGGCTGATTCGGGTGGGTTGAGCTTTGTAACCCTCGAGCGTTGACGGTGCTGATACCTGCGCTCGAGAAAAAGAAGGGCGCATTCTCTGCGCCTTTCTCCACTTGCCAAACGGTTTGTTATAGTGCCTAGCGGGTGTGCTCGCCGCCTTGCACAGCCTCGAACAAAAACCAGATACGCTTTTCGGTTTCGTCGATGACGTTCTCGAGCAGTCCCGCCGACGCGTAATCCTTGTTGTCGTCACACACGTCGTGCGCGGCCCGCTGTGCGCTCGCCAGCTTTTTGTTGTCCTCCATCAAGCGCCTCAACATCTCGAGCGGCTCCACATACTCCTCGTTGTCGTCTTGCACGCTCTGGGTGGCGCTGATGTGCGAGATGGAGCGCAGCGTGGTGCCGCCCAGCTTGCGAACGCGCTCGGCCAGCGGGTCCACGGCCTCGAGCAGACTGTCGGCTTGGTCGTCGAGCAGCAGGTGATAGTCGCGGAAGTGGCTGCCCGACATGTGCCAGTGGAAGTTCTTGGTTTTGAGGTAAACCGCCAGCGCGTCTGCGATGAGGGGATTTAAGGCGTTAGTGATGGCCTCTACGGCTTTAGGCTCGAGGTCGCTCACGGTAGCGAGTTGCTTGGGTGCGGGGTAGAAACGTGTTTTTTCGGCGGTGGCCATGAGGGTTGCTCCTTGAATCGTGCTTTGACCCGCTCCTCACAAATGCTGTTCGAGCAGGCTCGAGACGAGTCTAAGCTCGAGGATTGAACTCCCGGCTCGAGCGGGGTTAAGGCGCGTCAGACAAAGCCTCAGTGCGGCTTCAGCGCAGATTTAGGCGCAACTCATATCGGTGTTTTTTGGCTCGAGAGGCGCGAAGATTCACCTTTGCCAGAAAAGTGAAAGTTAAGCTGGGGTCGCCCAGAGTTCGCGGTTGTAAAAACCTGCCTCAGAACCTCCCAAACCCGAGTGCCCATTTTCAGGAGGCCCTATGCTGTCGTTCGCCCCCCAGAGTTCGCAGGAAATAGTCGCTCGCCTCATCGAACGCCCCACTCCTCAACCCGCGCCCTCAAGCCTGGTTGCCGCCCCTGCCCGCTTATTGCCGCGCCTGCAACGCATGGCCGAAAGTGGTGGGGCCATTTCACCGCGCGACCTCGAGCGGATTATCGGCCCCTCGAGCGAACTCATGGACCTCAATTACCTGCGCCGAGGCTTACTGGCGGGCCGCCCGGTGTGCCGCATTGAGGTCAAGGCCAGCGCTTTCAACGGTGGCGGCTTCGGCACCGGTTTTCTGGTGGGGCCGCGACTGCTGCTCACCAACCACCACGTTTTGCCCGATGAAGACGCCGCCCGCCGTTCAAAGGCCGATTTCGACTTTGAACTCGACCTCTACGGGATGCGCCAGACCCCGGTGCGCTTCGCGTTTGCACCCGAGACGGGCTTCTGGACCGACCCGGCGCTTGATTACACCCTGGTGGCCCTGTCGCTGACCTCCGAAACCGGGGCAAAGGCGCTCGAGGGTTACGGCTTTCTGCGGCTCAACCCCAGAACCGGCAAGGCCGAGGTGGGCGAGAGTGTGTCCATCATCGGCCACCCATCGGGCGAACCCAAGCAGGTCGCGCTGCGCGACAACAAGGTGTTGGCCATCGGCACCCAGCCCGGTGAGAGCGGCGACGATTTTTTGTGGTACGAAACCGACACCCTGGGCGGCAACTCGGGCAGCCCGGTGTTCAACGACCAGTGGCAGGTGGTGGCGCTGCACCACGCCGGGGTTCCAGCGCTTAAGCAAGAAAACGGTGAGACTTTCTACCGCCTGCGGCGCGACGATGACGCAGGGCAGCCGCGCTGGGTGCGCCAGAAAGACACCGCCGATTACGGCGAGGACGCTTTTTTGTGGATAGCCAACGAGGGCGTTCGCATCTCGAGCATCGCCCGCGCGCTCGAGACCCGCAACACCGAGGCTCCCACGGCCTTGCTGACCGAATGGCTCGAGGACCTCAGCGGCAGCCGCCCCTACCCCGGTACCCGCCCGGAAGACCATCTGGTGCAGCCCATCCCCCTGCAAACGCCGCTCGAGACGGCAGCGCCCATACCCTCGGTTTCCCCACTCGAGCGCGCTCCCAAAGGCTCGAGCGCCGCGTCCGAGCATCCCCTTTCGTACTACCAGGGCCGCACCGGGTACGACCCGCAGTTTCTGGGGTTTTCGCTGCCGATGCCCGACCTGAGCGGCGCAGTCGCTCGATTTGGCGCGGTGGCCACGCTCAAGGACGGCAGCAGCGAACTCGAGTACACCCACTTTTCGGTGGTGATGTGTGCGCCGCGCCGCCTAGCTTTTGTCACGGCGGTCAACATTGACGGCGTGGAAAGCCGCAGCCTGCCTCGAGACCGCGACGTGTGGTTTTATGACCCTCGCCTCGAGCGGAGCCTGCAAATTGGCGACGAACTCTACAGCAATGAACCCGACAACTACTTTGACCGGGGCCATCTGGTGCGCCGCCAGGACCCGGTGTGGGGCGAAAACGCGGTGCAGGCCAACGGAGACACCTTTCACTGGACCAACTGCTCGCCGCAGTACTGGGCCTTCAACCAGGGTTCCACACTCTGGCAGGGACTCGAGAACTTTATTTTGTACAATACCGACGCCGACGACTTACGGGCCACGGTCTTCACCGGTCCAGTGTTTAGCGAATCCGACGAACTGCACCGGGGCGTGCTCATCCCCCAGCGCTTTTTCAAGGTCGTCGCGGTGCTCGACGGGGCTGGAACCCTGTCCTCGAGCGCCTATGTGGTGAGCCAGGAAGGGTACGCCCGCAACATTCCCTTCGAGCGCACCCCCACCGGGCCTTACCGCGACTTTCAGGTCTCGATTGCTTCGCTCGAGGCCGCCACCGGGCTGAACTTTGGTGAGACACTCAAAAAAAGCGACGCCTTCACCGGAACCGAAGCTCGAGCCTTGCGCTCACTCTCCGACCTCGAGCACCCCCGCCGGGGTTAGGGGTCGGGGTTAGGGGCGCAGCCGGGAACTCTGGCTTGAGGGCTGAAGGGTGGGTTTACGCTCGAGCAGGGGTATAACTCAGAATTGCGATAGGGCGTCAATTCTGTTTCACATTGCACCCTTTGCCCTAGACCCTTCGTCATCAGGGGGCCACAATAAAGCATGTCCACGCTCGAGTCTGCCCTTTGCTCTTTTCGGGATTTCCGACCATGCTAGACCGTATTTTTGGAAACTTGAGTCCCTCGAGTCCGCCCGAGGCGCTGTATCGCCGGGTCAACGCCCTGCGAATTCTGATGCCCTTTGCCATCGTGACGGTGGTGGCGGCCTACGAATTCTCGGTCAATCAACTGGGCAACCGGGGCAGTGAATTCTGGGCGCATCTGCTGTTTTACAGCATCCTGGGGCCGTTCGTTACCTTTTACATCATCACCTGGATTATCGAAGGCATTAGAATCCGGCAAAAAGCCGAAATCGAGCTGCGCGACCTGTACGCCGAACTCAAAGGGGCCAACCGCCGCCTGGACACCGTGGGTCAGCTTATCCGCTCGCTGGCCGAAGCCGGAGACTTGGAAGAAGTGCTCGATATCGCCATTTTGGGGGTGGTGCGGGCCACTGCGGCGCACAGCGGCCTGATTGCTTTGCCCGGCGGCATCGTGCGTGGGGTCAATTTTTCGGGTCAGCTCGAGAGTGGATTCGAGGACTGGACCGACCTGTTTCCAGCGGGTCCGCTCGAGCGCTTCGAGGACGGGCTGCACCGCATCTCGCTGCCCCTATCGGGGCAAACGGTGGGGTTCCTCCACCTGCGCCACTTCGAGGAACCCACCCCCGAGGGCCGCAGCCTGCTGGGCGCGCTGGCCTCGGAGGTGGGCACCGCGCTCGAGGCCGCCCAGCGCCGCAGCCGCGATTTGGTTTCGCTGTACCGGGTGGACCAGAGCATCCGGGCCGAGCGCAACATGGACCGCCTGCTCGAGCGCATTCTGAGCCAGATGGCCGAGCGCAGCGGGGCCGAAGCGCAGGCGGTTTATCTGGTGGACGAGGACGGTACCCTGCGCCTCATTTGGGGCCGCGACTTTGCTGGCGAGGTGTTTCACGGCGGGGTGGTCTCGAGCTTCGCCCGCACGGTGGCGCTCGAGCGTAAACCGCTTCGCACCTCGGGCGGCTCCGACGACGCCATCTTCCGCGAGGCGGTGAGTCAGGTTGGTTTGCCGATGCTCAGCGAGGACAAGCTCGAGGGGGTCATCGTGCTGGCCTACCGCGACATGTCTGGCCGAGAAAGGTCGGGGCTGGACAACGCCCGCCTGCCGCTGCTGGCGCTGCTGGCCAACCAGGCGACCTTAGCGGTTCGCAACGCACGGGCCTACCTGTACTCCGAAGAGCTGGCCATCGGCGAGGAGCGCAACCGCATCGCCCGCGAGATTCACGACGGGGTGGCGCAGAGCCTCGCTTTTACTGCTCTGAAGCTGGACTTGGCCGAGCGACTGGTGGACAAGGACCCCAACAAGGCGGTGTCCGAGATTCAACTTTCCAAGCAGACTCTGCGCGAACAGATTAGGGAAGTGCGCCGCAGCATCTTTGCGCTGCGCCCGATTGACCTCGAGCGTTTCGGCCTGCTCGAGACGGTGCGGAAGTACGTGCAGGACTTTGGTGAGCAGAACAACCTCCGCACCCACCTGACCCTGCTGGGCGACATCAAACTCGCGCCCAGCGACGAGGCCATCACCTTCCGCATTTTGCAAGAAAGCCTCAACAACGTGGCCAAGCACGCCAAAGCCAGCAACGTGTGGGTGTGTCTCGAGGGGAGCGCGGCGGGGGCTTCGCTCACCGTGCGTGACGACGGGGTGGGCTTCGACCCGAACATAGCGGGCAGCAAGGTCTCGAGCGCGGGCGGTCTGGGCCTGACCCAGATGCGGGAGCGCATGGAGTCGCGGGGCGGCAGTTACGGCCTGCTCAGCGCGGTGGGCGCGGGAACCACAGTGCGAGCCAGCCTGCCCCAGAATTAGGGAATAAAAAGAACACCCCCTGAAGGATGCTCTTTTTCGGCTCGAGCGCTTTACTTGCGGGTCAGGTTGACCGTGACCTTGTTGACGTTGGTTTTGCCGGGAGAAGTGACGTCCAACGTGCCCGTGGCGGTACTTCCGGTTAACGTCACATTGCCCTTGAGAATACCGGGCAGAAATTCGTCTCCTGGGTATTTATAGTTGGCGTTCAAAGTGCTGTCATTCTCGATTTTGCCGGTAACAGGGCTGTTAGGCTTGGTTGTGGCGCTCGAGGAGGTGAGGGTGATGGTTCCGCTGAGGTTGCCGTCGCCCAGCACGTTGAGCGAGAGAGTGCCGTTGTCTGAAGCGCCCACCACCGCAAATGTACCGGTGTAGTTTCCTGCGAAGGTGTTGGCCGGGGCTGGATTGCCGCAGCTCGAGAGCAGGGCAGCGGTCAAAATCGGGACAGCGAACAGTGAAGCCAAACGCATAAAATCTCCTTTGGGTGCTCCACACACCTTTCGCTCATTGTAGGGCACGGTGGATGAAGCGAATCCCGAGAACGTCTGAAGATTTTTAACTCGTTTCTAATAAGCGTTGTGGTGCTATCCAAATCAGCGAACGGGAGGGACCACCTGATAGCCCTGATAGCCTGCCGCCCGGTGCTGTTCCACCGCTTTGCGGCCCACCTCGAGCGCCTGACCCGCTACCACCAGCGCGACCACGCACCCCCCGAAGCCGCCCCCGGTCATGCGTGCGCCGAACACCCCGCTCAAACCCTGCAAAATCTCGACCAGCGCGTCTACGCCCACTGTTGAGTTCTGGAAATCGTCGCGCATGGAGGCATGTGAAGCGTTCATCAAAATGCCGAAGTGTCCGGCGTCGGCGCTCAGCGCCTCGAGCACTCGAGCGTTCTCCGTCACCACATGGCGGGCGCGGCGCTTAATGTTGCCCTCGAGAGTGGCCAGGGTGTTCCAGTCCGTGACCCATCGCAAAGCCCTCACGCCGAGCACGCGAGCGCTTTCCTCGACCTCATGACGGCGCTGAGCGTAGCCCCCGTCCGAATTCTCGTGAACTACGCCGCTGTTGACCACCAGAATCTCGGACCCGGCGGGCAGCGGAATCTGGCGCATCTCCAGGGTGAAGGTGTCCAGAAACAGCGCGGTGCGCGAGTTGGCCACGCTCGAGGCCATCTGGTCCATGATGCCGCAGGGCACCCCGGCCCACACGTTCTCGGCCCGCTGCGCTAAGCGTGCCAGGGTTACGTCGTCGAGGTCGAGGTTCAGTAACTCGCGCAGTGCCCGCAGGGTAGAAACCTCGAGCGCCGCGCTCGAACTCAGGCCGCTGCCGGTGGGCACGCTGGACGTGACCCAGAAGTTGAGCGGCGGAACCGTGATGTGAAAATGCTCCTCGAGCACGCGGTAACAGCCCAGCACGTACTTGGAAAGCCCCTCGAGCGGGGCGTCGGGCGGCAGGTCGTAGCGCTCCCCGGTGTCGGGCGCGCAGAGGTGGTGCAGATTGTCACTCGAGCGCGAAATCATGGCGGTAGCTGCCTGCTCGAGCGCGATGGGCAGCACGAAACCGTCCGAGTAATCGGTGTGCTCACCAATCAGGTTGACCCGTCCGGGTGCGTGCGCGGTGGCTTGGGGTTCGTGGCCGTAGGTTTGTTGGAAAGTTTTCATGGTGGGGGACAGGTTTTGGGTTACAGGTTACGGGGACAGGGTTGGAGGAGCGCTCGAGCGGGGAGGTTTTGCGCCTCCGGCGGGTAATTAGTTATTGGTTCTTGGTTAGTTTGATTTCGGGCGGTCTGGCCCGGTAGGTGCCGCTTAGACCAAGACAGCGCTCGAGGACAGACCAACCAATAACCAAATACCAAAAACCCGCCGGAGGCGCATTCTTTATAATCTAAAGTCTGACGTTTGGAATCTGACGTCTCACACTCTCAAAACTCTGGCACCCCTACGGCCTGCAAGTCCCTGGCGGTGTTCTCCGGCAAATTATCCATCGCCACCAGCCCCGCGCCCAGTTCGGTTCCGGCCAAGTACTTGAGCTTGTCTGGGGTGCGGTAGGGCGGGTAGAACTCGAGGTGCAGGTGCGCTTCGGGGTGTTCAAACCCGTCGGTGGGAGCTTGGTGCATCACCATCAGGTACGGAAACAGCGGGCGGGCCTCGAAGAGGTGGTCGTACTTGTAAAGCAGCGTTTTGAGGGTTCTGGCAAAGTCGTCGCGCTCGAGGTCGCTCAGGGCCGCAATTGAGGGCGCGGCCCGTTTGGGGGCCAGCCAGACCTCGTAGGGGTAGCGGGCAAACGCGGGAACGAAAGCCACCATGTGCTCAGAATCCACGATGATACGCGCGCCGTCCTCGAGTTCGAATTTGATGTGGTCCTCGAGCAAGCCGCGTCTGTGCGCCTCGAAATAGGTGCGCTGCTGCTCGAGTTCGCGGGCAGGAACCGGGGGAACGTGGTCGTAGGCGTAAATTTGCCCGTGTGGATGGTGCAGGGTGACACCCATCTCCACGCCCCGGTTCTCGAAGGGCATCACATATCGGATGTCGGACTTGCTGCCCAGCTCGGTGTAGCGGTCCGCCCACACGTCTATCAGCAAACGAATGTGCTCGAGCGGCAAAGTACCCAGACTTTGTTTGGAGTCCTGGGTGAACACCACCACCTCGCATTCACCCTTGCCTGCTGCGGTGGGCACGATGCTCCCCGGCGGGTCGTGCGCCTCGAGCGAGAGCGACGGAAAGCGGTTCTGAAACACCGCGACCTGGTAGTTTCCGGTGGGCAGCTCGGTGGGAAACTCGGGGTTGAGCGTGGGAGCCAGCGGGTTGTAGTTGTCCGGTGGCAAAAAAGGGCGGTTCTGGCGGTAGCCCGCATACGTGACCCACTCGCCGCGCAGTGAGTGCCAGCGCAGGTGCGGGTTAGCGTTCACCGCCTCATTGCTGGGGCTGGGCGCGGGTCCATGCTCGAGCGGGGCGTGACCGTAGAGCCAAAGCTTGCGCCCATCGGGCTTGAGCAGCTCTTTCTTGAACACGGTTTGTTGCGCTTGCTGCTGCACGTTCCTCCTCGGCTGAGCGTTCCCTGATAGAGACTTTCAGAAACGAGTTCTCGAGTGAAGGTTATTTTCGTTTCTTTCATTTCCTTCGTTAGTTTCAATTGTACACCGCTCGAGCTGGGAATGTGTCGGGTTGGGGAGTGTGAGGGCGCTTGAGAAATGGGTTAAACTCGAGCCAAATGAGTTTTTATATTGTCGTCAAGCCTTTAGCCGGACTCGAGACAGAGATGCCCGAGGACGACTCGTTGATTGATGAGTGGCTAGAGCAAATTCAAAAAACGTGGCTCTACGATAATCCTCTGGGCGCGGTTGGAACTGTAGGTGAGTATTGGTGTACACCCGCGAAGCGATTAGGTTTATTCCTGCTTGCCAAGATTAGCGACGAAGGATTGAGCGTTTCCACCTCAGAAGAACTCGAGCAACTGTCCAAAGAATTAGACACGCTCGAGACCCACTGGCACACGCTCACGCTTCCAGAATGGCCGCCCAACTTTTTGGAATCCCGCTTGCTCGAGCGGATGGAGTTTTTCAGGGAAGCGATTCAGGTCGCGCTCGAGCGTAAAGGTCTACTCAGTGTGGGCTGAAGAAAGGACTCGAACTCCCTCAAACCCGAACAGTCACTCGAGCGCCTTCCCCCAGTAAATGCACCGTGTCCATGAAGCGCACTACCCGCGTGGCGTAACCCATCACCACGCTGTGCGTTCTGGCCCCGTTGCCAAAGAGCCTTACGCCCTCGAGCAAATCGCCGTCGGTGATGCCGGTGGCCGAGAACACGATTTGCGCTCCGGGTGCGAGGTCCTGGGTTTTGTAGATTCGGTTCACATCCACGCCCATCTCGAGGCAGCGCGCACGCTCGAGGTCGCTCTGCGGCAGGAAGCGGCCCTGAATTTCCCCGCCCAGACACTTCAGGGCCGCTGCGGTAATCACACCCTCGGGCGCGCCGCCACTGCCCATCAAGGCGTGAACGCCCGTACCGCGCACCGCCACCGCCAGACCCGCAATTACGTCGCCGTCACCGATGAGCTTCACTCGAGCGCCCGCCGCCCGGATGTCCTGGATGAGTGCCGCGTGCCGCTCGCGGTCTAGCACCACCACGGTCAGGTCGTCAATTCTGCGCTCGAGGCTCTGCGCCACAATCTCGAGGTTTTGCCGCACCGAATACTCGAGGCTGACCTTGCCCGCCGCCGGAGGCCCCACCACTAATTTTTCCATGTACATGTCCGGCGCGCCCAGCAAGCCCCCGCGCTCACTGAGGGCGATGACCGCCACCCCGTTGGGCAGGCCGCTGGCGACCACATGGGTTCCCTCCACCGGGTCCACCGCGATGTCGATTTCAAAGCCGCCCCCGCCCAGTTCCTCCCCGATGTAG
>Ga0123339_10002573_pt1 | contig 12267 bp, 8 predicted proteins | sample lystaG_FD_89956 | JGI IMG/M metagenome (GOLD analysis project Ga0123339, IMG submission 89956) | Glacier valley bacterial and archeal communities from Borup Fiord, Nunavut, Canada, to study Microbial Dark Matter (Phase II) -... | ecosystem: Environmental > Aquatic > Freshwater > Ice > Glacier ... | reverse complement strand
GTACTCGCTCATCATTACCGCCAAGCTGAACGGCACCGACCCGCGCGCCTGGCTCGCCGACGTCCTGCGCCGGATCAACGACCATCCCGCGTCACGCCTGCACGAACTGCTGCCCTGGAATTGGAACAAGCCCGCCCAGGACACCGCCCAAGCCGCCTGAACCACGACCACCGCGGCCCTCACCAGATGAATACTCCTTACCTGGCCCACGCCTGGGCCGAGAAGGGGGCAGAGTTGCGGGTGCAGGCGCCGGGCCAGTCGCGCAAGGTGGCCATGATGGGCGCGCTGGATGCAGGCACGGGCGAGTTGATCGTCAGCACGTCGCCCACCAAGGTCAGCGCCGACTTCATCGGCCTGCTGCGCCGGCTGGACTGGCGCTACGGCCCGAAGCCCGGCTGTGACCGCCTGCCGGTCGTGTTGGTGCTGGACAACGGCCCCATACACACCAGCAAGGCCACCCGGGCGGCGCTGGCCGAGCGGCCCTGGATCACAGTCGAGTGGCTGCCGCGCTACGCACCGGAACTGAACGCCATCGAGCGCACCTGGCGCGACCTCAAGCGCCACCACCTGGCCCATCACACGTTCACCGACGCCGCCGACCTCACCGCTACAATCCACGCCGCCGTCCGACGCCTCAACAAAGAACGCATGACGACCCATCCGTGTGACAACCTAGAAAAGGCTGCTTAGGTGGACGGCCTGAAATGGCGTGCGAGGCTACGGACGCGGCGCGCGACGGCGAGGGCGGTTAGGGCAGCAGGCGCCCGACGTCCGGGGTGGAGGCTTCCTTGGCCAGCACCTGATCCGTGGCCCGGCGCAGGCCGGGCGGACGAGTGGGTTGGTCCGGCTGCAGCGCCGGGAGTGGGCCGGACGCACCATGGGCGACGGCGGCAAGCCGCAGGCCGTTCCGCCCGGCGCGCTTGGCGCCGTACAGTGCGGCATCCGCGGCTTCCACGAAGGCGGCCGGGCCGCTGTCGGACGCGGCGGGCATGATGACGGCGCCGCCGATGCTGACGGTGACGATGCCGAACTCCGATCCGGCATGGGACAAGCGCAACTCCTGCACGCCGCGGCGGATGCGTTCCCCGGTGACGGCGACGCCGGCCTCGTCGGTGTTGGGCAGCAGGATCGCGAACTCCTCCCCGCCGTAGCGGCCGGCCAGGTCGGTGGGGCGGCGCAGCACGGCGGCCACGGCAGCCGCGACGGCGCGGATTCAGGCGTCGCCGGCAGGGTGCCCGTAGGTGTCGTTGAAGGCCTTGAAGCGGTCTATGTCCAGCATCAGGAGGCCCAGGGGCAGTTGCAGGCGCTGCGCGCGGCGGAACTCGACGCCCAGCGCCTCGTCCACATGGCGGCGGTTGGCGAGCGCAGTCAGCGGGTCCTGCATGGCCTGGCCGCGCAACAGGCGGTTAGCGTCCTGCAGGTTCTGCTCCATCTCGATCCGGGCGGACACGTCGCGCGTCACCATCACGCAGCCGCCGGCGCCGCCTGGTGCGGGCAGGCGGCGGCCGATGCTCTCCATCCAGACCAGCGCGCCGTCCTTGCGGGTGACGCGGTAGGTGGCGCGGGCGCCCTCCTTGCCGGCCTGCAGCGGGGCGTACAGGGTCTCCTCGGTCCAACTGAGGTCCTCGGGGTGGACCAGGGCCGTAGGCGGGCGGCCGGTCAGCTCCTCCGGGTCGTAGCCGGTCAGGTCCAGGCAGGCCGGGGACACGTAGGTCAGTTGGAAGCTGGCGTCGAAGCGGGAGATCATGTCGCTGCTGTAGGTGGACAGCAGGCGGTGGTGCTCCTCGCTCCGCAGCAGGCCGGCCTGGGCCGTGGCCAGCTCCCCGCTGCGGGCCTGCATGCGCGCGCCCATGTCGTTCAGCCCGGCGGCGAGCATCTGCAACTCCTGGGCGGCGTCGTCCAGCCGGCCGGTGCGGGCTGCCAGGTCCCCGGCGCCGAGCCGCCGGGCGACCTGCACCATGCGCCGGAGCGGCGTCACCAGCGACCGGCGTCCGAGCAGGGCCGCCGCGAGCAGGGCCATGCAGGTGGTGGCCACTGCAAGCGCAGCATTCACCGTCAGCCGCGACCCGGCCGCGGACAGCACCTTGCTGCGCGGAAAGCCTACGGACAACACCAGGTTGCCGCCGGTGCCGGGGAGCGGCGCAAATCCGGTGATGCGCGCAACGCCCAAGGGGTCCGGCCCTTCCATCATGCCGCTGCCCTTGGCGGCACGGGCGGCGGCAGCCAGCGCGGCATCAGCCTGCGCTGCCCCAGCTTGTCCCGGCCCAGCTTGTCCCGGCCCAGCTTCGGCCGCCCCGGCCTGGCCCGTGCCGATGCGGCCACCTCCGGCCTGTCCTACCCCGTCCGGCTTGGCGCCGCCGGCCAGGGGTCCGGCGAGCAGCTTGCCGTCGCGGAGGTCAACGACCTGCACCAAATTGCCGTCCGTGCCGGAATGCGCGACCGCCAGGCGGTTGAGCCAGTCCAGGTTGAGGGTGGCGACCAGGATCATGTCCGGGTCTGCCGCGGCAGGGCGGCCGTCTTGCGGCTGCGCGTCCGGCGGGAACAGCGGCACCACGGCGGCGATGATGGCCTTCCCGGTGGTGCGGCTGGACATGACCGTGCTCAGGATCATGTCGTCCGTGCGGGCCGCCGCCACGGTTGTGAAGTAGGGCCGGTCGGCCACGCTCAGTCCCGCCGGAATATCCTGGCTGGCGCAACCGACGCGCCCGTCCGCGCTGGCGACAGCCAGGGTCAGGATGCGCTGGTGGTCCGCCGCCACCTGCTGTAGCAAGGCATGGCAGCGGGGGCTGCCCGGGCTGCGCACATCCGGCACGCGGGCCAGGACGCGGAGCAGCGTCCTTGCCTCGTCTATCATGTCGGCTTGCTGCCCGGCGCCCAGCACGGCCAGGTCGCGGGCGCGGCTGGCTGCCAGGCCGACGGCCTGGTCGCGTTCTGCGACGGCGCTGACCAGCAGCAGCACGGTGAGGGGAGCCGAAGCCATGAGGGACAGCAGCGCAAGCCGCGGCCGGATGCCGGACAGCGCGGTCCGCCGGATGCTGCCCATGGCCATGCGGGTTCCGGTCATGCCTGGGTTCCGGTCATGTCTGGGTTCCGGTCATGCTTGGGCCGCGGCGGCGCGGGCGGCGCTGGGCGCGGCGGTCAGGTCCGGTCTCTGGAACAGGTTGCCGTGATCCAGGCGCATGCAGGCAACCATGCGGCTGGGCGTCATCGGGCCGGGGCGGCCGATCAGGAATCCCTGGGCCTCGTCGCAGCCATAGGCTTGCAGGATGGCAAGCTGCCCTGGATCGGACACGCCCTCGGCGCAGACGCGCATGCCCAGGCCGGCGCCCATCGCCAGCACGGCGCGGGTGATCACCTCGGTCCGGCGGCAGCTTCCCAGGCCCTTCACGAACACCCGGTCCAGCTTGAGCCTGGTGAAGGCGAGGCTGCGGAGGTAGCTGAGGGCGGAGTAGCCGGTGCCGAAGTCATCCAGCGACAGGCCGACGCCCATGGCGCGGAGCTGGGCGAACTCGCGGACCGCGGCGGGGTCGTCGCCGATGAAGGCGCGCTCGGTCACTTCCAGCTCCAGGCGGCCGGGGTCCAGGCCGGTATCGTCCAGCAAGGACTCCACGGCAGCCGACAGGTCGTCGTGGTGGAACCACAGGGCGGAAACATTGATGGCGACGCGGACCGGCTTGGGCCAGCGCGCAGCCTCGGCCATGGCATGGCGCAGGACCCATAGGTCCAGGTCACGATAGATGCCGAGCACCTCGGCGACAGGTGCGAAGACGTCTGGGGAGACAGGGCCGGTGCCCGGCCGGTCCCAGCGGACGAGGGCCTCGAACCGGTGAAGGCGGCCAGTCAGGCAGTGGACGATTGGTTGCCAGTGCAGGTGAAACGCGTCTTCGGCAATGGCCTGCCGCAGGTCGCATTCCAGGCCCTGCCGGTCGGGGGCGGGCAGGAAAGGCCGGATCACTGGGGCAAGTTCCGCGGAGTGCGCCTTCAACGCCCGGCCCTCGATCTGTTTGCAGAATATTCATCCTTGAAGCGTGTGGCGCATCCGCCGTCAAGCGTCCGTTTGTGTCAAAACTGTTCGTGCGGCAGAATCTTGGTGGCTTCCCGTCTGGTTCTCCCCAGGTGCGCTCATGAATTGGCGCCGGGCGATAGCAAATATTTGAAGTCGTGCAACCCTGCTTTGCGTTCGTCAGGCATCCAGTGGCACTGCGCCAGAGGACCGTCTATTTAATTGGATGCGCGACGCCTGGTGCAGACCCAGTGGCAGGCTACGGCCAGCCCGTCAGGGTGCAGCACGGCAAAAAGGGCAGTGCCCGGGTTGAACCTTTTTGTAACCGTGGTTACTTGTTTGCCATGGTCAGCAACGGTTCCCATCTGGATGAGGCGTCCCCGCTCCGCAGCTTCGGTTTCCGGCTGTGGCACGTGCGGCACGCCTTCACCCGGCGGCTCGATGCGGCGCTGGTGCCGCTTGGGCTGACGCACATGCAGTATGTGATGCTTCGCATGGTGGACTACTTGGCGGAGGCCGGGGAGCAGCCGACGCAGGCGCGCCTGGCCGAGGGGGCCGCCGTGGACCGGATGCTCGTCAGCAAGGTGCTGCGCCTGCTGGAGGCCAAGGGCCTTGTAGGCCGCACCGCGCACCCGGACGACGCCCGCGCGCACCATGTCGTGCTGACCCCGGCCGGGCAGCGCCTGGTGGCGGAGGCCGTGCCGGTGGCGTTGCGGATCCAGGCAGACTTCTTCGGGCGCCTTGGCACAGGGCGCATGGCACAGCTTGGCGCGTTGCTGGACGAGTTGCTGCTGCTGGAAGGCAACCCGATTGCGCAGCACTGCCAGGCAGCGGCGCCCAATGCAGCGGCGCCCAATGCAGCGGGTGCAGTGATGGATGCGGTTGTTGACGGAAGGGGTTTGTGATGGACGGTGGCCGTTCCCGGGTGCTTCCTGAAGGCCCGCAGCCGGGTGCCACGGCACTGGCACCAGACCGCGTGCCGCAGCAGGCGCCGGACCGGGCGTCGGAGCGCATCCTGGACCGCGCGCCAGCCCAGGCACCAGTTCAGGCGCCAGACCGCGCGCCGGCCCAGGCCCAGACCCCGGTGCAAGCCCCGGCTCCGCCCCGTCGGGGCCGCCGGCTCCTGCTGGTTGCGGTTGCATTGCTGGCGCTGGGCGGCGGCGGCGCCTATGGCTGGCACTGGTGGACGACCGGACGCTTCTTCGAGGAGACGGAGGACGCCTACACTGCCGCGGACGCCGTTGCCGTCAGCCCACGCGTGGGCGGCCAGGTGATCCAGGTGCTGGTGCGCGACAACCAGCGCGTCGCGGCTGGGCAAATCCTGGCCCGGCTGGACGACGCCGACCTGCAGGTGGCGCTGCGCGTGGCCGCCGCCGACCTGCAAGCGGCAGAGGCCGACATCGCGGGCCTGGACGCCCAGATTGCCCTGCTGCCCAGCGCCGTTGCCCAGGCGGAAGCGGACGTGACGGCAAGCGAGGCGCAGGTGGCCTTCGCCCAAGCCGAGTCCCGGCGCTACCAGGACCTGCTGCGGACGGGGTCGGGCACCGTGCAGCGGTCGCAGCAGGCGGAATCCGATATCCGCGGCCGAACTGCGGCGCTGGCGCGGGGCCGGGCCGGGCTGCAGTCGGCGCGGGGCCAGGCGGCGGTGCTGCAGGCCAGCCGGCAGCGCGCCCAAGCCCAGGCGGACCGGGCACGGGCCGCGGTGCAGCAGGCCGGGCTGAACATCGGTTACGGCAGCATCCGGGCGCCGGTGGCGGGCGCGGTCGGCGACCGCAGCGTGCGGCTGGGCCAGACGGTGGCGCCGGGCACCCGGTTGCTGGACGTGGTGCCGCTGGGCCGAGACATCTACGTGGCGGCCAACTTCAAGGAGACGCAGTTGTCCCGCATGTCCGTAGGGCAAACCGTGGAGGTGCGCGCGGACATGATGCCCGGCACCGTGCTGCACGGGCGCATTGACAGCCTGGCGCCGGGGTCGGGCAGCACCTTCGCGCTGCTGCCGCCGGAGAACGCGACAGGCAACTTCACCAAGGTCGTGCAGCGCGTGACCGTGCGGATCGTGCTGGACACGGCAGACCTGGCGCAGGACGTGCTGGACCGGCTGCGGCCGGGCCTGTCGGTGATCGCCAGCGTGGACACCCGCACCCGGCCGGACGGCCCGGTGCGGACCCTGGCCGGGGATTAACATGAGCGCCACCACTGCCGACGTCCCGCGGCTGGCCGGCCCTGGGCCGGCTGCGGGCGCCCCTGCAACTCCTGGCGCGGGCACCTCTGCAGCTCCGGGCGCGGGCGCGAAGCCGCAAGGGTCGGTGCGGGACTGGGTGGCCTTCCTGGGCGCGTCGCTCGGCGCGTTCATGGCGGTGCTGGACATCCAGATCACCAACTCGTCGCTGCAAGACATCCAGGGTAGCCTGGGCGCCAGCCTGGACGAGGGAAGCTGGATCAGCACGGGCTACCTGATCGCGGAGATCATCGTGATCCCGCTGACGAGCTGGCTGGGCCTGGTGTTCGGGCTGAAGCGCTACCTGATGGCCAACGCCGTCGTGTTCATCGCCTTCAGCCTGCTGTGCGGCATCGCGACGAGCCTGCCGGAGATGATCCTGTTCCGGGTGGGGCAGGGCTTCACGGGTGGGGTGCTGATCCCGACGGCGTTCACGATCATGCTGATCCGCATCCCGGCGGCGCGGCGGGCGCTGGCCGGGGCAATCTTCGGGCTGACGGTGACGTTCGCGCCGGCCATCGGGCCGACGGTGGGCGGGTGGCTGACGGACACCTACTCCTGGCACTTGATCTTCTACATCAACCTGCTGCCGGGTCTGCTGCTGCTGGGCATGGTCGGCTGGGGCTTGGACGGGGCGCCGACGCAGTTGCACCGGCTGGCGAAGGGGGACTGGTTCGGCATCGCCTTCATGGCCGCCGGATTGGGTTGCCTGGAGTACGTGCTGGAGGAGGGGCAGCGGAAGGACTGGTTCGGCGACGACGGCATCCTGCTGGCCGCCGTGGTGGCCGCGGTGTCGCTGACGGCGTTCCTGGTGATCGAGCTGACGCGCAAGGAGCCGTTCATTGACATGCGGCTGCTGGGGCGCCGGGCGCTGGGGGTGGCGAGCCTGGTGAACTTCGCCTCGGGGCTGGGGCTGTACGGGTCGGTCTATCTGCTGCCGCTGTACCTGTCCCGGGTGCAGCACTACAATGCGCTGGAGATCGGCAAGGTGCAGATGTGGATGGGCCTGCCGCAGCTGTTCCTGCTGCCGCTGCTGCCGCTGGTGCTGAAGGTGTTCGACAGCCGGCTGGTGATCGGCTTCGGGCTGACCTTGTTCGGGGTCAGTTGCGGCATGAACGCCTGGATGTCGCCCGACACCGGGATAGATCAGCTCAAGACGGCGCAGCTCGTGCGGGCGGCGGGGCAGCCGTTCATCATCTCACCGCTGTCGCAGATGGCGACGGTGGGGATTGCGCCGGCGCAGGCCGGGGCGGCGTCGGCGTTGTTCAACATGGCGCGCAACCTGGGCGGCAGCGTGGGGATCGCGGCGCTGGGCACGGTGACGGACCAGCGCGAGCACTTCCACTTCAGCGTGCTGGCGGAGCGGGTGACGCACAACGCGACGCGGACGACGGAGCGGCTGCAGGGGATGGCTGGGCGGCTGGGGTCGGAGGCGCGGGCGCTGGAATCGCTGGCGCAGCGGGTGCGGCGGCAGGCGTACGTGATGGCGTATGGGGACGGGTTTGCGGTGATCTCGGCGGGGCTGTTGCTGAGCCTGCTGGCGGTGCCGTTCCTGGTGCGGGTGCCGAAGGGCGGCAAGGGCGGCGGCGGGGGGCACTGAGGGGATGCGTGTGCCACGCACGCCCTCAGCCGTGGTGCGAGGTTGCCGGACTGGCGCAGCGCCGACCAGATGCTGACAGGCAGTGGCCCGTCTGGCGTCCCGAACCTGAAGTTCGCCGGAGTGGCGAACCCCAGCTTCGGGCCACTATCCCGTTTGTTTTCAGCGCGCCGACCGACCAGAAGCCCGCCGGCAAGAGCCGACGAACTTCTGGTCTGGCACACTAAGCAGCCTTGCGCGGCTTGTCACACAGATGGCCTTCGGCCGTGCCAAGCCGCACAAGGCTGCTTAGTTTTTCATCCGTGCGCAGACCTCCAGAGGTCTGCTTAGAGCGGGACCGGTGCAGGTGCGGTTCCCAGGGCACGGCGCGGCCAGGCGAACCAAACCAGCGCCGTCGCTTGCAGCGCAAGGGGCAGCAGCATCGCGCACTGGTAGGCGTGCGCCGGGTAGTGGCCACCCTGCTCCGGCCAAAGGGAGACGACCTGGCCGATGGCAAGCTGCACGGCGAACGACACGCCGATGTGCAGCACGTTCAGCGCCCCGTTGGCCCGGCCGATGGAGGCTTGCGGGAAATGGCTGGCCAGCACGCTGTAGCTGAACACGCTCATGCCGCCGAACAGCGCGAAGACGGACCAGGGCAGCACCGGGGACACTCCCAGGTGTGCGGTGATCAGCGCCTCGGTCCCCATCAGGACCAGGGCGGCGGCGCCGGCGCCGGCCATCAGGCGGCCAGAATTCCGCAGCCACCGCGTCAGCACGCCCCAGCAGGGCGCGGCGATCACCAGCGCCATAGCCATGTAGGCCAGCCCGTCCGCGACCTCGGGCCGGGTCAGCGCGTCCACGTCCGCAAGCCACGGTCCGGTCCACAGGCCCTGCACGCCCAGGACCGTGCCGAAGCAGGACGACGAGAGCGGGGCGAAGCGGCGGAACATCGGGTCCCGGGCGATGTCCCGCAGGCGCGGTGCGTCCGCACGCGCGCTGCCAATCCTGGTGCCGCCAGTCCTGGTGCCGCCAGTCCTGGTGCTGCCTGCCGGCTCCAGCTCCGGCACGCTGTACCAGATCAGGAGCGCCGTGGCGCAGGCGAGCACTGCGAGGCCGCTGTGCAGCCCACGCCAGTCCACTAGGCGCAGCCCAAGCTCGACCGGCCAGGTCGCCATCAAGGCGCCCAGCCCGCCGCACATGACGAAGACGCCGTTGGCCAGCGCCACCTGGCCGGGTGCGACCCAGGCTGCGGACGCTTTCAGGCCGGCCATCAGGCAACCGGCGGTGCCAAGCCCGATCATGGCGCGCCCGAACAGCACGGCGGCCGGGCCGCCGTCCAGCCCGCACAGCGCAGCGCCGGCCGCCGCGCAGAGCAGCAGCAGCGCCTGCACCCGGCGCGGCCCGTAGCGGTCCAGCAGCATGCCCACAGGAAGCTGGGCGGCAGAGAATGCCAGCAGGTAGGCCGCCGTCAGCCAGCCCAGCGCGCCCGCACCGATGCCAAGGTCGCGCATGATGTCCGCGCCGACCACGCCGTTCACGTTACGGAACAAGTAGGACAGGCAGTAGCCGGCGCCCAGTGCGGCCAGCGCCGTGACGACTGCGGAGGGCCGCCCGGAGCGGCGCATCGCCTGCGCTGCGACGGCCGTCATGGCTGATGCCTCGTTGCAGTGCGGCCTGGCATTGTGCCAACCTGTGTATTGACCCGCCGCTGCCAGGGCACAACTTGGAGTGTTGCTGGCACAATCGTGGTCCGACGCATGGGACAACGTGCCTCGGCACTCAATGTAAAGATCGAGGCCGTCTGAGTTGCAGCGTTGCGTTGCATGGCAGCTCCTAGTTGTGACCGCGGCTGGATACTAACAATGCAACAACCAGGCTTTGCAACTCCTAGTTGGATATATTTTGTTGATGATTTGGTGTCCCTGGCGAGGCGTGACGTGCCGCTCAGGGGGCGCTAGGGTGTGGCTGTCGCAACACGATAGGACCCAGCCATGCCCCGTTTGCAGCTTCTTGCCGCCGCCGCCCTGCTCACCCTGATAGCCGGCGCCGCCCGGGCTGAGACCGTTACGTTCCGCGGCGCCTTGAGCGGCGACGCCGAGGTTCCGGCGAAGCCCGGCAAGGGCAGCGGCACCGCAACCGCCACGTTCGACACCGCGACCAAGGCGCTGACCTACCAAGTCGAGTATGCCGACCTGACGGGACCGGCGACCGCAGGGCACTTCCACGGCCCGGCCGTGGTGGGCGCAAATGCAGGCGTCGTGATGCCGTTTGCCGCGCCCGCCAGCCCGATCAAGGGCACGGCGACGCTGACGGACGCCCAGGCGGCGGACCTGATGGCCGGCAAGTGGTATGCCAACGTCCATACCGCAGCCAACCCGGGTGGTGAGGTGCGCGGCCAGATGATGCGCGCGCCGTAGTCGCCAGCCGGTAACGCTCCGTTTAGCGGCAGTGCCGACACTGGCGCTGCTGCGACGGTTGAGCCTAGGCGGAACAGCGGCGTCGCCAAGCGGCGCCGGGCCGCGCTATGGTGGCGCGGGTCAGCGGGGGCACAGGCGATGTGCGGGATTTCAGGCATCTATCACCAAGCCGGGCCGGCGCCGGTGGACGGCGGGCTGCTGCGCCGCATGAACGGCGCCATCGCCTACCGCGGGCCGGACGGCGACGGCTTCCATATCGAGCCCGGCGTGGGCCTGGGCCACCGCCGCCTGTCCATCATTGACGTGGGCGGCGGCGCGCAGCCGATGTTCAACGAGGACGACACGGTCGCCATCAGCTTCAACGGCGAGATCTACGGCTTCGACGCGTTGCGCCAGCGGCTGGAGGGCCTGGGCCACCGCTTCCGCAACCGCAGCGACACCGAGACGGTGATCCACGCCTGGGAAGAGTGGGGCGTGGACTGCTTGCAGCACCTGAACGGCTTCTTTGCCTTCGCGCTTTGGGACCGCAACCGGCGGCAGTTGTTCATGGCCCGGGACCGGCTGGGCAAGAAGCCGCTGTACTACGCGCACGCGCCGGACGGCAGCCTGGTGTTCGGCAGCGAGCTGCGGTGCATCCAGGCCGTGCCGGGGATGCCGCGGCGGATACGGGCGGCGGCGGTGGATGACTACTTCGCGCTCGGCTACATCCCCGATCCCGATACGATCTACGAGGGCGTCCACAAGCTGCCGGCGGCGCATTATTTGCTGTTGCAGCAGGGCGGGCGGGTGGTGCAGCCGCGCCGCTACTGGCAGGCACCGACCGAGACGCACTCGGCGACCGAGCAGGAGGCGACGGCGGAGCTGGTGCGACGCCTGACCGCCTACACCGCGACGCGGATGGTGGCCGACGTGCCGCTGGGCGCCTTCCTGTCCGGCGGCGTGGACAGCAGCGCCGTGGTGGCGCTGGCCGCCGGGCTGCGGACGGAGGCCGGCGCGGGGCCGCTCAGCACCTTCACCATCGGCTTTCCCGGGGCGGAGGACGAGCGCGGCTATGCCCAGCAGGTTGCCACCCGCTACGGCACCGACCACCGGGCGGAACCTACCACCATCGACTACATAGACGCCGCCCGCGACCAGGCCCGCGTGTTCGGGGAGCCGTTCGGCGACGTGTCCAGTGTGCCCACCGGCCACGTCTGCGCCCTGGCCCGGCGGCACGTCACCGTCGCGCTGTCCGGCGACGGCGGGGACGAGGTGCTGGGCGGCTACCGGCGCTACCAGTGGCACCGCATGACGGAGGCGGTGCGCCGCCTGCTGCCCGGCCCGGTGCGGCGCGGCGTGCTGGGCCGGCTGGCGCAGGTGTATCCCAAGCTGGACCGTGCGCCGCGCTGGCTGCGCGCCAAGCACACGCTGACGGAGATCAGCCTGGACTCGGCGCTCGGCTACTACCGGATGGTGTGCAAGGTGCAGCACGACCGGCGGCGTGCGCTGTTCAGCGGCAAGCTGGAGGCCGGGCTGGACGGGCACGACCCCAGCCGGCGCATCACGGCGCTGATGGACGAGTGCGGGTCCGACGATCCGCTGCTGCAGGCGCAGTGGACGGACATCAACACCTACCTGGTCGGCGACATCCTGACCAAGGTGGACCGGGCCAGCATGGCGCACGCGCTGGAGGTGCGGGCGCCGATGCTGGACCATGAGTTCGTGGAGTGGGGCCTGGGCCTGCCGGCCGGGCTGAAGCTGCGGGGGCGGGAGGGCAAGTGGGTGCTGAAGCGCGCCATGGAGCCGCTGCTGCCGCACGAGATCCTGTACCGCCCGAAGCAGGGTTTCGCGATGTCGCTGGACACCCAGTTCCGGGAGGGCGCGGACCGGCTGCGGGAGCGGCTGCTCGGCCCGGCGATGCTGGGGTCCGGGCTGTTCGCGCCGGACGCCATCGCGCAGTTGGTGGACGAGCATGAGGCCGGGCGGTTCAACCACGCGGGCGTGCTGTGGCTGCTGCTGGTGTTCGAGGGCTTCCTGGCGGCGGAAGCCGGGCTGGACGCGGCGGTGCCGG
>Ga0123339_10002570_pt1 | contig 12273 bp, 12 predicted proteins | sample lystaG_FD_89956 | JGI IMG/M metagenome (GOLD analysis project Ga0123339, IMG submission 89956) | Glacier valley bacterial and archeal communities from Borup Fiord, Nunavut, Canada, to study Microbial Dark Matter (Phase II) -... | ecosystem: Environmental > Aquatic > Freshwater > Ice > Glacier ... | reverse complement strand
TAACTCGGGAAAGCGAACAGAAAGGGCGCGGGAATGTCTTCAGTTGCAGAGATTCTCATCATCCGTGGCCTCATGCCGATCGAGAGTCTCGACGACATCAGCGGAGACCCTGCCACGGATGAACTCCAGATCATCAACCTGATCGATTCGGGAGTGCTCACAGACGTCCAGGTCGCGTCCGCACGTGCCGCACAGGCCGGTCTTCCGTTTGTGGAACTCGTCGACTTTCCCATAGACCGCACCGCGGTTTCTCTCGTCTCGGCCGCACTATGCCGCCGTCACGATCTTCTTCCGCTGTCTGTCGCCGGTGACACGATCACGGTCGCGATGTCGAACCCCGGCGATGTTTTCGCCCTCGATGACATTCGAGCAGCGACCCGGATGCGCGTGAACGCCGTCGTCGCGGAGCGCCAGGACCTGCGCAACGCGATGAACCGCCTGCTTCGTGCTGACGGTGAGCTCAGTGACCTCACCACCGCGCTCAAGGAGGAGGGCAAGCCCCCCGCCGACATGGTGCCGATGGCCACCGAGGCACTCGAAGACGATGCGCCGATCGTGCGATTCGTCAACCTGCTGATCAGTCAGGCCATCCAGGATCGGGCCTCCAACATCCACATCGAGCCGGGAGAGCATGAGGTGCGGGTCCGTTACCGCATCGACGGCGTGCTGCACGAGATGCAGCGTGCCCCTAAGCAGATCCAGAATGGCGTGATCTCCCGCCTCAAGATTATGAGCGACATCGACATCGCCGAGCGTCGCAAGCCGCAGGATGGCCGGCTCTCGGTGGTCCATGGAGGCCGCAAAATCGATCTCCGAGTCGCCACTCTCCCGACGGTGTGGGGCGAGAAGGTCGTCATGCGAATTCTCGACAATTCGGGCTCGAGCATGAGCCTCGATGACCTCGGACTGCTGGAGCGCAACTTCGACGTCTACAAGAAGTCCTACACGAAGCCCTACGGCATGATTCTCGTGACCGGGCCGACCGGATCCGGCAAGTCGACCACGCTGTACACCACACTCAACACCGTCGCGAAGCCCGAGATCAACGTGATCACTGTCGAGGACCCGGTGGAGTATCGCATGGCCGGCATCAACCAGGTTCAGGTGAACCCGAAGGCCGGCCTGACTTTCGCGAGTGCACTTCGGTCGATCCTGCGATCCGACCCAGATGTTGTGCTGCTCGGTGAGATCCGCGACCACGAGACGGCCCAGATCGCCATCGAAGCCTCCCTTACCGGCCACCTCGTGCTCTCGACCCTCCACACCAACGACGCACCAAGCGCGATCACCCGTCTCATCGAGATGGAGATCGAGCCATTCCTGGTAGGCTCCGCCCTCGACTCGGTGGTCGCCCAGCGACTCGCACGTCGTCTCTGCGACCGCTGCAAGCAGCCGTACACACCGGTCGCCACCGAAATGGCGGCATTCGGCTTCTTTATCGACCCGGACCAGCCGGTACCGTCTCTCCACCAGCCCATTGGCTGCTCGGTCTGCTCGAATACCGGCTACCGGGGACGTATCGCCATCCACGAGATCATGGCGGTGAGCGAGGAGATCGAACGCATGGCCGTTCGCCGAGCGTCGAGCGCGGAGATCAAGAGCGTTGCGATCGCAGAGGGCATGCTCACGCTGCGTCAGGATGGGTGGGCGAAAGCCCAGATGGGTCTCACTTCAATAGAGGAAATTTTGCGCGTGGTCGCGTAGTTCTGATGGCGACGGGGGTCGCCGCATCCATTTGTTCGATGAGGGGAACGATCAATGAACCAACCGTATGAGATTCCGGTGACTAACATCACACCAATTCTGTCGCCGCGTCGGGCTGCGCAGGCTGCCGCAGAAGCAGCCGACATGAATGCCCATCCGCTGCGCTACGCCTCACCGTGCCTGGGCGGTCCGGAATACGTCGAGCCAGCGGGCCAACTACCCCCAGAGGAGTTCTTCGTGAGCCAACAGTCGCGGATCGCTCCCGACCTTGCTCCGCCGGTGGCAGGAACCTCGCCGTTCGGTGTGGCACCACCGGTGGCAACTTACTCTCCCACCATCGACCCGGATGCGTACGACCTCACGATCATTCCGCCCGCCAGTGCCGCGTCGTCTTACGCCGCCCCGTCCTACGCCGCCTCGATACCCTTCACCGCCCCGGAATCCTACGAGCCGCCCACCACGCCTCCCTCATACGACCTTCTCGAGGCTCCGACTCCCGTGGTCGCGATGCCTCACGCCGCGCCGACGGAGACAAGTACACTGCTCGAGCAGGCGCTCGCCGATATCACCGCTGAATCTTTTTCGAGCTATGACCTGGGTGACACGCGAGATCACGACGAGACGCTGTTCTTCGAGGAGCCCACGGCCGGCGAGGGCAACACCTCTCCCCGACTGAATGTTGACCCTGACCTCATCGCCGCCCTCACCGACGTGCTGTACTCCGGGGCGTCCGACCTCCACATCACCGTCAACGCACCACCGACCATCCGCGTGGACGGCGCGCTGCGCCAGGTCGAAGGAACCTCGATTTGGAACCGGGCGAAAGTTACCTCAGCCCTGCTCAGTATCCTCTCTCCAGAGCAGCGCATCGCGTTCGACAAGGAACTCGAACTCGACCTCGCCTATACGCTATCGGCCAACGCGCGATTTCGCGTCAATATCTATCAGCAGCGCAACTCCATGGGAGCGGCGTTTCGGCTCATCCCCACCGAGATCAAGCAGTTGAAAGACCTCGGCGTTCCCGAATCCATTGGCCGCTTCGCCAAGCTCCCACGTGGTCTTGTACTCGTGACCGGCCCCACGGGCTCTGGCAAGTCGACCACTCTCGCCGCGCTCATCGACTTGGTGAACCGCACGCGCGCAGACCACATCGTCACGGTCGAGGACCCGATCGAGTTCATGCACAAGAACCACAAGTCGCTCGTCAACCAGCGTGAGGTCGGACCGGACACTCACAGCTTCGCGAGCGCACTCAAACACGTGCTGCGGCAGGATCCTGATGTGATCCTCATCGGTGAGCTTCGAGACCTCGAGACCATCTCGGTGGCACTGACGGCCGCCGAGACTGGCCATCTCGTCTTCGCCACCCTCCACACACAGGATGCCGCCCAGACCATCGACCGCATCATCGATGTGTTTCCGCCCCATCAGCAGGGCCAGGTGCGTTCGCAGCTTGCCGCGGTACTGCAAGGGGTTGTCTGCCAGACCCTCGTGAAGAAGGCCAGCGGGTCGGGCCGAGTGGTCGCCACCGAGATCCTGATCGCCACCCCGGCCATCAACAACTTGATTCGCGAGGGCAAGACGTACCAGATTGCCTCGGCGATGCAGGCTGGTCGTGAACACGGGATGCACACCATGGACTCGCACCTGGCCGATCTCGCGAACGCGGGCATGATCACGGTAGCCGCAGCGATGGAGAAGGCGCAGGATGCTTTGGGGCTCAAGGCGCTCATTCACCGCACGGAGACACCGACGGACACCGCCGCTCGCGCGATGGCCGCATCCGACATCGACTTCGGCGATGTCTACTCGAGGACGGTTGACTGATGGCGACACTGGCATACGCATACAAGGGCAGGGACCTGGCGGGCAAGGTGGTCAAGGGCAAGGTCGAGGCTCCAACCGAATCGGCTGTCGCCCAGCGGCTGCGGGTGATGGGGGTCTCTCCCATTTCGATCAAAGAGACGGCCGCAGGCACCGGGCTGAACATGGAAATCAACCTCAGTGCCTTCGAGAAGAGCGTAAAGTCGAAGGACCTTGCGATCGTAAGCCGCCAGATGGCGACAATGATCTCGGCCGGACTCTCACTTCTCCGCACTCTGACGATCATCACCGAGCAGACCGAGAGCAAGAAGCTGGCGAAAATATTCGACAGAGTGCGCAGCGACGTCGAGTCCGGTTCGTCGTTGTCAGACGCCATGGCGAAGCATCCGGATGATTTCCCGCCTCTCATGATCAACCTCATTCGAGCGGGTGAAACCGGCGGTTTCCTCGAGAAGTCGCTCGAGTCGGTGGCAAACAACTTCGAGGCCGAGGTGAAACTCACCGGGCGCATCAAGGCCGCGCTCACCTATCCCGTCGTCGTGCTGATCATCGCGGTGCTCGCGGTTGCGGCAATGCTCATCTTCATCGTTCCGGTGTTCGAAACGATGTTCAAACAGCTCGGGGCGACGCTTCCGTTGCCCACCCAATTTCTGGTGGTGCTGTCGCACGGCATGGTCTATATCGGACCAATCGTCGTGGTGGGGGGAGTGGCGTTCTCACTATGGTGGAGAAAGAACAAGAATCAGGACCGCGTGCGCAAATTTGTCGATCCGCTGCGTCTGAAGATGCCGGTCTTCGGGCCTCTGCTCAAGAAGGTGGCGGTCGCGCGCCTTACCCGCAACCTCGCGACGATGATGGGAGCGGGCGTTCCCATCTTGAGATCCCTGGAAATCGTCGGGTCTACCTCCGGCAACTGGGTGATCGAGCAGGCGCTCGTGAAGGTCGGCGATTCGGTGCGCCAAGGCAAGACCATCGCGGAACCACTGGCCCAAGAATCCGTGTTCCCATCGATGGTGACCCAGATGATCTCCGTGGGCGAAGACTCGGGTGCGCTCGAGACCATGCTGCATAAAGTGAGTGACTTTTACGATCAGGAGGTCGAGTCGATGACGGAGCAGCTCACAGCGCTGATCGAGCCGCTTATGATCGCCGTCATCGGCGTTCTCGTCGGTGGAATGATCGTCGCGCTGTACATGCCTATCTTCGACATCTATAACCACATCAAGTAATTCGCGAGACCCACCGTGGAAAGCGTGCATATTTTCCTCGTCGAGCGCCGCAGATATTGCGGGCGTGCCGGTGACAGCGGCTTTTCGCTGATCGAACTCATGATGGTCATCGTAATGATTGGCGTTCTCGCGGTGATCGCATTCCCCAGTTTTCTCGGTCAGCGGGAGCACGCCTGGGAGGCCACTGCCCGTTCTGATCTGCGGAATGCGGCCACGGCCGCGGAGCTCTTCGCAAACGCGCACCAGGGCTCCTACAGCGGGATGGATCTCGCAACGTTACGCATGAGCGTTTACGGACTGCGAGTGTCACCGAACAACACGCTGGATCCGGTTTCCATCACTGGTCCGGGGACCACCTACTCGATCACCTGCCGAAACAGTGGCGGCTTTTCAACCCACACATTCACACTCACGGGCGATGTCTCTCGCGGGACGACTATCACCGGCCCGAACCCCTGAGTGAGAAGACGCTCTTCCCCCACTAATTGGGGGTGTTTTCAAGGCTAAACCCCCCCGTTTACGGGATTCTCAGGGGCTTACCGAACCGACAAGCTTTACCCCAGGGGGTCGAACAATTGGGGGACCACCTGTCAAAATCACACACAATCAGACAGGACGACAATCACATGATCAGGACGATCAACAACGCGATGGCTAAGCGCCGCGCAGCACTCGAGGCCGGTGAGAGCGACAAGGGATTCACCCTAATCGAGCTCATGGTGGTCATCATCATCATCGGTATTTTGGCCGCAATCGCCATCCCGGCATTCCTCAATCAGCGTCAGTCCGCCTGGGACGCTGCCGCGAAGTCAGATCTCGCCAATGCGGCAATCGCTGCAGCTTCACTCGCCACGGCCAATAATGGTGTCTACACCGGCATGATCCTTGGTACGGCTGGTGGCTCAGCCGCCAAAGGTCTTATCGATTCGTATGGACTGAATCCGTCTGGTGGCGTGACCATCTTGATCACTAGTGTCACGGCAACGGGATACACGATGACAGCGTTCAACTCCAGCGGAGGAATGGCTTCCGGGGGTGGCCACCTCTTCACCTCGACGAACGGCTCCATCACAGGTCCCGCGTAGTTCGATTCTCCAAGGGTGGTGGCTCACGCCATCATGGTTTTCGCCACCACCCTTGCGGGCAAATTACACACTTCTCGCAAAGACGTTCACCAAGGGGGGGGCAATAATGTATTCAGTGCAGGGTAGAGATCACCGGACTATCGAGCCCGACTCAGGCTTCTCTCTTATGGAAATAATCATCGCAATTGCGATTATTGGGATCGTCGCGATCTCCTCCATCACGCTTACGGTGAGCGGGATCGCGTCAGCCTCGATGCAGGAGCGCCGCCAGATTGCCGTCACCATCGCCAGTGGAGCGATGGAGAACGTCAGCGCCCAAACTGTCGCAACTCTGTATGATGGACGCAGACAATCGGATGTGCAGGCAGCCTTCACGGCAAATTCCGCCGTTGCAGGAGTTGCCGCCGTTGGAGGGGTTGCCCCGACCTATGCGCGCTGGGATGCGGGCGCTTCACCGACGTCTATTGCGCAAGTGCCAGTGATCTCACCTGCTGTGAGTCTCAGTGGAACGCTTTACTCCACGACAACCTTAATCGGACCCTGCTATCAGCCCACCGTTGGTGGAGACTGCGCGACACTTTCTGGTCACCCGAATTTTACGGACGTCGTAACTGGCTACCTATCACTCATCCGAGTTGTCGTGGCTGTTCGATGGACAGCAGGAAGCTCGTGCTCTGCCTCCAGTTGCTACTACTCGACGACTACACTTATTGACCCGAACAAGGACCTCGAGTGGGCCACCCGTGGTTAGGAATGGCCTTATGCCCTGTCGCAAAACTGACCTACGCGAGGATGCTGGCCTGACGCTGGTGGAGCTGACCGTCAGTATGCTCGTCTTCTCTGTCTTCATCACGATTCTTTTGACGTCGATTCTCGGCGTCACCCGTGCTTCAACCCAGGCCCAGGTAATCGCCCGCGCTGCGAGCGGAACCCTCAGCGTGTTCCAAAATTTTGACCGCGAGATCCGCTATTCCGACTCGATAAACTTCCCTGGTTCGGGGACGTCTGGAGCGCGCTACGTTGAATTTCGGATCCCGGCAGCGAGCTCGGATACCACTGCCATATGCAGGCAGTGGCGTTTCGACCCCACCACTGGCCTCCTGCAGTCACGCCAGTGGTTTGATGTCACGCCTTTTTCTAACCCGGCATGGGTGACACGGTTATCCGTCGTCTTTGACGATGGCGGGTCGACCTATCCATTCGCCGTCAGCCCCGCTCAACGAAGCGGTTCTGCCATGCAGCAGCTCACGCTCACCCTGGATGCGGGGAACGCGAGCCAACGAGGAGCAGCAATCGCCAGCAATTTCGTTGCACGAAACAGCTCCATCGCATCTGAGAGCAACGATAACGTGATTTACGCTGGCGCAAGCGGCGCCCGCGTGTGCAGCGCAGGAGCCCGAACATGACTGAACGAATTAGCGCAACCGATAAAATCGCACGAAACATCCTCGTGCTGAAGGAGCGAGGCGAAAATGAGCGGGGAATCGCCCTGCTCAGCGCAATCATGTTCATGATCATCATGGCCGGAATTTCCGTGGTGCTCCTCAGTGCCGTTCTAGGCCAGGTAGCCCCGGCTGATAATGCGCAGAAGGGCACCCGAACAATCTATGCAGCTCAGGCCGGGTTGCAGGCGACCTTAGGGTTATTGCGCTCCGCCGCTGCCGCGCCAGACAGCCTGGGGAAGGTGTACGGCAGTCCGGGCAAACTTCCTTGCGCCACCGCTGCTGCTCCACTGACCGGAAATGTGGATGCGCGCAGTAACGGAATCACCTACTCGGTCGAGATCATCTACTTCACTAGCGACCCAACGGGACAGCCGGCACTCTGGCAGAACAACCCGCTGAACCAGACATCATGCAGCGCACTGCTAGGTGGACTTACACCCTCCTTTGCGCTGCTCAAATCCACAGGACATGCTCCGAAATATTCCGGGGTGGCCGACTCATCACCTGGGGACCGAAAGCTTTCGGCCGTCTACAGGTTCAAGGTCTCCAATGTCAATATCGCTGGCGGGCGCATCTACGACTACAACAATCAATATTGTCTCGATGCAGCTGCAACCTCTGGCAGCAATGGGACGATGACCTTCAAGCCACTCGCGAACTGCAACGACGATGCGAACCAGCTCTGGGTTTACGACACCGACTACAAGATCAAGCTCGCGAGCTCGATCCAAGCTGGCGCTCCGCTTTGCATCACTGGACCAGCGCGAGACGGCGACAGTACTCAAGACGCAACATTGCAGCCATGCCTGTCAACAGTTGACCCGGCCCGCTGGAACCAGTTGTGGAGCTGGACGGGCGCTTATTCCTGGGTAGGTCAAACCAAGAGCATAACGGGCGGCCCGAGTATTTATTGTCTGGCCACCGGAAAGCCGAACGGCTCCAACCTCACGAACAGGCGCCTCCAAGTCTCGACCGGGTGTAACGGCCAATTTGCGCCCTCGACGCGGGTCGGAGCTGGTGCCGCGGGCTACAACACCCACCAGCTTGTCAACTATCAGGAATTTGGCCGATGCGCTGACGTCACAAACGAGCAAATCGGCTACCCCTTCATGATCTCGTATCCGTGTAAGCAGGATCCCAGCGGCCTTGCAAATATGCCGAACCTCAAGTGGAATCACAAGTGGTACTACTCGGAGCCGACGGCACCGCTGACGGTTCCCGCTACTCCACCACCCAGCCAGGTGATGACTACCATCTTGGTTAATACGCAGAACGATCCGACCGTCACCGCGAGCAGCTACTGCCTCGAAACGCCCGCCACCGGGTCGGGCAGTAGATACCCAAGCTTTAAACCGTGCACGAGTGGAGTGAGTCAGAACTGGACGCGTGTCGGTGTCGCCGAAAACTATTTGGCAAGTTATCTGCTCATTGATTCCAACGGTCTGTGTCTCACGGCGGATCCCACCGATCCGTTCAACCTGAGCTACTCCAAAATCACGGTCGCGAGCTGCAATGGATCGCTCGCTCAGAAGTGGAATGCGCCACCCGCCTACACCGACTCGACAGTCGGCGGGTATAAAGAGGTCAGCGGATGATCCTGCTCGGCCTCTTCGCCGGAATTCTCGGGCTTGCCATCGGGTCGTTCCTCAACGTGATCATCTACCGTGTGCCAGCTGGCCGATCGATTGTTGCGCCGGCCAGCGCCTGCCCGACCTGCGGTTTATCGATCCGCTTCTACGACAATGTGCCCGTTGTGTCCTGGCTCGTGTTGCGGGGTAAATGCCGTCACTGCGCCGCACCCATTTCCGCGCGTTATCCGCTCGTCGAGCTCGGGACCGGCGTTTTCTTCGTAGCTATCGCCGTGCACTTTGCCCCCGCAATTCTCGCGGCTACACACGCCCGGGGAATACTCGGTGAACTCCTGGTGCTCGCGGCATTCCTCTATCTCGCGGCGGTCTCGGTGGCTCTCGCGCTGATCGATATCGACGTACATAAGCTCCCGAGCCAGATTGTGCTGCCTGGCTACGCTGTGGGAGCGGCGCTTTTCACTTCAGCGAGCATCGTCTCAAGCGACTATTGGGTTCTTCTGCGGACCGTGATCGCGATGGCGGCTCTTTTTCTTGCCTACTTCCTGATGGCCTTCGTCTACCCGGCCGGGATGGGACTTGGTGACGTCAAGCTGGCGGGCGTGCTCGGTCTCTATCTCGGGTGGGTCGGCTGGGGAGCACTCATCGTCGGGGCGATTGGCGCGTTCATCCTGGGCGGAATCTATGCATTTGTGCTGATTCTGGGCAAGCGAGCGAACCGCAAAAGCGGTATCCCGTTCGGACCATGGATGCTCGTGGGAGCCTGGCTCGGGATCGGCGTCGGCAACGAGGCTTTCGCGGGATATCTATCGATTTTTGGCCTGAGGGCCGAGTAAGTACCAAGAATCATAGGGGGAACAATGGGGAAAACGATTGTCGGCGTCGACATCAGCGCGAACGGTCTCCGGGCTGTCGAGCTGGGGGATGCCACGAAGGTTCGACCGAGGCTGCTGCGACACCACAGCGTCGCGCTCCCGCCCGGGGCCGTGAATCGAGGTGAGGTGGTAGAGCCGAGCACGGTGGCGACTGCAATGAAACAACTCTGGTCGACCGGGGGTTTTACCGGCAAGGACGTCATCATCGGCATTGGAAACTCTCGAGTTCTCGCCCGCGATCTCAGCGTGCCTAAGGCCTCACTCGTACGCATCCGCGAGTCCTTGCCGTTCCAGGTTCAGGAGATGTTGCCGTTTCCCACCGAAGACGCGCTACTTGACTTCTACCCGATCAGCGAATCTGACAGCGAGACCGGGCCCGTCGTCAACGGCCTGTTGGTTGCCGCGGTCAAAGAGGCGGTGCTTGGCAATGTGAACGCGGTGCAGCTCGCAGGTCTACACCCTGTCGAGGTCGACCTGGTGCCGTTTGCGCTCAGCCGGGTGCTTCTCAGGGGAGCGAACTCGACCGGGACAACCGCCGTCATCGACGTCGGGGCAAGCACAACCATTGTCATCGTCTGCACCGCGAGTGTGCCGCAGTTCGTGCGAATCATTCCCACCGGTGGCGACGATCTCACCGCAGCGCTTTCCATCCGGCTCAGCATCCCGATGGAGAGCGCCGACACACTGAAGCGCTCAACCGGCCTCACCGCAACCGCGAACTCGGCTGAACAGGGCGAGGTGCTGCGCATCATGTTCGAACTCACCAGCGAACTCGTCACGAGCCTTCGGAATACTCTCTCCTATTTCGCCAGCTCTCGCCAGGGGGATGTCGTGGAGAGGATCATTCTCACCGGTGGAGGTGCGCAGCTCGCCGGCTTTGCCGAAGCGCTCGGCGAGTTCACGCGTCTCCCTGTTTCGAGGGGAAATCCGTTTGAAACGCTGGATATCTCGCGCAAAATCGACCAGGCCGACTTGAACCAGCAGGGGCCATCACTGGCGGTTGCGATCGGGCTCGCCCTGGGAAGTGCAGCATGAGCAGCGTACTGGTGAAGAAGGGTGACATGCTCGCCCTGGGTGCCATCCCTCGCGCTCACCTGCTGCCGCCCGAGGTCAAGGCCTTTCAGAAGGCACAGGGCGGACGTCGACTGCTGATCACCGGACTGGTCGGGATGATCGTGGTGGCCATTCTGGCCGTCGGGGCCGCCAGCTTTGGCCTCTTCAACACCAATGCGAAACTGTCCACTGAGCGGGCGCGCACCGCGAGCCTGACGGCGGAGCAGGGGAAGTACAGATCCGTGGTGACGATGCAAAATCAAGTGTCGGACCTCGCGAGTGTGCAGCCCATCGCGGCTACCGGCGAGATACTCTGGCAGCCCTATGTGACATCTCTCCAGGGCACGTTGCCCGCAGACACGAAAATCACGGCATTCACCGCACAGCTCGACGACGCCAAGACTTCGACAGTAGTTTCGGGTCCGCTTCAGGGAACGCACATCGCAACTGTCACCATCACGGCCGACAGTCCGAAGGCATCCATCTCGGACTGGTTGGATAATCTCGCGAAGCTTCCCGGTTTTGTCGACGCGACGCCCGGAAGCGTCGTACTCGTGCCGGCGTCTTCGCGGTACACCGTCAGTGTTGCTCTGCATGTGAATGCCGACGCGACGGCCAATCGCTTCGTCGAAGGAAAGAAGAAATAGCTCATGAGCAAGAATAGACTCTGGACACTGGGGCTTTCCGCCGCGATCGTCGTCGTCGCGGTATTTGGTTACATCCTGGGCGTCTCGCCGATTCTCGCGCAAACGTCCGCCGCAGAACAACAGCTCTCGAGCGTCACCTCGAGCAATCAGTCGACCCAGAGCCGCAATACGGTTCTCAAGTCGCAGTTCAGCAACATAGCGAGTCTCACCGCCGATCTCAGCAAGCTCAACGTGTCGATTCCGCTGGGAGCCGATATGCCCGTGTTCCTGCGGGAAATCAATGTGCTGGTTGATAGGGCCGGGGTGGTGCTTGGCACCGTCACGGTCAGCGCTGGCGAACTCTACAAATTGCCCGATGCGGCAGCGGCGGCACCTGCGGCAGCGGGGACAACCCCATCGCCATCACCGAGCCCATCGGCTGGCGCGACCGCACCGGTCCTCCCTGCGACGCCGGCTGGTCCTTCCTCACGGTTGACCCTGATTCCCGTTCAGATCAGCGTAAATGGCGGGTACGACGCGGTTATGGCCTTCGTCGGTTCTGTGCAGACCGGAGAGCGGCTCTACCTGGTGAAGTCGGTGGCGGTGAGCTCGTCACCGGACAAGCCGGATGCCTTCGTCGCCACCGTCATCGGTTTCGTCTATGCGCTTCCGGCGGCAACGACCGAGGCAGCAGTCGCCACGGCCGCCGTGACGTCTAAGTAGCCTTCCTCGCGAGCCCGCTCCCGGCAGTTCCCCGTCATTGCTAGAGTGACGTGAACCGCCGGGATGGCCCGGCCGGCCCGTAAGGAGTGGCACCGATGAGCGACAACACGCCCGAAACCGCTG
>Ga0123339_10002569_pt1 | contig 12275 bp, 10 predicted proteins | sample lystaG_FD_89956 | JGI IMG/M metagenome (GOLD analysis project Ga0123339, IMG submission 89956) | Glacier valley bacterial and archeal communities from Borup Fiord, Nunavut, Canada, to study Microbial Dark Matter (Phase II) -... | ecosystem: Environmental > Aquatic > Freshwater > Ice > Glacier ... | reverse complement strand
CCGAAGTTTCCGTGGCCGTCGACGAGAGGAACGCGCATGGAGAAGTCCTGCGCCATGCGGACCATGGTTTCATAGACGGCGGTATCACCGTGCGGGTGGTATTTACCGATGACTTCGCCGACCGTCCACGCGGATTTCTTAAATGGGCGTGTAGGTGTGAGGCCCGATTCGTTCATCGCATAGAGAATACGACGATGCACCGGCTTGAGCCCGTCGCGCACGTCGGGCAGCGCGCGGGAAACGATGACCGACATCGAGTATTCAAGGAACGAGTTGCGCATTTCCTTGTACATTTCGATCGGCAGCGTTTTCGTGCCGCTGGTATCGATGGAAAGGTTTTCTTCTGACACTGATAACACTCCTTACTTAAATGTCGAGGAAGCGGACGTCTTTGGCATACTTTTGGATGAACTCTTTACGCGGCTCTACTTGGTCGCCCATAAGATCGGACACGACCTGCTCGGCGAGGGTGGCTTCTTCGATGGTGACTTGAAGCAGGGTGCGCGATGACGGATCCATCGTCGTTTCCCACAGCTGCTCCGGGTTCATCTCGCCCAAACCTTTGTATCGTTGCACGCCGATTTTCTGTCCCTCGGGCAGTTTCTTGATTTCGTCTTGGAGCTCTTCATCCGAATAGGCATAGACATGCTTCCTGCCCCACGCGAGTTTATAGAGCGGCGGTTGCGCAATATAGATGTAGCCCGCTTCGAGCGCCGGCCTCATGAATCGATAGAAGAACGTGAGGAGAAGACAGCGGATGTGCGACCCGTCGACATCGGCGTCTGTCATGATGATGGCTTTGTGATAACGCGCTCCTGCCAAATTGAAATCCTCGCCCATGCCGGTCCCCATGGCGGTGATCATCGCTTGGATCTCCTCATTCGAAAGGGCGCGATGCAAACCGGCACGTTCGATGTTGAGGATTTTACCGCGAAGCGGCAAGATAGCCTGGAACGAACGATCGCGTGCCTGCTTCGCCGACCCGCCTGCCGAATCGCCCTCTACGAGATAGATTTCGCAGAGCGACGCGTCCTTGATCGAGCAGTCGGATAGCTTACCCGGCAGCGTCGAATTCTCGAGGATTCCCTTGCGCCGCGTCAGCTCACGTGCTTTCCTCGCCGCGGCGCGCGCTCTTGCCGCCTGCGAAGCCTTGCTGACGATGAGTCGAGCCTGACGGGGGTTTTCCTCTAAAAATTCCGCAAGACCCTGGGTAACGATTTGCTGGACGAATCCGCGCATCTCCATATTTCCGAGTTTGGTTTTCGTCTGGCCCTCGAACTGGGGATCATGGAGCTTGACCGAAAGGACCGCAGTGAGACCTTCACGTATGTCGTCGCCGGTGAGGTTCACTTCTTTCTCTTTGATGAGGTTTTGAGTTCGCGCGTAGTCGTTGATGGTACGGGTGAGCGCATTTTTAAATCCATCGAGGTGTGTTCCGCCCTCGTGGGTGTGGATGTTGTTGGCGAAAGCCAAGGTGTTTTCCGAGTAGCTGGTGGTCCATTGCAGAGCGACCTCCACGCTCCCCTCTTTTCCCTCTTGCTCGAAATAGATGGGCTTTGAATGGATGACCTCTTTACCCCGTGTGAGATACTTCACGAAATCGATGATGCCGCCCGAATAGCGGAACTCGTCTTTGCGTGGCTCGAGCTCGCGCTCGTCGGTCAAGGTTATCTTGAGGTTCTTGTTGAGGAAGGCGGTTTCGCGTATACGGGTTTGCAACGTCTCGTAATCATAGACGGTTGTTTCGAAAATGTCGGGATCCGCCCAAAACGTCACCTTGGTACCGGTCGTTTTGCTGGTGGTACTTTTCGACTCGAGTTTTGTGACGGGCTTGCCGTACTCATATGACTGGCTGTAAATCCTGCTGTTCAGTTTGACTTCGACATCGACGCGCGATGAAAGCGCGTTGACGACCGATACACCGACGCCGTGGAGACCTCCGGAAACCTTATAACCGTTTCCTCCGAATTTACCACCCGCGTGGAGGATGGTCATGACGACCTGGAGGGTCGGAATCTTCATTTTCGGATGTTTGTCGACGGGGATTCCGCGGCCGTTATCTGTGACGGAAATCGAGTTATCGGCATGCACCACGACATCGATTGTCGTACAATAGCCGGCCAGCGCCTCATCGACCGAGTTGTCGACCACTTCATATACAAGGTGATGAAGACCCTTGGGTCCTGTCGACCCGATATACATTCCCGGCCGTTTGCGGACCGCTTCGAGTCCTTCGAGGACTTGGATGTCCTGCCCTGTATACGATGAATTATTTTTTGCCACGAATACTCCTTCGAGATTTTTCCTGCTATGTTTAATGACTGAAATTATCAAATGATGTCGCGTTGCGAAGTAACTCTCTTTGCAAGCCTGCAAAGAATGAAAACACGGCGAAAATACCGTGTTTAATTCTATCATATTCTCGTTGTTTTTTTAGTGTTATGAGACGCTCTAACAGCTTCTGAGGCACTTTTTCGGTCTTAGGCGATTGTTTTGCTGCCGCGAAGACTTCTAACGTCTTAATTGCGCTTTAAACATTCATTATGCGTTATCTGATTTCGCTTACCTGTGATTTTTATGAATGTCGTCTTCTCACTTCGAACCTGATGGTCTTTATGAACTCTCTTCCCACGAGATTATTCACTTCATGTATGTAGGAGTCGCCCATAAGCGACATCTCTTGTGCCCAGATGGGCGAATCCAACCATACGATAAGCTGGGAACCCCTCACGAATACCGCCTCCGTATGCTTTTTCGACGAAGCCCCTGCTGCAATGGACCAAGCATTCATAATCTCGGTCTGATGGCTTGTCTTCGTCCCGGTGGGGTCGAGTTTTCCGAGGACGGAATCGAGACCCTCTTTCAGGGGTGTGATACGTGTCCTGACATCATAGTTGTAATCGTCGGTGTCGATGTTATCGTCATATTTTCCCATGCTGCTCCCCCTCCAACTCGGTGACGTCGATGATACAAGCTTTATTTAAAAGTTCTTTTTTGAAATAGTCGATATTCGCCGTCGTGATCACCGTTTGAGCAACATTACCGACGAAGCCGGTAAGGGCATCTCTTCTGGCCTCGTCGAGTTCACTCATGACATCATCGAGCAGCAAGAGGGGCTTTTGGCCTGTTATGTCGTCGATGACTTTTGCTTCCGCGATTTTCCAGGCCAGTGTGATCGAACGTTGTTGGCCTTGGGAACCAAAGGTCCGTGCGTCTTTTCCGTCGATAAAGAACACGATATCATCGCGATGGGGTCCAACTGTCGTGGTCTTTCGCGTTCTCTCGCTGTCGATTTGGGCTTTTAAGCTATGGTTGAAATTACTCTCATGGTTTTTATGCGGCTCACTTAAGAAAAGTGAGACGTCCTCCGCCGACATGATCTTATGACTTTGAAAATTAATTTTATAGCCGACCGTCAATTTATTCACCGGGTCGATATTTTTGTAAATATCGACTATGTACGGAGTAATCCTTTGGACCAGTTTAAGTCTTTGTATCGACAACGAGACTCCGTAATCGACCAGTTGGTCGGATATCACGTCGAATACCCCACCGGAGGAAATATCCTCTTTCAGCAACTTGTTGCGTTGTTGTAAAACTTTTTTATAGCCATTTTTCAGCTGGTGGTATTTTTTAGATAGTTGAGATCCCAGGTCGTCGACCTCGGTACGTCTTCTTTCTGAAGTGCTCTGGATAAGTGTCAGATCGTTGGGTGTGAAAACGACACAGGTAAATACTCCTGCAACATCACGGAAGCTACGAACTTTTTTCCCGTTCACTGAAAAACTGCGCCGATTGTTCGAAACCACCATCTCTACTTCTCGTTTACGATCGTCTCCTTCAGCGAAAAGCTTCACCGATGTTATAGATTTGCAATCAGACTCCGTTCCAAGAGAGTCAGCCTCTCTTTTTCGAGCTGAATTCCAGTTGACGACATCTTCCCAATTGGGATTCCTGAAAGACACGCCCTCTGTCGTGAGTTGAAGTGCCTCTATGAGATTGGTCTTCCCCACGGCGTTCGGGCCGTAGAAAATTGTAAGAAAAGGGTCGAGATCGACGGACACATTTCCGTAAGACCTAAACCCTTTCAGTTGTATTTGTTTTGCTGAAAAAGACACGGTCGCTATTTACGAAGTTGCGCGGACGGGCATCATGAGATACGTGAAGCCCTCTTCCGGCGACCGCAACAGTCCCGGTTTCATGGCGTCTTGGATTTCAAGGGTGACGAATTCATTGTCTATAACGGACAACCCATCCTGGATGAAGCTATGGTTGAAAGAGATCTCCTGCGATTCACCCTCGACTTTTACATCCAAGGTCTCCTCGGCATTACCAACGTCCTGCGCTTTTGCAGAAAGGTTGATCTGTTGGTCATCCAGATTGCAGACGATCTTTATCGCCGTGTTATTCAAGGCAAGCAAGGAAACTCTTTTTACAGAATCTGAAAATTCTTGATGCGCGGTAGTGACCCTTGCTTTCCATTCCTTAGGAATGAGCTGTCGATAGTTTGGAAAATTACCCTCAAGACGACGGGTCACATAAGCTGTGGTCCCGAAGCTGAACATTATTTGATTCGTGGTGATGGTCATGTCGATGGTCTCGACCGAACCGACCATTTTCACGACTTCCTCGAACGCTTTTCCAGGAACGAGAACTTCGAACCCTTCGGCCGCCGGTTGCTCAAGATACTTCTCGATTAACGCGAGCCGATAACTATCGGTTGCAACCATCTTTACTATTTCGCCATCTATTGTGAGCAGAATTCCCGTCAATATCGCCCTGGTATCATCTCGACTCACTGCTTTTGAAACCTTCTTCACCATCGATCCTAAAACTCCGGAAGGAAGAGATATTTTTTCAATCCCCGAAATATCAGGGAATCGCGTGAAGTCTGAAGCATTAAGGGAATTGATGGTGAAGTGTGCTTGGTTACATGAGATGTTGACCAACTCGTTTTGAGTCTCGATGATCACCGATGACTCAGGGAGGCTTCTGATAATACTCGAGAAAATTTTACCAGGGACGGCTACCACACCCGTCTCCTCGATAATGCCTGGAATGGTTGTTTTAATCGAAGTCTCAAGATCGGTTGCAAAGAGAGAAATATTCTCTCCTTCTATCGATATCAGAACTCCGGCTAATGCGGGGACCGAAGTCCGGGAGGCCGTTGCTTTCAACACGGTTTCGAATCCGTTTACCAATTCACTTTTCGAGATGATGATCTTCATGGTTATTCCTTCTTTTATATATACAACCTAATAACAATAATAATAAGGGGTGTGGATAAGTGGATATACCATCTTTTAAGAGGTTGGAGACGGTGTGTCTACCGTTTGTAACCTGTTTAAAAACGGTCTTACTTTTCCACCTTTTACCCGGGTACTTCTTTTTGCTCTTTTCTTTCTCGAGTTATTGACAATTCATCCACCAGAAAAGTGAAGTTATCCCTAAGTTATTAGTACTATATCCTTAAATGAATCAATAAGCACCAACGGTAAAGCATTTGTAATAACTTTACTCAAGAATAATCAAGGTAATAGAAAGATATTTGATTGTCAGTTATAGTATTCACTTAAAAAATAACCTTCAAGCTCAGTGGTTGAAGGTTATTTTTTATCGTTAGTGTTTGATTTGGTTCGTTAAATGTTCAACCTGTGTATAAACTTCCGGATCAGAACCCATCAGCTTCTTAATCTTACTTGCGGCATGCATCACTGTAGTGTGATCTCTCCCTCCGAACTCTTTTCCTATTCGGGGAAGTGAGTTATCGGTTAACTCTTGGGCGAGATACATAGCCACGTGACGGGGAAAGACGAGCATCTGGGTTCTCTTGCTTCCGACGAGCTCATTGTGATTGATTCCGTAGAACTTGCATACTTCCGACTGGATGGTGGCGATCTTGATGATCTTATTCGCCGGTGCCTTGAAATACCCGTCGGTTACTTTTTTCACCAATTCGAGATCCACATACTCGTTTCGCGTCAGTTCGGCGAAAGCGATGACCCGTGTGATGGCACCCTCCATTTCTCTGATGTTACTGGAGGTTTTCTCTGCAATATAGGTGATTGCTTCTTTGTCGACCGGGATACGTTGATTTTCTATGAACTGTTGGAGGATCGCATAACGTACTTCAAAAGTAGGTGGTTGGATATCCGCCTGGAGGCCTTGTGCGAATCTGCTTACCATCCGCTCATCCATATTGATTTCTCCGGCGGCGCGGTCGGAAGCGATGACGATTTGTTTTCCATTGTCTTTCAGCTGATTGAACGTATGGAAAAACTGTTCGATACAACCTTCTTTTCCGACCATAAATTGAATATCGTCGATAAGGAGGACATCGACATGTCTATATACGTTATGGAATGAGTTGACGTTCTTCTCACGGATTGCCCGGGTGAAGTCGTTGAAGAATTCTTCCGAAGTTGCGTAGATGACCTTTTTTTGAGGGAAGACCTCATTGACGTAATTTCCTATTGCGTGGAGGAGGTGTGTTTTGCCCAGTCCTGCGCCTCCCCAAATAAACAGCGGATTATATTTTAATCCCGGCTGCTCGGCGACCACGAGAGCGGCATCGCGGGCAAAGGAGTTCGTGCTACCGGCGATAAAAGAATCAAACGTGTATTTCGTATCGAACTTTCCTTTTTCAAGCTTCTTTTCTTTAGGGATTTCCTTAGAGATGATTCGGTTGACTTCAGGAGCGTTACTTGTCAGCTGTTCCTCGACGAGATGTTCGTCGATGACGACTTCCACGGAGAGCTCTCTGTTTGAAATTTGGGTCACGACTTCGGTGAGGAGGTCGATATAGTTTCTTTCAAGCCAGTGTTTATTGAATTTATTGGGGGCAGCGATGGTAAAAACGTCGTTGCCTAAATTTTGTGGCATGAGTCTGCTGAATGAATTGTAAAACTTCGTCGTTCCGATTTCCTGTTTTATAATCTCAATCGCAGATGCCCAGAGTTCGTCTTTGTCGGTTATCAATTGTTCTTCCATTGGTTTTCCTCCCTTCAGATTTTTCGTTTCAAATAGTTATAACCATTTTGGGCGATTGCCCGTTTTCCGTTTTGGCGGGGTTCAATTAAACCATATTTCTCTAAGAAAATGAGGTCGCGGTAAGCCGTTGAAAGCGCTATTCCGAGAAGTTCTGAAATCGTGCTCGGTCCGACCTCTTCGAGATCCGCAGCGACCACAAGGACTTCGCGTTGGCGTTCCGTGAGATAGGGAGCAGGATCGTAGGTTTGTGAGGCATCATTTTTCAAATCGGACTCGAGCGATGAATGGCGTTCCTGTCTTTTGTCACATGTTGCAGGCAACTTGATTGTAAGTACCGTTCCTCCGCCGATATTATCTTCGATGGCAAGGGTCCCGTTGTTTTCGCCCAGATAGGTCCGTAAGATATTGAACCCGGAGCCGACTCCCCTGATATATTTTCTATGATATTGGGTGGCGCTGCTGAAGCCCGGGCGTTTTGCGACGTTTTTGTCGTCGATGCCCGGCCCGTGGTCCGATAAAATAACGGTCCTTCCCTCATCGCAGATTGTGATGGTCGCATCCTTGAAGCCGGCGTGTATTAAATTGCCCGTTGCTTCGGTAAGGATTTCCACCGGGAGATCGGTACCGAACGACAGTAGCTGTTCATGGATGCCGGATGCCATTGAATCGATGAATGCGGCGATGTCGCCGGTATAAGATATGGCGATACTTTCCGGTTGGTAGTCGTGTGCATGGTAAATCACGATCGTCGCGTTCGCATCACTATATATATTAGTACGTGCATGAAGGGGGAAGTCGCTTTCCCGATTTTCATAGAGGCTCAATGGAACGGAACGCCCGGTTCCGCCGGTCTCTAAATTATTCGATTGTTGCGCGATGGATTCCATAGCAAGCTTTCCACAACTGTAAGAGTAATCAACCTTATCAACAGGCTTTCACCTGTATTCCAAGCGGTATGGCAATAGCAAATTTGTGTGCTTGACCTGCGGTTTTTCTAAAACGAACCGATGTTCGCCATGAGCTACCTGTGTGTTTCTCGGTTTTCCACAAGGAGTGAAAAACTGTGGGTAACCGTTGGGCGAAATACCCTTTTCAACCTTCAAGTTCGCAGGTAAAAGTTGGTGTATCCAATTCGCAGGATTTTCCAAACGTGAAAACCTTCGCTCTCGCCGTCTCCGGTGTTCTATCCAGGGAGCGTACCGATCGGTCTGATTTTTCGCTGGAAATGCGAAGAAATAATGCTATTTCCAATTGTCAAGCGGACCGTAATGATCCATTGTGTCGTAGGTAGGTTTTAGCAAAGTAGCAAATGTGCCTACAGCGTCGGGAACTCTTATCTTAGCAGTATTGAAAGTCGGTATTCTTTGGTGGAAAAGTTATCCACAGCCCGGTTGTGCTTACCACAAGGTCTTTCCACAGTATCCACAGATTTTCTGTGAATATCGGTAAAGAAATAACAATACCGCCGACCTGCGAAAACATCAATTTTGTTCAATTCTTTCCAAAGAATAAAGTGATTATCTTTCTCATTTGATAGCGCGGAAAATAATTGACTTATCCCCCGACCTCGTCTATACTTCTTTCCTTGCGTCTGTTATTGCAGGCACATTAATAAGGAGGAACCGTGAAAAGAACTTACCAGCCTAACAACAGGCACCGCGCTAAGACACATGGCTTTCGTGCACGTATGTCCACTCGTGGTGGGCGTGCAATTTTAGCTGCTCGTCGTCGTAAGGGCCGTCACAGCCTTTGCGCGTAATGTGACAGTTTGGGCGCTTTATCATGCGTGCTGAACATATAATAAAGTCTTCTGATGAAATCAGTCGTGTCCTTAAAGAGGGAAAGCGTTATAACCACTCTTTGTGCACCATTTATATACTGAAGACGCCCGAGTATCGCGACCCCAGTGGTCGCGTTGCTTATATTGCGGGGAAAAAGCTCGGAAATGCCGTATGGAGAAACCGTTCGAAGAGAGTCTTGCGCGCTGCTGTACGGATTGCCGGGGCGGTTATTCCCGGGTGTGACATACTGGTAGTTGCAAAAAAAGCAACGGAAAGGGCTGGATCGACGGTAGTCGCACAAGCGATTGCCTCAACACTTGCCAGTAAACTGCTAAAATGAACAAAGAAAGAGCTTCAACGTTTGCCGTTTCCATACCGCGTCGTTTGCTCGTCTTATTGATACGGGGATATCAGCAGGTCATCTCTCCCCTCTTCCCTCCCTCCTGCAGATTCGCACCCAGTTGTTCCGCATACGCGGTTACGGCTTTACAGCGTTATGGAGTTATAAAAGGCGGATGGCTTGCATTCAAACGAATCTTGCGCTGTAATCCGTGGAATCCCGGTGGATATGATCCGGTGCCTTAACCTCAGTTAAAAGGAGAATATCGTGTGGAATGCCTTTAAAGAAATATTACTTCAGATCCTGGTATGGATACATACGTTTGCCGGGGACTGGGGACTGACGATAATTATTTTCACTTTTCTAATTAGATTGCTCTTGTGGCCGTTAACGGCAAAGCAAGTAAAATCTACCTATGAGATGCAGAAAGTAACACCGGAGATAAAGCGCATCCAAGAGAAATATAAGGACGACAAAGAAAAGCAGCAAGAAGAACTCATGAAGTTCTACTCGGAGAACAAGGTGAATCCGTTTGCCTCTTGCCTGCCGATGATTTTGCAGATGCCTTTCTTCTGGGCGCTGTATCAGGTGCTCGGCCCTGTTTCCAAGAGCGCCCTCGCTAAAACCGACCCATCGGTCTTGGCTAAGATCAATCTTTCGTCCTACCTCACACAGCAGAATGAAGTCGGACAATTCTTCGGTATTATCCACAATATTGCTCTGACACCCGCCGGTATATTTAAGAGCGGTCATTTTGTGACCCTCATCCCCTATGTTCTTCTTGTGGCACTTTTCGGTTTGAGTATATGGCTGCCGCAGGCACTCATGCCTGGAGAGAAATCGCAGAAAATGATCGGCCTCTATATGGCGGTGTTCATGTTGTTCATCGGATGGAGTTCACCGGCCGGCGTACTTCTCTACTGGGACGTCTCATCGCTTCTCGGTATAGCCCAACAGCAATTCACCCAAGCCGCTGTTAAAAAAGCGCTCGGTGACCAAGAGGAGCTTGTTGAAGAAGCGATAGAACTCGCCGATGGGGAAATTCCAAAGAAGAAAAAGGGACCCAAAGGCAACAAGAAGAAATAACAGTCCATTCATTGTAGCGATTGAGGAGAAAGATAAATGGCAGCAGAATATACAGCGGAAGCAGCTACAGTCGAGGAGGCCCTTGATTTTGCTCTCGAACAGCTCGGAGTCCAACAAGATGCGGTCGACTACGAAATAATCGAAGAGGCTTCGAAGAAGCATTTCGGTTTCGGAGTCGATAGGATGGCGAAGGTTCACGTTGTTGTCAAAGAGAGCTATTCCATTTCCAATGAGGCAGACGAGACAGTCGAGGCCGCCGAAGCTTCCGAGGCCACATCCTCACCGCTCATTTACAATGAGATGAACATCGAGGATCTTTCCGATGAGCAGATAGACGAAGTTGCTGATTCCGCGATGGCTGTTGTACGAAAGATTGCCGCTTACTGCGGCGCGGAGGAATTTGAAATCGACGAATATGAAGGCGAAGACGGCGAGATCATCCTCGACCTCGTCGGCGAGAATCTTGCATTCCTCATCGGCCGACATGGTCGCACGGTAGAGGCCTTGCAAACTGCCACCTCTGCAATTGTGACGAAAGAAATCGGTATCCGCTATCCTATCACCGTGGATGTCGAAGGCTATAAGCATCGCAGAAAACAGAAGGTGGTAGAGATTGCGCAACACGCCGCCGAGCGTGCCAAGCGCACGGGCCACCCGGTGGATCTCCGCCCCATGAGTCCTCAGGAGCGCCGTATTGTACATATTGCCATTCGGGAGCTTGTCGGAGTTGAGAGTTCAAGCAGTGGTATCGGTGACGACCGTCATGTTGTGATCAGGACCATCAAGTAAGCTGTTTCACCAGGCACTCTTCTTGAAAGCTCCCTCCGGGAGCTTTCTTTATGCCAAAAATGGGTGAAACAACAAGAATTGGCAAAAGCCATCCTGTCATAGGAAATGGATTGACTTTCATTGGGTAAGTTGAGTACCATTTACTTCGTTACGAAACCAAGAAGATGTTTCACGTGAAACATCTTCTCAATACTGAAATATGTTTCACGTGAAACATCGGAGCATGATGAGCTTTTCTCAATACTTACCCAATGAATTTCCTATAACCGAAGATCAGATCGCGCTTCTCGATCGTCACCTCGCGTATGTGTTAAAGGCAAATGAAAAAGTTCGCCTCACGGCGATAAAGTCTCTGGAGGATGGAGAACGTTTGCATGTTGCGGATTCTCTGTGCGGGCTCCCCGAGGTTTTAGACGCGCCTTCCGGTCGCTTGCTGGATATGGGAACCGGTGGCGGTTATCCGGGGATTCCTCTCGGACTCCTTTCGGGACGACAAACTGTTTTGTTGGATGCAGCCACAAAGAAGTGCAGGATGCTCGATATATATTTGGAAAGCGAGCCGGTGCTCTATGACTATTCAACTTCAGATCTGAGAGCTGAAGAGTTGGCAGTACATGAGGGGAAACGATATGCGGTAGTAACCGCAAGAGCTCTCTCCGCACTCCCCTCTCTCGTTGAGCTGGCAAGCCCGTTGTTGCGCCTTGGTGGGCGTCTCGTCGCTTTCAAAGGTGTTCTCAGTGATGAAGAGATCGTGTCCGGAGACTCTGTCGCTGCGTATACGGGAATGAGACGTGTCTCTGTAAGACGATATACCCTCCTCGGTGGAAATGAACAGCGTGCTATTGTAGTCTATGAGAAGTTCGCCGAGTCAAAGACGAAACTTCCTAGACGCCCCGGTATGGCGCAAAAGAAACCTTTTGCTTAAGTGTCTTCGGTATACGTGTAATGGAGCAGGTATGAAGGGAGAATTCGTTGGGAGAAGAAAGCTTGAACTCAAAACGGCATGTATTCGCCGTCGTCAATCAAAAAGGCGGAGTCGGCAAGAGCACAACGGCGGTTAATCTGGCAGCTGCGCTAGGTGAACTCGGAGAGAAGGTCCTACTCATCGATCTCGATCCGCAAGGAAACGCAACTTCGGGATTCGGTCTCTCGAAGAATCGCAGAGATAAGTGCGTCTATAATGCGCTTCTCGAAGAAACAACCCTTGAGGAGATTGCAGAGGTCACCAACAGCCCGGGAGTTACCGTCGTACCGGCGACTATTCAGCTGGCGGGAGCAGAGATAGAACT
>Ga0123339_10002568_pt1 | contig 12277 bp, 17 predicted proteins | sample lystaG_FD_89956 | JGI IMG/M metagenome (GOLD analysis project Ga0123339, IMG submission 89956) | Glacier valley bacterial and archeal communities from Borup Fiord, Nunavut, Canada, to study Microbial Dark Matter (Phase II) -... | ecosystem: Environmental > Aquatic > Freshwater > Ice > Glacier ... | reverse complement strand
TGCAGGTTCAAGTCCTGTCACTCCGACCATATTTATACAGTAAAAGCTTGATATTTAGCCATTTAATGGTTTATATCAAGCTTCTTTTTTATTCTGTTTTTCTGTAGAAATCTTTCCATACAGTTCTATATTTCCTATATTTCCACCTGGGTAACTGTATTGTAACTGTCATTACAACTGCATATACAAATTGCAAATTCAGTAATATCAATACTTTTAAAATATTGTAATATTATTCAACCTGCAAGCACTTTGTCCCAACCACAGTTTTTTATAATAAAATAAAAATTAAGTGATAACACTGAATCATGATTAATATTTTTCATAAAATTTTTCTAGAGTTCTACTAACTAAGTTTTTTGTAGTTAACAGATTTGAATTATTAAAGAATTTATTTATTTCTTCTTCATGACTCAAATAAGCCATACTTCTTATTGATTTGTCAATATTCCATTTTATACTACGTTCATTTACCATTTTTTTATTTTTTGATAATTTTAAATATAAGTCTTTCATTTTAGGTACACAATGATAATTGTTTTCAATGCATATACTAATACAATCTATTATATGTGAATACCCTGAACTACTTATATTAAAACTTAAGGGTTTTAATATATTAATAATTTCATTTCTTGTATTTACGGATTCATTTGAAATATCTTTACATATAATATTTAATCTATCAGTTAATTCTTCTAATCTAAATGGTTTTGTAAATGTACTATCGATCGGTAAATTTTTCTTTAAAATCTGGTGTAAAAGTACATTATCTCCTGTAATTATAATTATTTTTGGAATACTTTCGAAATGTTTAATTTTTTCTAATAATTCTAATCCGGTTCATTCTAGGCATCTGTAAATCTAGTAAAACTATATCAATACTTTGCATTAATATATGATTAAGAGCTTCCTCGCCATTTGAAGAAATTTTTACTATCTCAAGATTATTTATTTTACTATTTGTGATACTATTAAAAATAGTTTTAACGAATTCATAATTATCGTCAGCAATTAAAATTTTAATCATATTTCACCCCAAGAGAATAAATTATATACTAAAATATTGCTAATTTCAACACAATCTTTTAAATCTTTATAAAGTTATTGGTTTTTTCCATTTTTTCCACTTTATTCTATATTTTTCTACTTACATGGATTTTCCGAGTTTTATTTGATATAATTTTATTATAAATTTATTTTAACAAAATATTACTATTATTTTGTGATTTAAAATATGATTGTTAATACTTTCATAAAAAGTGTTTTCATAAAGTGAATTTAGAGATAACTACAAATATTAATTTAAAGGAGGAGTCATAACTATGACAAGAACAAAAATTTTCAAAAGATCTCTACCTGTTTTAATTGTAATTATGATGTTGTTATCAACATCAATAGTAGCATTTGCTGCATATCATTCTCAAACAGTGTCCATGCTACAAAATGGCGGGCCTTATACAACACTTGGCATGACATTTGAGGGTACCCAAGTTTCTCTTTTATCAGATGCTAAAGCTGTTGGTGTATTGCCTAGTGAGACACATTACCAAGTTAGACTTGAAAAACAGCAATGGTGGGGATGGTCTGAATATCAAACAGTTAATTTGCCTAACAACACTCAATCCTCAATTACATGGACAAATACTGGATCTGGAACATTTAGATTTGTGTTTAGTCGTCCAAGATATGATATTGGATCCGTAACAATAAAAATGCAAGCAATGAATTAACTCAACAAATATCTATCTCTAAATACACTTGATAAATACCTAGATTTTTTTCTAGGTATTTATTTTTTATAATTTATTCATAGATAATAGTACATTATATTCAAATATAATAAAAATCTAAAATTACATTTGTAAAATTAGATTTTTATTTATTTTTATTTATTTTTATTTATTTTTATTTATTACTATGATATCTTTTCTTCTATATATACATAAAATAATTGACAGAGTAATTATATTAATTATCATACTAGAATTAGAATATGATACAAGTGGTAAATTTGCTGAATTTGGGATTATTATACACAAATTACTTAAAATATGCAATGTACTTTGAATTATAATCATGGTTGCTATACCAATAATTATATATTTACCATATAAATCTTTTATATTTTTAGCATTAGTGATAATTTGCAGAAGTAAATATAAAATACACACTACTACAATCACTCCAAATATAATACCATAGTTTCCAATGATAAATACAAATGATTCTGTTCCTTCAGCATCCTGTAAACCATAAGCCCAATCACTTAATTTAAGTTCATCAGATAAATTCCCTTGTAATTTATTAACACCGAACATTTGGGATTTTTCTAATATATCCTCTCTAATTGACATCTGGTATTTATTTGAATATTCATTATTACTTGGATTTAAAGTTGTTTTTGCAACTTCTATTTTATATGGTGAATAGCTTAGTAAAAATACTAACGTAATAACTATTCCTGTAAAAGTAAATATTATTGAACTCACTAACTTATATTTTTTATTATATCTTCCGTTTTTAAATATTTCTATCATAAAAATGGAAATGTATGCAGAAAATAATATAATTAAATATATTAAACTATTACAATAACATACCACCAACAATGAAAATAAACTTAATATTGTAATTAATACAACGTTACTTTTTATATTTAAATTAAAGTTATTTATAAAACCCGAAAAGCCTATAATATATAAGAGAACTATAATATTTGCTGTTAGTATATTAATATTAAAAATAGGAATATATATATAACTACTATTGCTATTTTGAAAATTCATAATAATAGACAGAATCCCTATAATAGTAGAAAACAAATATACTATCCATGATCGTTTTTGTAATTTGGTATAATCATAAAAGTATATAATAGTTCCTAATAAACCCGAAAATATTATATATATAACATTTTCATAAAACCATGAATTCGATCCAACATTATTTTTATATAACATATTTGATAATGAATATGTTATTAACAGTCCAAAAAATACGGTGATTAACGATATAATTAGTAATTTAATATCAAGCTTCGGTCTATGAATTTTGTTTAATGATTTTCCTATATTTTTTGGGTCCCCCATATTTAAAATTGTTTTTTCTTCTGCCATTTCTTCATTTGTTCCATCAATTAAATAATTCTCTTTTTCTTCTTCTATATGATTTTTTATTTCGTTTGCAACATTCTCTCTTATTGGTTTATATTTAATTTCATTACAAACTTTTTCTAAAAAACTTTCCTTACTATTACTAATTTGCAAATAAAACACCTCCTATAACATTATTAATACTACTACTAAAAATTTTCCATTCTTTTTGCTTTTGTTTAAGAAACTTCTTACCTAAATCTGTAATTGAATAGTATTTTCTTCTTTTAGCAGTTGTTTCATCCCAATAAGATATAATGTAATTATTTTCTTCAAGTGTATGCAATATAGGATATAAAGTTCCTTCTTTTAGTTCGAAAACATTATCAGATCTTTCACTTAGCTTTTTAATCATTTGATATCCATACATATTTTCCTTTTCTAACAAATTAAGTATCAACATTGTTGTACTTCCCTTTAGTAATTCTTTATTTATTTTCATATAAATCACCATCCTTTTGCCTAGATATACTATGCACTATATACATTATATATCTAGGTATAATAAAAGTCAACACTTTTTCTAAAATTTGTAAAAATTTAATATAAATTGATTGATTATATCAAAGAATTTATTTAAATCAGTACGAGTAATATCCAAAAATTTATATAGCAGGCTAGATGTAGTGCACATCTATTTCAGGACTTAGTTGAAAATTCACTAACATATACTTCACGGTAAATGTATATATACCAACATGTAGGATGTAGGATATTGTATTAAATACTAGACCAACACGATATATTACACAAAAATAGCAAAAACCTTCTACTTTTTTTTGAAAACAATTGAGATATTCATACTACCTACAGTTCCATAAGTGTCATCACTTAAACCATGAAACAATTCCAATATGTTAACTATATATGATTCAATAAAATATTCAGTATACTATTCATTTAATACTTTTTTTATGAAGGAAATATTTTATTTTTATTCTTCCATTAGCATTACCATGTTGAGTTTTTTTCAACTATGGAACATACTAAATACATCTTTGTCTGTTGGTGTTTTATGTCTTTTGTATATTTTTCCATAGTGTCCACCACGTCTACGGGGGTAACTGTAAAGTAACTGTCAAAATTTACTTTTAGTAGAAATAAAACAACTACAAGCACTTGTTTAAAGCCATTTGTAGCATTTAATATTTTTATTACCCATGGGCCCATGGGGTTGCAGGTTCAAGTCCTGTCACTCCGACCATATTAGACAAATTGAAAGCATGATATATAACCATTAATTGGTTGTTATCATGCTTCTTTTTTGTATTTTATCCAGATTAATTTTTTAAAACCTCATCAATTATAATTTTTATTTCGTTCCAAAAATCTATTAAATTTGGATATGAAAGTTTATTTTCTACATCTTCTAGTGATTCCCAGACTATGTCATGTACAACTTCTGAATTAAATACCTTAGAACTTGAACCCTCATCACTTGCTAAGTAATAATGAGCCGCAATTTTATCTCCTCGGGAATCAGTATATGTTAATATAGGCAGTGCTTTCGAAGTAATAATTTTACATTGTCGTCCTGTCTCTTCTTCTGTCTCTCTGATAGCACACTCTTCTAAAGTTTCTCCGGGCTCTAAATGTCCCTTAGAAAAAGAATAATCCTTCTGATTTTGTCTATAAACTAATCCCACCTTTTTATTATTAATGTCTAATAAAACACATCCCGCTTTTTGAACAATCATATTATACTCCTTTTTTAATTAATTCCTAGTATTTCATATTTTGTTAAATCTGGTTTTGTAACATCTTTATTTGTTACACTATCCAACTTAATATTTCTATTACAAGTTAATTTAACTGTTAAAAATCCTAATTTCATATAATCAATTCTTTCAAATATTAATCCTGTTTCTTTATCTATTGAAAATTTTACTGGTTGTCCTTTTTCTTCTTCATTCCATACACATACCATTATTAGTGTTTTACCATCTTTTTCTTTTTCACCTAAGTATTTATAATCATACTTAAAATGTTCTATATCTGCTATTAATGAATAATCAAAACCATATTGATTGAGAATATTTATCTGTTCGCCAACTACATTACTAGATACCATAGCTTTATTTTCACCATAAAAAGTAATCCTATCTCCTGTATTATAATCAATCCAACTACTTATTTTTGAATTAAAATAACACACTACTATATTATCTTTAATGTAATATTCAGTTTTATTTTTATCACTAAATATCCCGATACTCTCCGGGTAATAATAATAGTTTGGATATGTTTTTCCTTTTTCTAGTAATTTAATTACTTCTTCTCTACTCATTGGATTACTATTATCTAATTTTCCATCTGAATATATACTAACTTCATATATTACCCATAATAAAATTAGTAATATTAGTACTATTAACAAAACTTTTACTAATTTTAAATTTTTAATTTTCTTCATATCAATTCCTCTTTTTCTTTTACATAAATATATCTTAAAATATGGTATAATTATACATTGTTTTAAATTATATTACAATGGTTTTTACTAATAAATATTTAATTATTTGATTTTACTGTGGTACTCATTACAGTACTTTTAAATAAACACCATTACATCCATTGATAGCAGTAGGACTCGTGGATGTAATAGACTGTCACTCCGACCAAAATTATACAAAAAAGATTGATGTATGGCCATTTACTGGTTAATATCATTCTTCTTTTTATTTAAAATGATGTAGACACTTATCAAAGTTTTTTTATAATATCATTATATTTATTAACCATTAGTCAATTTCATTAAGATACTTCCAATTAGAAAACTTAATGATTGATATACTGATTGCATCAAATAGTAACGAGTGTGTAGATCATCTATAGACAATGTATTAGGCTGCCATGTAAAATAAAATTCGACTAACCCAATAAAAAACACTACTACTGCTAATAGAAAGATTTTAAAAAAATTAAGTTTACTTTTGTACTGTAAATAAGCACCATAAGTAAATGAAATTACATATATTCCCCCACCTGTCATAATCATTCCTATAGCCCAATATATAACTTTTTCTGATGTGCCAGCTGCAGTCATTACGCTAATATATATTATACTTAACGCACTATAAAAAATCAAGACTTTTATATAATATGGTATTGAGATTTCTTTCATATATTAACTCCTAATCCTTCATATTAAATGTCTCTACGCTAACGTTATCCTCATTTAAACAATCTATTTCATATACAATACTACTCTAAATCCAACCTTATCTAGCGGTTTAGTATTTATTAATGATAGTGAGTCAGCACAATATCCACCAGTATTATCGAAATGGCCACCTGCACATAAATATCCTCCGCCGTTGTATTCTGTATATTCATCAGTATATTCTAATAGATTGCCCGCTAAATCATATATATTCTTTGCCATATTTCTATCAGTTGCACCTGATGATAGTATCATATTGTATGTTTCTTTAGACTTATTTTCTCCATACTGATAGTTTTTTCCATAGTCTATCGAATACAATCCATTAAATTTAAAATTCACGTTTGAATAATTTCCCCATTCTGAACTATCTCCAGATACCACATATCCTGCGTCTGATATCCATTGCATAATTGTTATCCATTGTTTTTCAGTTACTAAATCACTTTCTAACTGGCTTGTTATATACATGCTTTTAGAATTTAATTTAGCATTTTTTAAACTTATGAGATTCCATGGTCTTGATCCTTTTCTACTTACTGGTACACCTTGTATATCATTTGTATCTTCACTTATATTATTTAATGTGTTTTGCATTTCATTTGAAACTCCAGCCTCATATCTTGCCAAATAGAAACCACCATATTTTAATACTTGTAAATCTTCTCTATCATTCTCATTCATTGAATTTTTATCATACACCTTAAAATTCTCTATATACCCTTTAGCATAGTTAATATTATTAATATCTACAGGAACCCACACAAATTGATTACCAAATGTATCTTCAATCACAAGTCCATTATTAAAACCCTTTGGCACTCCTCCTTCTAGCTCCCAACTTGCAGTTTCAGTTTCTACTTTTTTAAAACCATTTGGTACTATTGGATTATTATATTCACTTATTTTTTCTTTATTAATATTTGTCACGCCATTATCTTTATTTAATGAATACCATATTGACAAAGTTATGAATACTAATACCATTAACGATATGGCTATAATTATTATTTTCTTATTTTTCATTTAATCACTCCTATAAAAATTGTTCTACCATATATACATTATATCACACTAATAACTATTTTACCATATTATTACATTATTTTATTAAATAAATGTATACTCTTTAACGCTACAATAAAATAAATATAGTAAATAATCTAATTTTATTGCAGTACTTGTTGCAGTACTTTTAAAATAGAAACATCGGAATGGTTGATACTACTAGATTTTAAACATATCGTAACCTGTCACTCCGACCATATTAGACAAATTGAAAGCATGAAACCTAACCATTAATTGGTTGTTATCATGCTTCCTTTATATTAATACGTACATTTTTTATTGTTTATTCTTTGATAATTTCATATTTTCATTTGTATATCCCTTCAAGGCGTTTGGTACTCTATTACAAATTTCAGTATATACAGCAATAAATATATCATTTCTTTTCATAGTATTAAAACTACCAAATCGGCAGATTTTAATTCTTTGTTTATTGTGTTTAACTATTTCTATATATATTCCTACTGTCATTCCATATTGTGTTACCTTCATTGGATATATCCATTTTATATCATCATATTTTATAATTGATAATCCTTCAAAAGCGTCTATTATATACTCTCTTGTTAAGAAAAGTTTACCTATAATACATTCCATTGCACCCATTTCATCTAACTGATCATATATATATTCTAATGTTCCATTTGATGTATATTCTTTTAAAGTTTTTCTAGTTTTAAATTTTCTTTTGAAATATACCATTAAAGATGTAATTGCCATTATAAAACATATAAACTCTATAATTACATATATAGTATCATCTCTTGGTGGTAATTTTGTATTTAAATACATATCACTTAAATGCTCATAAAAATTATCTTCATTTATTATTTGTTCGTTATAAATTTGGTTATATGATTCAATTGCTAGTTTTTTCAAATCTAGAGATATTTCTTGTGTTCTTCCAAATATTTGAACAGATTCGGGCATTTGTATATCTTCATCATCACTATAAGTATAATTCTTTATTTGTTGTAAGCTTTTTACATTGTCCTCATTTAACACAATTATATACATATTATTGTCTTTATCCATAGCAAAACTACATTCCATATCATCCTTTGATGCAAATGGTTCTGTTAAATATTGTACATACATAGTTGAATATTCGTTAACTCTAGTTGAATTTATTAAACTTATTGGCTCCGGTATTGGTTCTTTGCTTTTTTCATCAGATTTAACTATGCATATTACTAAAATAGCCAAAAATATAATTGATATAATTATATATATGTTATCTTTTTTTAAATTTCTTTGTAACTTTGATTTATTATTTTCCATATTATATCCTCACTCTTATATATAAACTATTTTACTACATATTTATTAATTTTTCAACATAATTTTACATTTATTTTTACTTTTATTTACACTTTATAAGACCCTATATTTTAAGTTAACTTGAAAATGGACATAGAAAGTGATATAATTGTAAATAATTAATATTAATCATAGCCAAAAATAATTTTTAGGAGGGCTTACTATGCTTAGATTTGCGTAAAATAGTAATACTACAAAAGTGAAAATTTACTATCATTTCATTTGATAAATTTAGTTATTCTTTTATTTATCGTATTTTTATAATTATATAACAATATTATTATGAGAGGGGTCTTCTTTTAATGGGTGAAAAAAATCGGAATGTAACATTAGACAAAGAATATATAAGGGAACTGTGCGAAAGTTATGACTTGCCAGATTACGTAGTAAGGAAATATAATAAAGTTAAAAATATTATATTATGTGAAGGCAGCAAAACTAGTTTTGATTATCTTATATACTCTAAGGTATATTCAAACTCATTAATATTACCATCAAATGGTAATATGGATGTAATTAATAAAACTAAAGGTCTTAGAAATAAGTCTAAGTTATTCTACGGTATTATAGATGGAGATGGTTTAAACTTTAATTCAAAACAAGTTTTACAAAATGGTGGTATATATTGTTTAGGCGTATATGCTATTGAAAATTTACTAGCTATAGATGAAGTTGTTTTAATGATTATGAAATATCTAAACATTGAGAATCCCAAACAAATTTTAAATGAAATTAAAACAAATGCATTTTATCTAATGCAAGAGAATGACAAATATTTAGATTTAGATAATATTCTTTTGCAGATTAATCCTAAAAAAGTAATAGGCTTAATTATTAATGCAATTGGTTCAAAATATGAAGGATGGAAATATAAAGAAACTTTCTTTTATTTACTAGAACAAAATTCAACAAGAGAAACTTTATTAAGTTATATTCGAAAATTTACACCTATTATAGAATAATGTAAATAGTGAATGTTATATTAAAAAAAATAAAAGCATGATATCTAACCATTAATTGGTTGTTATCATGCTTCTTTTTTATTCTGTTTTATATATTTCCAAGTGGTTAACAATATTGTAAACGCCAATTAGCTGTAATAAAAAAATTAAAATAAAGTAATATTAGTACTTTGAAAGTACTATAATACTATTTTTTTTCCAAATTCATTTAATTTCTTAAGTAACTTTATATTGTTTTTTACACTGTTTTTTTCGTAACAACCCTTTATAACAATGTTTTTATATAACTTTAATCCCATATATTTTAATGTTGCTCCGTTATATGTAATATATCTATTGAATACTAAAGGTAATGGAACTCCATATGTATATAACATTACTAGTTTTTTGATTCCATAATAGGGTTTATGATTTTCATCTGTTAATGCATAGAATCTATCCATTAATGTTTTTGTTTGTGCTGATACTTGACATATATAAATAGGTGATCCTATTATTACTATATCTGCGATTGATACTTGCTTAATTATCTCTTGCATATCATCATTTATTGCACATTTTCCACCTGTTTTATTACATACAAAACATCCCTTGCAATATGAAATATTTAATTTATCTATGTTATAAACTATGCATTCTGCTCCATTTAATTCACAACCTTTAATTATTTCATTTACCGCTGTCGCAACATTTCCTTCTTGATGTGGACTACCTATAAATGCTACTACCTTTTTAATCATTCTTCCACACTTCCTTAAAATCTTCTGCAAATTTTTCTAGTTTTATTGGCGATGTATTAGTCAATTTTTCAAATGTATTAGTTACTTTCTTTGCTAAACCAAATTTAGCAGTAGTATATATCATTTTAGTTACTAATGCATAGTCTTTTGGATGTCCTTTTAATATCATTAACTCTTCGAAATCCTTTGCTTTTGGATTAGTATATGTTATTTTTCTATTTAATACTCTACTCATTATATCAGCAACTTCAAAATATGATAATGCTTGACTTCCTGTAAGTTCATATATTTTATTCTCGTGTCCTTCTTCTGCTAAAGTAATTGCCCCAACTTTTGCTATATCTCTACAATCAATAAATGAAGTTTTTCCATTTCCAGCCGGAACATATATTTCATTTTTAGATACTATCTCATCTTTAATAGATGTTATTAAATTTTGCATAAAAAAGCTTGCTCTTAAAAATGTATATGTTATTTTGTTTTTATTCTTTAATAAATGTTGCTCTATCTTGTAGTGTGGAACTATTGGATTAGATCCTATTATAGATAAAAAAGTGAAATGTTTTACACCACATTTAATTGCTACGTCTATTGCTGGATTTATATATTCTTTTACTTTGTCTATTTGAGGTGGTCTCATTAAAAATACCTTATTTATGCCAATGAAGGCGTTCTCATATGTTGAATTATCCATAAAATCAAGTTTAACATAAGTAACTTTATCTAAATACATTTTTTTAGCATTTTCTATATCATATTCTGCTACAACGACATTCTTTTTTTTATCTAATAATTCTTTTACTACGTACTTGCCTACATTTCCACAAGCACCTATTACTAATATTTTTTCTTGCATATTTATTCCTCCTTCTAGTATTATAATACATTTTGAGTGTATTTTCAATATATTGCTAAAATATATTACTAAAATATATTGTTATACATAAATAGCACATTTACCTTTTAGTTATATTATATTCATTTAGATTAGAATATATAAAGTTATGGTATGTTTCATTCGTATTAATATATTTTTCAATATTTTTAGCTTCTCTCAAAGATATTGCGTAAGATAAATAATTATCTGCAAGTTTTACATAATTTAAATCTTTTTCTTTAATCATTGTGAAATCTTTAATATAGTTTATAAACTTAATCCAATTTAATGCTTCCATATTTCCCTTTTCAGTTCTAACATAACTTTGTTTTAACTTTCTATTTGCATCGTATATAGACCAGCTATTGTAGCAAAAAATATAGCTAAAGAAGTAAACGCTAAAATATCATACAACAATGTATTACTTAATACTTTTAAATCACCTAATAAACTAGTTAGTATAACTAATATTAAAGATAAAAATATATATCTTAAATAATGTGTTTTAACTTTTAAGTCATTAATCAAACCTAGACTCATAGCATCTTATTTTACATATTGTATAAATATATCAAATTCTTTATGTTTTCTACGGTGATTTCAAATTTAAACTTTAAAAATTTAGATTTAGATAAAAATAGAAGAGTACAATACTCTTCTATTTTTGTTTAAACAATTATTTTTTAAAATAAAAAGCTAGATATAACGGCCTTGACGAAAAAAACCTTTTTTATTAAGGTGGGTATCTTGTTGCATCTTTTAGGATTCTCTATATCTATAAAACAAGAGCATTCACACCGGACGCAATATTCTGATTCCCTATTGTTCGCTTGTAGTTTTTTCATATAAGCACATTATTTCTAACTGATTATATTATATCACTTAATTTATAATAAGTAAATAACTTAGATCGAAAATATTTTGTAAATTTTTAGCAATTTTATATTTAATATTTAAATACCTTGAGATAGATTGAAATTAACTTTGTTTTT
>Ga0123339_10002567_pt1 | contig 12278 bp, 11 predicted proteins | sample lystaG_FD_89956 | JGI IMG/M metagenome (GOLD analysis project Ga0123339, IMG submission 89956) | Glacier valley bacterial and archeal communities from Borup Fiord, Nunavut, Canada, to study Microbial Dark Matter (Phase II) -... | ecosystem: Environmental > Aquatic > Freshwater > Ice > Glacier ... | reverse complement strand
GGCAAGTTGTGGGTGGAGTGGCTGGTGAGCGACGAGGGTGCCGTGAACTACCTCAAGGGCGGAGCACTTCCGGCTCGCTATGCCTCTCTCTTGAAGGCCGGCAAGGTCACCGACGACATCAAGAAGGGTCTGCCGAGCGCCGACCTCATCTCCAAGATCTCGTTCCCGACCCAGGCCCAGACCGACGCCGCAACGAAACTGGTCACCGACCAGTGGGGTCCGAAAGTGGCAGGCAACTGAGCTCCGCAGTACTGGCGACACCGGCGGAGACACCCGTCTCCGCCGGTGCCCGCCGCCACATCAGTTGGGCGTGGATCGGGCTCGTGCCGTTCTTCGCCTTCGTCACCGTCTTCCTGTTGTGGCCGACGCTGGCCGTCTTCTGGAAAGCTGCCCACGACAACGCCGGCAACTTCACGCTGAGCACCTACGGCAAGATCGCCACCTCGCCGCAGTTCCGCCAGAGTTTCTGGAACAGCACACTCCTGTCGTTCTCCTCGGCAGTCATCGGTGGTGTCATCGGGCTGTTGCTCACCTACGCGATCGTCTCCATTCGCCGTCCGAAGTGGCTACGCAGTGCCGTGATGTCCTTCAGCGCCGTCGCCGCCAACATGGGCGGCGTCGCCCTCGTCTTTCTCTTCGTCGCCTCGATCGGCGTGACCGGCCTACTGACCACGTTTCTGCTGGGTCACGGCATCCATCTGTACGACAAGCAGTTCATCTACAGCGGCAGTTACCACGTACTGACCGTCATCTACCTGTACTTCCAGATTCCGTTGATGGTGATCGTCATGCTGCCGGCGATCGATGGACTCAAACCGGCCTGGCGAGAGGCTGCGGCGAACCTCGGCTCGAGCGGTATGCAGTACTGGCGTCGGGTCGGTCTGCCCGTACTGTGGCCGGCGTTCCTCGGAGGCATCGTGTTGTTGTTCGCCAACTCCTTCGCCGCCTACGCCACTGCCTACGTGTTGACAGGCGGGCAGTCAAACCTGGCATCGATCCAGATCGGCTTCTTCCTGCAGGGCAACACGATCGCCGACTCCCAACAGATCGGCTATGCGATCGCCGCATGGATGATCATCGTCGTGCTCATCGCCATTCTGCTGTACCAATGGCTCCGCAGTCGCACGACCAGGTGGCTGCAGTGACCAGCGTCAATTCGATCGCCACCGGGGCGACGGCTGACTCGATGGCCCGTCAGCATCCGCAGCCGAAGTCGAATCTCGGCCGGAAGCGCCCGCAGTTCGGTCTGTGGTCCGTCGTCGTCGTCTGCGCGCTGTACTTCCTGTTCCCGTTGTGGGCGATTGCCAAGTTCACCCTCGACCTCCCGCTCGAGGGTTGGACGTTCAAGGCGTATACCAAGGCGGTCCAGGAGCCTGAGTTACACACCACCCTGTGGCTCAGTTTGCGGATCACCGGTGGCACGGTCGCGCTGTCGTTGGCATTGATGATCTGGACCGTGCTGTGGACGACGCTGAAGGTCAAACGGATGCAGCCGGTCGTCGAGTTCATCTCCATCCTGCCCTACATGGTTCCGCCGATCGCCTTCGTCGTCGGTATTGCCGGCGTCTTCCGGCCGGCATTCCCGAGCTTCATTGCCAATCCGTATTCGCTGATCTTCTTCTACACGGTGTTGGCGATGCCGTTCACGTATCGATCGCTCGACGCCGGTTTGCGGGCGATCGACGTCAAAACGCTCACCGAGGCGTCTCGCGGACTCGGTGCAGGCTGGATGACGACCATCATGCGCGTCGTCGTGCCCAACCTGCGATCTGCGCTGCTCGGTGCCACCTTCCTGACAGTCGCAGTGGTGCTCGGCGAGTACACGATCGCGTCACTCCTGCTGATCAACACCTTCCCGATTTTTCTGGCGACATACAACTCGAAGGAGATCTTCGCCGGCCCGGCGCTGGGTCTCATGTCGATGCTCGCCGTTGCGGTGCTCTTTGCTCTGCTCGGACTCTTCACCCGCAAACGCGGCGGCGCAAACGCCACCGCCGCAATCGCCTGACTCGGGGGCCCCTACGTGTCTGCTTTGGAATTGTCGGCCGTCCGCAAGACGTTTGCGGGTACCGCCGCGTTGGAACATCTCGACCTGTCGCTCGGCGATGGTGAGCTCGTCTGCCTGCTCGGCCCGAGCGGCTGCGGAAAGACCACGGCTCTGCGCATCGTCGCCGGTTTCGAGGTTCCCGACACCGGTTCTGTGCTACTCGGTGGCGCCGACATCACCCGCAAACCGGCGAACAAGCGCAACATGGGCATGGTGTTCCAGGCATACAGCCTGTTCCCCAACCTCACCGCCGAGGAGAACGTGGCGTTCGGACTGCGTCTGCGGAAGCAGTCGGGCGAGCAGCGCCGCAAGCGTGTTGCAGAGATGCTCGACCTCGTCGGTCTGTCTCCGCAGGCAAAGCGCTACGCGCAGCAGATGTCGGGCGGGCAGCAGCAACGCGTCGCCCTTGCCCGCGCTCTTGCCATCCAGCCTGAGGTGTTGCTCCTCGACGAACCGCTGTCGGCGCTCGATGCCAAGGTGCGCGTCAATCTCCGCGACGAGATTCGCCGCATCCAACTGGAAACCGGTACCACCACGCTTTTCGTGACCCACGACCAGGAAGAGGCGCTTGCCGTTTCCGACCGCGTCGGCGTGATGTCCAATGGTCGGCTCGAACAGATCGGCAACCCGACGGCCGTCTATCAGGATCCGTCGTCGTCGTTCGTTGCCCGTTTCGTCGGTACCGTCAACGAACTGCCCGGAACGGTTCGCAGCGACGGGCGTTCGGTCGAGGTCGGCGGTACTGCGATTCCAGCCAAGGGTGTCGAGCATTTCGGGCCTGGCGACGCCGTGCAGGTGCTGGTGCGGCCGGAGGGTCTGCTGGTCGAGCACGGCAACGGAAACGGCAACGAAGGTCTGGCGGGAACCGTGGTCACTGCGGCGTTTCAAGGCTCGACGATTCGGGTCAAGGTGCGACTGGACAGTACCGACACGCTGGTCGATGCCGACGCAGCCGCCGACTCCATCATCCAACCCAACCCCGGTGACCGTGTCACTGTCAAGATCGTGGCGCAGCGCGCCTTCGTCGAGTCGGCAAAGGAACCCGCCTCCGTCTGAAATCGGAACGCGACCGGAGGCTGGATTTTCCACGTCGTAGATGGTATTGCAAATGGTAGCATCGATGGTATGAGGTCGACCATTGACGCTGGGGGACGGGTGGTGATCCCGAAGTCGTTGCGAACCGAACTCGGGCTGGTCGCTGGCGACGAGGTCGAAATCGAACTGGACGGGTGGACGATCAGGATCGAGCGTCGCCCCGGCGACGCCAAGGTGACCGCGCACGGGCAATTTCTCGTCGTCGAGGGTGCGGGTGCGAACCTGACGGAGGACGATCTGCGCGCCATGCGACTCGATGTCCAAAGGTAAACCGCCTGCGAGGGCGGTCGCCGATACCAGCGTTGCCGTCGCTCTTGCATTGGGCGGGCACCCGAACCACGATGCCAGTGTTCTGGCGGTGAACGAGTGGGCTCCGGCCCTCGCCGGACACGCATGGTTCGAGACGTTTTCCGTACTGAGTCGTCTGCCGGATGCCTTCCGCCTCAGCGCAACGAGCGCACGGAAAATCATCTTGCACAACTTCGCCGACGTTGCATGGCTCACTCCGCAGGCACAACTCTCGCTGACGGCCGCACTGGCAGACACGTCCATCGCCGGTGGAGCGGTCTATGACGCTGTCGTCGCAGCGAGTGCGCTGATGCGATCCCTCCCGATGCTGACATCGGACCGACGCGCGGTCTCGACGTATCAGGCACTGGGCGTCGAGTGGATACTCGTCGCCGGTAATGAATCACAGGCGGTTCACTAGAGGCATGGCTGAACACTTCGACATCCGCGAGCGACACCTGCTGTGTGATCTTTTCCTCGCATTGGGGCCTGATGTCCCGACGTTGTGCGAGGGATGGACGGCCTTCGATCTCGCCACGCATCTCGTCGTCCGCGAGCGCAGCCTCCGTGGCGGGCCCGGCATCCTGCTCGGTGACAAGTTCCCGTCGCTCGCAAAGGCGACCGAAGCTGCTCAGGAGCGAGAACACGCCAAGGGGTTCCCGGCCGTCGTCGGGCTCGTGCGAGCAGGGCCTCCCCTCGCCACGAAGTTGATCAGCAAGTTCATAAACCTCAACGAGTTCGTCATCCATCACGAAGATCTCCGCCGGGCCAATGGCCTGGGACCGCGTCAGGGAATCGACGATCTGCAGGATGCGCTGTGGAGGCTCTACGGCCATAGCGCACGGCTGACACCGGGCCTGCCGAAAGGATTCGGTATGGAACTGGAGCGCACGAACGGTTCGACGATCACGACCGGCAAGGCACCGAGGGTGACGATCAGTGGCGATCCGATCGAGATCGGGCTGTACCTGTTCGGTCGTCACGGCGCATCACAGGCCACAGTGAGCGGAGATCCGGCGGCAGTTGCCGCCTTCGGTGGGGCGGACCTCGGCCTGTAGTCACGTTTGTGGAGCGCACGCCTAAAACAGTTAGCGGTTATACGTAGCAGCGATGGCTCCAGTTTGAGTTTCACCTTATGTTCACATCGGGACTAGCGTTCGAACAGCCCATGGGCGACGCACACTGCTCGCAGACGGAGGCCGTAAAGAATGGCATCGACAATCAGCAAACCGGCCCCGGATCGCAGCCCGGTGACCGGGACTGCGACGCAGAAGCGCAAACGTAAGCCATTCCTGCTCGATATCTATTCGACGGCGGTCGGCAAGAAGTACGTGATGGCGATCACCGGAATCATCGGGATCGGATACGTGCTCGCACACATGATCGGCAACCTCAAGATGTACCTCGGGCCTGCCGAGTTCGATCACTATGCCGAGTTCCTGCGTGAACTGCTCGTGCCGATCCTGCCGCGGACCGTCACGCTGTGGCTGCTGCGGTCGACGTTGATCGTTGCGATCCTGCTGCACATCCATGCCGCCTACAGCTTGACGATCCTCAACCGCAAGGCCCGTCCGGTCAAATATCAGTCTGAACGTGACTACGTCGCAGCCAACTTCGCCAGCCGGACCATGCGTTGGTCGGGCATCATCGTGCTGCTGTTCATCATCTGGCACCTGCTCGACCTGACCGCCGGCACGCTGAACGGCAGCGGCTTCGTACGGGGTCACGCCTACGAGAACGTCGTCAACACGCTGGACCGGCCGGCGGTGGCGATCTTCTACATCGTCGCCAATATCGCCCTCGGTATCCATCTTTTCCACGGTGTGTGGAGCCTGTTCCAGTCGATGGGCTGGTCGAATCCCCGGTTCAACAAATGGCGGCGTGAAGTTGCGATCGGTATCGCCACGCTGATCGTCGTCGGCAACGTCTCGTTCCCGATCGCCGTTCTGGCCAACATCGTGAAGGTGAAATCATGAGCGTCGCTCTCGATCCCAAGGTTCCAGATGGGCCACTCGCCGAAAAGTGGGACAACTACAAATTCGAAGCCAAACTTGTCAACCCGGCGAACAAGCGCAAATTCAAGATCATCGTCGTCGGCACCGGTCTTGCCGGCGCATCGGCCGCTGCGACGCTGGCGGAACTCGGCTATACCGTCGACGCCTTCACCTTCCACGACTCGCCTCGGCGTGCGCACTCGATCGCCGCCCAGGGCGGCATCAACGCCTCGAAGAACTATCACGGCGACGGCGACTCCGTCCACCGCCTGTTCTACGACACGATCAAGGGCGGCGATTTCCGCTCACGTGAGGCCAACGTCCATCGCCTCGCCCAGGTGTCGTCGAACATCATCGATCAGATGGTCGCTCAGGGTGTTCCGTTTGCCCGTGAGTACGGCGGCCTGTTGGACAACCGCTCGTTCGGCGGAGCCCAGGTTTCCCGCACGTTCTATGCCCGGGGGCAGACCGGCCAGCAGTTGCTGCTCGGCGCCTATCAGCAGCTCGCCCGTCAGATCGGCCTCGGCGGTGTTCGTCTGTTCAACCGTTCCGAACTCGTCGACGTCGTGACCGTCGATGGTCGCTCCGCCGGCATCGTCGTTCGCGACCTGATCACCGGCGAGATCACCTCTCATGCGGCCCACGCCGTCGTGCTCGCTACCGGCGGCTACGGCAACGCCTTCTTCCTGTCGACGAACGCTATGAACTGCAACGTCACTGCTGCGTGGCGCGCGCATCGCAAGGGTGCCTACTTCGCCAACCCCTGCTACACGCAGATCCACCCGACGTGCATCCCCCAGAGCGACGACACGCAGTCGAAGCTCACGCTGATGTCGGAGTCGCTGCGCAACGACGGTCGTGTATGGGTGCCATCGAAGATCGACGACGAACGGTCCGCCGCGCAGATCCCCGAAAACGAGCGCGACTACTACCTGGAACGGCTGTACCCGAGTTTCGGCAACCTTGCACCGCGTGACATATCCTCCCGCGCCGCCAAGCGCGCCGTCGACTCCGGCCGTGGTGTCGGCCCGTTAAAGAACGGCGTCAACCTCGACTTCCAGTCGGCGATCGACCGCCTCGGCTTCGACACCGTGTGGGAGCGCTACTCGAACCTGTTCGAGATGTATGAGCGCATCACCGGTGAGGACCCGACGAAGACGCCGATGCGCATCTACCCGGCCAGTCACTACACGATGGGTGGGCTGTGGGTCGACTACGAGTTGATGACCACGGTGCCAGGTCTGTACTGCGCCGGTGAGGCCAACTTCTCCGACCACGGCGCCAACCGCCTCGGCGCTTCTGCGCTGATGCAAGGCCTGTCGGACGGCTATTTCGTGCTGCCGTACACGATCGGCAACTACCTCGCCCCGATGCTCAACAAGCCGACGCCCGGCACTGATCATCCTGAATTCAAGGCTTCCGAACTGGCCGCCAAAGAGCGCTATCACGGCTATGTGTCGATCGGCGGGACGAAGTCGCCGGACCACTTCCATCGTGAGCTCGGCCGCATCATCTGGGATTACTGCGGTATGGAACGCACTGCTGAGGGGCTCGAGAAGGCACTCGCCGAACTGCCTGGTCTGTACGACGAGTTCAAGACCGATCTGCGGGTCACTGGTACCGACGAGGGCATCAACCAGACGCTCGAGAAGGCCGGTCGCGTCGACGACTTCTTCCAGCTCGGAATGCTGATGTGCCGTGATGCGCTGGAACGCGAGGAGTCGTGTGGCGGCCACTTCCGTGTCGAGCACCAGGACGCTGAAGGCGAAGCGCTGCGCGACGACGAGAACTTCTCCCACGTCGCCGCCTGGGAATGGACCGGCGACCCGATGGCCAGTATCCGCAACAAAGAAGAACTCACATTCGACAACGTCCACCTCGCCGTCCGGAGTTACAAGTGAGCACTTATCTGCAGAACATCACGCTCAAGGTCTGGCGCCAGGACGGCCCTGCCGACGGCGGCCGTTTCGAGCACTACAACGTCCCGGAGATCAGCGACGAAGCCTCGTTCCTCGAGATGCTCGACGTGCTCAACGAGCGCCTGATCAACGAGGGCAAGGAAGCAATCGTCTTCGACCATGACTGCCGCGAAGGCATCTGCGGCACCTGCTCGTTGATGATCAATGGCCAGGCTCACGGCCCTGCAAGGATGACGGCGACCTGCCAGTTGCACATGCGCAAGTTCGCCAGCAACGACACGATCGTCGTCGAGCCGTGGCGTGCGTCGGCGTTCCCGATCCTCAAGGACCTGATGGTCGACCGTTCGGCGTTCGACCGCATCATCGAGGTCGGCGGTTTCATCACCGCCCCGACCGGTGGTGCGCCTGACGCCAACCTCATCCCGATCCCCAAGCCGGTCGCCGACGCAGCGATGGATGCGGCGGAATGCATCGGCTGTGGCGCCTGCGTCGCCGCCTGCCCGAACGGTGCAGCCAACCTGTTCACGTCGGCGAAGATCGCCCACCTCAACATGCTGCCGCAGGGCCAGGCCGAGCGCTTCGCCCGTACCGAGGCGATGGTCGAGAAGATGGACGAGTACTTCGGTTCGTGCACGAACCACGGCGAGTGCGAGGCCGCCTGCCCGAAGGGCATCAGCCTCGACTTCATCGCGCTGATGAACCAGGACTACCGCAAGTCGAAATTCAAGAACCGCAAGTCCCTCAGCCGAACCTGAGCCGTCGGTGCCGGGTCCGCCGCACCGTCCAACGACGGTGGCTCGCGGTCACCCGGATTCCGTCATCGCGGAATCCCCGTGACCGCGGCGTGGGTGGCGTGGCTCGCGGTCACCCGGATTCCGTCATCGCGGAAACCCCGTGACCGCGGCGGCCGGCGGTGTCACACGGCTGGGGCGATCGTCGTGCTGTAGCGGTTGGTGGCTGCCCCGTCGGGACTGGTCAGGCTGAGGTCCAGTTCGAGCGGGCCGTAGACGGCGGGCACGACGAAGCGAACCGTGCCGACACGGCTGACCGAATCGGCTTCGATGTCGCCCGCATAGTGCCAGTCATGAGCGCCGCCGTTCCAACGCAGGGCGACATCCACCTGGGCGTCGGCCAGCGGAACTCGGAGGTCACTGACGACGTGGACGTCGAGGGCCATTGCCAGACCGGGTTGGACCGCGTCGGGCAGGCGATCAGCGACGATGATCAACTGACGTAAGGCCTCGGCAACGGCGTTCAACGCGAGCTTGGGAACGCGGTTGGAGTCGAGCAGGCCCCAGGAGATCGCCGGCTGCGGATCTGTCAACTGGCTGACGCAGAAGCCGCCGGTCGGGGAGTACTTCAGTCGGCGGAGCGTCTCGATGTGATATCGCAGCAGCGTCGACTGGTATGCCTGCGTCGCCAGCCTCCATTCGTCGAAGGTGCCGAATTGTCGGGGCGATACGTGGTGCTCCATTGCGGCCCTGTCGAGACCGAAGTGCGCTTCGAGTTGATCCCAATCGAGGTTCGGCCACATCGTTGCGTCGATGAAGTCCGCAGAATCAGGGACGGACTGGGCGCCGAATTCGCCCACGAAACGGACGAGGCGCGGCAGGCTCGCGGCAAGACCGGGGAGCTCGCGATCGCTGTTGGTATGCCAGCCGAGGTAGAGATGCGTGTCCGTGCCGTTGAGCTGTGGAAGATGGGGGAGCACACCGGAATGGGCGATGACCGGGCGCGTGTCGTCCGCTTGCTCGAACGCCCGTTTGACGCGTCGGTCGAGCAGCGTCCGGTTCCATGAGGGCAGTTGTTGTCCGAGCGCCGTCTTGATCTCGAAGTGCTCAGCGACCGTCTGTGGTTCACCATGCTCGCCGTCACGCTGACTGCCGCGAAACGGCTCGTTATGCCCGCACCATGCAATGATCGACGGATGATGAGCGAGTAGATCGACCGCTTCGCGTACCTGGCTGCTGGCCTGATCACCGATGTGGCGCGAGTAGCCGCGGTGCAGTGGAAAGTCCTGCCAGATCATCAGCCCGAGTTCGTCGGCAGCGTCGTACAGTGCCGGCGAGGCGATGTGGCTGTGGACGCGAACGAGGTCGAACCCGGTGTCCTTGGCGATTTCGAGGTCGCGTCGGATGACTGCTGCGTCGACCTCGCCAGGGGCACGTTTCGTCGGGCCGTAGTTGACACCTTTGACGAACAGCCGCTCTCCGTTGACCGAGAACACCCAGTCGTTGAGGCTGACCGTGCGGAATCCGATACGGCGCTCGACCCGGTCGCTGACTGCGTGTTCGACCGCGACTTCGACGGTGATGTCCGTGAGTCCCGCCTCGCCGAGCGACCACGGCCACCACAGCGTCGGGTTGTTGACGCCGAGAGTCCACGACACTTCATTGCTGCCGCGCGCCAACGGCTGTTCGCGTTCACGATCGGTGTAACCGCCGACGGTCGTGCGGATTCGGACTGTCTGATTGGCATCGCAATCGAGTTGGGCGACGAACTGCAGATCGGCGCGGTCGGCGTTGGCGTCGCGGCAGAGCACGCGGAGTTTCTCGATACGCACCGGACCCGTCGTCTCGACACGGACAGGCCGCCAGATCCCACCGGGATTCCAGGACGGGTCGATCGCGCTGTCGTGTTGGAACGCTCCGGTGATCAGCCGCTTGTTGCGACGATCGCCTTGCGGCGCGCAGTTCAACTCGACGGCCAGCGCATGTGACTCCTCGAGTCTCGCGAGCGCAGTGATGTCGAAGCTGTGCGGAGAGAAGTAGCCCTCTGGATCGCCGAGGTAGGCGCCGTCCAGCCACACATCGGCCTGATAGAAGATGCCATCGAAGACGACCCAGACACGTTCGCCGTGCGCAGGCGTCGGATAGTCGAAGTTGGTTCGATAGAGCATCGGGCCGTCAGAGGCTGCGAAGTCCCGATGTGACCGCCAATGACCTGGCACGGCGACCTCTGCCCATGCGGAGTCGTCGAACGCCATTCCGACACCTGAACGACGCAACTCGTCGTCAGCCTCTGCCGCTCGCCATGGACCCGACAACTGCATGCATCGAGCGTAGAGGGCCGGTGTCGGTCACCGTTGGACCGGGCCGGCGGACCGGCGTCGCCAACTGCCCGGCCGGTCCATGCCCGAACGGTAAAGCCGTCGGCGATACAGATATCGTCGTCACGATGACGCAACTTGCACAGACGCTCGGAGACCTCAAGGCGTCGGGCTGGAAGTCCGTGCCGATCAAGGAAGAACTGCGCACCAACGCCGTCGCCAAGATCGGCGCGGGCGAGCCGTTGTTCGACGGTGTGCTCGGCTACGAGAACACGGTGATGCCGCAGTTGGAGAATGCGCTACTGGCCGGCCACGACATCATCTTCCTCGGCGAGCGCGGCCAGGCGAAGACGCGGATGATCCGCTCGCTCACCGGGCTGCTGGACGAGTGGATGCCGGTCGTCGCCGGCAGCGAGATCAACGACGATCCGTATAATCCGGTTTCGAAGCATGCCCGCGATCTGATCGCCGCCGAGGGTGACAACACGCCGATTTCGTGGGTCCACCGCGACGAGCGATACGGCGAGAAGCTGGCAACCCCCGACACCTCTATCGCCGACCTCATCGGTGAAGTCGACCCGATCAAGGTTGCGGAGGGCCGCTACCTGTCAGACGAACTGACACTGCACTATGGCCTCGTGCCCCGCACGAACCGCGGGATCTTTGCGATCAACGAGATCCCGGACCTCGCAGAGCGGATCCAGGTCGGCCTGCTCAACGTGCTCGAAGAGCGTGACGTGCAGATCCGCGGTTACAAGATCCGTCTACCGCTCGACGTCATCCTCCTCGCCTCGGCGAACCCCGACGACTACACCAACCGCGGCCGCATCATCACGCCGCTGAAGGACCGTTTCGGCAGTCAGATCCGCACGCACTACCCGCTCGACATCGCCACCGAAGTGGCAATCGTGCGCCAGGAAGCACGCCCGCCGAGTATCGGCAGCGTCAAGGTCACGGTGCCCGCCTACATGGAGGAGATCCTCGCCACCTTCACGCAGCTGGCACGGGTCAGTACCCACGTCAACCAAAAGAGCGGCGTGTCCGTGCGTCTGACGGTCAGCAACTACGAAGTGCTCGCCGCCAACGCCTTGCGACGGGGCTTGCGGGCCGGCGAGAATACCGTCGTCACACGCATCTGCGACCTCGATGCGCTGCCGGCTTCGAGCAGCGGCAAGATCGAGATCGAAACGCTGGAGGAAGGCCGCGAGGGCGCGATCGTCGACAACATGCTGCGCAGCGCAGTGCTTGCCGTCTACAAGGCCAAAGTCTCACCCGATCAGGTCCGCGATGTCGTTGGTGCCTTCGAGGAGGGCATTGTCGCCCACACCGGTGAAGACGTGACCTCGGTCGACGAAGCCCGCCTCGTCGAGACGATGCCGCCATTGCGCAACGTCGTGCTGAGTCTGTCAGAGGGCGACGAGTCGCCGGCGGCGATCGCCAGCGCGGTCGAGTTTGTGCTCGAAGGTCTGCATCTGTCGAAGCGGCTGAACAAGGACTCCTCAGGGTCGCGTTCGACCTACCGCAGCCGTGGCTGATCGCCGACCCGAAGCAGTCACGCTCACCGGTTCGTTCGTCAGCCTCGAGCCGATCGAAGATCGCCACGCAGTCGGCTTGGCGGCTGCAGCTGCAGAGAACCGTGAAACGTACGGATTCACCGGTGTCCCCGATGGTGTCGACGAGGCACTGCGCTACGTCGCCACAGCAAACGAGACTCCTGACTGGGTCGCCTTCGCGATCGTCCGCCTGTCCGATGGCCAGGTCGTCGGCACGACGCGATTCCTGACGATCCAGTACTGGGCTGCCGACTCGCAATTCCCCGAGTCGTGCGAGATCGGCGGCACATGGCTGGCAGCATCGGCGCAGCGAAGCATGGTCAACACGGAGGC
>Ga0123339_10002566_pt1 | contig 12279 bp, 8 predicted proteins | sample lystaG_FD_89956 | JGI IMG/M metagenome (GOLD analysis project Ga0123339, IMG submission 89956) | Glacier valley bacterial and archeal communities from Borup Fiord, Nunavut, Canada, to study Microbial Dark Matter (Phase II) -... | ecosystem: Environmental > Aquatic > Freshwater > Ice > Glacier ... | reverse complement strand
CCTGACGCAGAGCATCCGGGTAGACCTGTGCCACAGCAGTAAAGCCTTCAGCTGGGCCCGACTTTTGATCGGTGCAATCAAGTGCCTTCGCAGCGCAGCAGCACAGGATCTGCTGCGCTGCGAACGTGTTGCATATAAAGGTTAGAGAACGGGTACTTTACTGCGGGCGTAAGAGTAGTTCCGGTGGGTCGGCAGGCGGGGTGACGGCGGGACGAAGCAGCAGCTCGCTCGACGGCGGGGGAGTCATCGCGCCGCGCAGCAGCATCTCGCGGGCGTCCTCCTGCCGCTGCCGCTCCTGCAGGATCGGAAGCAGACGAGTCGCCAGAGCATTGACTGGCGCAGTCCAGCCAGTATTCACCATCCGGCGCACAGGAGTAACTGCACGCCCGTCGCCAACATTCTCCAGTGCAGTCAGCGCCGACAACGCCAGCGCTTCTGCCGCGCGGGTATCGTTCGACAGCCGCTCGCGCGCCCTTTCCAGAGCGGCGCAAAGATGAGGCACGACCTCACCGCCGAGCGTTCCGTAATGTGCAGGCGTCAGCGTCGAAATCGCAGACTGCAGCGCGGGAACGGCGGCGCGCCGTACGTTCGGGCTGCTGTCCGAGACCGCTTTTGCCAGCACACCCACCGACTGCGGGACGTGCAGACGACCGAGCGCGGTTGTGGCAGCCACCCGCACCCGATTGAAACGGACGGTATCGAGCGCAACTGAAGCCGGAAGCGTGAACGGCAAGGACAGCACCGAAGCGGTGTAGCCCGAACCGAGCCCCGCGCCCAGCCCGCCGACGAACGCAAAAACTGCCCACCACAAATCGTGAATCAACGGAACATCCTGCGGGGCTGTCGCCGCCAGCAGCGTGATCGTCGCACCGGCTGCGATCAGACCGACTACGCCAGAAAAAGGAAGCGAACGCCGCATCGCCTGATGCAGCTGCTGATCGGTCGAAGCGCTCGCGCGGCGGTGATCGGTATCGACGACCGCACACAGTGAACGGGCAATGGCAGCGCGATGTTGGGGCGCTCCCTCGACACGTCCCAGCGCCCAGACAGCGATCATTCGCTCTTCCCAGCGCTCCTCGAACGGTCCCTCCAGCAGCGTAATCAGCGCGTGGACGACATCGGAAGCGAGATGCGGATCGCCGAGCTGACGACGGGTTTCGCCTGTAAACAGACTGCGCCGTCCGATCCGACGAAGGAGCGAGCGCATTGCCCGATCTTCTTCACGCTCTGCTGCCGTAACTATCGGAATCGACGAGGCGATCTTTACCACTTCGCCCGGCTCGAAATTTGGGGGCTGATCGCAAACTTGAGACTGAGAAAGTGTGCTGAAGGAAGCCTCGAAGCTGCCTTCTTTCGAAACGGTTGAAACTGTCTGCTGAACCATCTGGAATAGTCTTTCTTTCCGGTGCTATTCGATATATGTTTCTCGTTCTGTTCCCTGCGCGATCGAGCTCAGTTGTCGGAGGCGTTCCTGCGAAGGTAGTCTTCGGTGAAGCCCGGAATGATTTTGTGGTAGAAAGCCACGACAATCTCCACTTTTTTCTTCATTATCGGGTAATGATCGACTTCATGCCAGAACTGCGTCTTGTCGAGCATCAACTGCCCCGCAGTGCAGACGAAATCCTCTTCTAGTTCGGACGTGGCGTACTGGCAGACGAACCCTTTGTTGAGCAGAACTGGTTCGAGATCCTCGGAGTCTTTGCCGTCTTTGATCGCGTTGGTACTCCCCGAACCATACTCGAAGCCGGGCGGGTTCAGCGCCTGCCATTTGTCTGCATCGAAATTCGCCGCGTAGTTGCTGAAGAGCAGATGCGCGAGTTCATGATGCAGCGTTCCTTTGAGGAAATCGTCGTCGTAATCGTTCTCTTTCCCGTCATCGGCGACATAGACTGCTCTGCCAGCGCATGTTCCCGACGCGCCCGTCGATTCGAGCGTCAAATCTGATACCAGGTATATGTGTCCCAGGTTTTTCTGAATGAAAGTTGGTGGGTAACGGCGCAGCGCTTTCTGCATCAATCGCGTAGCGCGGGGGATTTCTGTCGTGCGGATCGGGACGGCTTGCGTGCTGTCGTCGGATCGCCAGTCAGCAGGAAAAATGGTGGGGTCGGCACGGGCTTCGATCACGACACCGGTCGGTTTATCGACGCTCAGCGCTGCCGGATGTGTGTCTGTCGACGCGGTATCGGCGGGATGCCGTCTGCTTCCTCTGCCATCGGCAGCATACCCATCATTCCCGAAGCTATCCGTGTCTTTGCCTCCCTTCGCGCTGCCAGAGCCGATCAGCCAGAACGCGGCGATCAGCAGGGGTATTTGTACGAAAACTCCGAAAAGCGCCAGCCCGATCAGCACGGTATAGCTGCGCTTCGGCTTTTGCGGTGACAGAGAATCCGGCGGCGTGTACAGAGACAAGATTACCTCTCCAACTGGCTTTTGCCCACTGCGGCGCACAGGTCGATCGTGTTACTCGTTTCGCTGATGCGAAGCCGAGGATCTCCGCGTGCCTCCTCAAGCAAAGCTTCTGTTATTTCAATGAACCGAGTGTCGGCGGTGTTTCGGATACGGGCGAGGCGAACGTCGGCGGGTTCTGCCCGTCCGCAGGTCGCGATTCCGGTTCGGATGCAATCCTCCCCCGTCGGCAAAATCAGCGGCAGCCTGCAGCGCAGGACGCCGCCCTCGCCGCTGGTACGCATATTGATGATGCTGGACTGCCAATCGGCTTTCTCGATAAGTCGCTGCGTCGCCATGTCCGCGAGCCCGACAGCCGTTACGTTTCCCTGAGAGGCGTGTGTCAGGTCGAGGACGGCGATCAGTCGAATATCGGGACCGCCCCATGTGTGTTCGGGTATGCTCGGCATATTGCCCCTGCCGATCACGTGCGTGTCCATACCGCAGCCGCTGATGTTTTTGCCCATCTCGTCAATAATCAGCACATCGAGCGATTGAAAGGGCAGGTGCGGCGCGATCTCGCGGGCGCGGCGCAGCAGCGCTTTTTCCGGCTCACGAGCAATGTCGGCGGCTGGCAGCGCATGAATCTCCGAAGTGCGTCCGGCTTCATTCTCGATCAGCGCAATCCCGCCAAGCAGGGGTATCAGGTTTGGCAGGGCGCGTGCGATCCGGGGTATCAGATTGACGAGACCCTGCGCTCCATACCGATGAATGCTCGCCGCGCCGTGTCGCTTCCCAAGCCCGATCACGCTCATTTTAGCGATGCCGCTTTCCAGATCCGAGACGAAATCTGTGTGGGCTTTGACCCGGTTGACGAGCAGTACCGCGTCCGCCTCAGCCGCATTCCTGTCGCAGTAAATCGGGTGTCCCGCGTAAGTATTGTGCCTCTTCTCCACATTCGTTCCCGACGTTTTGCTGTTACTTGGGCTTTTGTCTTCGCTTCGTTCCGACAGTTGCTCTTCCCCCGACAATTGCCCGACTTCAACGACCTCCATCGTGGCGCGTATCTCCGCACCGACCGCCTCCTGCGTGATCCCATACTCTTCCAGAACTGCCCGCTGTCCTTCCGCCGTCGCGCCGCCATGACTTCCCATCGCCGGAATAATGAACGGCGCTAGACCCGCCTCGCGCAGAGCGGTGACGACCGTACGGATTACCAGCACCAGATTATCCAGCCCACGACTGCCTGTTCCAACTGCGACCGCTGCGCCCGGTTTCAGTCCGGCTCCCTGCAGCAGATTCGCGACGGACTCCCGCACCTGCACAGTAATTTGCGCCTCCGTCAGCGTCGGCGTATCATACAACTGCTCGACCGTCCAGATGTCTGGCAGCGCAATTTCAGGATAGGTGAATAGTTCGATCGGCAGGTCGATTTGCATCGGAGTTTCTCGTCAACTTCTCTCTCCCTCCTTTTCTTTTGTTCAAGGAGGGGGTTGGGACTGGTGCATTTGCTCCCAGGGTTGAAACCCTGATCCGGCTGGCAACTTCGTTTGGCGCAGGGTTGAAACGCCGGTCTGTCGGGCGTTCCGCCGAGCGTCCTTCGGACACGGAAACCTCACCCCCCTCTCCTTGGGAAGGCGAGGGGAGTGAGGTTTCCGTGTCATATCAGAAATCGACATAGCGAATGAGCGCCAGCACCTCATCGCGTTTCGCCTGCATCTGCGCGTCCGATTTAGCTTCAAGATTCAACCTGATTACCGGGTCGTTGGCGGACGGACGGACATTGAAATGCCAGTCGGGATACTCGACCGTGACGCCGTCGCGCTCATCGATGTGTGCATCGGAATACTTTTCGCGAATGCGTTCCAGCACCACATTTGTATCTGCCACCGACGAATTGATCTCGCCGGAGATATGGTATTCTCCCAGACTCGCGACGAGCTGAGTCATCGTCATGTCGGCTTCAGAGAGTATCTGCAGCATCGAGAGCAGCGGGATGTCGCCGTTGTCGGCATAGTAGTGTTCGCGGAAATAGTAATGACCCGACACCTCACCGCCGAAAACCGCGTTTTCGGCGCGCATCGTTCGCTTGATGTAGGAGTGTCCGACGCGCTCCGAGATCGGCTTGCCGCCGAGATTCAGCACTGTATCGCGTACCGCCCATGAAGCGCGGAGGTCGTACACGATCGCCGCGCCGGGGTTGAGTTTCAGGAAATGGCGTGCAACCAGCGCCGTCACGAAATCGCCGGGGACCGGTTCGCCCTTCTCATCGAGGAAAATGCAGCGGTCGGCATCGCCGTCCCAGGCGACCCCGAAATCGAAATTCTCCGCCGGGATACGCCGGATCATCTCCGCAATATTTTCTCGCTCGAACGGATTTGCCGGATGGTTCGGAAAATTACCGTTCGGGTCGAAATAGAGTTCCGTCACACTCAACTGCGGCAGTTTGGCGAACAATCCCTTTGCCGGAAGACCTCCGACGCCGTTGCCAGCGTCCGCAAGAATCTTGAATGGCTTGATCTTGTCGATGTCCACGAACTTGATCAAATGCTCTACATACTCGGGAAGCAAGTCTTGTTTCGTGACCGTGCCAGTCTTGTCGGACTGCTTGAATTTCTGTGAGACGACCAGGTCGCTCAGCTCCTCCATGCCCGAGCCCTTGCCGACGACGCTCGCGCCCTCACGCACCAGCTTCATGCCGTTGAGCTCCTTGGGGGAGTGAGAAGCGGTGATCTCGACAGCGGGCAGATTGAGTTTGCCCGAGGCATAGTACATCATATCGGTCGTCGAGATTCCAATGTCGAGCACATTCACGCCCTGCTGCGTAATACCCTTTGCAAGCGATGCCGCCCAGCCCGGGCTGGAGAGCCGAGCGTCGAAGCCGATCACGATCGTCTCTGCGCCGAAGAAATCCGCCAGTCCTCGCCCGATCAACTCGACCCCTTCTGGCAGCAGCGGCACCTGAAAGGAATCCGGGTCGTCCATTTTCCCAAAATAGATGCTTGTTTCGTCGACGAGCTCGGGTACGAGCGCGCGTATGTCGTACGTTCGAAATACCTTCGGGTCCACCGTTGCCATACTCTTCCATCCTCCGCTAAAAATCCGTTTTACTGATCGTCTGATGCTGCTGAACTCTTCCGCGCAAGCCCCCGTAAATCCTCTGTGCAAAATAGCACAGAACCGATAAAACCTGTAAAAAATCTCCAGCGCACAATTACTATATTCGTTGCGAAACCGTATTTTTGCGGACGATCGAAGGAGCAGGTTGGCACGATTCCTGCCCTATAATGATCATGGCGCGATCCAATGACGCGCTTAATTCGATTTATTCATCGCCCGTTCGATTAATTGTTTGCTTCAATTTGTACGTTCTATCTGCTGGAAGGATTTTATCACAATGGTTCAGTTTTATGGTTTGAACTCAGGTTCTAAACTTAGTTTGATGTCTGGTTCCAAACTCACTCTGGCAGCGGTCACTCTCTGTGGCGCAATCGCCCTCGCTGTCCCATCCCACGCTTCCGAACTCGTGACGAATGGCGATTTTACGGCTGGCAACATCGGCTTTACTACCGACTACGGCTACGCAACCGGTGCGACGAGCCTCTATCCGGAGGGTCTGTATTCAGTCGATACCAGCCCGCAGAATGTACACCCGTTTTTCGCTTCGTTCGGCGATCACACCACTGGCACCGGCAATATGATGATCGTCAACGGTCACCCGGACGCCAACAAAACCGTGTGGAGCGAGACGATCGGCGGTCTGCATATCGGCAGCAACTACGCGCTCTCCGCATACGCCACTTCGGTAGTTGGCTACAATCCTGCGAACTTGGAGTTTTCGATCAATGGAATTCAGGTTGGTTCCAACCAGTCGCTGAGCGCAGGCACACCGGACTGGAGTCCTTTCGCGGGTATCTGGCACGCCAACTCCAACAGCGCGACGATACGTATAGTCGATACGAACACGGTGCGCAGCGGCAACGACTTCGCGCTCGACGACATCTCGTTCAAGAAGAGTGTACGAAGCGCTGACGTTCCGGAGCCAGGCAGTCTGGCAATGCTCGGTGCAGGCTCGGTCGGGTTTGCCGGTTACCTCGTGCGCCGCAAACGCCGGTAATAGGATAGTCCTGAGATACCATTCATGGTATCTCAGGAACCGGACAGCCCCGGCACTGCAATGGCGCAGCGCCGGGGCTTTATTCTCGTGCAGAACAGGAAACGATTCCCCCGTCTTCAGGAGTAGGTATTTGCTGAGAAGCTCGCTCGGCTCATCTCAAGCGCTGCGTAGAGGCGGGCAAGAACAGGGCATTTTCTGCTAGAAAAACCAGATGCCTACCCCTGTGAACCCCCTCGTCCTGAAGGTGCGTGACGAGAAAAGAAAGGCCATGACCGGAGACGGCGAATAGTTGTGCGAAGAGGAAATGTACCTACAGTTCGACCTGCGCAAATGCCTTCGTTTCAGAAGATTTGAGGCAGGCGACGATGATTGCGAGGGCACGGCGTCCCTCTTCACCGCTGATTTCGGGCGCAGTGTTGGTCACGATCGCGTTGACGAACTCGCGGATCACACCGGTATCGCTCTGACCGCCATCCGAGTTGCTTTGCAGCGAACCGACCTCGAAGTACTGTTTTTCGCCGCTCTTCAGATGGGCTACGACGCTGAAACGTGGGTCGGTGCCGATACGAATGTGCCCTTTGCTGCCATAGATAATGGTGGCGTTGTCTTCGCCCGGGTAGTGCGTCCACGAGGCAGTCAGTGTGCCGAGTACACCGCTCGCGGATCGCAGCAGGCAGACGGCGTTGTCATCGACATCGCCCATCGGCTTCTCCAGATGCTCCACCATCGAGGCGACTTCAACGATTTCTTCGCCGAGCAGCCAGCGGATCAGATCGGCTTTGTGAACGCCGAGGTCGCCCATCGAGCCGACGAACGCCTGTTTTTTGTCGAAGAACCAGCCGGTCGGACCCTCGATACTCCACGTTTCCGGACCAGGATGTGAGAACGACGTGCGAAAGGTAACGATTTTGCCGATCACACCATCCGAGATCAACTGCTTCGCTTTGATATGCAGGGGAGCGAGGCGCTGATTGTGACCGATCATCAGGAACTTACCCGCTTTTTCGGAGGCAGCGATCATATCCTTCGCCTCTTTGAGCGAGGTAGCCATCGGCTTTTCACAGAGAACGTGTTTGCCCGCCTTGAATGCGGCGATCGTCAGGGGTGCATGGAAAGCGTTGGGGGTACAGACGCTGACTGCATCGACGCCCTTGAGTTCGAGCGCGTCTTCGATCTTGGAAAACGCTTTCGCATCGTACTTCTTCGCCAATTTTTCCGCTCGCTCCGGGAAGCGATCGACGAACGCGAGCAGTTCGACGTTGGGGTTGGCGGCGTATTCCGGTGCGTGCCGGTAGGTCGCGATGCTGCCGCTGCCGATTACGGCGACGCCGATCTTCTTCTTAGCCATTACAATCTATCCTTTGTAGAGGGGTTATTTTCGTGCTTGAAACCGATTCGAAAGCAAGGTTCGATACAAAAATGTGGGTGCAGCGCGGTACAGGGTCTCTTTCGAGTCCGCGTAAAATACGTTCAGGGTGTTCTGAGGCTGCATCAGTAAGTTCGACACGACATGGCTGCCTTCCTCCCGATAAAACTAATCAAGTTTCGGCTCTATTTTGACACGGGCTAAAGCTCTGGGCTGGAAATGCAAAGTCCATGTAAAGACAGGGGACTGAAACCGGACGGGGAATGTTTTGCCACTGCCCAATTCACGAAAAGCGCACGCCCGCAGACAGCCGCTGTCCACGCGCCCAGTCGACAGCAGGCATTCGTCTCCCGTTGTCGGGCTGAACTTCGGTCAGGAGAAGAATGGTTCCCGATCCCGATGCGACTGTGATCCCTGCCGGGTTTTTCTGCAGAGCGAGCACAACCCCCGGCTCGACCTCAGTTGTCTGATCGATCGGTACAGCCGTCCAGACTTTAATACGCTTTTCCTTAACTTCGGTCGCGATAATTTCGGGTGCGTTTTCGGATTCGATATCGAGTCTGCCATTCGTCGGGATTTTCGTTTTGCTGACGGAATGAATCGCTGTGTACGCGCCGGGTTTCGGGCTGACGCCGCGGATCAGGTTTGCGATTGTCACGGCGGTCTGCTTCCAGTCGATCGCACCGTCCGTCGTCAGCAGGGCAGGCGCGAGTGTCGCACGAGAATTGTCCTGCGGGAGACGCTGCAGTGTACCGGCTGCGAGCCCATCGAGCGTCTCGACGAGCAGGTTCGCTCCCAGTATGGCAAGTTTTGGGGTCAGCGTACCGGCTGTTTCCTCTGTGTCGATCGCCAGGGAGGCGGAGAGCATCATATCACCTGTGTCGAGTTTCGCGTCCATCCACATCGTCGTAACGCCGGTGACTGTCTCGCCCGCCATGATCGCCCTCTGGATCGGAGCCGCTCCGCGATAAGCGGGAAGCAGGGAACCGTGTACATTGATCGGACCGAGCGGCGGCAGATCGAGCAGCGCCTGCGGAATTATCTGTCCGAAGGCGGCGAGCGCTAGCACGTCCGGCGCGAGCGCGCGCATTTTTTCCAGGAACGCTTCGGTGCGTACCCGGCGCGGCTGCAGAACCGGCAGTCCGTGCCGCTCCGCAGCACGTTTCACCGGAGAGGGCGCAGCCTGCTGCCCGCGTCCCTGCGGCTTGTCGGGCTGTGTCACGACCGCCAGCACCTGATGTCCGGCTGTAATCAGCGCATTCAGAGACGGCACAGCGAAATCCGAAGTTCCAAAGAAAACGATCCGCAGCGCGCGGCGTGTATCAGTCAATCGCACCGTTCTTTCTATATATATGCATTACATTCTGTACATTCTGTACATTCTGTACATTCAATACATTCTGTACATTCAATACATTCTGTATTTAACACATTACATTTTACACAGTCAACCTTGACAGTCAACTGTCAAAGTCCTGCAACGCCCAGTCTCATTCAGCACTCAGGGCTGAAACCCCGGTCTGGGTGGCAGAAGCAGATTCCAAGGGTTGAAACCCCGGTCTAGGTGGCAGAGGCGGCACATTCCGCTCCAAGCGGTGCCACATTCTGCTCCGCTTCGAACGTGATTTCGTTGAATGTGCTTTATTTTGTATTCCGCACGGCGTCCTTCGGACGAGATGCCAACCGCGAGAACCATACCCTGTCCGGTCTCAGTCCCCTCTTCAATGGGATATGGCGGACTTCGCATCTCCAGACGGGGACTTCGGTCCCCTGTCTTTACGTGGACTTCGCAATTCCAGATCGGGGCTTCAGCCCCATGTCTCTCACCGCTGCAGTACCGTGTCTTCAGGCGCATCCTCGTCTTCCAGCAGCCAGACGACCGTTTCCGGGGCGGCTCTATCAAAGAACAGAATGCCGTCGAGATGGTCGATTTCGTGCTGAATCACGCGGGATTCCAGCTCATTGACGCGGCAGGTGACGGGTCGGCCGCGCTCATCGAAGCCCTTGACGCGCATTTCGTTGGCACGCGTTACGACGCCCTGCAAGCCAGGGATTGAAAGGCAGCCTTCGGGCGGATCGGTCTGTTCGCCGCGCTGTGAAACGATCACCGGATTGACCAGCACGCGTAAACCGTCGCCGGTATCGTAGACAAGTATTCGGCTCGAAACACCGACTTGTGGCGCGGCGAGCCCAAGACCATGCGCTTTGCGCAGCACCGTCGTCATGTGCTCGATCAGCTTCCGCGTTTCCTGATTATAGCGCAGTACCGGCTTTGCCACCTGTCGCAGGATCGGGTCGCCGAGCTTCACGATCTCAGGATGCTCGATCCAGGCTTCCTCCAGCTCCGGCGGCGGCTGCAGTGTGGAATCGAAGTTCGAATTCGGAGACACAGCGCCATTTTCCTCAATCCCATTCTTCATCCGATTGCGTCTCCATCATAATTTCTACGTGTCACCTGGATACAAGTGACACTTGTATCCAGGCAGAATTATTTATCATGCTCTGTCCGCCTCCTCGAATAATAGTACTCGAATAAAAGAAAAGGAGGTGGACAGAGTATACGCCGTTTCCCATCATTTACGAACGGCGACTGAAGAGGACAGCTTTTCGACCGGGTAGGGCGGATGCTGATAATCTTTCGGCGGGTTCTTTTTCAACTGCTCCAGAATATACGCTATTGCACGATCCAACTGCGGATCGCGACCGTTCTGCATCACGTCCGGCGTATTGTTGACCTCGAAGTCGGGATCGATACCATGATTTTCGGCGATCCATTTGTTGTCCTGCGGCGACCAGATACCGAACTGCGGCACAGTCACGCCGCCGCCATCGAGGAGCGATCGAAACCCGCTGATTCCGACGAGTCCGCCCCAGGTCCGTTTGCCGACGATCGGACCCACGCCCGCCTTCCGGAAGAAGTAGGGGAATGCGTCGCCGCCCGACCCGGACCACTCATTGGCGAGTATCACCTTCGGTCCGTAAATTGCGCCGCCCGGGTTTTTGAAGTCCTGGCCGTAGCGCGGCGTCGCCTGGCTCAGAAGTTTGCGACTCAGCTTCTCGACGAAGAAGTCAGGGATGAAGCCGCCCGAGTTGAAGCGTTCGTCTACGATCATCGCCTTCTTATCGGTCTGCGAGTAAAAGCCGCGACCGAACTCGGTCATGCCCGGAACGGAGGTGTCCGGAACCTGAACATAGCCGCAGAGACCGCCTGTGGCTGCCTCTACCTTCTTACGATTGGTTTCGACCCAGTCGAGATAGCGCAAATTGCCTTCGCTCGCCACCGGTCGTACCAGAACTGTTCGCCCGCCGGTCTCGGACGGTTTGTCATTGACCAGTAGTGTGACCGTCTTGCCAACCGTGTTCTCGAAGGGCGCGTACGGATTGGTGTCGGCTCGTAGCGGAACGCCATTGACGGAGAGAATATAGTCGCCTGTTTTTACGTTCACGCCGGGTTCTGTGAGCGGGGCGCGGCGATCTTCCTGCCAGTTCTCGCCCGCATAGATTTTCTTGATTCTATAGTACGCTCCAGCGGCTTCGAAATCACAGCCGAGCAGTCCGCCGCTGATCGCGCGGGCAGCAGGGTTCGGAGCAGGCACGACATAGGCATGGGAGGTGTTTAGTTCACCGATGAGCTCGCCGAGCAGGTAGGTCAGGTCGTCCGGATGTGAAATAGACGGCACTAGCGCGGCGTAGCGCGCGCCGATTGCCTTCCAGTCGAGCCCGTGCATATTCGGGTCGTAGTAGTAGTCGCGTTCGTATCGCCATGCCTCCTGAAACTCCTGTTTCCATTCCTGGCGTGGATCGATACGCGCTTCGAGTGCGAGCGTGAGCTGTCCCGCACCCACTGACTGACCGGGAGCCACATCGATGATACCGTAGACGGGTCCGGACTGGTACAACATCTTCGTTACCGTCGGATTGACCGTGTAACCCTGAACGCCGCTGATAATAGTCTCATCGGATTTGCTCGCCATGTCGAGCACGTGTACGCTGCCCTGTGTCGTGTAAATGACCTTGTTGCTGCCGCCCACGAGTCCTGTATAGCTGCCGGGTCGAATGCCCGGGAGTGCGATCACGCGATTGTAAAGACCGTCGAAATCTATTTTCATTGCGGGTTTTGCGGGCGCTGCCGCAGGAGCCGCAGTTTTGACGGCATCGGCCGGGGCTGCTTTCGCATCGGGCGCTCCGGGTTTGATCGGATCTGGAGCAGGCTTATTCGGGGCGGGGGAGGGCGGTCCGCTGCCCGGTTTGGCAGGCATGGGATTCGGAGCCGGGGGCATCGGAGCGGGCGCATCTTCCTTCGGCTTCTCCTCATCGCTCTCTGGCGCGAGCGGCGAGGGCGTGTCGTTCGCCAGAATCAGCGCGTACAGCCCGGTCGTATTCTGGAAACTGAAGTTGATTTCAGGTCCGG
>Ga0123339_10002565_pt1 | contig 12282 bp, 13 predicted proteins | sample lystaG_FD_89956 | JGI IMG/M metagenome (GOLD analysis project Ga0123339, IMG submission 89956) | Glacier valley bacterial and archeal communities from Borup Fiord, Nunavut, Canada, to study Microbial Dark Matter (Phase II) -... | ecosystem: Environmental > Aquatic > Freshwater > Ice > Glacier ... | reverse complement strand
TGAGCATAATGGCAATACAGTTACGATCACGCCCAGCGCCGCCGGCCTCGCAACCATCTGGGATAAAGATGTTCTGCTTTTCACGATTTCGTGTCTCGTGGAAGCCCAGAACCGCGGTCTCCCCATCGGCCGCTCCGTACGTCTTCGGGCTCGCGATCTGCTCGTCTACTGCAATCGCGGCACAAGCGGCGCAGAATACGACGCGCTCGTGAAGGCCTTCGAGCGCCTCGCTGGGACGAGAATTAAGACCGATATCACGACCGGTAAAAAGCGGGCGCGTCAGGGGTTCGGTTTAGTCGAATCCTGGTCAATCGTTGAGCGTACGACGAGTAATCGCATGGCCTCAATCGAGCTCACGCTATCGGAATGGCTCTACAACGCGATCGTCGCGACTGAAGTGCTCACGCTCTCCCGCGACTACTTTCGCCTGCGCAAAGGCCTCGAGCGGCGCCTGTACGAGCTTGCACGCAAACACTGCGGCCTCCAGGCAAAATTCACTATTGGCCTTGCAACACTGCTGAAGAAGTCCGGCTCCACGAGCTCGATACGTGAATTTCGACGGCAGATCCGCGAGATTGCTTCCGCCAGCACGTTGCCCGATTACAACGTCACTTTTGATGCCGAAAAGGATCTCGTTACGCTCTGGACGCGTGATGGCGGGAAGCGCTTGCGACGCATGATCGAGGAAGTCCGCGAGCGTGGTATCTCTACTTTGGACGGCATGTCCACCGATCAAGATCAGTCTCACGCCTCACTCTAGGTTCGCATTTTGCGTTGCTCGATTTACTTTCCGCAGGTGGGTGCTTTATGGCAAAGCGGTCAAAACTCGCAATACTTGAGCCGCATTCCATGGGTGACCGCGCCTCGTCGTGTGACCGTCGTCGTTTAGCCTCTGGGCGATAGCACGTAACGATCGTCCCGAAGATCGCAGCGCGTGCATCTGAGACGAGATATCTTCGTAGGCCTCGACCATAAGCGTTCCACGTCGCGTCGCTGACGCGAGCGCACCGCGCTTTCGGCCATCGATCGTCAGATTGCGGGATTCGAGCCGTGTCGCTCCGAGGACGCCGCCTCGAGCCTTGTAGGCCGCTAGCGCGACCTTCGTCCGCTCGGAGATACGTCGCGCCTCGTCTTCCGCGACCGCGGCGAGGATCTGGATGGTCAGGCGGTTCGCGTACGGATTATCGCAGCAAACGAAGTCAACGTTGGATTGGTGCAAGAGTGAGGTGACGGCCACGGATCTTGTGAGCCGGTCGAGCTTCGCGACGACCAGCGTTGCCTGCGATCGGCGCGCATGTGCGAGTGCGCGGCGCAGCTCGGGCCGGTTGTCGAGCGAGTCACGCTTGCCGGTCTCGATCTCGGTATACTCGGCGATCAGCTCGCCGGCCCCGCCGGCGTGCTGCAAGACGGCGGCACGCTGCCCCTCGAGCCCAAGGCCGGATTTGCCCTGTCGGTCGGTACTGACACGGAAATAGGCGACGAATTTCTTCAAGTCAGCCCATCGTAGCATATACTTCATCGTCCGTTCAAGTTTATGCTACATACCCGTGACAACTTATCCAATATCGCCCGCGAAGAGCGGGCAACTCTGTTCGTTTCTGGTAAAGTTATGGCAATCGGCTAATCCAGTGGCGTCTACATAGGTGTAATGGAGACGAACGCATTGAAGCGCGTCTCGTTTTTGTGCTCAGTAGGGATATCTCAGCATGTGCCTCAGATGACGGCTTTTAAAGCGACGTCGCTTAGTATGCGGCTTGTTTTTGGTATGGCCGCGATGATTGTTCTTCTGCTGTTCATTGCCGGCCTCGAGTACGTGGAGTTTTCCAACGTGCGCACGGCCACGGCAAGTATTACGGATGACGTCTTTCCCGCTTATCGCTACGCCTCCGCCGCCGCGCTCAACGGGCTCCAGATTCGCGCAGCACATACGCACTTCTCAGCCACGGGCGATTCGCGCGATCTCGAGGTCGCGAAGAAAGCGGCGCAAGATTTCTCGACGAACTCTGATTCGTTCTTGAAAGCCAATGTCGACCAGCAGCTGAGCGGCTTGTGGGAAGCCGTGCTGATCCCCGAAGGCGCGCTCGAAGATGACACCAAGGCCTTTGCGGTGCCAGCGAAGCGCGCCGCTACGGAAAAGAAAAGCGTTGCAGACTACCAGCAACTCGCCGACGCCCTCTCCGCCGTGCGGAAGAATCAGCAAATTCGTATCGAGGCAGTCACGGCTCGGGCGGTGATGACCGCCCGCTTTGCCTCGTCCTCCGCGTTGATCTTGGCCGTCGTCGGTCTCATCGTCGGTATCTTGATCGCCGCAGTGACGATTCGCTCGGTCACAACGCCGATCGAGCGTGTTGCCGACCGACTCCGTCAGATGTCCGATGGTCAAAGCGATCTGCGGGCGCGCATCGAAATTCGCTCGAACGATAGCCTGGGCCGCCTCGCTCGCGGATTCAACGATTTCGTTGAAAATCTTTCGCACATCGTTCGTGATACCCGCCGATCCGCCGAGTCGCTCGTGCGAACGTCAGGGCGGCTCGTGAACGCCTACAGCATCGTTGATGACGGCTTGCAGTCGGGCGCCGAAGAATTACGGCGCGCGAAGCGTGCCTCTGAGACGATCGAACACATCGCAGAAAACGTCTCGCAAAACGAAGTTCGCCTCGCCGAGGCGATCGACAGTGCGAGTATATCGATTACGGAATCGGCATCTTCGATGCGATCGCTTAGCCGAACGGTAGCATCGGTCGCGGCTGATGTCGATGCCGTGGTCGCCGCATTCAGCGAGATGGACGTGACCATTGGCCAAGTTGCACTCGCGGTGGAAGAATGCTCGGTCAGCGCCCAGCGCGCCGCCGACCAGGGCAAGATCGGATCGACTTCCGTCGATGAACTGCTCGTTGCGTCGCGTGAAACGACCGAAACGCTGCAACACGTTGCCGAATCAATTTCTCGGCTCGATCGGCAGAGTCAAGAGATCGGTGGAATCGTCGGTGCCATCGAAGACATTGCAGATCAAACAAACTTGCTGGCTTTGAACGCCGCGATTGAAGCTGCTCGCGCTGGAGATGCCGGTCGCGGCTTCGCCGTAGTCGCCGATGAAGTGCGCAAGCTCGCCGAGAAATCTGCCTCATCCACTCGCGAAATCTCAAAGCTGGTCAACGACGTGCGCAAGAATATCGACGAAACGGTAAAATCCGCCACCTCCGGTGCTGCAAAATCGAACGCGAGCTTGATAATCGCGGATAATGCCGGCCGCGCGATCGCCAGTGCTGGCACGGCGATCACGCATGCTTCCGAACAGCTCATGACCATCTCTCGAGCATCGCGCGAACAGGCCGAATCGAGTCGTGCGCTCTCAGAATCGGCCGTTCGCATGAGCTCAGGCGCCGCTGAAGCCGCCTCTTCGCTCGAATCGCAGAACGAAATTGCTGCCCGCATGGTCCAATCGCTCGAATCGATTGGCCGCGTACGAACGGCATTGCATTCCGCGGTGCTCGATCAGCAAAAGGCGGCAGCGGAAGTCGGCGCCGCCATTCAGAGAATTTCCAGCGTTTCTGATACGACGACGCTCGCCGCGAGCGACGTCCGTGCGGCAAGCGACGAACTGGAAATACATGCTTCGGGACTCTCGACGCTCGTCGATGGATTCCAAACGCATGATGCCCCCGAGCCCGGTTCACTCGCGATTCTCTCTCCATCAAAACCCTGAAAGGATTCACATGAACAAGTTCCTCGTTCTTCCCGCACTCTTGGCTTCGGCGCTTATCGCCGCTCCCGCGTTTGCCGCCGACAAGTCCGCCACATACCAGTTTGCACCGCAGAACAATTCCGGCGAAACCGGCGTTGCGACGATCACACCCGCAGGCAAGGGCATAGAAGTGCTCGTGAAGCTGACGGGCGCGCCGGCGGATGATACCCAGCCGATTCACATTCACAAGGGCACCTGCGCCAAATTCGACCCCAAACCCACGTACATGCTTTCGTCGGTAAGCAAGGGCGAGTCGAAGACCACGCTCGACATTCCCGCATCGCTCTTCACGCAAGGCGACTACGTGATCAACGTTCACAAATCGGTGAAAGAGATCGCGACGTACGTTTCCTGCGCAGATCTGAAACCCGCAAAGTAGTGTTCAAAGCGATTGCGTTCGGAGTGGCGCTTGTCGCGACGGTGACTGCTGCGGTGCCCACGGCACCGCAGCACATCGTTTCCCTAAAATCCTCAAGATTCGTGCCCGCATCGCTCGTAATCCACTCGGGCGACACCGTTCTTTTTAAGAACCTGGATTCGATGTATCACACCGTGACCGCGAATGACCTTCGATTCGATTCAGGTGCAATTCCGTCGCAGGGCACGTGGTCGCATCGCTTCACGAAGACCGGGCGCTACGCGATCTTCTGTGCGTATCATCCGAAGATGGTTGGCACGATCGTCGTCGTCAAAGCGAAACACGACCTCCGGTAACAAGGCATTCGCCGCGTGCAAGCCCGAGCCGATCGTCCAGACGTGCAGACCCGAGCGGGCGGTGCTATGCCGATGAACAGATGATGAGCGAGCGCCACGACGTCAACGGCATCCGATCCCAAGCGCACGATAGCCGCCCGCGATCGCCACGCTCACGCTTTTGCTCGACCGGCCGGATCTTCCGGCAGCCTCTTAAATTAGGCCACAATCGTAAGCCCAAGGCAGCTTTTCTTTAAAGGCCTAGATTCTTGATATACGGGTGGTTATCGAGAAATTTTCCCAGTGCTACAGGGCCATCCGAGATCAATATCTGCTTCACATTTATGAGCAAATCCAAAAGCTCAGTCCTCAGCTTGTCAGCGTTATTGGCTTGACCGCCGAGGAGCCGCGATAGGCTTGGGTTTGAGGATGCGGCGACCATCATCGAGACAAATTGCGCCGGCCCAAGAAGATCCTTATCCGGATGCCGCTGCGCTATCAAGTTGACCTCCGAGTCGTTCAAACCGAGCGACTTTTGCAAACTGCGTAACCCAGGTCCAGGTTCATCGGCCATTACGGCATCTCCAATCGGGATCGTATGGGGTTCGGTGTACTTATGCTTTTTTGAATCGGCGATCGTTGTAGGTTATTTTTTGGGCTTTGATAGGATGCTCGCCCTTTTTGGTAATTACGACGCGATCGCGCAGCATACCGAATTCTTGGCCATACATCAGCGGTCGGCGCTTTTCGCTCGACGCAGCAGCGTCGCCGTCCGAATCATAACCAAGATCGAATTGCGTCGCGGCCCCGACAATACGTTCAGCCATTTTTTGCGTCTGCTCGTCCTCGGTCGCAAAGAACACCTTGACGTCGCACGTTCCCCCAAGGCTTTGATTCGGGCCATAGAGGCGTGTGATTTGCGAAAGCGTTTGAGCCATCAGAAGCGACCGGATTCCGTATTTCCTCATCGTGTCAGGTTTCGTTTGCATGAACGGTGCTCGCAACAAAGGCAATTCGTCGATGAGCATCAAGATCGGTGGTCGCTCATCACGCTTGGGCTTCTCCAGCATCAGCTCGTCGGTGAGCCGTGCCAGAACAAGACGCATGAGGGGCGCGAGCCGCGGGATATCAGCCTCACGGACGACCAAATAAAGCGACGTCACGACGTCCCGTTGCTTAAAATCTTCAGCTGAAAAGTCGCTCCCCGACGTCGCGTTCTTCACGCTATCCGACGCGAACACTTCGAAGATGTCGGTGAACGTGCCGAGCAAAGGTGAACGTGTTTTATCCGCCATGCCAGCGAACTCTGTGCCGACTTGCTGAACGTAAGGAATGCTCGATGCTTTCATCGCTTTGAAGGGCTCATCCGGCGATTGCCACTGCGGGTTACGCATGAACGAGAGTACAGAGGCGAGATCCGCGTGGTCGTTTTCGATCATGAACGCGCACGCCGCCGTCGCGATCACGGTCGCGCGGCCGAGGAAGTATTCGGTGTCGCCGTCCTTGGCCGCGCCGGAATCAAAAAGCGGCGTAAGGATTTGTTTTATTTTGTCGATGTCGCTCGCCGCGACGCCGCCAAGGGGATTGAATCGGTGTGTGTGCGACGCGGCCGGATCGAAAATAAACACCTTTCCGAACGCGCGGCGATCCTCGGCCGTGTCGGTCGCGAGCTCGCGGGTTGGATCGAAGATGATAGCACTCCACGGCCAACTCTTGCGGAGCGTTGGGATCGCTATCCCATACGTCTTTCCTTCGCCCGGTGGCCCAAGAGCAAGAACGCTTTGATTCCCACCATGAATGAGTAATTGCCCATGGTGTTGCGCGAGCACGATGCCGTAACGAGTTCGGCGTAACGATGAGGTGAACCGGGTTGGGAAGTTGTTCCATCGCGCGGACCCGTGCAGCGCTGAGTTCCGCCGACGCATGATGATGGGCGGCACGATACCGACGAGCAACAAAACAATCGCGAACGAAATGCCGGCGTTCCAGAGTAAATGGGTGACCGGGGGAACGGCCTTTGGAACGAGAGAGCGTGCCGGGGGCTTCGGTGGTCCAAAGGGGTTCGTGAACCCCGCCAGTCCGTTGGCGATCGGCGGGTACTCGAGCAAGATCTGACCGATGTCGCGCGGGTCGTAGATATTGCCGACGACCGGCAGACTCGTTGCAACGCGGAAAGGCGATCGAAAATTGAGCGCGTTGAATTCGTGAACGGCGACCTTCGGCACGAACGTCGCGATCAGCGCGAGGCCAACCGCGAAGATCAGCAGCGCGAGAACTTGGCTGGCAAATGGGTTGACCGGCGCCGGCGCGGACTTCGCAGCCACTAACGGCCCCCGCGATCGTCGTCACGGTCGGCGCGGCCGCTGTGGTCACTGTCGGGCGTAAGGCCCTCGCGCTGTCGGCGGATGAGCTCGTCGATGGGTGAGGTGCGTTCGGGTTCCGGCGTGTCTTTGTCATGGAACCGCTGGATCAGGTCGTCGATCGTGCGCATGTTCGATTCCCGTTCGTGTTGTTTCGAACATATGTTCGAGTCGCGCTCGGCTGCTACCTCTCTGAGCAACTCAGCGTCACGTCCCTCAACACGCACAGAGAAACCGCGTTCAAGCGCCGCGGCCATGCCGCGACGCTTGAACGCCTCCTCACCCGTGAACTTCAGTTCCGCCCAGCCCTTAGCCGCCGCAACGTCCAACATACCGCGCACCTCGGCGTCATTGCCGTCGCGCGCGACAACGCGCTCCCCGAGGTCAACAAAGCGTCCGCGCGCGCACTCGAAGGCCAGACCATCCCGCGTCCGTTCGATGCGCCAGAAACGCGCTAAGGCCGTCCCACGCATGTCGCGTTCGTAAGCCGCCGAGAGGGCTCGTTCGCGTTCGGACTGCCACCTCGGTGGCTCGGGGTGCTCGATGCCGGGCTCGCGGCGGTCGGACGCGACTCGTTCTTCCCGCGCCGCCCGCTCGCGATCGACAGCGCGGCGCTGCTCCGCCTCGGACTCACGCCGACTATCGTCACGCTGCCGTTGCGTTGCCTCCCGCTCGGCGCGCTCTTGTCGCTCGACGTCCCGCTCCTCAGCTCGCAGCCGGTCGCGTTCGGCATTGCGCTCGCGCGCCGCCCGACGATCGTCGCCGGCGTGCGAGCGGCGCCCCTCACGCTCCATCCGGGTCGCGATCGGTCCCTGTTTGGGTTCCGCCTCCCGGTCGATCCCACGCGCGGCGTAACTGCGATGATCGACCCGCTCGGCTACCCGCTCGCGCTCGAGCGCGCGGTTGACGTGCCTCTCCCACTCTGACCGCCACGTCTCTAACAGCTCGCGCTCGTTCCAGGTGCGGTCCTTGCCGGCGAACCCCTCGGGCGAAATCGTCCGCGTCGTCAGCAGCACATGGGCGTGGATGTTGCGCTCGTCGCCGCCCCGGTGGGCGGCGTGCATCGCGACGTCGGCGATCATGCCGCGCTCGACAAACTGCTCGCGCACGAAGCCGTGCAAGAGCTCTCGGTTCGCCTCGATCGAGAGTTCGTGTGTCAGCGAGACCTGCAGTTCGCGTGCCACCTGGGCATCGCGCCGCTTTTCGGCCGCCTCGGTCGCATTCCACAAACGCTCGCGCTTATGGACCCATTCTGGCGTATTCGCCGGCGCGAGGATCTCGCGATCGAGTACGTCACCCCGGCGCGTGAAGTCGGCGACCTCGCCCGTCCGCTCGTCAATAAGACGCTCGCCGGCGCGATAGGCCGCAGCGGCTACCGCGCTGCGGCCTTCAGCTCGCGAAATGATCTTCATCGAGAAGCGATACGTCGCCACCTCGGAAACGTTCTTTCGAAAAGCGCACATTGCCTGCAATGTATAAGCGCGCACTTCAAACGCCAGTGGGGCTTGTTGCCTACGGTCGCCTTCGGCTCCCTGCGGTGGCTTCGCCCTCTGGCCGGCATGCGCTACAATGAAACTAATTATGGCTGATTCGCGACTCGAGAACCTTAAGCGCAAACGGGCGCAGCTGAACGCGAAAATCTCAAAGCTGAGCGCCCGCGCTCAAGCACAGCGCCGGCGTGACGATACCCGCCGCAAAATCATCGCGGGCGCTCTTCTCCTCGAAGCCGTGGACGCCGATCGCGGCGCCGAAAAACCCACTGGCATCGCGCGCTGGTGGGATGCCAAGCTGGCCGAACTCAAGCGCCCGCAGGACCGCGCGCTCTTCGAGGCCGCGTCGGCAGATCTGGCCGCCGACAATTAGGGACGCAGGGGATCTAGGCCAGCGTCGTACGCTCCGCTTGACGGCGTTCGTGGAACGCCGTCCGGGCAGCGTCGATCGCTGCGTCGAGGTCGTCCTCGGCGATGGCGACATGCTCAAGCACCGCGCCGTCGAGGATGTCGACCATCTTCGGTTCTAGCGTCTCGAGCCACGCACGTCGTTCTGCCTCACGCTGAGCGATTGCCTTGGGGCGAGTCATCATTGCCATGGCCGAATCGTATTTGTTCGGCGATCGGCGCCGCAGCGTACGAAGTATGTTGCGTATGGGTTTGATCTAGGTCTATTAGCCTGGTCTATTAGTGTATCTATTTCGGGACCTTTATGGTACCATATCGGGACCAATATGATCCCAAATACCTCCATGATGGCGTTTTCGGCTAAATGACCTCAGAGTCCAAGGCAGGCAACCTCGCAAGGTCCACTTTCCCGCAAGCCCGTTTCGCAAAATGCGATGCGGCGTGGTTGCAGTTACCCCTCGCCGGCCGCGACTTGCGCGTACTGCTTGCCCTCTCACTCCATGCCGATTGGCGGCCCGAAGGCCTCGGGCGTTGCTACCCCAAGCGCGATACGCTTGCTCTGACGACCAATTTGCAGGTTTCCCATGTCAGCGAAGGCATCCGGGCACTTGCTGAGGACGGCATTATCACGGTTGTGCGGCTCGGCCGCAAAAACGTGTACTACGTTCGGGAGATTGGTTCGTCCGATCGCATGCCGCCCTCGGACGCCGAGCCCTTCTTTTCCCATCTCCGGCACCTTGGGATTCGGATCGTGACGTCGCCTGACGCCAAATTTATCTATGCGCCAGGGAGTCGCAAATTCGAGGAGTTTCCAAAGCTCCTGCGAGCAATATTTAGCGACTATGCCAACGGGTTGACGCCGACCAAATTTGAGGCGGCGCTTGGGTTGCTCGCACCGGATCGGAGTGCTCCGTGAATGTCTGCCGCGCGGTTATCGACACCAATATCTGGGTCTACGTGTATCTCCAAAACTACGTCAATCCGCCGCCAACCGCCCGGTATGCCGATATCCTCGCAGCGTTCAACGCCGGGGAATTCAAGCCGGTGTACAGCCTGCCGATGTTCGAGGAGCTCCTCGAGCTTTTGACCGAGAGCTACACAGTCGCCCAGCACTACAAAATCGATCCCGTTAAAGCCGGTGCTTTTGTCGGGCGGGTTTTGACCAAGGCGGGTGAGGAACAGCAGATTACGGACCTCTTGAAGGTCTGCTCTGACCCTCGGGACGACATGTTCATCGAAACTGCCTACTTAGGCAAAGTCGAATATCTCGTCTCGAACGATGAAGATCTCTACGAGCCGGCCGTGCGGGCGCTTCTAGACCGGGTCGGTGTTAAGGTCATTCGTCCGAGCAGCTTCCGTGCTGAGTTACGCCGGCGGCGTGAACTTGGATGATAACAGAGCCCTTCTTTGCCACTTAGGGCGCGCTCAGAGGCTCGGAAGACGTTTTGGATGAGTGTAGGATCATAGCGCGGTCATTCCGTGCGTCCTGAGGCCTTGAAATCGAACCCCCCTCTCTGAGTCGTCTCCCCCGCCCGCCGCTGCGGCCGTTGGGCTGTAGAAATCGCCTTGGTGGAGGCTAGCCGTTTAGGGCGCTTTGCGCCGAGCAAGGCGAGCTTGTCTTAGACGGTGAGGTGCCCCGCCAAGGGCTGGGTTTAACAGGCCGAGCGCAGCTCGGGCTACCTTCTTCTCTCGTCCTTCTCTCGTCTGGGTCCGCAATGCGTTTGTCGTGCCCGGTCCCGTTATCAAGTTAATAAACGTGTTACAGCCTGTTACGGTCAAAAAATGGAGCGTGAAGGCCCGTAAAATAAGGGTTTGTAGCGCATACGTGTGGGCGATACCACGCAATTTTGTGGGCGATACCACGCAGCGAACGTGGGCGATACCACGCAATTTCGCGGGCGATACCACGAAAGGCGTGGGCGATACCACGAAACCAAGCCCAATGGCCAGAGTGATGCGTGGGTGATACCACGTATCATGAAGCGTTAAGACGCTACAATGCTGGGACGTTTTAGCGTTTGGGTGCTGTAGCCATAGAGCGGTAAAGTGCCGTGCCTCTCTAGCGTTAGGACGTCCTAGCGTGTTAGAGTGGTGTCGTGATTACGCTGGCGATCGCCAACCAGAAGGGCGGCGTCGCAAAGACGAACCTGACAGGCAACCTCGGCGCTGAGCTCGCTGCCGCCGGTAGGCGCGTTGTCCTGGTCGATCTGGACCCGCAAGCAACGCTCACGACCTGGATTTTAGGCCGTACGGACATCCCTGGGACCGCTGAAGTCCTCTTGGGTGAAGAAGAAGCCGCGGGCGTCGTTGTCGTCTCCACAGCCTTCGGCTTGGGCCTAATTGCCGCAGTTCCGGATCGCTTGCGGATCGCTGAACGGACGCTCTCGGCACAGGTCGCCTCCGAACGAACGCTTGCGCGGGCCCTCCGCCGGCTCGAGGCCGACGTAATTTTGATTGATTGCCCGCCGTCTATGGGCGTACTGACCGCGTCGGCGCTTGTCGCCGCGAGCAGCGGCGTCATCATACCGCTGGCCGCCGCCCCGGAAGCTCTTGATGGCTACGTTCAAGTGACCGCTAACCTTCAGCGACTGCGCGATGCCCTCGATTTGCCGATTCCGATCGTCGCCGTCGTGCCGACGCGATTCGATCACCGCTTGCGTATTGCGCGCGACGTCCTCGACGCCGCACGCGGCCTATGCAACGGCACGCTGACATCGCCAATTCGTGAGAACGTCGCGCTTCGCGAACTCTTTGGACATCGACAGCCCATTCGAACGTATCGTCCCGACTCAACAGGCGCGGCTGATTACGCAGCTGTTGCCGCGGAGGTGTTGCAACGTGTCCACTAAGAGCGCGATCGGCGATCTCGCCGGGATCATCGGCGGCCCGGTTGCGGCGCCGCCGGCAATACCGCCTCCGGTAAAAACATCACGCGTATCGCGTGCTGCGTCACCGCCGCCGGCAGCGCAGCCCGTCGAGATCCAACCTCGGCTTCTTGCTGATCCCAAGGAACAATCTGATCGAATTACCGTTATCTTACCGATCTCACTCCTAACGCAAGTCGATGGACGCGTTGCGACGCTGCGACGGAAGAAGAAGGTTAGCGTCAGCGGTTATATCGAGGCGGCGCTGCGCGAGCTCTTGGCAACCGGCGAGCACGACGTCGAGGTGCTCGAACGGTACCGGATCACCGCACGTCGCTCTGTGTCAAAGGTTCGCTAATTGTGACCGGCATCGAAGAAATTAAACGACGGGCACACGCACACGCGACTGCCTCACTGAACGTTGTTGATGACAGCGAGGCGCTCCAACCGAAAGGCGGTGCCCTCGCGCCAGTTCGTCATCCTCAGCAAGACTTTTTCCTCGCCCAGATTTTCGACGCGCCTCTCAAAGACGATCAAGCCACCATGGAACATCCGATGTTCTCGCTTTCGAAGACGCCCGATCTTAAAATTCGCGTTTATGAGCATAATGGCAATACAGTTACGATCACGCCCAGCGCCGCCGGCCTCGCAACCATCTGGGATAAAGATGTTCTGCTTTTCACGATTTCGTGTCTCGTGGAAGCCCAGAACCGCGGTCTCCC
>Ga0123339_10002555_pt1 | contig 12303 bp, 12 predicted proteins | sample lystaG_FD_89956 | JGI IMG/M metagenome (GOLD analysis project Ga0123339, IMG submission 89956) | Glacier valley bacterial and archeal communities from Borup Fiord, Nunavut, Canada, to study Microbial Dark Matter (Phase II) -... | ecosystem: Environmental > Aquatic > Freshwater > Ice > Glacier ... | reverse complement strand
ATATTAAACAAGCATATATTTTGGGATGTTAATATATTAGATTTAGATAATGTTAAAGATAAAAGTTTCATAATAGCCCGTATTTTTGAAGTAGGAGATATTTATGATACTAAATGGTTATTGAAAACTTTTTCAAAAGAAGATATTGTTGACACTATAACTGCTTCTAAGATAATCTCTAAAAGAACCGCAAATTTTTTTAGAATTATATTAAATATAACAAAACCAATATTATGTCTGACAAGTTCATTCCAGAAAACACACAGAGAGCTTTGGATGCAATAAACTTATATTCTAATTTATTAAATGATTACGAATTTTATCTTGCAGGAGGTACTGCATTAGCTTTTAAATTAAAATATAGGGTTTCTTATGATTTAGATTTTTTTACTTCAAAAGAATTCAATTCAATTGAGTTGTCTAATATCTTTAGTGCTAATAATAAAGTTTCAGATATAAAGATTGAGAAAGGGACATTAAAGTTTAATTATCTGGATACTAATATAAGCTTTTTTTATTATCCCCACGCACTATTAAAACCTTTAGAATATATCAAAAATATTAAAGTTGCAGATATTCTTGATATTGCTTTAATGAAAGTAACAGCAATAGCTGGTAGAGGATTAGAAAAAGATTTTGCTGATTTATATTATGCATCTTTAAAACTTGGTAATTTAGATAAAGTACTTGAAAATTTTGAAAAGAAATTTCCAAATACTAATTTTGAACATTATTTAAAATCATTAGTTTATTTTGAAGATGCTGATAATGGACCAAGACCTAATATAGTAATAAAAGATTATGATTGGAAAAAGATTAAAGATTATTTTCAAGAAGAAGTCAAAAATTATTTTAACTCAAAATAAATTAACAACTATATAAATTTATAAAAATGGATTTTTCTTAGAGGATCCTGAAGATAAACCAGCTTTAATATTGCTCAATAGGTTTGAAAGTGATTTTTATTCACACAAGTTTATTATTTCAATTGATAATGAAGCAGAAAATCAAGGATTAACTTTTTTAACTATTCAACAAAGACGAACTAAAATGCAAACCGAATTAATTACAACTAATTTTGTAGGAAAATACATAAGTTTCTATCCAGAATTACTTAAAGAAGCATATTTTGATATAGATGCTTGAGTAATTTTTTAATTAATAGGGGGAAGAATATGACGATATTAAAAATTAATTTATGTATTAGGTATTCTAAAATATTACAAAAGGAAGATTAAAATCAAAAAAATTACTTGTATATTTATTTATTGAATAAGTACCACTTCCTACATTTCTTATTGCAATTTCTCTAGAATCTTTTCTAGCTAATATTAAATTTACATCATTACTACTTAAATATACATTCCATCCCTTATTTACAAGATTGTAAGTATAAAAATCTCTTATTGATTGATCAATACTCTCATCTATAGTTCTGACATTAAAAAGGGCTGAACTTACTTCTTCTAAAGGATTTAGTTCCATAACAGAATTAGGATAAATTGGTATATCCTTTTCTATTGTTATAGGTGAAGTAGTTTTGAAATTATGCAATCTTCTGTTATACATAAAAGAAATTATCAATGATAGTATTATTAATAAAGTTATTGATACAATAATTTTATTTCTTTTTGAATTCATTAAACCTAATTTTAGTTTTAAAATAAATAGTTAGAACATAATAGATTATATTGCTTAATTATGAAATCATCAATCATTTTAAAACAAAATATAAGGCCTTTCCTACATTCTATTCATTACATAAGTATTTTAATTAAGCTGAAGTAAATGATTTAAATCCTTTTAAACTTCTTCTCCTTGCTTTTAAATACAAGTTAGTCCTTTTTTATGAAATTATTAGTTGATAGTGCTATTTTATCTATTAATATTTTAAACTGGTTAGTATTCTTGAGTAGCAAATCTTGATGAATAAATTAGATTACTTAAGAATAGTATAATTAGATACTATTAATTTTAAAATTTCATAAAAAGCTTTGATTAAGTATAAAAAGTTTTATAGCATTCGCTTTAGAATCAAATTTTTAACCTTAAGCAAATACTAATACCGTCCTATTTTTTTCACTTGGAGAACTTCTATTAATAATATATATTCTCTAAACTTTTAAGTTAAAAAATTTTAGCTGCATTATTAATAGCAGTATTAGAAATAAAACAGTTTGTCAAAGGGTAAATAGGCAAGTTAGATCCCATGGGTATGCGAGGGGGTTTCTGCTATCATACTGCGGCAACAATATTTATATGTGATATAATTGTTATATTATTTTGTAACTCAATTAAATTATGGATACAACTAATAGCGAGGTCCCAAGTATAACAGAAGAACAAGCTCTAGAGAAACTTCAAATATATAGTGTATTAAATCAATTCACCGGACCTGATTATCTTATTGCTAGAGAATTTGAACAAAAAGCGAGAACAAGAATAAACCTACTTGAAGTAGTAAGAAAATTACAAATTTCATTAGACAACTACCACTCTAATATGTCATTAAATATAAAAGATTGCTTTACCGTGCTAAATTTAGGAACTGAGAAGTTGCCATATATATTTGATGATCATAATGAAGTTATTGTTCAATTATCAAGACATGTAGAATATCATGATTTCTCAACTTTAATTGAATATGATGAGTCTGGAAGAATTACTACAATTAATATTTCATATTACAATGGTCATGAGTGGGTAAGAATAGTTCCAGAGTATGATGAAAGTTTGAATTGTATATGTTTGAATTTTACTTTTGAAAGAGATGGAAATCAATCAACTAATTCTATACATACAAATGATTTAGATACAATTATAATTGAAATTTTTCCTCCTCAAAATCCAAATATGACTCAAGAAGTACTTGCACATCTAGAAAATCCGAAGATAACTGCTTTATCAGATCCAACTGTTTATGAAAGTGGAATAGCTTATGATAACTGGGATCACTCGAGAGAGGCTTTAATATTATTTGGAGAAGGTAATATCACTAGAAAGAGTGAATTGACTGGACTTGATTTAGAGGGTCAGGTATTTTTGGATGCTGGGTTAGATAATATTTTCCAAGTTGGAAATGCGGATGATAAAACTACACAAATAGCAAATTGGGTAGATGACCATTTTAAAGAAAATCCAGAAGGTAAGAGAAGTTTTGATTATCTAGACTTTGGTGGAGTACCTAATAACTTTCATAAATGTCAAGTTGAAATAAACTATATGCCTGATGGGAAATATGTTCTAAGGATTAGACAAGGTCAAAATATGGATATGCCTGAAAGGCAGCTAGCTCAAGCAACACTTCAAGAAAGAGTTGTTAATAGCGTTTATCAAAAGTTTAATTTTCCACGTACTAAAGATTATTTTTATATTGGAGGACTAGAATTAATAAATCAAAGATTAATAGAGGCTGGACTTTATATATCTTGGAGTAGTTACTGGGCACTTAATAAAGAGAAATTAGAGATAAATGACTTTTACAATGTAGACGATGATAGAACTATTTATGACTATGTTTCTAGAGATAAACCTATGTTTAATCCAAGTTTCGAGTATGGGGATTTTATTATTACATTAAGTCTTAATTTACCTAGATCCTCAAGGGTTGGTTTTCAAATTTTAAAGAATGAAGAAGGTGAACAAGATGTATTTCCTTACGATTCATGGGAAGTAAATCCAGGTCTAACCGGGAATGGTAAAGTAACAGGTCGTATTGCAAGGGATTACTATGGGCAAGAAAATTTACCAACACTAACTGTTTCAATAATGTCAAAGTCTTTAAAATCTCCCGATATAAATGATAAGACAAAAATGTTAAGTATTTTAGAATCTTTAAAACAAATAATAGAATCCGTAAAAATTACAGTAAACCCAGAATGATATGTGGTTAAGTACAATTCAAATGAAAGTTAAATAAAAAATGACTTATACTTTTAAATTGATACCATAATTAGGATATGTTAATCTTAAAACATCTGTAAAGTTTTGGATGGAATTTAAAGTGTTCGATAACATTCGTTTTTGGGTAAATTTAAATACAAACGTTCCGGCATTTAAATCTATCTTATGTTTTTAAAAGTATCAAAAAACAAATTAGTACATCTGCTTTATAGTTTACTATCCATAAGCACTCTTAGTATTATATATCTTTTTATAAGAATATTTTATAATGCAAATAATAAATATGCTAATAGTTTTACTAACGATTATCAAAATAATTTAATACCTTTAATATGGATTGTGTTCATAGTCTTTATTATAACAAGTTTATTAATATTAATTAGACTAAAACTATATCCTGTTAATAAAATAGATTACATAATTTGGATTATATTTAAACCTATTTATTTAACTATTCATATTATTTCTGTTTTATTTATAACTTTCTTAGGTAGTATATATGTATTTTTAGTTCTTGCCGGGATAAGCTTAGTATTATTATTAACTTTCCTATTTAATAAACTTCTTAAGAGATCTAATAAAAATACAGTCAATAAAGTGTTAGTATCTATTTTATCTCTTTCTATAATTTTAATAATAATATCACTTATAGGTTCTCAGTTTATTATACAAAGATTTGGATATTATAATCACACAGATTATATTCTTAACTTCTTGCCCAAATTATTTTAAAGTTAACTCATTCTTGCATTTCAAACCAAAAGTATTAAATTATATTGAGTAAATAATTAATTTAGTTACTTTCTTATTGTTGATAATGAGAGAGATCACATCTAATGAACAGAGACTACTGTAATAAGGACTTAATCTCATCACAAATGCTATTCGGCTTTTCGTGCAGTAGAGTCAGTTTATAATAAATTAACTTAATTCTCAAATATATAGAAGATCAATTTTAACAATAAGTACCTTTAACTGATAAAGAAGTTAATAGAATAGTCGAATCTTTTCTTGATCAACTTGGAAAAAACAATCTTGTAAGAAACTTTGGTTTGTTTTCCCATCATATTGTTGATTTTGATTATCTGAGAACTAAATTAATTATACAAGTAAGAAAAGATTCAATTTTAGAAGCTTGGAAAAATTAATTATAAAACACCTAGATATATACGAAAAAGAAACGAATTAAATAAATGGATTTATAAACATTTCGCAAAACCCAGAAATCATTGGCAGAAATTAATGAGAGCTGGAAAATATGATGAAGCTGAAACATATGCAACAAGTAATTTATTAAATAAAGAGCAAGAAGCTCAGTTAAATACAAATACACATAATGCAGATAGGAATACAATAAAACTTTTATTAACTGAGTTAATTCGACTAAATCCTAAAATTACCTTTGAAGAAATGTGGGATTTATTATGTCGTTAAGAGTTAAGGTGTATTTTCAAATTATAAATTATTATGCTTTTGCTGATTAGATATATTAAAATCAAAATTTGAAAGTATATTACATGTATTAATAAATTGTGAATTACATTGACAATTAGTGTAAAACAGTATTATATTTATATAAAGAGGTAATTTTATATAAATGCAAGTTAAAATAAATTTTTTAAGAAATTTAATTTATATAATTTAAAATTTATGAAAATAAAAAGAACTATATTTGTACTAGTAGTAATTAGTCTTCTTACATTAAGCATGGTTACTTTCTTCAGAATAAAAATAGCTAAAGCATCTCAACTTAATAATATTCCTATCTCTGGTAAATGGGATGGTACTAATTGGAGCATCGGTTACTATAATCCTAATAGTAGTGTCTTTACTTTAAAAGAAAAAAATTTTGATTTGAATTTTACTTTTGGTAATCCAAACGCAGGTTGGCTACCTATAACTGGAGATTGGACTGGTTCAGGGAAAACCACAGTAGGGCTATACGATCCCGCGACTTCTATATTTTATTTAAAATATGATAATTCATCTGGAAGTGCAGATCTTTCATTTTTATTTGGTAATGTAAATCCTAATCTAATTCCAATATCAGGGAACTGGAAAGGTGCAAAAAACCATAGTACTATTGGATTATTTGATAAAAGTACTGGAATATTTTATTTAAAATATTCTAATACAACAGGTTTCGCTGATAATACTTTTATTTTTGGTAATCCCAATGATTTACCTATAACTGGGGATTGGACTGGTTCAGGAACAACTACTATAGGAGTTTATAGGAGTGTAGAAGGAAAATTTTATTTAAGAAATAGTAATGCAGCTGGACCTGTCGATAGCATAATAACAATGGATTCTAATAAATATCCAATATCTGGTATGTGGTATAACTCTAATAAAACTTTAGTAGGAGAGTATAGTTCAATAGACTCTACTTATAAATTATACCAATTAAATAATTCAATAATAAGTCTTCAATATCCTTTTAATTATAATATTTCAACCGATAACATTTATGCAGATTTAAGTACTCCTTTAGGTAAAGCAAGTCACATTGGTAATGGTTTATTAGTATTAAATAGGCCTGATGAGGATGTTAAAGATCAAAATTTAAATAGTTTAAATTTGAATTTATATAGACCTCTTCTTACTCAGTTTATTAACTCTGATAATCTAAATTACAATAGAATAAAATTTAATAATACAAACATGGAGGTTTTTTTTGATAAAAATGTGTTTATAAAAAGTAATCCATCAAATTATTATCCAGGAGATCCTCTTATCAAAGGAGGGAAGAATGACTGGAGCAGTTTTAATACCTATATGAATTCCCAAATAGCTCTTGTAGGGAATTACAAATTTGATGTAGGATTTTGGAGTGAGCCAGATTTTGATTTTCTTCAAAATCGGCCAGATCAATTCCTTACTGCATACCAAATGTCATATGCTATGTTTAGAAACAACCTACCTCAATCAAAAATTAGTGCACCACAATTAGCAATTTATAATTTACAAACTATTGAAAATTTTTTAAATTTTGCTAAAACAAATAATATATTGCCAGATATATTAACTTGGAATGAAAATACTAATTATGGTTCCGGTACTGCCCCAAATTACTTCTCGACAGTTGATCAGCATATAAAAGAAGTTAAAAGTTACATGAATAAAATTAATATTAATATCCCTATTGAAATAGGAGAATATTATTCATCTGATGTAAGAGAACAGATAGGTGGAATAGTTCATTTATGGTCAGCATTTGAAAATAATCAAATATATAGAGCAGCAAAAGCTTGCTGGTGGAATGATATTACAAGTTCAGTACATAATGAATGCGCTGATAATTCCTTAGACGGCTTATTAACAGATAATGATTCTCCAGCTCCTGCTACTCAACAAAGGTTTACTACAGCAAGATGGTGGTTATTTAAGGCTTATGGAGGAATGACGGGCAACATGCTTTTAACAAATGGTGCTGGAGATGTAAACGCTATAACTTCTTATGACAAAAATCATATTAGAGTAATTGTAGGTAGAAATGATAACAAAAGTGGTATAGTAACTATTCAATTAGATAATATTAATTCAACAAGTCCTATAGATACAACTGGATATTTATTACCTTATAATGGAGGTGATGATAACAAAGTGTTTCCAAATCCAGCAATACAAAACCAAAGTCATGTTTTAAATGGTAATACCTTATATGTAAATGTTTCTATAGATCCTTATTCTGCTTTTATATTAGATGTCAATCTTAATCAACCTAAATAAACTTACTATTTGTTTAGGCTTTTTCAAATATGATACACAAAATAGTAAATGATTTTAAGCTATTTTATTTTTTTTATTATATAAATTCCTTACCTAAGTTCAAAAGAATTATTTGAATAGTCTTTTATACAATAAGTCCTCCTATCTAAATAAATAAAAAGTAAGTATATTGTATTTAATTTTTTTGATTGCTAATGCTGAAAGAATATTATATTTAATTGATAACATGTATTATGCTTTACAATAGAAAGCAACATATATATTTTCAAAGCTATGCAAGATATTATATAAGCAAGGAAAAAAATTACTATTTTTGATAATTATTTCAAATCTCCATACAATTCATCCATTCCTAAATCTTTTAACATTTTGTTAGCAATTTGCTCATGAACTGATTTCTCTCCTACATCCAACTGCTCTAAAATTAGACTTTGAAGTTCGGGCTTAACCCAAAATAAATCACCAAACTCATCATGTTTTCTATGCTCAATAAAATGAGAACTTGTAACTTCTTTAATCTGTTCTTCAGTTAATTCTAATATTTCTCCCAAATCCAAAGCTAATTCAATTGTAGTTGGTTGCTTCAGACATGCTAATATAGCAATAAACTTCTCAAAAGCTTTAAGATTGAAATAACTTTTCATATGGATAGATTTAAAATTTATAAATAGAATTTTAACAAATAATTGTTAGTTTATTCGAAACTAAATTATATTTAAAATCTTGTACGCTGGATTAGGATTGAAATCAATTTATACAATTATTAATAAATACAATTCATCAATAACAGTTAATTGTATACAATCAGTAAGACTTTAGGATATTATGCCAGAAGTATTTGTGACTAAAGCATTGGGAACAAATACTTTAGATAATAATAGAAATATTTTAAAATTTAATAAACATTATGTAAAAGATAAGATATTTAAATTAAATGTTGGAGAGATATATATTATTTAACCAGGCAGAAACATCGTGCAGTAGATAAAGAAGCTTGCGTATAAGTCTCATCAAGCCCAAGCTAGACATTAAGATCATGTAATAGTAGAAAACAACTAATATATTTATAAATTAATAAAAAAAAATGATGAATATCGAGCCCCGTATTTTGAAACTATTGTAGGAAAATCTTAATCTCATCATAAATGCAGCTTGTCTTTTCATACCCTTGGGTCATTATCAAGAATTCATTACTTTTTTCTCCATTAATATGGTCTGTATATTTTAACAAATATGCTTTCTCTGGGGTCTATAAAACTTCATCTTCATATATAACACCCTTTGTAAATATTACATTAGCAAAACGCCCACTTTATTAGGTGGGCGTTTTAGACACAACAGGGAGAATTCACCTGGTTCTTATATGTCTTATTCCTGATTAGAGGTAAGGAATACCTTAAGTTCGTGGTCAAAATCATTGATAATAGAATAGGTTTTGTCTTGGCTGCCCTCGAACTGGCTCATAGCCATCATTGCACCAAGAAACCCACCTATAATCTCTTCATGACTTTGAGCGTCCGAGAAAACGCCATTATGGCCTTTGAGAATTTCCTGCTCAAATTTCCATCCATTCTTTTCGAAACGATGGATAGTCAGGATGAGGTTGACTGCGGTCAAGGATTTAATGCTATGGATAAGGCGGTTGAAATCGTCAGCAGCTTGTTGCCCGACACGATCCCGTATCATTGTATACATTTGAATCAAGATTTTACCACTAACATCACTTCGTGTTGCACCTCTTCCTGCATAGTATGAGGTGCGGTCATTTACTCCACATACTTCAAGCAAGTAATGAGCTGTTAAGGAACTTTTGCTCTGGTCAGACATGATTTAACTCCTTATGTCTATGTTATTGTTTAGCAATTAATTGTATCATAAACATATATAGATGTCATTAATTTAAGGTAACGGGGAGATTTAAGAGATTTTTTTTAATTCAAAGATATATTAGCTAAGGCTAATAACGGGGAAATTTTAAAAACTAATCTACATGACGTTCAAGATATAGTTAAAAGAATCGTATTTGAAAACCCTAATCAAAATTTAATATTAACTTTAATGCTAATGAAGATCGATCTGTTTTTTTCATACCTATCTTTAATTATTAGAGAACTTAGATGGTTTGACTCACCAAATTTATATGAAAAATTGGTATTGGACGTAATGAAAAATCAAGGATTTTTCATTAACATATGGTATAGGTATTAATCGAATCAAAAGTCAAAATCAGATTAATTTTAATAAAGAGTGAAATAAAGTAAATTTTTATTAGTTGCATAAAACACATTTAATAGATATTAATTAACATGAGCAAAGTTAGCTAAATTCAAATTAGCTATCCAAAACAATTATGGAAATTGATTAATATAGGGTTCAATTTTAATTTCAAATCCTGCTGCATTCTTATTGTTATTAAATATTTTTTTTATGATTATTGTTGTACTTAATGTTAACAGCTTTATTATTTATTGCTTTTAGAAATTAAACTTTTAAATATTTTCATTCACAATGTATATATTCAAAACATTAACTTGCAATACTTAACCAATCTATACAATAATATAATTACCAATTAAATTATGATATTATTTATATATGGATCAACCTAAATTAGACTTAACTGTAAATACTCCAATGATTACTTCTGCAGAAAAAGCTATTATTGATTCTACTTTTGAGGATGAGTTACCACCTAATTGGTTTAAAGAGGTAATGCAGAAAATATTAGATTCTTGGTTTGATCCTAAAAGCTTTGAAAAAAATCCAGGATTGTATGAAAAATTAGGAGTAAGATTATTTAAAAAATATATGCCAACAAGTGGAGATCTAATATATCGACTAGTATGGAAAAAGCTTGGTGCAAATGATCTAGTAAAGCCCAATGATATTAATTCCCTTAGAAAATTTGAATACTACACTCGGGTATATGAATCCATACATTTGACATTTTTGGCTATTGGAAGTGCTGTCATAGCAGCAGAACTACAAGCTAATACTATAGAAGCGACAACATTTAATATGTTATTACAAATTATGCTTAATATATATCCTATATTAGTACAAAGATATAATAGAGGTCGTCTTTATAGTACTATTAATAAAATGGAAATAAAGAAAAAGTAAAAATATAGCATTGGATATAATGCCATTTTTATTTAACTAAGATGAAGCTGAAAGAATATATAATTTTACTTAAATTATAAAGATTAAATTAGGTATATAGTCTTATAAAAATTAATAATTATTTTTATAGAGTTCGCTTTAGGATTAAAATTTTAGGACATTATTGAATGATTGAAAAAATTACAATAAGTTTGATACTAAAAATTTTCAGCACTCTAAGTGTGAGATCTTTAACAGTTGTTGCATGTGTTCAAAGATTATTTTGATAAATCAAAAAAAAAATTTTTATCAAGTTTAAATGATAAGAAAAGCTGGTTAATACTTGCTGTGATATGGGTTATAAACTTTTATTAGAACTTTTAGCAGATGAGAAATATATAGATTTAAAAATAAAACTGTGAGCTCCATAATTAGAATGGTAAAATATAGGATGTAGCATAATTAGCCTGGTGCATTAAATAATAAATGAAACGAAATGCAGAGTATTTATTAGAAAGTATTATTAATACAACTAAAAGAAATTATACAAATAAAGCTAATTAAATTATTTTAGTGTTTTTGAAAACAAACTACTTAAGTAAAATAATATACCTTTAAATAAAAAAGTTATTATAAATTTAAAAATGATACCATCTTCATAATTATAAATTTCTAAGACTTTGTTATTTAAATATTAAAATCTCTAAGCCATGATTATTAAACCGAATAATGTTGCTTATTCTCAAGAGTATTTAAGTTTTAGAAAAGAATATCTGGATGCATTAGCGCCTAGTGCTTAACCTATTGAACAAATAAAACTAAATCAAAATTATTATATTTCAATCAAACATTATTATTATAATTCCAAAAAGAGAAATTTAAATATAGCAAAAATAATACTTAAGTCAAAAGAGGAAGAAACTATTTATGAATATGAAAACCTCTATGATGATCAATTATGTCTAAAAGTTATAAAACATTCTAATAATAAGGAATATTTTATATTTAAAAGAGATCTTTACGGTTATAGTGTTTTAGATATAGCTAAGCGCCAAGATTATCATTACTTTCCCAAAGAATCGCTACCCAACAAATTTGGCCTAAGGGGCGAAACTTTCATTTGGACTGATGTGATTTACAATCCAAATAACAATATTATTGCAATAGAAGGTTGTTATTGGGCTTATCCATATACAATCTTTTTAATGGATTTTACTAACCCAATGTATAATAATCCTCAATTAGATTTATTTGATGCAATGAACATGCATGAGGTTAACCTTGTAGGATCGACTAAATGGGAGGGTACTAATCTTATATGTGAGGTTCATGAGAAAGCCAATAATAGTTTGTCGCAAAAAAATAATAAGTTATTAGTTATACCCAAAGAAAGTTATTATAAATATCTTTCGATGTAGTTTGAAAATCTGCATTTGTTCTACCAGCTAAGTGTGCAATAAAATCTAATCGAGCAAAAAATAACTTTAGAACCACACTTAATTCAAAAAAATTATATAATCCTTAATTATAGTTTAAATATACAAAGTAACAATATTAAAAAGATTT
>Ga0123339_10002554_pt1 | contig 12306 bp, 7 predicted proteins | sample lystaG_FD_89956 | JGI IMG/M metagenome (GOLD analysis project Ga0123339, IMG submission 89956) | Glacier valley bacterial and archeal communities from Borup Fiord, Nunavut, Canada, to study Microbial Dark Matter (Phase II) -... | ecosystem: Environmental > Aquatic > Freshwater > Ice > Glacier ... | reverse complement strand
GCTCGGCTCGGTCGTGCTCGTCGCCGATCGCCCGGTCACGGCGCCGATCGCGGCCGCCGCGATCACGGTCGCCGTCCCGCAGTCCGGCGCCGGCGTATCCGGAGTCTCCCCGGTCGCCGCCACGGTGGACGCGAACACCTGGGCCGAGACCGGCTTCGCCTGGCGCGTGGTCGGTTCCCCGGACTGGACCGCCCTCGGCACCGCCGAAAACACCAGCCCGCGGGTCTTCCACGACACCGCCGGACTGGCCAGGGGAACCCTGGTCGAATACCGTGCGGTGACCACGGATGCCGCCGGCAACCGGGCGGCCGCGTCCACCTTCGCGTCGGTGGGCAACACCGTCACCCTCGCCGACACCGGCACCCCGGCGCCGGCCATCGACCTGGTCACCGTCGCCGGCAGCCTCGACTCGGAGATCGGCTGCGCGGGCGACTGGCAGCCGGGCTGTGAGGCCGCGAAACTCACCAAACGCGCCGACGGCATCTACGCCGGCACCTTCGACCTGCCGGCCGGTGACTACGAGTACAAGATCGCGATCAACGGTTCCTGGGACATCAACTACGGTGCCGGCGGCGTGCCGAACGGCGCGAACGTCGCCTTCACCAGCCCAGGCGGTCCGGTGACGTTCTACTTCGACCCGCGCAACAACTTCTTCCAGAACTCGGCGCAGGGCCCGATCGTCGTGGCGGCCGGTTCCTTCCAGGAGGAGGCCGGTTGCCCCGGCGACTGGAAGCCCGACTGCCTCGCCACCTGGCTGCAGGACATCGACGGTGACGGCATCCTCACCTGGAGCACGAGCGCCCTGCCCACCGGCAGCTACGAGGGCAAGGTGGCGCACAATCTCGGCTGGGCCGAGAACTACGGCGCGAACGGCGTGCCCAATGGCGCCAACATCGGCTTCAGCGTGACCGAGGGCAAGCAGACCACGTTCAGCTACGACCTGGCCAGCCACGTGCTCACCATTCTCGCCACCGACCCGCCGCTCGCCGGCACCGGTCAGCAGCGCGCCCACTGGCTGGGCGAGAAGACGCTGGCGTGGCCGCGCGACCTGCTGCCGGTGAACGCGGACCCGGCCGACCTGGTCTACGCTCTCCACACCTCACCGGACGCGACCCTGAACCTCGCAGAGGGCGCCGTGACCGGCGGCGACACCGTGAAACTCGCCTACGACAAGGCGGGCCTGACCGACGCGCAGAAGAAGGCGTTCCCCGCGCTGGCGACCTCCGTCGTGCTGCGCCCGGTCGGCACCGACCGCGCCGCCATCGAGCGGCTGCTCACCAGCCAGCTGCAGGTCAGCCAGGCCGGCGCCGACGGCGCGCTGAGCGCGCTCACCGGGGTGCAACTGCCCGGTGTGCTCGACGACCTCTACGCGGATGCCGCCGCCTCCCGTCCGCTCGGCGTCACCTGGTCGAAGAAGCGGCCGACCGTCGCGGTCTGGGCGCCGACCGCGCAGAAGGTCGACCTGCTCGTCTGGACCGCCGGCGACGCCGCCGAACCCGAGCGGGTCACCCTGAAACGCCAGGCCGACGGAACCTGGACGGCGACCGGCGCGAAGGGCTGGGCCGACGCCTCCTTCCTCTTCGAGGTCACGGTGTTCGCACCGACCACCGGCAAGATCGAGGTGAACCAGGTCACCGACCCGTACTCGGTGGCCCTGACGACCAACTCGACCCGGTCGGTGTTCGTCGACCTGGCCAACCGGGACTTCCGGCCCAAAAAGTGGGAGCGGGCCGAGTCGCCCGAGATCGACAACCCCGTCGACCGGTCGATCTACGAACTGCACGTGCGTGACTTCTCCATCTCCGACGAAAGCGTGCCGGAGCCGCTGCGCGGAACCTACGGCGCGTTCGGCGTGGACAGCGCCGGCACCAGACACCTCGCCGAGCTGGCGGATGCCGGCCTCAACACCGTGCACCTCCTGCCGACCTTCGACATCGCCACCATCGAGGAAGACCGCAGCAAGCAGACCGTTCCGGCCTGCTATCTCGAATCCTTCGGACCGGCCTCCCCGGAGCAGCAGGCCTGCGTGCAGGCCACGGCCGACGCCGACGGCTTCAACTGGGGCTACGACCCGCTGCACTTCCAGGCGCCGGAGGGCTCCTACGCGGTGAACCCGCGCGGCGGGGACCGAGTGGCCGAGTTCCGGGGCATGGTCGGCGCCCTTCACAACGACGGCCTTCAGGTCGTGCTCGACGAGGTCTACAACCACACCGCGGCGAGCGGCCAGGCCGCCAAGTCCGTGCTCGACAAGGTCGTGCCCGGCTACTACCACCGGCTGAACCCTCTCGGCGCGGTCGAGACCTCGACCTGCTGTCAGAACGTGGCCACCGAGCACCGACTGGCAGAACGGCTCATGGTCGACTCGGTCGTTCTCTGGGCCAGAGAGTACCGGGTCGATGGTTTCCGGTTCGACCTGATGGGTCACCACTCGAAGGAGAACCTGCTGAATGTGCGCCGTGCGCTCGACAAGCTCACCGAGCGGAAGGACGGCATCGACGGCAAGGCCATCTACCTCTACGGCGAGGGCTGGAACTTCGGCGAGGTGGCGAACAACGCCCTGTTCGAACAGGCCACACAGAGTCAGCTCGGGGGCACCGGCATCGGAACCTTCAACGACCGGTTGCGCGACGCCGTGCACGGCGGCAGTCCCGTCGACGGCGGCACCGTGCAGCAGCAGGGATTCGGCACCGGCCTCGGCACCGATCCGAACGGGGCCTCCATCAACGGCACCACGGATCAGGCTCTGGCCAGGCTGGCCCAGGCGAGTGACCTGGTGCGGCTCGGACTCGCCGCGAACCTTCGGGACTTCAGCTTCGTGACCCAGGACGGCACCGTGAAGCGCGGCGACGAGCTCGACTACAACGGTTCCCCGGCCGGCTATGCCGACCAGCCCGATGAGGTGATCAACTATGTCGACGCGCACGACAACGAGACGCTCTTCGACCTGCTCGCCCTCAAGATGCCGGCCGATTCCGCGATGACCGACCGGGTGCGGATGAACACCCTCTCCCTGGCCACCGCGACCCTGTCCCAGGCGCCGTCGCTCTGGCACGCCGGCACCGACCTGCTGCGTTCCAAGTCGCTCGACCGGGACAGCTACAACTCGGGAGACTGGTTCAACCGGATCGACTGGACCGGGCAGACGAACAACTTCGGGGTGGGGCTGCCGTCGGCGGCCGCGAACAAGGACAAGTGGGGCATCCTCCGGCCCCTGCTCGAGGACCCGGCGCTCGTGCCGACCCCGGTCGATATCGCGGCCGCGTCTGACCAGGCCAAGGACCTGCTCCGGCTCAAGCAGTCGACCGAGCTGTTCCGGCTCGGCGACGCGAAGCTGATCAAGCAGAAACTGTCGTTCCCGGCCGGTGGACCGACCCAGATCCCCGGGGTCATCGTGATGCGCATCGACGACACCGTCGGGGCCGACGTGGACCGCAGGCTCGACGGGGTGCTCACGGTGTTCAACGCGAGCCCGGAGCCGCAGACGATCCGGTTGGCGGATCTGGCCGGCAAGACCTACACGCTCAGCCGCACCCAGGCCGCGGGCACGGATGCCGTGGTCAAGACCACGACCTGGGACCGGGCCACCGGCACGATCACCGTGCCGGCCCGGACCGTGGCCGTGCTCGTGGACGACCAGAAACGGGGGAGATAGCCCCGGTGGTCGAGCCCGGACTCCACGGAGTCCGGGCCCCCGACGCTCAGCTCTGGCCCGGGCGTAGCAGGCGCCAGATCCGGTCGCGGGACATCGGCAGCTCGTAGGGGCGGATGCCGATGGCGTCGCGCACCGCATTGGCCAGGGCCGGGGCGACGGGGTTGTATGGCGACTCGCTCATCGACTTCGCGCCGAACGGGCCGAGCAGATCAGAGGTCTCGGCGAAGTACACCTCGGTCACGGGCAGATCGGCCAGCAGGGGAACGTGGTAGTTCCGCAGCACCCCGGTGGTGACCGTGCCCGCCCCGTCGAGGATGACCTCCTCGAACAGCGCCGTGCCGATCGCCTGGGCCACCCCGCCCTCGATCTGGCCCCGGCACTGCTCGGGGTTGAGCACGACGCCGGCATCCGCGGCCTGGATCGATTGCAGGATGCGAACCTCGCCGGTGCGGGTGGACACGGCAACCCGGAACGCCTGCACGTTGAACGCGACCGACCGGCGCGCGCCGTCCTCCGCGCCGGCGGCGGTCAGGCTCCGCCCGGAGGCACCGGCCAGCGCGGCCAGCCGGGCCAGCGGCAGCATCGTGTCACCGCAGCGGATGCCACCGGTCTCGAGGGACCAGTCGTCGCGTGACTGTCCGGCCGGGGTCGGCCCGGCCAGGTCGGCGGCGGCCTGCCGCAGCAGCCCGGCCAGTTCGGTGGCGGCGGCGAGCACGGCCTTGCCGGCCACGACCACCCCGGCCGAGCCGTACGCGCCCGTGTCGTAGCCGGAGGCGTCGGTGTCCGCGTGCAGAATGTCGACCCGGTCGGGGTCGGTGTTCAGCGCCGTCGCGGCGAGCTGTGCGTGCACGGTGGTGGTGCCGTTGCCGAACTCCGCCGTTCCCACCCGCACCGTGTACCGGCCGGTCGGTTCCAGGGTCACCGAGGCGTTGGCGAAGTGGCCGCGCGGCGGCATGGTGGCGATCATCGCCGTGGCCATGCCCTCGCCGACCCGCCACTCTGCGCCGTCGGGGACCGCCACGCCGTTGCCGCGTTCGAGCGCGGCCTGGGCCAGGTCCAGACACTGGTCGAGGCCGTAGCTGCCGAAGATCAGGTCCGCGCCCTCCACGTGGGTCACCACCAGGGGGTCGGACGGACCGACGCAGTTGAGCCGGCGCAGGTCGAACGGGTTCATTCCCGTGTCATGGGCGAGGTCGTCCATCGCGGACTCGATCCCGAAGAGAACCTGGCCGAGACCGTAACCGCGGAACGCGCCGGAGGGGAGGTTGTTCGTGTAGACGCTCCGGGCATCCACCCGTTTGTTCGGTACGGAGTAGAGGCTGACCGATTCGGAGGTGCCGTGGAACATCACGCCGGGACCGTGGTTGCCGTAGGCGCCCGTCTCGGAGAGCACATCGAGTTTCAGCGCGGTGAGCCGGCCCTCGTCGGTCGCGCCGAGGGTGACCTGCACCCGCATCGGATGTCGGGTCGGCGCCGCGGTCAGCTCGTCGGCGCGACTGAACTCGTATTGCACCGGGCGGCCCGTCTTCAGTACGGCGAGGGTGACGACGTCCTCGGTGAGAATCTCCTGCTTGCCGCCGAACCCGCCGCCGACCCGCGCGGTGAACACCCGCACGGCGTCTAGATCGAGGTCGAACAGTCGGCAGATCTCCCGGTGCACCAGGAACGGCACCTGCGAGCTCGTGTGCAGCACGAGGCGGTCGTCCTCGAGCCAGCCGATCGTGGCATGCGGCTCGAGGTGGGTGTGCGCCACCCGTTGGGTCTGCCAGATGCCGGTGACGAGCCGGGTGGCCTCGACCAGCCCCGCGCCGATGTCGCCGTACTCGCCGTGCAGCTCGGCGACGAGATTGCGGCTCGGATCGGCCAGGCGGCTCGCGGCGGCATCCTTGTCGCCGTGCACGAGCGCGGCGCCCGGCCGGAGCGCCTCCGCCGGGTCGAAGACCGCGGGCAGCAGCTCGTAGTCGACGACGATCAGCCGGCAGGCGGCCTCGGCGATGGCCACGGTGTCGGCGACGACCGCGGCGACGCGCTGTCCGCGGAAGCGCAGCACCCGGTCGAAGACGAGGCTGTCGTCGGGGTCATCGAGCCGGTCCTCGTGCCGGGCGGTGGAGAACAGGGTGCTGGGGGAGTCGGCGTGGCTGAGCACGGCGTGCACTCCGGGTAGAGCCGAGGCCGCACGGCTGTCGATCGAGCGGATGCGGGCGCTCGGGTGCGGGCTCCGCAACACGACCAGGTGGGTGAGACCGGGCACGGCGACGTCGAGCGTGTACGGTTCCTGCCCGCTGACGATGCGTTCGGCCGCCGGGGCGCGCAGCGACGTGCCCACCTTCCCGGTGCGAATGACCCTGCCGAGGGTGGGGGCAGGGGCGGCGACGGTGCCGGTACCGTCGATGGCGCCCGTGCAGTCGACGGTGCCGGTGCCATCGAGGGGAGTGCGGGTGCCGCGGATGGCGTCCGCGATCGACCGGTAGCCGGTGCAGCGGCACAGGTTGCCCTTGAGCAGGCGCGGCAGGTCGTCGTGGTCGTGCTCGGAGAGGGTGGAGGCGGTGACGACCATGCCGGGGGTGCAGAAGCCGCACTGGAACCCGGCGGCATCCACAAAGCGCTGCTGCACCGGTGCGAGGTTGCCGGGAAGACCCAGGCCGGCCGCCGTTGTGACGCTCGTGCCGTCGGCGCGGAACGCCGGGAAGACGCAGGAGTGCACGGGGGTGCCATCGACGAGCACCGAGCAGGCGCCGCAGTCTCCCGTGTCGCAGCCCTTCTTCACCTCGAAGTGCTCCTGGTCGCGCAGAAAGGAACGCAGACACTGGCCGGGGGCGGCCGGGGCGTCGACCGGAGAACCGTTCACGGCGAGCCTCATGCGCGCACCTCCTCGCGCGCGTCTGCCCAGGCCGGGGCGGACCCCGCGCTTTCGAGCTCTCGCCGGATCTCCTCGCCCAACCCGACGCTCACCCCGCGGCGCCAGTCGGCGGCACCGTGGGCGTCGGTGAACCAGACATCGATCGCGGCGATGTCACGGCCGAGCGCGCTCGCCGAGGGTGCCCGGTCGTAGCGCAACTGCACCGGGTGCCGGGTTCCGGCGGTGACGGTGAGCACGAAGCCGCCGCCGTCATCGGCGCGGCCGATCAGCAGGGTCGCCGACCGTCCGATCGGGGAGAGGGCGAACCGGCGGAAGGCCGTGCGGGAGCCCAGCGTAGACGCCGGCAGGAAGATCGAGCGCAGCACGTCGCCGGGCTCCAGCCGGTTGGTCTGGTTTCCGGTCACGAAGTCCACGGCGGGCAGGCGTTCGTCGGTGCCGTTGCTGCGCCAGACGAGGACCTCGCCGTCGAGGGCCGCGGCCAGGGCCGTCATCGGTCCGGCCGGCAGTGAGGCGCACAGGTTGCCGCCGACCGTGGCGACGTTCCAGATCTTGAACGAGCCGTAGAGCGCTGCCGAACACTGGAAGAAGAGCGGATGCGCGGCCAGGCCGATCGCCTCCGGCAGGCGGGACAGCTCGGCGATGGTGCAGGTGGCGGCAATGTCGAGACCGCCGTCGGTGACGGTGAGGGGCGCCCAGCCGAGGGTCTGCAGGTCGACGAGGCCGGTCAGGTGGGCCTGTGGATCGCCGAACAGGTCGGTGCCGCCGGCCAGCGGCACCACCGTCCTGCCCAGCGCGGCCAGGTCGGCGCGGGAGCGCGCGGAAATGAGCGTCAGTACGGTGTTCAGGTCCATCAGGTCTCCCCAAGTAACTAAGTTGCTTAGTTTCTGAACTAAAACCTAGCCGGGGATGCGTGAGGCCGCCCGCTTCGGGCGCATCCTCACGGCCTCTTCACAACAAAGGCTCGTCGGCGTCGCCCCGGCTGCAGGCATAGTAGCGCGAACGGGCGCGCCTCAGGCGGAGTGGTCGACCCCGTGCAGCTGGTCCAGGATGTGGTCGAGCACGTCCTCGAGCACGCCGAGGCCGTCGCGCACCCCGCCGGTCGAGCCGGGCAGGTTGACGATCACCGTGCGGCCGCGGTGGATCCCCGCCCGGCCGCGGGACAGGATGGCCAGGGGCGTCGAGGCGGCGCCCCGACGGCGAAGCTCCTCCATCAGGCCGGGCAGCTCCCGGTCGAGCAGGGGTGCGGTCTGCTCCGGGGTATGGTCGTGCGCACTGACGCCCGTGCCGCCCGTGGTGATCACCAGGTCGCAACCCGCGTCGACGGCGGCTCTCAGGGCGTCCCCGACGGGGTCCCCATCCGGCACCACGTGGCGCCCGAGCACGGTCCAGCCGCGGTCGATCAACCAGGCGTCGATCAGGGGCCCGGTGCGGTCGGGGTAGATCCCCGCCGCCGCGCGCGTCGACGCGACAATGACCTGGGCGGTGCGCTCCGGGTGCGGGGCACGGGTCGGGGCTGTCGCGGAAGCGTTCACGCCTCCATCCTGCCCCACCACCCCAGGTCGGCCCCACCGCTGCCGCAGATCGGTGCCGCAGGGCTGGGCGAAACCGCAAATACGGTAATAAGATGCGTTCCATGTCGCAGATACGGATCAAAGACGCCGCCGGGTTCCTTGGGGTGAGCGATGACACCGTGCGCCGTTGGATCGACAACGGAACCCTGACCGCATCCACCGACGACTCCGGGCGAATGGTCGTCGACGGCCTCGACCTGGCCAGGCTGGCGAGGGAGAACGCGCTCGCGCCGGCCGACCCGGCCGACACGGCAAGCTCGGCCCGAAACCGGTTCATCGGCCTGGTCACCAGCGTGCTGAGCGACCCGGTGATGTCCCAGGTCGAACTGCAGTGCGGCCCGCACCGGGTCGTCTCCCTGATGAGCACGGAGGCCGTGCGCGAGCTTGGCCTCGTTCCCGGTTCCGTTGCCGTCGCCGTGGTCAAGGCCACCACCGTCATCGTCGAGACTCCCCGGGGTCACCCGTGATCCGGCGCCACCGGCTGTCCGCCGCGCTCGTGCTGGTCCTGGCGACCGGGCTCACCGCCGGCTGTGCCGGCCAGGCCGGCACCGCGGGGGCACCCGTCTCCTCGGGCTCGGCCGGGTCGGCCGGGTCATCGCCGGAGACGCTCACTGTCTTCGCCGCGGCGTCCCTGGTCGGCACCTTCACCGCGCTGGCGGACCAGTTCGAGGCGGCCCACCCCGGGGTCACGGTGACGCTCAACTTCGCCGGTTCGGCCGACCTCGTCACCCAGATCACCGAGGGTGCGCCGGCGGACGTCTTCGCGGCCGCGGACACGAAAAACATGGCCAGGCTCAGCGACGCCGGTCTCGTGGCCGGCACGCCGACCGTCTTCGCGACCAACACGCTCGAAATCGCGGTTCCGCCGAACAACCCGGCCGGCATCACCTCCTTCGCCGACCTGGCCCGCACCGGTGTCGCCGTCGTCGTCTGCGCGCCCCAGGTGCCCTGCGGCGCCGCAGCGGCGACGATCGAGGCGGCCACCGGTGTCACCCTCACCCCGGTCAGCGAGGAGAACGCCGTCACCGACGTGCTCGGGAAGGTCTCCTCCCGGGAGGCGGATGCCGGGCTCGTCTACGTGACCGACGTCGCCGCAGCCGGCACGTCGGTACTCGGGATCCCGTTTCCCGAGGCGGACCGCGCCGTGAACAGCTACCCGATCGGGGTCGTCGCCGGCAGCCCGCATGCCGGGCTCGGGGCATCCTTCGCCCGGTTCGTCACCGGGCCGGGCGGCCGGGTTGTGCTGGAGGCGGCTGGTTTTGGCACTCCCTGAGCTGACCGGGCGGTCAACGGCCCGAGGTTCCGCGCCGGCGGGTCCGGTCACGCTCGGGGTGCCCCGCTGGATCCTCGCCATTGCGGCCGTCGGCGCCCTCTTCATCGTGCTGCCGATCGTCGGCATGACGGGCCGGGTCGACTGGGCCCATTTCGGCAGTCTGGTCACGTCGCCCTCCGCGGTCACCGCGCTGCTGCTGAGCCTGCGCACCGCGGCCGCCAGCACCGTGCTCTGCCTGCTCCTCGGGGTGCCGATGGCCCTCGCGCTGGCCCGCAGCCGGTTTCCCGGGCAGCGACTCGTGCGCGCCGTGGTGCTGCTGCCCCTGGTCTTGCCGCCGGTCGTCGGCGGCATCGCCCTGCTGTCCACCTTCGGCCGCCGGGGCCTGCTCGGCCAGACCTTCGAGCTGCTCGGCGTGCAGATCGCGTTTTCGACCACGGCGGTGATTCTGGCCCAGACCTTCGTCGCGCTGCCGTTCCTCGTGCTCAGCGTCGAGGCCACCCTCCGCGCGTCCGGCGCGCGCTACGAGGCCGTCGCGGCCACCCTCGGCGCCACCCCGAGTGTCGTGTTCTGGCGGGTGACCCTGCCGCTCGTGCTGCCCGGCCTCGTCTCCGGCGCGGTGCTCGCCTTCGCCCGCGCGCTCGGCGAATTCGGCGCCACGCTCACCTTCGCCGGAAGCCTCGAGGGTGTCACCCGCACCCTGCCGCTGGAGATCTACCTGCAACGGGAGACCGACCCGGATGCCGCGGTCGCGCTCGCGCTCGTGCTCGTGGCCGTTGCCGTGGTGGTCATGGTCACCGCACATCGACCGAGGGGGCTGTCGTGACCTTTGAGCTGTCGGCCGTGATCGCCCGGCGGGGACTCGACGTCTCCTTCACCGTCGCGCAGGGGGAGACCGTGGCCCTGCTCGGCTCGAACGGGGCAGGCAAATCCACCGTGGTCGAGATCAGCGCCGGACTGCTCCGGCCCGACGCCGGACGGGCCGCGCTGGCCGGCCGTGTCCTCTACGACCTCGGTGAGGGCAGGCCCGCCGCCTGGTTGCCGCCGCACGCCCGCGGCACGGCTTTGCTCGCTCAGGAACCGCTGCTGTTCCCTCACCTCTCGGTGCGGGACAATGTGGCGTTCGGCCCGCGAAGCGCGGGGGCATCCCGGGCCAGGTCCCGGGAGATCGCCGACGACTGGCTGGCCTCGGCCGAGGTGGCCGACCTCGCCGACCGCCGGCCGACCTCACTCTCCGGCGGACAGGCCCAGCGGGTAGCCGTGGCCAGGGCCCTCGCGGCGGACCCCCGGCTCCTGCTGCTCGACGAGCCGATGACCGCGCTGGACGTGGCGGCCGTACCGGCGCAGCGCCGGCTCCTGCACCGCGTGCTCGCCGGCCGCACGGTCATCCTCGTCACCCATGACCCGCTCGACGCCCTGGCTCTGGCCAGCCGGGTGATCGTGCTCGAACGGGGCCGGATCGTGGAGGAGGGCCCGACGCGCACGGTCTTCGCGCATCCGCAGACCGCGTTCACCCGCGCCCTGACCTTCGGGCTCGATCTCTCGGCCGGGGCCTGACTGCCGCCCCCGTCGTTACCTCACCGAACCGAATCCCGGCCCCCGCGTGTGGCTAACTCAGGAGAAACGGATGCAGCCTGCCGGGCTCCCGCGTGAATCCGGGGGTGCGGCGGAACATCCGCGCGGATTTCCTGAGTTAGCCACACGGCGGCGGGGAGAACCGGGGCGGGGAGAACCGGGACAGGGAGAACCGGGACAGGATACCCGGCGCGGAGGCGCGGGGGAGCGCGGGGCGTCACCCGGTGCGCTTTCCCCGTGCGAAGGAATACCCTTAACCCATGACCCTCCCCGCACCCTCGTCCACCCGTGCGACCGCTCGCCCGTTGACGGACGAGGAGGTGGCCCGGATCCGCAACGACTTCCCCATCCTGGAAACCCGGGTGAACGGGCATCCGCTCAACTACCTGGACTCCGGCGCCACCTCACAGAACCCGGTCAGCGTGATGGAAGCGGAGCAGGAGTTCTACGAACAGCGCAACTCCGCCGTGCACCGCGGCGCCCACACCCTCGCCTTCGGCGCAACGGAGGCCTTCGAGGGCGCGAGGGCCACGGTTGCGGCCTTCGTCGGCGCCCGCGCCGACGAGATCGTCTGGACGTCCAACGCCACCGAGGCGATCAACCTGGTCACCTATTCCCTGTCGAACGCGTCCCTCGGCCTCGGCGGGCCGCAGGCGCGCCGGTTCGCGCTCGGCGTCGGCGACGAGATCGTCGTCACCGAGATGGAGCACCACGCCAACCTGATCCCCTGGCAGCAGCTGGCGTTGCGCACGGGCGCGACCCTGAAGTTCGTTCCCGTCCTGGACGACGGCACGCTCGACCTGGCCGCCGCCGGCACGGTGATCGGAGCCCGCACCCGCGTGCTCGCGTTCACCCACGCCTCCAACGTCGTCGGCACGATCAACCCGGTCGCCGAACTCGTCGCCCTGGCCCGCGCCGTCGGCGCGCTCGTGCTGCTCGACGCCTGCCAGTCGGTGCCGCACCTGCCCGTCGATCTGGCCGCGCTCGACGTGGACTTCGCCGTCTTCTCCGGGCACAAGATGCTCGGCCCGACCGGCATCGGGGTGCTCTACGGCAAGGCGGAGTTGCTGGCCGACCTGCCGCCGTTCCTCACCGGCGGCTCGATGATCACGACCGTCGACATGCACTCGGCCGAGTTCCTCGCCCCACCGCAGCGGTTCGAGGCCGGCACCCAGCGCATCTCGCAGGCGATCGCCCTCGCCGCGGCGGTCGACTACCTCACCGAGACCGGGATGGGGCGGATCGAGGCCAGGGAGGCCGAACTCGGCCGCAGGCTCCTGGTCGGCCTCGGCGACATCCCCGGCGTGCGGGTGCTCGGGCCGGGGCTCGAGGCGGAACGGATCGGCCTGGCCAGCTTCGACCTGGCCGGCGTGCACGC
>Ga0123339_10002552_pt1 | contig 12312 bp, 10 predicted proteins | sample lystaG_FD_89956 | JGI IMG/M metagenome (GOLD analysis project Ga0123339, IMG submission 89956) | Glacier valley bacterial and archeal communities from Borup Fiord, Nunavut, Canada, to study Microbial Dark Matter (Phase II) -... | ecosystem: Environmental > Aquatic > Freshwater > Ice > Glacier ... | reverse complement strand
TCGGGCATTTGCGTTCCTGGCAGCTGCAACGGGCCTGTCCGCGTGCGTAGCGGACCCTGGGGCCGGCGGCTACAACCGGCCGCTCGGGCTAAATGGCATCCCAGGCACCTACCGACCGGACGCTGCTGCACAGGGCACACGGATTGCCATCCTTGTTCCCTTGTCCGGGCCGACCGCCGAGGTTGGGCAGGCGCTGCTGCGTGCGGCACAGTTGTCGCTGGACCAGCCGGGCAGCCCGCCGCTGGATGTCCGCGACACCAAGGGCACGCCGGCTGGCGCGGCCGAGGCTGCAAGGGCCGCACTCGCTGGCGGCGCCGGGATCATCTTGGGGCCGCTGACCGCCATGGAGACAGGCGCCGTCGCAAGCGTCGCCAAGCCGGCCGGGGTCCCGGTGCTGGCCTTTACGTCGGACGTAACGCAGGCGCAGCCCGGTGTCTGGACGCTAGGGATCACGCCGGGCCAGCAGGTGCGCCGGCTGGTGCTGGCCGTCCGCGGCGAGGGCAAGATGCGGATTGGCGCCGTCGTGCCGCAGAATGCGTTCGGTGATGCGCTGGCGACCGGCGTCAGCACCGCCGCAGCGGAGGCCGGGGCACCGCCACCGCGCGTGGTCCGCTACGGCAGCACCTTCGCCGGGCTGAACGCCTCCTTGAAGGAGGTCGCCGACTACGACGCCCGCCGCAGTACGCCCGATCCGCAGTCTGGCGGCCCGGCGGAACCCCCAGTTGACGCCTTGCTGCTTGGCGCGTCCGGCCCGCAGCTGGGCCAGGCCGCGCCGCTGCTCACGTTCTACAACATCGGCCCGGCGCAGGTCCGCATCCTCGGACCGGCGACGTGGGCGCGGGAGGCTTCGCAGCTCTCGGCACTATCGGGCGCATGGTATGCCGCCCCGGACCCAGGCGCCCGCGCCGCGTTCGAGCAAGCCTATGCCGCCAAGTACGGCGCGCCGCCGCGGGACCTGGCCAGCCTGGCCTACGATGCCGCTGGGGTGGCCCGCACGGCGTTCGACCGGCTGGGCTACTCCGCCGCGTTGCTCGTCCGCCCGCAGGGATATGCCGGCGCGGATGGCGTGTTCATCCTGCTGCCCGATGGCCAGGTGCGCCGCAGCCTGGCCATCTTCGAGGTGGACCGGACAGGGTCTCATATCGTGCAGCCTGCGCCGGGGACGCTCCGCGCGCCAGGCACCTGACAGCGGTGGCGCGCGGCGCCCTGCCTCTTCGTACGGCGGCGGCATTGGCTGCGTGGCCGATGTTCGTGCTGGTGGCCCTGGCTGTGGCGGGCGCGCTGGACTGGCGGCCGGCGCTGGCGGCAGGGGCCGCGATGGCCGCCGGGGCGTCGGTTCTGGCCTGGATCTGGGTCCGTGACCTGAAACTTGTGCTCTGGGCGCTGGACCGTGCGGGATCGGGTCCGGCCGCTCCAGCCCAGCGGCGCCCTTTGCTGTCCTCCACCGCCCACCTGGCGCGGGCGGCAGGCCGGCTGTCACGGGACCTCGCCGCGCGGAAAGCCGAGGTTGCCGGGCTGTTGCAGGCCGAGCGATCCATCATCCAACGCCTGCCCGACCCGCTGATCGTGCTGGGTGCCGACCGGCAGGTCTGCCGGGCCAACGCCGCCGCCCGCCGCGCCTTCGGCAGCGAGATGGCGGCGGTGCTGCGCCACCCCGGGCTGCGCGCCGCCATTGACCGCGCGACCAGCCAGGGCGAGGACCAGGCAGCCGAACTCAGCCTGCCTGTGCCCGTGGCGCGGGAGGTCTATGCGACGGTCATGGCCCTGAACCCGCCCTTGGCCGATGGCGGGCGCATCGTCGCCATCATGTCCGACCGCACCCGGGAGCGTGCCGTGGAGCGGATGCGGGCCGACTTCGTGGCCAACGCCAGCCACGAGCTGCGCACGCCGCTGGCCAGCCTGATCGGCTTCATTGACACCCTGCGCGGCCCGGCTGCCGACGACCCGCCGGCTCAGACGCGGTTCCTGGGGATCATGGCGGACCAGGCGCAGCGGATGAACCGCCTGATTGACGACCTGCTCAGCCTGTCCCGCATCGAGTTGACGGAACACCAGCCCCCCTCCGACAAGGTGGAGCTGACCGGCCTGATCCAGCGCCTAGCCGCTGCCTTCGAGCCGCAGATGCGGGAGCGGGACGTGCGGCTTGAACTGGACCTTGCCCCCGACCTGGCGCCGGTTCCCGGCGACGACGACCAATTGGAGCAGGTGCTGCAGAACCTGCTCGACAACGCGACGAAGTACGGGCGGCAGGGCGGGGTCATTCGCGTGAAGGCCCGCCGCGTATCGTCCGGCGGGCGCTGGCCGGCGCGGCCCGGCGTCACGCTGGCCGTCGCTGACGATGGTCCTGGCATCGCCCGCGCCCATATCCCCCGCCTGACCGAGCGGTTCTACCGCGCAGACAAGGGCCGGTCGCGTGCAGTCGGCGGCACCGGGCTGGGACTGGCCATCGTCAAGCACATCGTCAACCGCCACCGCGGCCAGTTGCTGATCGAAAGCACCGAGGGCGTCGGGACGACCGTCACCGTATGGGTGCCGGATGGTGCGCCGGGGCAGGCAAGCGCCGCAGCAGCCACACCATTATGAGCATGGCCGGGAGCGCCGCGAAGATGGTCATGGCGTAGAACCCGGTCCAGCCCAGCCACTCTACCAGTCGGCCGGACGTTCCGGCGATGGTTCGCGATGCGAAAGCGGCCAGCGAGGACAGTAGCGCATACTGGGTGGCGGTGAAGGCGGTCGTGCAGAGGGACGAGAGGTAGGTCAGGAACGCCGCATCGGCCATGGCCTCGGCGAAGTTCTCCAGCACGATCTTGGCGAGCAAGATGCGGAAGTCGCCCCCGGACGCCGCAAGGGCAAAGTACAAGCCCATCGAGGCCATCTGCACGAAACCGGTGGACACCAAAGCCCGCCCAGCGCCGATGCGGACCACCAGCCACGCACCCATAGCCGCGCCGAGCAGGCTTGCGATCAGGCCAGGCACGCCGGTCGCCAGGGCGACCTGGGCGCGGTCGAACCCCATGGCGCGGTAGAACGGCACTGCCATAGTATGGGCCAAGGCCTCGCCGAGCTTGAACAGCATGACGAAGGCAAGGATGGCCCAGGCGTTGGGGCGGCGCAGGAAGTCCAGGAACGGCTCGACCACCGCCCAGCGCAGCCGTGCGGCGAAGGCTTGGGTGGCGGCTGCGGGCTGTGCCTCCGGCTGCGCTACGGATGGCCCGAAAACGTCTGCAACTGATGCCATCGGCTGCATACCCGGCTCCGGCGCGAATGCCGTGACCAGCGCGCCCGCCCCGACCAGTAAGGCCATGAGCGATAGCGACCAGCCCCATCCCAACGTGCCGACAAGCCCAATTGCCCCTGCACCCGATATCAGCAACGCCAGGCGGTAGCCCCAGACATAGACCGCAAGCGCCATGCCCTGCATCGGCGTGGGAAAGGTTTCGACGCGCCAGGCGTCCACCACGACATCTTGGCTGGCCGACAAGAAGGCGACCAGGGCAGCAACGGCAAGGATGCCGTATGGTCGGGCTGCCGGGTCAGACCAAGCCAGCATGAGGCAGGCCAACGCCAGCAAAGGCTGGATTGCAAGGAGCCACCCCCGCCGCCGCCCGAACCGTGCCAAGCCCAGGGGAGGCCTTACCTGGTCCAGCAAGGGGGACCACAGGAACTTCAGCACGTAGGCCAGGCCGATGCTGGCCGTGGCACCAATCAGCCCGAGGGACACCTGCCCTTCGCTCAGCCACTGCCGCAACGTGAAGCCGGACAGGGGCAACGGCAGACCGCACACCGCGCCATAAGCGCCCATGATCCACAGGCGGCGGTCATTCAGCGCGTCGGAAAACGTGGTGCAGGCGTGTTGCGGCATCCCGCAGCTATGCCGCCAGAACCGCGCCCCTGCAACGGACAACGCCGGGCAGTGGTGGTGCCCGGCGTTGTTTTACTGCCAGGGAGGCATCAGCTCTATGCCGCCTCGCTCTGCCGCTTCTCGTTCCGCTTGCGCTCGTTCGGGTCCAGGTAGCGCTTCCGCAGGCGGATGGCGCTCGGCGTGACTTCGACCAGCTCGTCGTCCTCGATGTAGGCGATGGCCTGCTCCAGGCTCATGCGCCGCGGCGGGATCAGCAGCATCGCGTCGTCCTTGCCGGAGGCCCGGACGTTGGTGAGCTTCTTTTCCTTGATCGGGTTCACGTCGAGGTCGCTGTCGCGGCTGTGCTCGCCGAGGATGAGGCCGATATAGACCTTGTCGCCGGGGTCCACGAACAACGTGCCGCGCTCCTGCAGGTAGAACAGCGCGTAGTGGATGGCCTCGCCTGGCTCGCTGCTGATCAGGCTGCCGTTGCGCCGGCCCTCCAGGTTGCCCGCCCACGGCTCGTAGCCGCTGAACAGCCGGTTCATGATGCCGGACCCGCGGGTGTCGGTCAGGAACTCGCCATGGTAGCCGATCAGGCCGCGGCTGGGCATGTGGAAGGTCATGCGGACCTTGCCGCCGCCGGACGGGCGCATGTCCTGCATCACGCCCTTGCGGCGGCTCATCTTCTCGACGACGACGCCGGAGTAGGCCTCGTCCACGTCCACCAGCACGTCCTCGAACGGCTCCTCGCGGTCGCCCGTCTCCGGGTTCTTGCGGGTCAGCACGCGGGGGCGGCCGATGGTCAGCTCGAAGCCCTCGCGGCGCATCTGCTCGATCAGCACGCCGAGCTGCAACTCGCCGCGGCCCGCCACCTCGAAGGCGTCAGTTTCATTGCTGCTGGTGATCTTGATGGCGACGTTGCCCTCGCCCTCACGCAGCAGCCGGTCGCGTATCTGACGGGAGGTGACCTTCTTGCCTTCCTTGCCGCCCAGCGGGCCGTCGTTGACGCGGAAGGTCATGGCCAGCGTCGGCGGGTCCACGGGGATGGCGTGCAACGGCTGGGTCAGCGCCGGGTCACCCACGGTGTCGGGCACCGTCGCGTCCGTCAGCCCGGCGACGGCCACGATGTCCCCGGCCTCGCACTCGTCCACCTGCACGCGGTCCAGGCCGCGGTAGCCCATCAGCTTGGTCAGCCGGCCGGTCTCGACCACCGAGCCGTCGGCGCGCAGCACCTTTACCGGCATGTTCAGGCGGGCGCGGCCCTGCTCGACCCGGCCGGTCAGCACCCGGCCGAGAAAGTTGTCGTAGTCGAGGATAGAGGCGACCATTGCGAACGGCGCCTCCTTGTCCAGCCGGGTCGGCGGGACGTGGCTCAGCACCAGGTCGAACATCGGCGCCAGGTCCTTGCGGGCACCCTCCAACTCCAGGTCGGCCCAGCCCTGGCGGCCCGAGGCGTACAGCATCGGGAAGTCAAGCTGCTCGTCCGTCGCGCCCAGGGCGGCGAACAGGTCGAACACCTCGGTATGCACCTCGTCGGCGCGGGCGTCCTGGCGGTCCACCTTGTTCACGACGACGATGGGCTTGATGCCGCGCTGCAGGGCCTTGCCGACCACGAACTTGGTCTGCGGCAGCACGCCCTCGGCGGCGTCCACCAGAACGATGGCACCGTCCACCATCCCAAGGATACGTTCGACTTCGCCGCCGAAGTCGGCGTGGCCGGGCGTGTCCACGATGTTGATGCGGCTGTCCTTCCAGACGACGCTGGTGCATTTGGCCAGAATCGTGATGCCACGCTCCTTTTCCAGGTCACTCTTGTCCATCGCCCGCTCGGCGACGACCTGGTGTTCGCGGAACGAGCCGGATTGGCGCAGCAGTTGGTCCACGAGCGTCGTCTTGCCGTGGTCAACGTGGGCGATGATGGCGATGTTACGGATGTCCATGGGGAAAAACCTTGGGCCTGGCGCGGCCGCATCTAGGGGGCGAGGGAGGATGCACCCCCGCATGTTGCAGCGCACACATAGGGGACGAAGCCAAATCTTGCGAGGCTTAAAACGGCATGACCGTTCCGCGCGCATGGGGGAGATGGGAATATTGGCATCTACCAGAAAAGGGCGGCCACGCCCATTGCCAGTGGCTTTACCTGACAACGTGTCCACCGGGCCACTCTGAGCGACCGGTGGGACCACGATGACGGACCGATGCCGTGTGATGCCTAGGGGCCGTGCCAGGCATTCCCGTGCACGTATGCCTATGTGCTTTGCCCTAGCGGTGACGTGTATCTGAGACGAGAGAAGTCACCTGTCCCGGTCAATTAAAACCGAGGCCGCTGCCGTCAGCGTCAGTCCAATCGGCCGAGGCATTGCACACCTGGCCTCCGAGGCAACGCCTGGGACGGGCCAATCGGTCCATCCCAGGTGCTAGGCCCGCTTGGATTAGCCGCCCACACCGCTCATTGCGGCGCTGATCGCGGACATGGCGCTGGCCGAATCGCGTTTGGCCAGCGCGCGCCGGGCCGCACCGATGGCCTGCACGGCGGCGGACGGGTCAGGTAAGTTTGCCATGCTGGGATCGGTCGAACGGCTCAACAGCCGCGTCTCCGCCCGCTCCAGGGCTTCCTGTGCAGCGCCGGTGCGGTTGGCAGCCAGGGCACGCTGCGCCGCGGCCAGGTAGGCCTGCGGCGTGCTGGCGCCTGCGCCCGGGTCAGGCAAGCGCGGCGCGATCTCGGACCGCGTGTTGGCGGCCGTCGTATTGCTGGCGGCGTTGCTGCTCGGCGAACCCGCCCCGCCCCGGTAGTCGCCCGTCGGCGGCACAGCCAAACCTGCGTCCTGATCGGCGCTCGCCGGGGCACGCCGGCCGCTGCGGGCTACGCGGGTAGAGGTGGCCGTAGCACGGCGCGGTCCGGCAGTGCGCGCGCCGGACGCCAGGCGGCGCTGGCCGCGCATGGGCCGCATCCCGCCCAGACCGGACCCGGACGGCGCGGCATCGGGGACCTGGACGATACCAGGGACGGCATCGCTGCCGGGCGCGGCAGTCTGCGCCAGAAGCGGACTGAAGGACAACGCAAGGATCGTCGCAGACATCAACAATGTGTTCCGCACGGGCAAAGCTCCTGGGTTATGTGCCATTGCCGCGGCGTGCGCGCGGTAAGCTTCAAGGAACGGTCCGGCGCGGGATTGGTTCCCGCCGGCTGCGTCCGGTGCAGGTCAGCCGGCTTGGGCCGCCAGCGCCCGCAGGTCCACCGCGGGACGCGCGCCATAGGCGCTGATCGCGGCTGCCGCTGCCAGGCTGCCCAGCCGACCGCATGCCGCGAGCGGACGCCCGGCCGCATGGCCCGCCAGGAACCCGGCGGCGTAGGCGTCGCCGGCCCCGGTGGTATCTACGACCCGCGCCGGCGCGGCGAGAACCTCCACCCGCTCGGCCCCGCGCAGCACCACGCTGCCATCGGCGCCACGGGTCAGTACGGCGGTCGGCACGTCCTGGGCTGCGCGGGCGGCGGCGTCCGCCCAGGCGTTCTCCTCATATAGGCTGCACAGCTCGGCCTCGTTGGCGAACAGGATGTCCACGCCGCGCAGCAGGCCGCGGAACTCGTCCCGGTGCCGGTCCACGCAGAAGGCGTCGGACAGCGACAGGGCCACCAGGCGCCCGGCGCCGTGCGCGACCTCAACCGCGCGGTGGAACGCCGCCTTCGCCTCCGGCGGGTCGAACAGGTAGCCCTCCAGGTAGGTGACGGCGCTGCCGGCCACCACGGCTTCGTCCAGGTCGGCTGGGCCGAAGCTGACGCAGGCGCCCAGGAAAGTGCTCATGGTGCGTTGGCCATCGAGCGTCACGGCGATCAGGCAGCGCGCGGTCGGGACGCCGCCCTGCAGGGGCGCGGTCGGGAAATGCACGCCGACGCCGGCGATATCCCGGCGGAATGCCTGGCCCAGCGCGTCGTCGGCCACCTTCCCCAGGAACGCCACCCGTGCGCCCAGCCCGGCCGCCACGGCGCAGGTATTGGCGGCCGACCCGCCGCTGCTCTCCTGGCCCGGGGGCATCGCGGCATACAGCGACGCCGCCTGATCCGCCGAGATCAGCGCCATCCCGCCTTTGCGGAGGTCGTGGCGGGACAGGAAATCCTCTCCTGTCGGGGCCACGACGTCCACGATGGCGTTGCCGATGCCCAGGATGTCGTAGCTGGGCGGGGTCTGGGGCATATGGAGTCCTGACGGGGCTCGGGGGTGCGCGGTGCGGCGGCTGCGCCTATCATCCGGCCCTAGCCACGGCAACCCAGGAGGTCCGATGTTCTCACCCTTGCTGCGCGCCGTCGCCCAGCTCGACGAGCCCGTGTTCCTGGGCGTCGTGCTGCGGAGCCTGGTGGCGTCCGTCCTGGCATTCGCCGCGGTGGTGGTGGTCGCGGCGTGGGGGGTTCAGGCGGTGGTCATGGCGCCGGGCTGGCCGCACTGGCTGGCGTGGCTGGCGGCCCTCCTTGGTGGGGCTGGCACGCTGTTCCTGTCGGCTTACCTGTTCGTGCCCGCGGCGCTGCTGGTGGCGACCTTGTACATGGACCGGATCGCGGACGCCGTGGACCGGCGCTTCTACCCCGGCTTGCCGCCGGCACGCGGCGCGCCCCTGCAGGTGCAGCTATGGGACGGCGCGGCTTTGGGCTTGCGGGTGCTGGCCTTGCAGGCGCTGGCGCTGGCGCTCCTGGTCGTGCTGCCAGGCGTGGGGCTGGTGCTGGGCTGGGTCATCACGGGATGGGCCATCGGCCGCGGCCTATTCGTGGGCGTTGCGATGCGGCGGATGGACCGGCCTGCCGCGCTGACCCTGTATAATGCGCGGCGGCTGACGGTGCTGGCGCAAGGCGCCGCCCTGGCGGCGGCCGGGGTCGTGCCGGTGGTCAACCTGTTCGTGCCCGTGCTGGGCATGGCCGCCATGGTCCACGTCCTGAACCGGGACGTGCGCGCCGGCTCCGTAGCCCGGCTGGGCTGAGCCTTGCCGCACCCACGGGCAGGGCCGCCCTGCCGGTTGCGGGTTGTTCCGCGGCGTCCCGGCATGTTAGGCCAGCGCTCCCGGTCGCACCGCGACGTGCCCTGGCGCTGGGCTTGGAGGCCCGGGGCGCAGACAAAGAAGGGGAACCCCTTGTTCAAACGCCGCAAACCCGACCAAGCCGCCGGGGACAACGCCGCCGCGCCTGCCCCGCCCGCTGCTGCCGTCCCGTCTGGTGCGCCACCTGCTGCACCACGCCCGCCCGCCGACAGCGGCGTCGGCGTTCCCCCCTATCGTCCCGCGGCGCCACCTGCCGCTTCCCCCGCCGCTTCCAAGGAGGCCATGCCCATGGGCCGCACACCGTTCCCCACCCCGAACTCCCAGCCTGCCCCGCCGCAACCCGCCGGCCCGCCGCCCGCGCCGGGCATGGCCCCCCGCCCCGGCATCCAGCCCAGCCGTCCGCGTGAGCCAGCGGAGCGCCGCACCCTGGTGGTCGGCCGTGGCATATCCTTGCAGGGCACCGTGGCGGACGCCGAGCGCCTGGTCGTCGAGGGCACGGTCGAGGCCAGCATGATCCAGGCTACCGAGCTGAGCATCGCCCAGGGCGGCATCTTCAAGGGCGAGGTCGAGGTTGAGGACGCCGAGATCGCGGGCGTTATTGACGGCACGCTGACCGCCCGGGGCAACCTGGTCGTGCGCGCCACCGGCAAGGTGCTGGGCACCGCCCGTTGCCGCCGCTTGCAGGTGGAGGACGGCGGCCAGATCACCGGCCGGATCGAGATGATCCAGGAAGGCGCCGCACCCCCGGCAGCGACCCAGCCCGCGCCGCGCCCGGCCGAGCCGGCGGCAGTCCCGGCCCAAGCGTCCCCGTCGGGCGCCTAGGGCAGCATCAGGTCAAACGGAGTCGTTTGAGCCGAGGTCCTGCGTTCTTCGTCAACGAGCTAGAGCGCGGCCGGCGCTTCTACCTGCATCGGTCATGCTCTAGCAGCCACCTTCAAAACGGACTACGTTATCTGGCAGAAAAGCCGGGGAAATCGCCATGTCCATCACACGACGCGCTATCGGGGCCGGGCTTGCCGCCGCGGCCCTTGCGCCGCTTAGCCGTCACGCCGCGGCAGCCCAGCCGCCCGCCACGGCGCAGGCGCCGGCATACTTCCGTTACCGCGTCGGCGACATGCAGGTGACGGCGATCAACGACGGCATGGCCTACCGCTCGCTGGATGGCTTCGTGCCGAATGCGCCGCCGGGCGCGCTGCAACAGGCGATGGCCGACAACTTCTTGCCGGCGGACCGCTTCCCGGTCACCTTCACCACGCTTGTGGTCAACACCGGCGGCAAGCTGGTGCTGATTGACACCGGCAACGGCGACCTGGGTGCGCCGACCAGCGGTACGTGGATGACCAACTTCCGCGCTGCCGGGTTCGACCCGGCCAACGTGGACGTGCTGCTGTTCAGCCACTTCCACGGCGACCACATCAACGGCGCCCGTCTGAAGGACGGCACCGCCCGCTTCCCGCAGGCCGAGATCATGGTGCCTGCCGCCGAGTGGGACTTTTGGACCAGCGACGACAAGCGAGCCTCGGCCCCAGACAGGCTCAAGGGCACCTTCGACAACGTGCGCCGGGTGTTCGGCCCCGTGGCCGCCAACGTCACGCGGTATGACTGGGACAAGGAGGTGCTGCCGGGCATCACCAGCATCCGGGCGGACGGGCACACGCCTGGGCACACCTGCTTCGCCCTGGTGTCCGGGACCGGAAAGCTGATGGTGATGTCGGACACGACGAACAACACGCAGATCTTCGCCCGCAACCCCGACTGGTCCGCCGTCTTCGACCAGGACGCCGACACGGCCCGGGCGACCCGGCGGCGGATGCTGGACCTGGCCGCGACGGAGCGGATGCAGGTGTCGTTCTACCACGCACCCTTTCCCGCCACCGGCCACATCGTCCGGGCCGGCAACGGCTACGACCTGGTGCCGCTGATGTGGACGCCTGCCACCTGATGACGCGGCCCGGTGGCGTACCCCGCCTGACCCGGCGGGGCTGCCTGTGCTGCGGGCTGACCGGGCTGGTTGGCATCGCGGTGCGGCCAGCGCGGGCGGCGGAGCCTGCGTCGGCGCCTGCCCCGGCACTGGTCGCCGACCTGGTTGCCGCCAACCACATCCTGTTCGATCAGGGCGTGGTGGACGGCTTCGGTCATGTCTCCGTCCGGCATGACAAGGACCCCAGCCGCTTCCTGCTGTCCCGCAGCATGGCGCCGGCACTGGTGCAAGCCGGGGACATCATGGAGTTCGAACTGGACGGCGCCCCGGTCGGGGCGGCTGGCCGGATGCCTTACCTGGAGCGGTTCATCCACGGTGCGATCTACCGGGCGCGGCCGGACGTGATGTCGGTGATCCACAGCCACTCGACGGGCATCATCCCGTTCAGCGTGGCGGGCGGGGCGGCGTTGCGGCCGGTGTTCCACCTGGCGGGCTTCCTGGGGCCGGAGACGCCGGTGTTCGAGATACGTGACGTGGCCGGGCCGGCGACCGACCTGCTGGTGCGGTCGGACGCTCTGGGTGATGCGCTGGCCCGGACCCTGGGCGGGCACGCGGTGGTGCTGATGCGCGGGCACGGGTCCACCACGGTGGGCACCGACGTGCGGCAGACGGTGTTCCGTGCGGTTTATGCGGAGGTGAACGCGCGCTTGCAGTCGGACGCGCAGCGGCTGGGTCCGGTGACGTTCTTGACGACGGAGGAGGCAGCCGCGGCGGCGCAGACCGGCAACGGGCTGGTCGGGCGGGCGTGGGAGCTGTGGCGGATGCGGTCGCCGTGATACCGCAACGCCCCGGCGATGACCCCCAAGGCTCGTCCGCACCAATCGCAGCTGGGACACAGGTGGGCCATGTCCACCTGAAGGTGTCGGACCTGGACCGCGCCCTCGGCTTCTATGTCGGCGTGCTGGGCTTCCAGTTGATGCAGCGTTTTGGCACGCAGGCTGCCTTCATCTCGGCCGGCGGCTACCATCACCATATCGGGTTGAACACCTGGGAAAGCCTGGGCGGATCGCCGCCGCCGCCGGGCACGACGGGGCTGTTCCACACCGCGATCCTATATCCGACCCGGGCGGACCTGGCCGATGCGCTGCGCCGGGTCATGGCGGCCGGCATTCCGTTGGACGGCGCGTCCGACCACGGGGTGAGCGAGGCGCTCTACCTGTCCGATCCCGACCGGAATGGGGTCGAGCTTTATTGGGATCGCCCAGCGGAAGCGTGGCCGCGGTCGGCAGATGGGACGCTGGCGATGTTCACCCGGCGGCTTGACCTAGATAACCTGCTACGCGAACCAATCCCGAGGCCGTGATGGGCAGTCAGGCTGCGTCAAGCAGCCGGTTCTGCAAGTGCCTCATCCAAGGTTGCCGGACTACGCAGCCTAGCTGTTACTTGAAGCACATTAGGGGATGGCTGCTCGCACATCGTCTCCGGCAGGCCGCTCCATGCATCCTCAACCAACTCGGATATA
>Ga0123339_10002549_pt1 | contig 12314 bp, 9 predicted proteins | sample lystaG_FD_89956 | JGI IMG/M metagenome (GOLD analysis project Ga0123339, IMG submission 89956) | Glacier valley bacterial and archeal communities from Borup Fiord, Nunavut, Canada, to study Microbial Dark Matter (Phase II) -... | ecosystem: Environmental > Aquatic > Freshwater > Ice > Glacier ... | reverse complement strand
CGCTCCGCGCCGATGGCAAAGCCGCCGTGCGGGGGCATTCCGTGCTTGAACACCTCGAGATAGCCCGCAAAAGCCGCCTTGTCCATGCCGCGCTCGTCCAGCGACTCGAGCAGCATGGGATATTCGTGAATGCGCTGACCCCCACTGGTAATCTCGATGCCCTTGTACAGCAAATCGAAGCTGTTGGTCAGGCCGTCGGGGGTGAAGTAGGCGTAAAAAGGGCGAGCATTGCGCGGGTATTTGGTCACGAACACAAAGTCTGAATCGTGCTCCTCGAGAAAGTGCTGGCACAGCAGCCGCTCGCCCTCGGGGTCAATGTCCTTGCCGCCCACGCTGTAGCCGTACTTTTCTTTGATGAGCGCCCTGGCCTCGAGCAGCGGAATGCGCGGAATGCGCGTAGGTACGGTGGGAAGCGGCACACCCAGCAGCTCGAATTCGGGTTTTGCATTGCGCTCGAGGGCCGCGCAGATGTGCTTGAGAATATCTTCCTCGACATCCATCACGTCGGCTTCGCTGTCAATAAAGCCCAGTTCCACATCGAGCGAGAGGTACTCGTTGAGGTGTCTCGAGGTGGCGTGTTCCTCGGCCCGGTAAACGGGCGCGGTCTCGAATACCCGCTCGAAGGCACCGACCATCACCTGTTTGTAGAGCTGTGGACTCTGGGCCAGGTAGGCCCGCTCGCCGAAGTAATCGAGTTCAAACAGGTTCGCGCCGCCCTCCGCGCCCGCCGACACGATTTTGGGGGTGAAGATTTCGGTGAAATCCTGGGCAATCAGCGCCTGCCGGAACGCGTCTACCATCAGGGCCTGTACACGTAGCACGGCCCGTTCGCGCACGCCGCGCACCGAGATGTAGCGGTAATCGAGCAGGGTTTCAGGGTTCACGTTCCACTCGAGTTTGGGCAGCTCGAGCGGGCTGACCTCCACCGCGCTCGATAAGGTGACTAAGTGCGAAACCTGCACCTCGACCCCGCCGGGCGCTTTGGCGTGCGCCACCACCGTGCCCGTGACCTCCACGCAAGATTCGGCAATCGGAATCTCGAGGTTCTTGCCCACGCACTGCACCGTGCCCCCCCGGTCTCGCAGCACTAGAAACTGCACCCCGCCCAGGTCGCGGCGGGTGTGAACCCAGCCCATCAGGGTGACAGTTTCTCCAATGCGGCTCGAGAGGTGCGAGGTGAGCACTCGAGCGCCCTTTTCTTTCACAGGTTCTTTTACGGTTTGCGCGGTTATATCGGTCATGGGAGCCTCCAGAAAGAAACCCCGCTCCTCGAGAGGGCGGGGTATGTGCAAATGCGCCAGACCGCCTTAGGAATAGCAGAAATTATCGTCCAGTTTGCGGGCTTGGCCTGACATTACGCTCGAGTATAGGGGGACGGTCCGCTCAAGCGCAAGGCGAGGGCCGGACAAGGGTGAGTTATAGGGACGCTTCCGGCCTGAACGCTCGAGGTAAACTTTGGAACATGGGTACGAAGTTTTCGTTTCTAGACATGGTTTGTCTGGCTGCACTGTGACGAGGTTCACGCGCATTCTGGTCAGCCTCGCACTTTTCTCGCTGATTACGGCAGCAGGCGCTTTGCTGGGAGCGTTCCTGATTGGACCAGCAATGGCACGCCAGCCCAACGCTGAGTGCGCGGACGGCGGAGAAATTGTTTGCATGTTCAGTGGGGGATTCATCGGCGGCGTGGTGGGTGCTTTCATCGGGCTTATCGTGGTGCTGTGGTTGTTTTATCCTCCGAAACGCTGAGCGCTCGAGTCGCTGTGGGAAAAGCTGAATACACCATTTTTTCCCACAATTCGGCCTTTTCTAACCTTAACCCCATCCTTAAACTCACGTCATGCCCTCATACTCTCACCATGTCCCTACGCGCCTCACACGCCAAAATCCTGCTGCTCTCGAGCTTGCTGCTTTCTGTGCTCTCGAGCGCCCAGACGGTTCCCTCAGCTCAGTCCGCTGCACAGAGCGTCCAGACCGCCGCCCTCACCCGCGCCGAGGCCAGAGCGTTGTTCCAGAAGACTCGCCCCGCGACCTTCAAGCTCGAGATTGCCGGTGAGGGCTACGGCACCGGCTTTTTCATCAGCGCCGATGGGTACGCGCTCACGGCTTACCATGTGGTCGAGCGTGCAGGCAAGCTCGACGCGCTCACCCCTAAAAACGAGACCCTGCCGCTCGAGGTGATAGGTTTCGATGCCGCGCAGGACATCGCACTGGTCAAGGCCACCTCCAAAACCCCGCTGCCCTTTGTCAAGGTGGCGCTCGAGGCCCCTATTATCGGTCAAAACGTGCTGGCCATCGGCAACAGCGGCGGCGATTTCTTGCAGTCCAGGGTGGGCAAGCTGCTCCAGCTCGACGTAGCCGCAGACCGGGCTGATTTCCCCAGTGGCACGCTCGAGATGAACGCGCCGCTGGCTCCCGGCGATTCGGGCGGACCTATTTTTAACGTGGCGGGTGAGGCCATTGGCGTGGTGAGCTATATCGGACAGACCGAGAAAGGATTTCGCTCCTACGCGGTGCCGCTGCCGAGCAAAACCGCAGTGCTGGCCGAGTTGCGGGCCGGGGTCAAGCACGATGTTCCGGTGCTGGGAATTGGCTCTTATTTCCCTGACGACGTGCCAGACGAGATTTTTGCCACACTGGGCATAGGGAGCACACCTGGAGCGGTGGTGGAATCGGTCAAAGCCGGTGGACCCGCTGAAAAAGCAGGCTTAAAACCCATCCGCAGAATTCCGACAGCCGATGGTCAGGATTCTCGAGTGGAGGCCGATGTCATCACCGCTGTGGATGGTTTACCCGTCCACGGCTTTGTGCAGTTGCTCGAGCGGGTGCGCCAAAAGCGCATCGGGGACAAGGTGACGCTGACCGTGCAGCGCGGTGGTGAAACGGTAAAAATCATGCTCGAGCTGGGCGCGAAAGCCGAGGTGTTCAAGGGCTGAATCCCGAAAGCCGAGCCAATAGATTTCTTTCGGGAATCGCAGGCGGACAGGCCCGGTAGGTGCCGTTTTGTCCAAGACAAGAGCAAAAAAGAAGGGCAGACTCTCCACAAAGTCTGCCCTTCTTTTTGACTGAAAACTCAAAACTCAAAACTGAGAACCCAAACCCTCGAGCACTAAATTCCCAGATTCAGCCCCGGCGCAACGGTCCTTTGCCACTCGAGCAAGCCCCAGAAAGCCCAGGCAATCGCGCCCAGCGCCAGAAAGCCTAAAATGCCCGACTCGAGCGGACGGGGGCGGGTGTACACCAGTCCCAGCACCAAACCGGAGAGCAGGCCCCCCAGGTGCGCCCAGACATCCACGTTGGGAATAATAAAACCGATGCCCAGCATGATGGCCAGATTGGGCACCGCCGTGACTAAGCGGCGCAGGCGCTGCGCGGTGTTGCCGTCTCCAGCCACGCTCAGCGCGGCCACGATGCCGAAAATGGCTCCCGACGCGCCCACTGAAGGAGCGCCCGACCCGAAGGCCGCGCTGAAATAGCTGCCCACAATCGCGGTGAGCACGTACAAAAACAGCAGCAGCGGCGACCCGATGCGCCGCTCGAGCGCGCTACCAAAAGTCCACAGGTAAAACCCGTTTAGCCCGATGTGCAAAAACCCGGCGTGCAAAAAGCTGGCGGTGAGCAGTCGCCACGGTTCAGAGGATAAGGTGAGGCTGGGCACGTTGGCTCCCAGAAAAATGAAAGAGCGGGTGTTCTCGATGCCGCCGCTTTGAGATTCCCAGAAGAACATCCCCAGACAGAGTGCTAGCAGCCCCAACGTGACCCACGGCGGTCCGGTGCGCTGCGCCTGGGCCTCGAGATTGACCCCAAACGGACGCAGCAACCGCTCGGCCTCGCTGCGCTTGAAGGCGTAGAACTCGAGGGTGTTTCGCAAGCCTGACATCATCAGGTTCGCACCCTGCTGCATGGCTATCCCGTCCTGCTTTTTCATACCCTCGAGAAACCAAGCTCGCCCGGTCCAGAACCCGTCTTGAAGCTTGAGCGCGCGAGCCGCCGCCTGAGCTTTGGCTGGCTCAACGCCCAGCAGGTCGAACCACCCGCTCGAGAGGTGGGTGTAGCCGCGCAGGGTGTCGGGCAAAGATTCGGTGGCCGGGTTTTCACGACGCGCGCCCTCGAGCAGCTTCCAGGCGGTGTAGCCTTCAAACAGCACGCCCTTTTCACCGTTTCCCGCCGGAGCAGGGTTTTGTGGCTCGAGCAGCGCGGACACCACTAGCGGCTGCAAACTCGAGACCGTCTCGAGTGGGGCTTTGCGGTGGTTGATGAGGTAGCGCTCGAGCCAGTGCAGCTTGAGCTGCGCCTTGAAATCGGGACTCCAGGCGAACAGGTCCATCCAGCGAATCAGGTGCGGGTGAGCGTAGCGCATCCGGGCCATGATGAACAGCAGCGGCAGCAGTTGCAGGCTTCCCAGCAGGCCCACCCACCAGAACTCGGGTTGAAGGTAGGCCCAGCTCGAGAGTCCGGCAGCCAGAAAGCCCCGCGCCCTGGCCTCGCCCGGAAGCGAAAAACTCAGTAATCCAAAAGTGATGGCCGCGACCAGCCAGAGGTAAGTGTCCAAAGTGAGCTGAGGTTACAACGCAAAGGTGTGAAAGACGGTGCGAGGGGTTAGGGTTTTGCCGGAATATGTCAGACTGGACAAGGTTTTAGGAAGGCTCGAGAGTAACCTGTATCGCTTGAAACACACTACTCGTCCGATTCTCCGCCCACGCTGCTTCAAGCCACGGATGAACGACGGCCATTGAAGGCCGCACGTCCCAAAGGTACTTGAGAAAGATAAGGGTTCCGTTCTCGAGTGAACAGGCCAGAGCTGCTTCCAGAGCAGGTAGGTAAGAGGGTGTGTCTCCCTCGAAGGGAGCTAATTTGTCAGCCAGAAAGACGATTTGCTCGAGTGGCGAAGGACTTGCCTTGAGTGTGGTATGGCACGAAATAGCTTGCGACACCGCTGGGTTGACATCAAATAACTCGCGTGCCATTTTTGCACCCAGCTTCTGATGCAGCAGCATCGGTAGGCTCTCCTCAGCTTCGAGTACGTCTAAGTGCAGGTCGCGTGCCACCTCAAGCATCTGAGCGGAGGGCCAAATCCAAGCGAGGTCATGCAGTAGAGCAGCGGTGCGAGCGTCTGCTTCAGAAATTCCAAAACGCTGAGCCAAATCCTGTGCTTTCAAAGCGACGGCTCGAGCGTGTTGCCAAATATCGGCACGGCCAAACCCAAGTAGAAGTGCCCGAGTGTCGTCCTCGAGCACCCCGGTCCAGGAAATGCGACGCTGCACTGGCTCGAGCGCACCCATCCCCTCAATCCTTCCCCGCCGGGCGCACCTCTTCGGCGCTCAAACTCAGCATTCCGCCCTCGGTCAGCAGCTCGAGCCGCCCCCGCAAGGGGTCCAGTTTGGTCACTTTGCCCACCGCTCCAGAAGCGATGTGACACGCCTTAGCCCCTTTGCGCGGCAAGTCCTTGAGCAACTCCTGATACTGGGTGTGCTCGAACTGGAGGCAGCACAGCAACCTCCCACACGGCCCGGAAAGCTTGTCGGGGTTGAGCGGCAGTTGCTGGTCACGGGCCATCTTGATTGAAACCGGGGCGAAGTCTTGCAGGTGGCTGCTCGAGCAGGCTTCCCGGCCACACGCACCCAGCGCGCCGAGCATCTGGGTCTGCTCACGCGGCCCCACCGCCATGAAGTTCACCCTCGAGTCGGTGTGGGGCCGCAAATCCGAAATCAGTCCACCCAGTTCGATGCGGTCCTCAGCGCTGTAGGCCACGGTGAGAAGGGTGCGGTCCAGGGTGTACTCGAGCGAAACGATTTTGGCCGGAATGCGCCTCGAGCGCACTTTGGCCCGCAGCAGCCACTTGAGGTCGCTGGCTTCTTTTTGTAAAAAGTCGGCTTGCTCGAGGTCTTCGCTCGAGGCTTGGCGCAGAATCCGACCTGCTTGAACCGGCCCGTCGCTGTCCTGACCCTCGCCGCGCACACGGGCCAGCTCGAGACCCCGCCTCGAGAGCACCACCACCGGAGTATCCACCGGGTACACCTGGTCGGTTTCCACCCGGTGCAGCCGGGGCGTGTTGTCGAAGCGAATCTGTTGGATGAGCATAAAAGTCAGTTCAGATTACAGGTTTCGAGCTTCGGTGAAAGGAAGTTGGTTTCCGGTGCAGGCTCGAGGAGGGAAGAGAGGAGGGTTGAAGGGTGAAAAGACCGCCATTCTCTGGTATACGACTTTTGATGTCTACTCACCTCTCACCACCAAATGTCAAACCTCTTCCATCACATCCTGCAAATTGGCGTTGCTGGTCACGCGCTGCACGTCGTCCAAATCCTCGAGATACTCGAGCAGGGCCAGCAGTTTGCGGGTGTCGTCCTCGTTCAAATCCACCGTGCTCGAGGCAATCATGGTTAAACTCGCCGACGCCACCACGAATTTCTGGCTCGAGAGTCCTTCTGAAACCAGAAACAGCTCGTGCGGCGCGGTGTAAATCTCGAGGCCATCCTCGGTTTCCTGAATGTCCTCGGCCCCCAGCTCGATGGCCGCGTCCTGCACGCTTTCATCCGTGCTCGAGACCACGATGACGCCCTTCTGGTCGAACTGCCACGCCACGCTGCCCCCGTTGCCCAGGTTGCCGCCGCGCTTGTTCATCACGTTGCGAATCTCGCCCACGGTGCGGTTGCGGTTGTCGGTGAGGGTCTCGACCAAAATAGCGGTGCCGCCGGGACCGTAGCCCTCGTAAACCACCTCGTCGAAGACCGTGGCATTCACACCTTCGCCCACCGCCCGCTTGATGGCGTTTTCGATGTTGTCCGCCGGAACGGTGTCGGTCTTGGCGGCAGCGATGGCGTTTTTTAAACTCAGGTTTCCCGCTGGGTCGCCGCTGCCACCGCTGCGGACCGCGTTGGTGATGGCCCGGATGTGCTTGCTGATGATGCCGGAACGCCGGACGTCGTTGGCTCCCTTTTTGCGCTTAATCTGCGACCATTTGCTGTGACCTGCCACGGGGATAACTCCTTTGAACGGCTATTACGCCTGCGTTTCACACACGGGTTCAACTCGAGAACTGCTCGAGACCCACACCCATTACCCACGCTCGAGCCTGGGTTCGGAGATTGGGTTTGGAAACCTGTGCAAAAGCGAAAAACCAGACTCTAGCTTAGCAAAATCGAGGCTCCGGTTGGGCGAGTGTATTCCCTGCAATCCTTATTCTCCACTTTCGGTCGAGCGTCCCGAAGTTCTTTCCGATACTCAACCTCGTTTCTTGCTATTCTGAAGACAATGTGAACACCGGCTTCGCACTCCCTTCTCTCAGCCTCGAGCGGACGCTCTGGGTCGCCTTGCTGAGCGTATCGGGGCTGGCCCTGTTGTGGCTCACGCTGGTGGGACCCCTGCTGGTGCTGCCCACGGGGTGGGAAGGCTGGGTCCTGGCCTCGAGCGCGCTCTCTGCCCTGCTTTGCCTGTGCGCGACTTTTGGTGCTCAGTGGCGTCCGCTCTGGGGCGTGATTGCGCTGGGGGTGCTGGCCGGGGGTTTGCAGGGTCTCAGGCCCTCGCTCCCCACGTTCGATGTGGTCGGTTCACTGCTCACCCTGGTCCTGCTGTTTTACTCGCCTTACCGCCCCCCTCGAGCGGAACTGGGCAAACTACTCCTGGACGCGCTGCTGGTGGCGGTTTCACTGTTCACGGTGCTGTGGCACAGCGAACTCTCCGCTTTGATGCTCTCTGTTCCCGCAGGCTTGCTCGAGCCACTGCTCAGCTCATGGGGAGGACTGTCTCCCATTGGACTGCAAATCATCGCCCTGATGCTCTTGCTCAGCGCGGTGCTGATGCTGGCCCTGCGCCGGGTGGAGCAAAGCTACGCGCTCGAGTTGCTCATTTTAGGGCTGGCCCTGACCCTGCGGTTGGCCACGCTGTTGCTCGAGTTAGGCTCTGGCAGTGTATCCGGCAATGTGTCCGGCAGTGTGGTGGACTCGGGAAGGCTGGGGGGCGTGCTCGAGGTGGCCACCGCGACCCTGTTCGGTCTGGCGGCCTACCTGAGCCTGCACCCGCTGGTGGTGCTGCCCCACACCGCCTCCACTCGAATCCTCAGCCTGGCCCTGCGGGGACTGCCTTACGCGGCGGTGCTGGCCTGTCTGGTCACGCTGCTGACCTCCCAACAAGACCATCAGGGAAGCAGTCTGGCGGTGGGCGTAGGGACTGCATTAGTCACGCTGCTGGCGCTGGGACGCCAAGCCTGGGCCTACGCGGAAAATCGCAGCCTCAGCGTCGAGGTGCGCCAATTAGGCGCGGCAGAGCGGCAATTACTGGGCAGCTTGCAAGCGTCCGAGTCGCGCTATCAATCTCTGGTCGAAAACAGTTCGGACTTGGTGCAGATTCTGAGCTTATCGGGGCGCATTCTGTACGCCAGCCCTTCACACCGGGAAAAGCTGGGCTTCGATACCCTGGATTTGCTCGAGCAGAGCGTGAGCCTGCTGCTGCACCCTCGAGACGAAGATGCCTTCCGGGAGCTGCTGCTGGGCGTGTCCAAACACGATGACCTCAGCGCCCCGCTGCTGTACCGGGTGCGCCACAAGGAAGGCGGCTGGGTCTGGCTCGAGGGGGTGGCCAAGAATTTGTTGCACCAACCTGCGGTCGCGGGTGTCGTGCTCAACGCCCGCGACGTGACCGAGCGTGAGGAAGCGCGGGAAAAGATGGGGCAACTGGGGGTGCAGCTCGAGACCCGATTGGAGCGCATCACTACCCTGCACGCCATAGATTTGGCCATTAGCTCGCGCTTGTCACTCAACGTCACGCTCGACATGGTGCTGGCTCAGGTCAACACCCACCTCAGCGTGGAAGCCAGCGCCATCCGGCTCAGGAACCGGGAAAGCGGCCTGCTCGAGTTCTACAGCGGCCTGGGCTTTAAGAATGTGGAGGCCAGGGACCACCTGCTGATGCTGGGCGCGCGCTGGGCCGAGAACGTGCTGCTCGAGGGCAAGCCGCTGGGAACTCGGCTGGCCCCGGAGGTGTACTCGCAGTGGGCCAGTGTGGAAGGTGGGGTGCGCTACTTCGCCGCGCCGCTCATCATAGACGGCCAAACCCAGGGCGTGCTCGAGGTGTACCAGCGCGGCGGGGCACGCCGGGAGCGCGAGTGGCACCACTTTCTCGAGACCCTGGCCGGCCAGTCGGCCCTGGCGGTGGAAAACGACCGCCTGCTCAGCGACTTACAGCGCAGCAACCGCGAGTTGGTGGCCGCTTACAACGAGGTCATCGAGGGCTGGGCGCGGGCGCTGGATTTGCGTGACAAGGAAACCGAGGGCCACTCGAGGCGGGTGATGGACCTCACGGTGCGGCTGGCCACCCGCATGGGACTTTCAAACGAGGAGCTGATGCACCTGCGGCGCGGCGCGCTGCTGCACGACATCGGCAAGATGGGCATTCCAGACCGCATCCTGCAAAAACCCGGACCGCTGGACCCCGACGAGTGGGTAGTCATGCGGACCCACCCCACGCTGTCCTACCGGATGCTCGAGGGCATTGAGTTTCTGCGCCCCGCGCTGGACGTGCCCTACGCCCACCACGAGAAGTGGAACGGCACGGGCTACCCTCGCGGTCTCAAGGGACCGAGCATTCCGCTTTCGGCCCGAATTTTTGCGGTGGTGGACGTGTGGGACGCGCTCACCTCGGACCGCCCTTACCACGCGGCGCGCAGCCCCGAGGAATCGCTCTCCATCGTGCTCGAGGGTGCGGGCAGCCACTTCGACCCCGAGGTGGTGCGGGCTTTTTGCACGCTCGAGGAGATTGCAGCTTTGAGGGCGAGGCGGGTCGGCTCGAGCGCAGATTGATTTGCAGCCGTGAGCCGTGAATCAAGTCTGAACCAGCCCTAACCCGAGCAGTTCGCAGCAACCGAGCGTTCTGAGCGCAGGTCACAGCGTGAATCTCTAACTCATCGCCCTAAAACTCACCGCACCAGCGAAACCTGTTTAGGCCCCGGAATGCCGTCCATGTGACCCATCAAATCACCCACGATGGCGCTGGCGGTGGTCATCCCTCCCGCGCCGTTCCCAGCAAAAATTACCGTGCCACACTCTTCACCGGTAAAAATCAGCGCATTGTGGCTCGAGTCGGCCTGCGCGATGGGGTGGGTCATGGGCAACGCTCGCGGTTCCACCCGCGCCACCCACTCCCCGTTTTCACGCTCGATTGAGCACAGCAAGCGAATCTTCTCACCCCGACCCTGCGCTTCCCCCACCGCGCCGGGGGCCAGGGTGTCTATGCCGCGCACCTGTACGCGCTCGAGAGCGTATTCAGGGTCAATGAACATGCGGGCCAGCACGGTGAGCTTGTGGGCGCTGTCCCCGCCGCCCACGTCGAGCGTGGGGTCGGACTCGGCGTAACCGAGTCGCTGGGCCTCGAGCAGCGCGCTTTCATAGGTGTTGCCGCGCTCCATCTCGGTGAGGATGTAGTTGCAGGTGCCGTTTAAGGTGGCCTCGAGCCGGACCGGGGTGCTGGCCCGCAGAATGGTGGCCAGCGGCGTGATGATGGGGGTTCCAGCCATCACGCTGGCCTCGAAGTAGACCTGTCCGTTCTCGACATACTTGCGAATGGCGTCCCAGCGCTCGGCCATCAGCGCTTTGTTGGCGGTGATGACGATGCCGCCCTTTTCCAGGTGCGGCATCCACAGCTCGAGCGGCTTGTCCACCCCACCCATCACCTCGATTAAAACGTCCACGCCCTCGAGAAAGTGAGGATTGTCGCTCAGAATCGCGCCGGGATAGTCGAACTCCCGTGCGCGCAGGGTGTCGCGCACGTATACACCCTCGAGCTGGGTAGCGTAATCGAGCGAGTGAAACAGCGCCTTTTGTTTGTGCAGCATGGTGAGCACACTCTGGCCCACCGTGCCGCATCCCGCCAAACCTACCTTGAGGGTCTTGATGACGGGGGTGGCGGGCGGGGTCGCACTCGAGCTGGTCTGAGACATATGCGCTCGAGTATAAACTGGGGTGGCTCGAGCAGGCGGGAAAGGTGTGGACAGGTGTGGGGAATCGGGAATCGGGAATCGGGGCGGTGCTCGAGTTTTCTTCCAGCCCTGTCAACTCTCAACCCTTCAACCTTGCCCAATTCGGGCATACTGAACGCTATGACTCCGCCAGAAAACCCGCGTAAAAAACGTATTTTGCTGCTCGCCGGAGGACAGTCTGGAGAACACGAGGTGAGCTTATCCAGTGCAAGAGGCGTGCTCGAGGTGCTACCTAAAGACCAGTTCGAGGTGACGCCGCTGCTCATCAGCAAGGGGGGCCGCTGGTTAGGCGCAGGGGAAAGTGCAACAGCGCTGCTCGAGCGCTCGAGCGTGCCGTCGGGCGGTGAACTCATGCTCGAGGGGGTGGCCGGGGCTAGCGAGTTCGATGTGGTTTTTCCGCTGCTGCACGGTCCCAACGGCGAGGACGGCACGGTGCAGGGATTGCTGACCCTGGCGGGCATTCCCTTCGTGGGCAGCGGCGTGCTGGGCAGCGCGGTGTGCATGGACAAGGTGATGACCAAGCAGGTGCTGGGGGCGGCGGGAATTCCACAGGTGCGTTACCGTTTGCTGCTGCGCTCGAGCTACCGCACGAACCCTGAAAATGCCGCACGGGTGGCGCTCGAGCTGGGCTATCCGCTGTTCGTCAAACCGGCCAACATGGGGTCGAGCGTGGGCATCCACAAGGTGTCGGCTCCAGAGCAACTGGCGGTGGCGCTCGAGGACGCGTTTTCTTATGACCGCCGAGCCATTCTCGAGGCGATGACTTCTGAGAAGCCGCGTGAACTCGAGGTCGGCATTCTGGGCAACGACCAGCCCCAGGCCAGCGTGGTCGGCGAGCTGAGCTTCGAGGCCGAATTTTACGACTACGACACCAAGTATCTCGAGGGCCGCGCTGCGGAGCACATTCCTGCGCCCATACCGCTCGAGGTGAGCCAGCGGGTGCGCGACTTGGCCTTGGGCGCTTACCGGGCGCTGGACTGCGCGGGTCTGGCCCGCATCGATTTCTTTTACGTGGCCTCGAGCGGAGAACTCTTTCTCAACGAGGTAAACACCATGCCGGGATTCACGCCCACCAGCATGTATCCCAAGCTGTGGGCCGCCAGCGGGATTCCCTACGCGGAACTGGTCTCGAGGCTCATCGAGTTGGCGCTCGAGCAAAGGTAAGATTCAGACGGCAGACGACAGAAAAAGCTAAACCTCTGACTCTGATGTCTGCCGTCTGATGTCTTAGAGCGTGTTTATGAAGGGTCAAGACGGCGCAAGAGGAGTTGGATGCTGGCTAGATACGCCCAGGATTCCGTAGTTTGAGACCGCCCCTCAAAGTCACGCACCAGCCGACGACAACGGG
>Ga0123339_10002545_pt1 | contig 12319 bp, 9 predicted proteins | sample lystaG_FD_89956 | JGI IMG/M metagenome (GOLD analysis project Ga0123339, IMG submission 89956) | Glacier valley bacterial and archeal communities from Borup Fiord, Nunavut, Canada, to study Microbial Dark Matter (Phase II) -... | ecosystem: Environmental > Aquatic > Freshwater > Ice > Glacier ... | reverse complement strand
GTTCGTCGATCACGCCACTGTCCATCGGTGGTCGATCAAGATCCTGCCGGTGCTGGCCGCGGTGTTTCGCCGGCGCAAGCGCCCTGTGGGCATCAGCTGGCGAATGGACGAAACCCACATCAAAGTCGCCGGCCAGTGGAAGTACCTGTACCGAGCCGTCGACCGTGCCGGTGCCACGATCGACTTTTTGCTTCGGGCTCACCGAGACTACGCTGCGGCGCGAGCCTTCTTCGAACGCGCCATCGAACTACACGGTGTGCCCGAGAAGATCACGATCGACAAGAGTGGCGCCAACACGGCGGCGATGAAGGGAATGCGTGCCGACTCCGGTGCGGACATCGAGCTGCGCCAGTCGAAGTACCTCAACAACATCGTCGAGCAGGACCACCGGGCGATCAAGCGCATCGTGCGACCCATGCTCGGGTTCAAGTCCTTTCGCTGCGCGAGCATCCTCATCGCCGGCATCGAGATCATGCACATGATCAACAAAGGCCAGCTCGCCGGCCCCAAAGCCCAAGCTTCGACCGCAGCATCGCAGTTCTACTCGCTGGCCTTTTGATTGTCGGCCGATCACCAGCTCCGTTTGGACTTACGCCGCTATTGCGACAGAACCCGTATTCAGCAGAGCTTCGCAAGCTGCCTGGCCGACCGGCGTGCTTTCGCGGATGTGCTTGATTTGCGTTGGCTGCAGAGGCTCGACCGGCGGCAAGCACAGCCGGTCGAATTCAACGCATCGAGACCTGATCGACAACGCCGGCGACGCTCAGGTTGTCTCCCAGGAGATGTGGGAGATCGTCAATGAAACGTCAGAGATCCACAACTTCCATATTCATGGAGTGAACCCCTCGGGCTGGACCGCCAGGGGAAACCAGACTGATACGCTGGCTGGGCCTTCCCGGGGAGCCCGTCAGGGAGATGCTGATCGAGGCCGGGGAGAAGCGCTTCGGCTCGGTAGAGGCGGTGCCGCAGGACACACGCTGGAGTTCCTCACGGACAATGGCGGCGCCTACATCGCGCATGGCATGCGGCGCATCGCCCGCTCGCTCGGCCTGACGCCGATCAACACGCCCGTCTGCAGTCCGCAGAGCAACGGCATGGTCGAGAGCTTCGTCAACACGTTCCGGCGAGACTATGAAAGCAGGATGGACCTGAGCGACGCGCCGACGGTACTGGCCCAGCTCGCTGCGGCCTTCGAGCACTCAACGAGATCCATCCTCACTCGAGCTTGAAGATGAGATCGCCGCGACAGTTCAGGCGGCAACGAGCTGAGCCGATCCGCCGCGCTCAACTTGAACAACCGGCGCTACATTGCGAATAGGCCGCGTCCGGAATTGCAGGGGCAAGACCAACTTCACCAGCTCGCGTTGTCGGGAACTGGTGCCGATGAGAAACATGTGTGGTGGAGTCCATTGCCACAGATCCGCTCAAGGGCACCGGCTTATGGCCGCCGTTGCACAGCAACTTGTCGTAAAGGGTTGTGATGTGACTGTCACACCCGGTCAGTACCGTCGGATGTCATGCAGACTCGTGCATTCGAACCCTGCGACCGCCATCGTGCGTCGCTCGCCGTGCAAGAACTCCCCCTGGGAAGGGGTGGGTTGCGTCTTTTGTTGGTCTCGCTTGTCGTCTTGGCCGGGCCCGCTTGTGCCGAACGCGCTGACCATGTCGAGGTCTACCTCCTCGATGAAGCGGCCGCCATCCACCTCACTGACGATCCGGGAGTGTTCCCCGCCACGGCGTTGGTCACTGCGAAATCTGCCCTGATCGTCACTGCTGCACCACCGCAGCGGGTCGCGAGGTCGGTCAAATCGCAGCGAGATCGGGCAAAGCTCGGTGTGGTGGTGGCAGCAGTTGCTCAGCGATACGGAATCTCGGCTCGTCTGATCGATGCCGTTATTGCGGCCGAGTCCGGCTATCGGATACGCGCTGTCTCGGTCCGCGGAGCGCTGGGGCTCATGCAACTCATGCCGATGACTGCACGTGGCTACGGCGTCGTGGATGCGTTCGACATGGCGCAGAACATCGATGCCGGCACCCGGCATCTCCGCGCGCAGATGGACCGTTTCCGTGGCGATACCGCGCTCGCGCTGGCGGCTTACAACGCCGGCGCCGAAGCGGTTGCGCGACATGGCAACCGCATCCCGCCCTACGTTGAAACCACGGCCTACGTCTCGCGCGTACTAGCCCATCTGTCATCGACATCGAGCGCCCAATGAGCCATTACCCATTCTTTAGCAACTTGCTGGCTGCCAGTCCCCTGATCACGCTCATGGCGTGTGGCGGCGGAGGCAGCGACGCGGGGGGCGGCGCCAACGTCGCGGTCTATCCCGCGACCGGCTCGTACGGCTGGATCCTGAAGGCCTCGGGGCCGACCAACGCGCTCAAGTACGGCCTGTCGCTCGTGCATCCGAGCGAGCCAGGCACGGAATACGTGGTCGAAACGGCAAACGCGGCTGTGACCGATGCGCGTGCAATCTCGAGCGGCACGGTCGACACGGCGCAGTTACGCGCGAATGCGCTGCAGCCGAGCTACCTGGTCTACATCGTCGGCGGCGACGTGCGCAGCGTGCCACTGCTGGCCGACGGCGGTGCGCCGGGCACGCGGGTGCAGCGTGCGCAATCGAGCTCGGCCTGCAAGTTCGTCGACGAGCCGGCGCTCGATGCGGTCGACTACGGCTCGGTACAGAACTCGCGCTTCGTCATCAAGACTGCCGGTGCCGACGGGCTGTGCGAGACGAGCGACGACGGCCGTGCCGAAGTCAAGCTCTCGGCCACGCTCGGCGTCGTCGTGACGCCGTTCGCATCCGAAACGCCGCTCGCCGTCGTGCGCGATTCGTCGACGCTGGCGCCGCGCGGCTGGCTTTACGCACGCAGCGTGGGCCTGTGGAGCGGCAGCCCAGCGGCCACCTTCCCGACGCGTACCGCGCCTGCACTCGCGGTGAACAGCGTCGTGGCCGCGACCTACAACGCCGCGTTGGTCGACGACGGCGCCAGGCTCGCGGTGCTCGCCTTGCCGGGCGGCCAGTCCGTCACCGAAACGCCGCTCGACGCGTCGATCACCGGCGGCGGCGGCTGGAAGCTGATCGGCTACGACGCGGGCAACTTCTTCGTCTACCGCAACGCGCCTCCCCCGGATTTCAGCTCGACCTACACCGTGCTGAAGATCGCTCGCGGGGTGCCGAGCGCGAGCGTGCTGGCGAGCGGCACCGGTCTCGTGAGCCTCGCGTCGATGGGCCGCAGCGTGGTCTACCTCACCGTCTTCACCGCCACCGACAACCGCCTCGTGCGCATCGCCAAGCTCGGCGGCACACCGGCGCAGAGCAGCTTTCCCACCACGACCTTTCTCTCGGTGCAGACGAGCGCGGCTGGCGTCAACGAGGTCTGGCGCGTCACCGGTGTCGGCGGCGCCGCCGCGAGCTATTCCATCGACATGGTCGACGAGTCGGGCGCCACGCTCCACACCGCGCCCGGCGGCTTTCCGATGAGCGTCGCGGAGGCGACGAGCCGCGACTTCAACACCAGCGAAAGCCGGAGCAGCTTCCTGCTGGCGAGCGGCTATGGCCCGCGCGGGTTCGGCGATGCCTCGCTCGTGAGCTACGACGCCAACGCGCGCAGCGCCACCACGCTGGGCCTGCTGCCCGGCAGCGCGCAGTTCGGCACCGACTTCGTCTTCGCCAGCGCCGTCGCCGGGCCCGGAACGCAGGGCCTCGTTTTCGCTGCGCGCTCGGTCAACGGCAGCGTGCAGGACGCTGGCGCGAAGACGTATCGATTCGACATCGGCGTCGCCAACAGCCTGGCCGCGACGAGCCTCGTGCGCTGAGCGGCCGCGAGCGTCGACGGACCGGCGCTGTCGATGGCAGCGCGCGCGAACGTGCCTCTGCGCATCGTGCAGCTCGTGCCTGCGGAGCGCGGCGGCGTGCGCGACCATGCCGAGGGCCTCGCGCTCGAGTGGTCGCGGCGCGGCATTTCTTCCGAGCTGATCGCGTTCGACGCCGCCGCAGCCCGCAGCGCCAGCCTCGCCACGCGGCTGCTCCAGTCGGCACCTGAAGGCGAACCCTCGCGCGTTCTTCTGCACTACTCCGGCTACGGCTACGCACGCCGAGGCCTTGCCTTCTGGTTGCTGCGCGAGCTGGAGCAGGCGCGCCGCGCACTCGGGCCGCGCTGCCGGTTCGTGGCCATGGTGCATGAGCTGTTCGTCAGGGGCGCGCCGTGGCAGCCGGCGTTCTGGCTCGGGCGGCTGCAGGCACACGTCGTGCAGCGGGCGGTTCGTCTCTGCGACGCGGTCGTCACCAACTCCAGTCACCACGGCGCCTGGCTCGCCGCCCAAGTTCGGCACGACACCGATGTACGCGTTTCGCCGGTGTTCTCGAACGTGGGCGAGCCAGCCGGCGTTCTGACGGCGAGCGCGCGCGACAGCGGGCTCGTGGTGTTCGGCTCGGCCTCGACGCGGCAGCGCGCGTTCGACCGGCTCGAGCCCCACCTCGCCGAACTGCGTGCGCTCGGCGTGCAACACGTCGTCGAAGCCGGACCCGGGCCGGCCTCCGCATTCGCAGGCAATAGCCTGCAGCGCTCGCATGCCGGGGAACTCGCGCCGTCGCAGATCGAGGCGCTTCTGCAGCGGCATCGCTATGGGCTCATCGACTACCCGTCGTTCCACCTCGGCAAATCGGGCGTGTTCGCGGCCTACGCTGCGCACGGCTGCATCGTGCTCGACACGGCACCGCATCCCGTACATGCCGACGGCCTCGGCAGCGGCCGCCACTACGTCACGCTCGGCCAGGGCGCCGGCGCACGGCTCACGCGCTCGTTCGAAGATGCCATGGCGCGCCGTCTGCGCACTTGGTATTTCGCCCATCGGCGCAGCCAGCAGGCGAGCCGCTTTCTCGCCGACCTGCTTGGCTGACCGTCGTGCGCGTGGCGGTCGCAGACGCGTCGATCGCAACCCCTCCGTCGCCCCAGCCGGGATCGCCACGCGTCGATCAGAGCGCGCCGATCGCCGCGCGCAGATCGCTCGCGATGCGGGTCGCGAGATAGACGCTGCCGGTTTCGTTCGGGTGTACGCCGTCCGAGCTGAGATACAGGTCGCCGTTGCCATCGCCCGCCGGCGCGCCGGCGCGGCCAGTGCCGGTCTGCCAAGGTCCACTCGGCGTGTTGCCGGCGCCGACGCTGTTGGACCAGCTGCCCTCGAGGTTGTCGAGAAACACCCACGGGCCGCCGACCGCGCGCAGGGCCGCCTTGATGGTCTCGGCCTTGCTGCGCGCCACCGTTTCGGGCGGCGTGACCTGGCGCGGCGCCCACGGGCCGGTTGCGGCGAGCACCGCGTTCGGCAGCGCCGTGCGCAGTGCGACGTAGTGGCGCGCGACGGCGGCTTCGAAGCCTGCCTGCGCGTCGGCGGCGCTGGCGTATAGCGGCAGCGCCGCGACCGAGTTGTTGTCGTTTAGCCCGCCTGCGGTGAGGAACAGATCGGGGCTGGCATCGACGATGCTGCCGAGCCGAGCCAGGAACGCGTTGCTCGGGTTGCGGGTCTCCGCGTTGGCGTTGTTAGGCGCGTAGCCTGTGCTGCCGATCGCGTCGCTGTCGAGATGCGGAATGCCGAGCGCCGCCGCCGCTTCCCAGAAGGGCCCGGTCGGGCCCCAGTGGCGTGAAGGCGCCTGGCCGTACGAGTCGGTCATGACGGCGAACGAGGCTTCGGCCGAACGGTCCCACGGGGCGACGTGGTCGGCACTGTCGACGACCAGCGCGCATGGCCCCTGCGAGCTATTGGCGTAGAGCGAGACCTTGCGCGCGGTCGCGCTGCCGAAGTCGAAACGCAGGAGCGTGTTCGGCACCGAGAGCGGCGTGCCGGGAAGGCCCGCGTCGAGCGTGGTCTCAATCGTGCGCGTGGCCGCGTAGCGACCGTCGACCACAAGCGCGATGTGCGACCCGACGCCGGCCACGAGCAGCTCGAAGGCGCGGCCGTCGAACATGAAGTGGAGGCCGCACACGCCGTTGCTGCCGTTGGTCGCGGAGCGGTGCTCGCGCAGCATCGGGTAGACGGTACGGCCCATGATCACCGCGCCCGCTTGCGCCAGCCACAGCGCGCGCCGATAGCCCCACACCTGCGACGCCGTGCCGAGATTGGCCTGTTGCGGATCGTCAAGCGGCGGGATGAACGCGGCACGCACGCCGAAGCTGCTGTCGATGGTGTTCGGAGCGCCTTGCGAGACGCTGATCGGTGCCACGGGCGTGCCCGGCGGCGCAGGCTCTGACAACGCTGCCTTGAGGCGACGCAAAGACGGCCCTGCCGGCGGCGCTGGAGCAGGTGCCGGGCCCGGCCCCTGCGAGACCGGCGCGATCGGATCGCCGCCGCCACCGCACCCCGACAGCGAAACGGGTACAGCGCAGGCCGCGGCCCACGCGCCGATGCGGCCGAGCGCCTGGCGGCGCGACAGGGCGGCGGCATCGTCATCGGTGGCGGAGTCTTCGGCGGGTCTCGGCGGGCGGGCAATGGTCATCATGGATCGGTCGTTGATTCGTCGTCAATTCGGGTAGCGCGAGAGCACGCGCCGATAGACATCGAGGTAGGCGTCGAGGGCCCTGTTCAAGTCGAAGCGAGCGGCTTGCGCGAGGCCGGCCTCGGCAGCGTCGGCGCGCTCTCGCGGCGAGCGGTCGATGAGCCGGCGCAGAAGGGCGGAACCCTGCGCCGCCCACGCATCGACGTCGGCACCTTGGTCCAGCCGCGGCAGGTAGTGGGCAGCCGCGCCGCCGACCTCCGTCATCGGCGCTTCGCAGGTCGTGATCACCGCGCAGCCGCACGCCATGGCCTCGGCGATGGGCCAGCCGAAGCCTTCGGCCAGGCTCGGCACGAGCAAGGCTTCGGCGTGTGCGTAGAGCGCTTCGAGCGCTTCGCCCGAGAGGCCTTCGATACACCGCACCGAGGCCGGCGAAGCCAAGGTTGCGACGAAGCCGGCGAGGTCGCTCGGGGCCGGGCCGACGATCACCAGCGGTGGCACGCGGGCGGCCGGCAGCGAACCCGCGAGCACACGGTAGATAGCGAGCACGCCGCGCGTGTTTTTGTACCACTGCCCGTTGCCGACATGCACGATCGGGCGCACGTCGCTGGCCAACCCCAGCGGCCGCAAGGTGTCGATCGCCTGCTGCCGAGGCACTGGCAGATACGCGCGGTTCAGGCCGTTGTAGACGACCTCCGAGATCACTGGATCGACGCCGCCGCAGCGGTGCAGGTCCGCACGTGAGCGCTCCGAGATCGAGATGAAATGGCGCGCCTGCCGAAAGCCGCTGCGGATGTAGCGCTGATAGACACGACCCGTCGCCGACGTGCGGTGCTCCGCGATCTCGCCGAGCGCCGAACGCAGCGCGAGCAGGTCGTGGCAGTGCACCACGTGCGGCCGCGGCACGACGTGCGGCATCCACGGCCCGAGTGCGTGGTCGCAGAAGACGTAGAGCGTTCCGGGCGGATCGCCTCGCAGCTCGCGCCGCAGGCGCTGCGGATAGAGCAGGTACTGGTCGACGTAGCCGGCCCACTTGCGCAGCGCACCCCGGCCGGCGCGGGCGTGCAGATGCGGCAACGCATGGCGCACGCTGACGCGATGGCCGCGTGCGCGGTAGCCGTTCGCGAGGCTCTCGGCGAAGAGCGCCTGGCTGCGGATGCCGAGGAACGGCGGGTGCGTGTAGAGCACGAGGTCGAGCGGCCGCTGGATGTCGGCTGCGGTCGGCACTCTCACAGCAGCGCGAGCCTGAGCCGCGCGTGCCGCTGCAGGTGCCAGCAGAAATAGGCGATGCCCGCACACGTGCCCGCGGCGCTGCCAGCGGCGTTGATCATGAAGGCGCCCCGCACGCTGGAGACGTCGACCAGTGCCACGGCGGCGAGGGTCGCACCCATGCCCACCGACGCGATGAGCGTCACCGGCATGACCCAGCCGCGCGCGCAACCCACGCCGTACACGGTGCCGCTCCAGGCCGCCAGCGTCGTCGCTGCGACCATCCACAGCAGCTCGTTCGCAAGCCCAGCGTACTTCGCCCCGAGGATCCACAACAGCGCGGCTGGAAAGGCCGCTGCGATCGACAGCAGCATGCCGAGCAGCGCGGCATAGAACAGGTTGACGCCGATGAATGCAGAAGCGAGCTCGGCCGGATCGTCGCGCCGCGCGAAGTACGGCAAGAGCAGCGCCGCGCTCACCGAGCCGATCACCACGAACACCGCGCCGAGGCGCGCCAGTGCACCCAACTCGGCGACTCGCTCCGGGCTGCCGAAGATGCCCACGAGCCACAGCGTGAGTTGCGTGCTGACGATGTAGTAGAGCGAATTCGGCGCCAGCCGCGCGAGCTGCGCGCGCAGCGCCGGCACGTGCGTGCCTAAGTTCGGGGTCTCGTGAGCCGGCTCGCTGTCGTCGACCAGCGCGCGGCTCAGCAGCGTGGTGTAGGCGAACGCGGTCAGCAGGGCGACTGCGCAGGCCACGGTGGCGTCGAGGAACAGCAGGCTCGCGAGCGCCAGCAGCGCGAGGCGCGCGCCGTTGGTGCCGAGGTCGAGCGCTTGCTGCAGGCGCGTGCGGCTCAGCACACGCGCCATCGAGAGGCCGATCCCCGTCGGCACCATGCAGGCGGCTGAGAAGAGCACGATGAGCGTCAGCGCCGCAGCCTGCCACGGGCTCGCGTTCTGTTTCAGCAGCAGCCCCATGCAGCACGGCACGATCGCGAAAGCGGTCAAAGTGAGCAGGCGCCGATGCAGCCGGAGCGCGTCTCGGCCGAGGAGGCCGAGCGACTGCTGCACGCTGCCCGCCGCCGGGCTGAGCGCACCGCCGATCGAGAGCACCGCGGTGGCCAGGCCCAGATCGGCCAGGATGATGCTGACGCTCGTCATGCTCACCACCAACGTGTAGAGGCCGTACTGCGCGTGGTCGAGGCGGCGCACCAGCAGGATGCCGGCGACGAAGCCGATCCCCTGCACCACCAGTTGCGTCGAGGCGAAGCCCGAGGCGCGTGCGAGGCGCCGTCGCGTCAGCAAGCTCATGTCGCGCGTCACGACGTCGAGGCCGCGCCGCGCGGCAGCGCCGGCACGAGCTGCGTGACGTCTCGGGGCCGCGCCGGTTGGCACGCCGCCAGGCAAAGGCCCGTGAACAGCCAGCCGTAAACGTTGATCGAGCCGTGACCCGTGAGCTGGCCCAGCACCAGCACGTAGCCCGCATACGCGAACAACATCATCGGCAGTGGGTCGGCCGCCCGCCGCGTGGCGCCGAGCACGGCCTTCGCGAGCCAGACTGCGAGCACCGCGCGAAAGGCGATGTAGCCGAGGCCGAACACCGGCCCGAGATCGACCATGTGGCGTGCGAAGTCGGTCTCGGCGAGCAGGCCGGGCTCGACGCCGTCGACCTTGGCGTGCATCAGGATGCTGGCGTTGCCGCCATAGCCCAGGCCATAGCCGAGCACCGGCACGTCGCCGAAGAGGCGCAGGAAGTCGACGAAGCCGTATAGCGCGCGCCCCAGCACGCCGCCCTGGAAGCCCGACTCGACGGCAGCCGCCGACGTCCACCTTGTGCTGAACGACTCGAAGCCTTCGGGGAAGACCACCGGATAGAGCACCACGGCGAGCCCGGCCAGCGCGAGCGGGACCGCGAGCGCCCTCGCCTTCGCGCCTGCGCCGCGCCCGACGAGACCGTAGGCGATGGCGCCTGCGCCGATCAGCACGCACTGCAGCAGCGTGCCGCGGCTGCCGCTCAGGGCCACGCTGGTGAGCGTGGCGCCGGCGAACACCAGGAGCATCAACGGCCCGAGCACGCTGCGCGCGGCAGGCCGGATCGCGAACGCGAGCACGAAGGCGAGCGCCGTGGCCACGAACTGCTGCAGGCCGACGCCCGAGGTGAACGGCCCGCTCGCCCGCACCCGTTCGGCATCGAGGCCGAGGCCCGCGAACTGAAACTCCTTTTCCGCGGCAATACCGACGTTGATCGGCGCGCCGATCGGCGAGAAAAACTGCGCCACGACGAGTACCGCGATCGGCAGCGTGAGCCACAACGTGATGCGTGCGATGCGCAGCAGGTCTTCGCGCTGGAGCTGGGCGCCGATGGCGAACGCCAAAGGCGCATATAGGAAATAGCTGCGCCAGCCGTACACGCCGAGCAGCAGCCGCGTCTCGCTGTAGCCGCCGAGCGCGCTCTGCAGCACGAACCAGACGAGCCCGAGCAGCGCGAGCGCGACGCTGGCGACGAACATCGGGCTCTGCCGCGGCCAGAGCGCATGCCGCGTGCACAGCAGGTAGGCGTAGATCACCACCGGGTCGCGCACGAAGAAGATGTATTGCCCGAACTGCGGCGCGACGTACTTGCGGATCGAGCCTTCGAAGATCGCGAGCAGGTAGACCAGCACCACCGCCGAGACGAAGCGCCGGCGGGCACGCTCGCGCTCGCCGCCGATTGCCAGCCCATTCGCTAGGCCGTTCGCGCGCGGCAACGCCGGCCCGCGGGCGCCGAGCGTGGCCGAGGCGAAGACCTCAGACAGCTCGCGTGGCGCGCGGCGCAGCGTGCGCTCGGCAGGCATCGTCGATGATCCTCAGGTAGTCAAGCGCGACGCGTTCGCGGCTGTGGCGCGCGAGGTGGCTGCGGGTGCCGGCGCGAAGGCGCCGCAGCTCTTGCGGGTCACCGAGCAGCGCCTCGATGCCTTCGGCGAGCGCCGCGGCATCGGCCTTCGCCACCACCCGCCCGTGCACACCGACCGCCTCGGGCAGGCCACCGCTGCGCGTGACGAGCGGCACCGCTCCGCAGGCCATCGCCTCGAGCGCGACCACGCCGAACGGCTCTTCCCAGGTCGAGGGAACGACGAGCACTTCGTGTGCGTTGAGCGTGGCCGCGAGGCGGCGGCCGGAGCGGCGGCCGACGAAGGTGACGCACTCGCCCAGGCCGAGCACATCGACGCGTCGTTGCAGCGCCGGCGCCTCGGGGCCTTCGCCGATGACGGTCAGGCGCGGCCTGACGTGCTGGCCTGCTAGCAGGCCGAGCGCCTCGACCAGCACCGCGACGCCCTTGTCGCTGACCAGCCGGCCGACGAACACCAGCTCGGCGCGGCGGGCCACGTCGTCCATGCGCACGAACACGTCGTCGGCATACGGGTTGGGAACGATCGTCGAGCGCACCGGCAGGTCGCTGGCGATCGCGCGGCTGACGGCGATGTTCGTCGCGGCGCGCAACGCCCAGCGCTTGACGCACCCGGCCAGCCCGCGGCGCGGAATCCAGGTGTGGTGGGCCACGATCCACGGCCGGCGCAGCAGCAACAGCGGCCAGGCGAAGCGCAGGCCGATGTTGTTGTGGAACACCGCGTCGGCCCAGCGCACCAGCTCGAACAGTTCGCGCGCTGAAGGGTTGCGAGCGACGCGAAAGGCATCGCCATCGGGCTCGCTGCTCGCAGTTTTCGTGACGACGACGACCCGGTGGCCGAGCCGCCCGAAGCGCTCGGCCAGCAGCGCCGAGACGGTCTCGATGCCGCCGATCGAGGGCCTGAACGGTACCGAGCAGAGCAGGATGTTCATGCGACGACGGCCGCGTTCTCGACCCCGCCACGGTGCTCGCCGACGCGATGGCGCGAGGTCAGGAACAGCCACTCCATGACCATGCCGCGGCCTTCGCTCAGCATCCGCCGCCGCGCCGTGGCGTCGAACGGCTCAAGTTCGGCGAAGTCGTAGCTGCGCAGCTTGCGCGTGTCGTCGACGCTGTCGACGACCACGACCTCGTGCGTGGCGGCGAAGCGCTCGCGCAGGCGCGGGCCGAGCGCGGGATCGACCCGGTCATGCACCTCGATCAGCAGATCGTGCCGAGCCAGCCGCCGCGCGACCTCGGGCGTGAACAGCTCGGCCTCGTAGCCTTCGCAGTCGGAGACGATGAGCGCGCGCGGGCCGAGCGCGAGCGTGAGCAGCGCCTGCTCGCTGCAGTGGCTGCGGACCTGCACGCGATCGGCAACGTCATTGGCCTCGGCCATCGCACGGCACAGGCCACGCGCCTGCTCGTCGGTATCGAAGGCATGCACCCAGACACCCGGAAGCCGCATGGCGAGGCCGACGGCATACCAGCCCTCGGCGCAGCCGATGTCGACGATGTCGCTGTACGCGGTGTGCACCACGCGCTCGAGAACCGGATGCAGCTCGCGCTCGTACGAGCCGAGGATCTTCGGGATCAAGGCGCTGCCCGCGGCACGCGCGGCGGGGTAGCGCATGCCGGCGAACGGCCCGTGCAGTACCGTCAGCGCCGGCGAGAGCTGTTGCGCGAGTTCTGCTTCGCTTTCGGCGCGGCGCTGCAGATCGGCAACGCGCAGCGGTTCGGCGAGGCAGCGGGCG
>Ga0123339_10002544_pt1 | contig 12322 bp, 12 predicted proteins | sample lystaG_FD_89956 | JGI IMG/M metagenome (GOLD analysis project Ga0123339, IMG submission 89956) | Glacier valley bacterial and archeal communities from Borup Fiord, Nunavut, Canada, to study Microbial Dark Matter (Phase II) -... | ecosystem: Environmental > Aquatic > Freshwater > Ice > Glacier ... | reverse complement strand
TCGAATTTCAATTCCCCCCGGTCCGATTGAAGCCTACTTCACGACCGGCGCGGGCGGGCAGCTGTTCGAATTTCAATTCCCCCCGGTCCGATTGAAGCTGTCCGACCCCACAGCGGTCGGATTTCGCGTCACCAATTTCAATTCCCCCCGGTCCGATTGAAGCCGCTGGTGCTGGCCACTGTCGCCGACACGGAGGTGTATTTCAATTCCCCCCGGTCCGATTGAAGCCATCCAGGATAAGTTGCCGGAACGCGGCTTTGGCTTATTTCAATTCCCCCCGGTCCGATTGAAGCGCTCAGCAGCGCGCCGCCCTGGTGGCCGCCAACACCATTTCAATTCCCCCCGGTCCGATTGAAGCTCAATCTGGTCGTTGCTGAACGAGATGCCCGCCCGTATTTCAATTCCCCCCGGTCCGATTGAAGCCCGCCACCGCGCGCCGGCCCACCCGCCTCACACGCGCATTTCAATTCCCCCCGGTCCGATTGAAGCGGTAGCTTTCCAGGCCGCGCTTAGCGGCGCTGGTGTATTTCAATTCCCCCCGGTCCGATTGAAGCACCTCCCTTGCAACCGGCCCTGACGTGGGAAGAAATATTTCAATTCCCCCCGGTCCGATTGAAGCGCGCGGCTCTCGCCGCCTAACCCCCAATTCCCATGTTATTTCAATTCCCCCCGGTCCGATTGAAGCGGTAGGGCGTGGCCGTGAGGCCAATCACCACCGCGTATTTCAATTCCCCCCGGTCCGATTGAAGCAGGCGATGACGGGCCAGCCTTAGACAGGTAACACGTATTTCAATTCCCCCCGGTCCGATTGAAGCCCGCCAATTATGCCCCAAAAATAGGGCATGACGGGCCACGTTGGCCACTGCTGGAAACGCGAAAGTCGTCGGTCGGTGGTAAGCAGAAAAACGCGGGGTAGCGACGACTCACGTAATCAGATAGATACGCGCGCAATGAGCGAAGCAGGCGGCTGAATTATCAAGCCGCCAGGGCAGCGACGACCGGGCGCGCCTACAGAAACGGGCTTAGTGGGCTGCGCTCGTGGCCCCACACCTGCTTTTCGAGCCACTGCTCGGCCCGGCTTTTAAAAATCAGCACGCTGTCTTCCTCCTTATTCAGGATGACGGCGGTTTTGTGCAGCAGCTCCGTGAGCTTGACCTCGCTGATTTCGCCCTCGAACACCGAATTTTGAATCCAGTGCAGGTAACGGCGACACAGCTTGAGCATCCGCCCTACCCGCTTTTCCTTGACATCGTACACCAGGATTACGTACATTTTTTTGGCTGTTAGCGGTTGGCTGATGGCTTCGAAGGCAAGCCACCAGCTATCAGCCGATAGCCAGCAGCCAAAATACTTTACCACCACGCTTTGAAGGGCTTGTACTCGTCCAAATCCAGCAGGTGCTTGGTGAGCTTGTAGCATTCGAGCTTGACGAGGTGCTGGTAGGAAACGGCCCGGCCCAGGTGGCGGTGCTGAATGGTTTCTTTCAGGCGCTCCTCAAACACGCGCACGAAGGTTTTACGGCCGGCCTCGCGCAGCAGGCAGCTGCCCACGGCGTGCTCGAAGTCGGCGGGCTGAATTTCCTTTTTGTTGAGCAGGCGGAAAATGGTGCGGTCCACGAGCAGGGGCTTGAAGATTTCGGCCAGGTCCAGGGCCAGCGAGAAGCGGCGCGCGCCCGGCTCGTGCAAGAACGAGATGGTTGGGTTGAGCTGGGTGTGGTAAAGCTGGCTCAGGCAGGCCGCGTAGCAGAGCATGTTGCCGAAGCTGAGCAGCGCGTTCAGCTCGTTTTGGGGCGGCTGGGTCGAGCGGGTGCCGAAGGTGAAGCCCGCCACGTTCACCAGCCTATCGAAGCAGCGGTAGTACGTCTGGCGGATGTTGCCCTCGTAGCCCATCAGCTCGGGCACGGTCGTGGCGTGGGGCAGGGCCGCCACCAGCAGCTCGATTTGGGTGATTTCCTCGCCTACCGCCCGGCCCCGGCCCTGGTAGTAGCGCAGGTTTTTGAGCAGGTTGAAAGCCGCGCCCTCCACCAGCTTGCGAGCCAGCACGAGGCGCTTTTTAACGCTGAGGTAGTGCCGCGTCTGGGCTACTTGCAGGCGGCCGGCCAGCAAATATTCCTTGGCCATGAACGAGCCGGTGTAGTGCTCATAATAGTCGAAGAAGTGCACCGACACGCCGTGCTTGCCCAGGAAATTATACAGGGCCGAATTGGCATCGAGCGAGCCGAACACGTAAAGGTCGGCCACGTCTTCGATGGGCAGAAACCGGGTCTCGGCCTCGCTCGTGCTGCCGTCGTCGGCCGTTTTATAGGCCGTGTACTTGAGCGTACTGTCCTGGCGCGAAAGGCGGCCGGGGTTGAACAGGTAGTAGGTTTTCTTCACCGCGGACGCGAACGGATTTAACGGATGGAACGGATGACGGCGGCTGCGCAGCTGACGGACGACGGGTGTAGGTCGGGATGCCCACCGCTGACGGCCAGCTACTCGCCCACGTAGCAGAACTCGTAGTAGGCGCACTGCTGGCAGAAGGGCCGGTTGATGACGGGCGGACACGGCGCGTCGTCGGCCAGCGCGGCGCGCAGCGCGGCCAGCTCCTCGGGGATGCGGGCGCGGTCCTCGTCGCTCAGGGCCACGGTCAGCGTCCGCCGCTGCTTCGGGTATTCCAGGATGGCCGTGGGGCCGTCCACGCCGTGCTGCTCCAGCAGCCAGAGGTAGTAGCGCAGCTGGGCCACGTGCGAGTGCTCCAGCTTGTTGGAGGACTTCAGCTCGTGGATAATTTTACGCTGCGAGTCGTAGAAATCAATCTTGCTGCCCCCAATGCTGATTTCGCGGTAGCGCTCGGCCCGTTGCGGATACGCGGTCTGGTGCAGCAGCTCACCGCCCGCCACCGCCTCGGAGGTGTGCTCCATCCACACGTCGCGGTCGAAAAGCCAGAGCTTGCGGCGGCACACGTGGTAATACTTGACGTGGGTGGCGGTGAGGGGTTTCATGGCTTAGTCGAGGATGGAGTCAGCGGCATCATAAGCACTCTTGCTTTCAAAATCATCCCGAAATTCCTCCGCTAGGAACTGCAATCCTAGCTCGGTGCCATACGGCCGGTTGATGACATAAAACGGAATAGACTTAGTGCTTGCGTCGCCTTCCAACTCGTCGCCTTTTTCCTGGATAAAAACTGCGACGGCGGTTTGCCGCTCAATAAATCCCTTGCTCAATTCCCCTCTGAATCGGCCCGCCCGCAAACTCACCGTCAGGGCTTCGGCTTCGATGAAGTTGAATTTTGCCAGTCGTTTTCGATATTGGCTCTCCAAGACCTGGGGTACTACCGGCACTCCGTCAAATTGCTTATGGAAGTCCTCCTCCCGGTTGGGGTCGGCCGAGAAGGGCTGTAAGATGTGCTTCAGATTGTTTTCCATCAGGCTGAAATGATGGTCATAAGCAGCTCGCTCTTTCGGTTGCCAACCCAGGTAAACGCGTTGCAGATAGCCCGCCAAAGCCCGCTCCTCCAACACGCCGCCCGCTGCCTCGGCTTCGCTGAGTGCGGTAAGGGTGCGGGCTACTACGTCCCGGTCCGTATAAATAAATTTGTCGTCGGCATTGGCTTCCGCGAAAATAAAGCAGTCGGCCAAGCCTTTCTTTCGCCGACGATTCACCCGGCCAAAGCGCTGAATCAGCGCATCCAGCGGAGCCGGCTCGGTGTAGATAACATCGAAGTCGATGTCCAGACTGACTTCGATAGCCTGGGTGCCAACAAGTAGCCGAATGTTTTCTGAGTTCCGCAAGGCGGCTTCTTTCGCCGACCGGTCTTCGGTCGTGAACCGGCCGTGGAGCAGTACGGCGGCCGGCCGGCCGGGGGCGTAGTCGGGTACCAGGTTGCGGAGCTTTAGAAACACTTCTTGCGCTTGTGCCACGGTGTTGGCCACGACCAGCACCCGGCTGGGCTTGCCGAGTACGTTGTGGCCGACGAGGCGGGCCGCAATCAGGTCGAGTTGGTCGGCCAACCGGCCTGGCAGCACCCTCACGCGGTGGCGGTTGAAGTCCGCGTACAATTCATCGGCCGCCTTGATAGGCGTGTGCGGCCCCAGCGCCGCGTCCAACTCGGCCCGCAAATGGTCGGGCAAGGTGGCCGTCATCACCAGCACCCGTGCCCCAAGCTGGCGCGTAAGCACCTGAATGAGCAGCACGATTTCGGCAAAAATTTTGGGTTCGTAGGCGTGAATCTCGTCAAAGACGAAGCACGAGCCGACCCATTCAAACCAGCCTTTTTCAAATCCTTTCAGGCCGTACAGGTGCTTGATGGCCTGGAAAGGGGTCATGGTTTTGACCGGGCGGGCCAGGGTTCGGAACTGCTCACGCAACTGCTTTACTTTCAGCTGCCGCTTGGTGGCGCTGTCTTCTAGGTTGGTAGCGGTACGATACAGAAAATCAGTCAGTTTGCCGTGCAGCACAGCTGTTAGCTCCGGGCCTAAGTCTGTGGTCAGGCGCTCGTGCATGGCGTTGATGGAGGCCCGGTTGGGCAGCACGTAGAACAGCCGGGTGGCACCCAATTCCTTCGCTTGCTGTCGGAGCCAGAGCAGCGCCGTTTCGGTTTTGCCCGCGCCGGTCGGGGCCGTGAGCAACACATTACCGCTGGTGCGGGCCGCCGTTTGCTGGTGCTGGTGCAGCGTCCAGGAGTTGAGCTTCTTAGCGAATTCGCCAAAGCGGGCCTGATTCAGCGTCACCAGCTTGTCGATTCGGGCCGAACCTAAATGGTCGCAATGCTGAAACGCGCCTGCCAGCAAGGTCAGAGCGAGTCCTGCCTCGTCGGCCACGTAGTAGCCGCTTTCGGGCAGTTGCACGATGTCGAGGGGGTTGATTTCGGGCAGGACTTTGGGCACGGCAATGTTCCAGATGCCCAACACCCCGCACACGTCCGCCAGGGCTACGTGTTGCTGAAAATCGGTGGCGAATGTTTTTTGCCGCAGCTTCGAGCGTAGCAGCGGGTCTAGCTCCAGGTACCGCCCTTCCAGGAAGGACCGCAGACGCTTGAAATCTTTATGGTGCCCGGCCACGGCCCACAGCACGCGCTGCCGGCTTTCGGCGGGGGCCAGCGCCACCACGAAGGGCAACGAAAACAGCTCGTGCCGCTGCCGCTGCCACTGATTGGGCTGGTCGGCCAGCAGCTTCTGAAACTCCTGGTGCGCCTTGCCGACATCGTGCAGCACCAAGCTCCACCACAAATCACCCCAAAACCAGTCGCCGGCTACGGCCACCGCCTTCGGGAATTGCAGACGCAACAGCTGGCGCACCAGCAGCACATCCATCGTGTGCTGGGGCAACGACAAAGCTGCTTTACCATCCTGGGCGGACTTGGCAAAAATGCTACCCGGCTGTGGCATAAGCTGGCGAAAAGCGGAGGTCGTGCAAAAAGATATCGGCGGCTTCCGTCCGGCTGCCTACCACGGCCTGGCGGTGAGCAGCGGCGGCCTCGCGGGCTTCGGCATCATACCAGGCGGGCACGGCGGCTTCCACCATCGCCCCGCGCGGACTGAGCACCGAATACGCCTGGGTACCGAGGTTTTGCCGGGGCAGCGTGTCGGTGAAGTATTGCGGCAGGGCCTGAATCTGGCCCGGCAAGAAATGCGGCTGGAGCGGCACCAGCTGCCCCCGCAGGCGCGCTTTACCCACCACCGGGTGCAGGGTTACGGCGCGGATTTCGTCCACCGTCGCCAAATCGCCGGAGCGGCCCAGCAGCAACTGGTAGGCGGGCTGCCGAAAGCAGTTGGCCAGCTTCTCGTCAAACAGGTAGAGTGTCAGGCGGCCATCGCACAAAAACTCGCGCCGCACCGGGTTCGATTTCACTTTATTTGTGGCTACCATAACTCCTTTGCGTTCAGCTCCGGCCACCATCCAAATGGTTTCCACGTCCACGGCCTGCCCAGCAAAGTCGAACACGTAGCCGATTTCCAGGTGCTCGTGCGGCAGGTAGCGGCCCGCCGCCGCATTCAGCAAGCCCAGCACGGTGCTCACGGGGGGCACATGCAAGGTGGGCTGAAAGCCGCTGATGAGATTAGGGTAGCGGAAGCTGCACGTCCAGCTACTCAGCCGCACCCGAAAGGCCGGGCGCGGCGCGTGGGCTACGGCATCCATTGTTCCAGCTCGGTGCAATAGCCCTCAATCGCTTCGACCACCGACCCCAGTCGTACGTTCGGAAACGCCGTGGCCCACTCGGCGAGGTCAGCGAATTCTTCCTCCATAAAACCCCGCCGCCGCCCGATAAACACGGTGCCCGTCAGCTGGTCGGCATAGTCGCGCAGGGCTTCGGCTAGCGCTTCGCGGTCGAAAGTCACTTCTCCGCCAAACAGCCCGCCGCTCCGCACGATGTGGCCGAATGGGTGGTTACCGCTTTGCAGCGTCGCCAACACGATGAATTTGGGCGTTACGTCGGTGTAGTTGTTGGTTTGCATGGCCCCGCCCGTAATGGTTTTCAAGGCCCGTAGCGTGTCCTGCACCCGCTGCAAGCGGGTGGGCCGGGGCAGGCGCACCAACTGTTGCGGCTCGCCCTTGGGGTTGCGCATCCCCTCGTCGGGCACCAGCTCGCCGCCGTCCTTTAGGGCTTGGTTTTGCAGGCCGACGGTCAGGTTTTTGAAGCCCGTGCGGTTGTAGGTGGCAAAAGTGCCCACCTGCTGCAAGTCAATGGAAAACATTCCTTTCAGCACGGTGCCATATTCCTCTTTCACGTAGGGCACCGGATTACCGTCCATGCGCGCCATCACCGACCAGGAGTGCGCGGTTTGCACCGACGACACCGAAATCAGGGCCGAGTTTTTGAGCGGCGACACCCGCGTGACGGTGGCATCCACCAGCACGGGCTTGCCTTTCTTGTCCAGCTTCACCTCGCCGGCTTCGTCTAGGTCAGCGTCTTTCGTGGCCCGCATATAGCCAAACACGTCGTCGTCGGCATATTTCAGCGGGTTGGCTTCCGTGAACGCCACGTCTTTGGTACGCTCGACCGGCGACATGGCCCACTCGTGGTCCTTTTGCAGCGTCTGCCGCCACCAGTAGCGCCACGCCTGCCCCGATACGTACACGTGGGTGCTCCGGCCCTTCGTGATTTTTTTGGTAGCCACCGCATTGTCGTAATTGCTTTGCGCGTCTTTACCCGAGTTATTGAGGGCCGCCACGTCCGTGTCGAGCAGCACGAAGCCTTGCGTTTTTAAGTTTTTCATGGAAAGCGGGGAGTGAAAAATGATTATGATTGGTCGGTTTCGTTATCGTCGTCAGGGACCGCAATTTCTTCCAGTCCTTCCTCCAGCTCCACCTGCCGGTTATTTGCGTGAAGCTGCTCGTAGAGCGAAATCAGCAGCAGGTCGCGGATTTCGCGCCAACTCGTGCCGTCAGGAAATAAGTAGCGCACGTAATCTTCCAGCCGCAACAGCGGCTCGGCGGCCTCCTTGTTGCTGTCGTAGTTGCGGCGCTGTAAGCCCACGAGTAACAGCCGCACTTCACTGCCCGTGCGGGCCGTGCTCAGGCGCGTAATGGTGCGCTTCACGATGGAGTTGTCGGGTTCGACGGCCACGTAGCGGGCCACGTGAGCGATGAGTTCAAGGGTTTTGCGGTCCATATTCAGAATTTTTTCGCAGTAGTAGGCAGTTAAATCAAAGGGAAATGGCTCGTGCCGTGCCCAGTCCCGAATAAGCGGCAGCAGGCTCTGACCTTGTAGCAGCCGCAGGTACACACTGTTCGTCCAGGCTTGATAAGTGGCTGGCTCCACCACGGTAGGCGCTTCGGTGGGCTTACCCGGCACCAGCAAAGCCGTAGTATCGGGTCGGGCGCGGGCACCCTTAAACTTGCCGTTGCGATAGTGCGCCCGCACGAACCACGTCCACGGCTCCGGGAAAGCACTTATCACTTGCTGGTAGAAGTCGAATACCGTGGCCGACAGGTGATGCAGTACCACGTCGGGTTTCGCCCCGAAGTTGGTGAAGTTGTACAGCGTCAGCGCGGGCAGTTGAGCATCCGTTAGCTTGCGGGCTTCTCGTTTGGCTTCCTTCAAAATCTCGTCCGCGTAAGCGAACAAGGTGTTGGCCGGGTTGCTACGGCTGGATTTCGCCAGGCCCGGTTTCAACTCGCTTTGCGAGGGCCGCAAATTTCCCTTTAAATTATTGGCCGCTAACAAAGCTGTAATAGCGGGCTGGCTGCTATGCACCAATGCCGGATTACCGCCGACTTCCACGCAGCCCAATGGGGCGAAATACATATTCAGCAACGCGCTACGGCCTAACTGCAACCCTCTTTCCAAACCGTGATTGAAATTCAGAAACGTGCCCGAACCCGTCAGAATCTGGTTTTCACGTCCGGCCGGGAAGAGTGGCTCGCGCTTCCCCGAAACACGGCACCAACCCTTTTCCCGCGTGACATCTTCTTCCAAAAGCCCCCCGTAATAGTCTAGCGTCCGCTCGACTTCCTTGCCCTTGTTGGCGGGATTGGTAATACCAGAGTTGAGAAAGAAAGCGTGCAACTTACCCTGCCAGCTCTGCACGTACACGTCCGTGGCAAACTCCAGCGCGTCCTTCTCCTGCCAGCCAGGATTTTGCACCAGCAGCTTCCGCAGCACCGCCGCGCCGACATCAGCGAAGGGGTCACCGGATTGATGTGCGTCTATCGACTTACTATCTGATGGATTCATCTTCTTTGCAGGACTATTTTGTGACTTGATAGATGACCTTAACATCAGGCCGACCGTGCGCCACGGCTTCACGGCGGCTCGCCGTCGCGCACGGCCGTCCAGGGCTTGAGGTAGCCGAAGGGGCCGGCGTAGGTAACTGCATGTAGCATATTTGTGGCTAGATTATCCGCTCAATGGACGACCTTACCCCCGATTGGCGCTTCGACTTCAGCCGCCTCGCCCTGTCGCAACGCCAGGCAGGGCCGGGCATTCCCCAAATTGGCGACGCGGAAATCATGCCGGCGTTTTTCGCCAGCCGCCAACTGTTCAGCAGCCCCGAATACCCGTCGCGCGACAACCGCTATTTCCTGATTGGCTTCACCAATAAGTTTCGGTTCGTACTCGTAGATTTGTCGGTAGGCGACGACGCGCTCCTCATTCACGATGTCGCCCTGGCCGATGAACTCCAAGTCCAAGAACTTTACTGCGGCCGGGCCGCAAGCTGAATCCGCTACCTTCCCGGGCCTCACCCGCAAGGAAGCCTGGGACAAGCTGATTGCCACCCGGCAGCCAGTCAGCAAGGAAGAAGTATCGCAACGCATGAGAGATGCCACGACCAAAAAATAACTGCTTTGCCCAGCAAGAAATGAAGAGCCGCCCCCAGCGGCTTTTTTTACGCCCTCACCCCAGCTTTTGGCCCCAACCCCGGCCAGCTCGCCGTCGCGCACGGCCGTCCAGGGCTTGAGGTAGCCGAAGGGGCCGGCGTAGGTAACTGTATGTAGCATATTTGTTAAAAAACCAAGCAGTGGCAGATTTTAACTTTTCGACGCACGTCAACTTGAGCCGGGTTCAAAGCCGGGTGCAGGAGAGGGGTATTCGCATGAAAAGCGTCGCCGGCGAGGCCGCGCTCGCTAACCTGGCCCACACCAGGAGAGGGGTATTCGCATGAAAAGCGTCGCCGAGGTGCAGCACAACCCGCGCACGGTATGGTTGCCTTCCCGTGGTTTTCCTGGTTACCCCGAAGTATTTTCTTTCATCAGCTTTGACGCGCAAATGCGCCCTTTCTTCGTGGCTTTGGCTCATGTCGAAACCAGATTCTTCGCCCTCGATGTCCGAACAGCCACCGAAGCCGAGCTTGCTCGTTACTGGTGCGCCAGTCAGCTTCCGCAATCCGTTTGAGGACCGCGACCCTGCCGAAGTATGGCAGGAGCTACTTTCCGAGCCATTGAAGCCCATCAGTCGGGAAGAGGCGATGCGACGCATGATAGAAGCGGATAAAAACCGCACCCGAAATGAAGAATAATTTTTGAAAAGCCGCCCGCCAGCGGCTTTTTTCACGCCTTTACATTAGCGCCCCGCAGCCGATGCCGGTCGAGTGGCCCACGCCCACGTCCCAGGCGAAGGCAATCTGCTCGGCCGTGCCGCTGACCAGCACCGGGCACATGCTGGCGCGGCACCGCACGTGCTTGTAGGCGAAGAGCTTGTTTTTAGCGGTAGCGATGTGGGCCGGGTCGAAGCGAACGGCCGCGCCCGCGTCCGCGAGGCCGGCTTGGCGCAGCTTGTGGCGCAACGTGGTCGTGAGCAGCTCGTCGGCTAGTTCGTGGCCGGGCAGCAGGTGGTCGGCGGGGCGGCCTTTGTCGGGTTCGTGCTTGATGAACACGGGCGAGGCCACGCGAAACGCCTGCTCGCCGGCCGCGAACTCGGGCGTGGTTTGCAGGCGCACGTCGCGCACGACGAGGCCGGCCAGGCCCAGGTCGGGGGCGCGCACCACCCCGCCCACCAGGGCATGAATCAGGGCCGGGTCGGGAGCGGAAATGAACCACCGCGCGCCCTCGGCGAAACGCACGCCGCCCCGGCTGGCCCGGCCGCCGCGCAGCCACGAGAGCGAGTAGAGCGAAAGGCCGTCGTGGCGAGCCGCATCGGAGCCGGCCCAGCGGTGGAACGCGCCGGTCAGGGCGGGCAGGTAGTCGAAGGGCACCGTTTGCTCGGTGCTCAGGTACAGGTTAAGGCGCATGGTGCAGGCAACCGCCAGTCAGAAACTTTGACTGGGTAGCGGCGGGGACAAACTTAGCGGTACAAGCTCGACATTACCAAATACATTGGGAACATTTTAGCCTAATTTTATTGGCATAATGTTTGCGATATATAGCCGCGTTTTTCGGTCAGTAACTTGAGCTTTTCCGCCAATAACCTGGTCCGGCCTCCCGCCCCGACCTTTGCCCGCATGAACCACTGGCTCGTCAAATCTGAACCCGAAGCCTACAGCTGGGCCGCCTTCGTGCGCGAAGGCGGCACTGACTGGACGGGCGTGCGCAACTACCAGGCCCGCAACAACCTGCAAGCCATGCGGCCCGGCGACCTGGCCCTGTTCTACCACTCGGTCAGCGAAAAAGCCGTCGTCGGCGTGGCCCTGGTGGAGGCCGTCGCCGCGCCCGATGCCACGGCCGAAGCCGGCTCGCCCTGGGTGGCCGTGCGCCTGCGCCCCCACGCCGCGCTGGCCCGCCCCGTGCCGCTGGCCGCCCTCAAAGCCGATGCGCGCCTGGCCGGGCTGGCGCTGCTGCGGCAGTCGCGCCTGTCGGTTACGCCGGTGCGGGCCGAGGAGTTTGACGCGGTGCTGGCGCTGGGAGAAGGAAATTAAAAATCAGCAATTAAAAATTAAGAATTGATTCGGCAGAAATTATCAAATCAATTTTTAATTGTCGATTTTTAATTCTCCTCGCGCCGTCAGCCAGTCGCCGATGAGCCGCAAGGCGGCCGGGGCGAAGGTTTCCTCGATTTGGCCGTACTCGGCGGGCGAGCCGGTGGGTGCGGTTTGGAAGAGGTGGTTGAGGCCGGACAGTTCGCGCACCGTAGCCCGGCGGTTGCCCCCGGCGACCAGGCCCTGGCGGATGGCGGCCAGGTTGGGCGCGGCCACGACCTGCACGTCCTTCGCGCCGTTGAGGGCCAGCACCGGACACTTTACCAGCGGCAAGGTTTGGGCGGGGCGGTCGGCGAGCAGGGCGCGGTAGCCGGGCGAGGTCAGTTGCCCGATTTGGGCCTTGACGCGGGCCAGCGTGGCGGCATCGGTCGCGCCGCCGGGGTTGAGCAACGGCAGCAGCCGGGCGCGGGCCTGCTCATTGTCGGGGTTTTGAGTAACGGCAGCCAGCACCTGCCGCTGAAGCTTTTCCGTGGTGGCGAGCAGGCCGGCATCGCTCGTTTGCAACTTGGTCAGTGCCAGCGCTTGCTGCACAATCAGCTCGTCGCCGGGCAGGCCGGGCGCGGCCAGCAGCACGAGCATGTCTGGTCCCCCGCGCGGCTGGGTGGCGGCCGTGATGGCGGCCGTACCGCCCTCGCTGTGGCCCACGAGGCCGACGCGGTTCTTGCGGATTTCGGGGCGGGCGCGCAGCCAGGCCAGCGCGGCGAGCGCGTCGGTGGCATAGTCGGCGCTGGTGGTGCCGGCCAGCGAGCCGCCGCTCTGGCCCACGCCCCGGTCGTCGAAGCGCAGCACGGCCACGCCGCGCCGGCTCAGGTAGTCGGCCAGCACGGCGAAGGGCTGGTGGCCGAACAGGGTTTCGTCGCGGTCTTCCGGCCCCGAGCCGGTGAGCAGCGCCACGGCCATGAACGGCCCCCGGCCCGCCGGCCGGGTGTAAGTACCGGCCAGGGTGATGCCCGCTTTCGGGTTCGTAAAAGTTACGTTTTGGCTGAC
>Ga0123339_10002543_pt1 | contig 12324 bp, 8 predicted proteins | sample lystaG_FD_89956 | JGI IMG/M metagenome (GOLD analysis project Ga0123339, IMG submission 89956) | Glacier valley bacterial and archeal communities from Borup Fiord, Nunavut, Canada, to study Microbial Dark Matter (Phase II) -... | ecosystem: Environmental > Aquatic > Freshwater > Ice > Glacier ... | reverse complement strand
ATTGGCAGCGTTCATGCTGCCGCCGTACAAAATTTTCACGCGTGCTGACTGATCCGTCGCCGCTTTCAGCTGCGCGCGTAGCACCGCGTGAACCGCTTGCGCCTCTTCGGGCGAAGCGGTTTTCCCGGTGCCAATGGCCCAAACCGGCTCATAAGCCAGCACAATTTCACTGATGCAATGGCCATTGGTGTGAATCACTGCCGCCAGTTGGCGTTTGACGACTTCTTCAGTCCGTCCTGCTTCGCGTTCAGCGAGCGTTTCGCCTACACACACGATGGGCGTGATACCAGCGGCTAAAGCGGCTTTGGCTTTATCGGCGACCAGTGCATCGGACTCAAGGTGATATTGGCGGCGCTCTGAATGACCGACGATGGCGTAACGCGCGCCAAATTCTTTCAGCATGGTGGCGCTGATCTCGCCCGTGAATGCACCGACAGCTTGAGCTGATATGTCTTGAGAGCCCAACTCAATCGCGGTTACTTTCAATGATTGAACTTGTGCAAAGTAAGGCGCTGGGACACAAACCGCAACGTCGCAAGCATGTTCAGCAGCCAAACTCTGAGCCAACGCCGCCAGCAAGGCCTCGTTGGCAGCAAGATTGCCATTCATTTTCCAGTTACCTGCAATGAGCTTTTTCACGCTGCAGTCCAGGTCAAAACAATTTTGCCAATGTGCTGATTCGACTCCATCAGCGTATGGGCTTTGGCCGCATCTCCAGCAGCGAAGGTGCTGTGAATCACCGGCTTGATGGCTCCGCTTTCCAGCAATGGCCAGACTTTTTCCTTCAACGCTTTGGCAATCGACGCTTTAAATTCAAGCGAGCGCGGGCGCAGGGTTGAACCGGTGATCGTCAGCCGCTTGCGCAGCACCAAACCGGCATTGAACTCGGCCTTGATACCGCCCTGCACAGCGATGATGACCAAGCGGCCGTCTTCTGCCATGCATTCAACTTCGCGCGCCACATAGCTGCCAGCAACCATGTCGAGAACGACATTCACGCCTTTGCCGCTTGTCAGCTTTTTGACTTCTTCAGCGAATTCAGTCGCTTTGTAATTGATAGCATGGTCAGCGCCCAATGCAACGCATGCAGCGCATTTTTCATCACTGCCAGCGGTCACGATGACAGTTGATCCCAGCGCCTTGGCAATTTGAATCGCCGTCACACCAATGCCGCTTGAGCCGCCTTGAATCAGCAGCGTTTCGCCTTTGGCCAGGTACGCGCGTTGAAACACATTGCTCCACACCGTGAAGAACGTTTCAGGTAGCGATGCCGCTTCAATGTCAGTAAACCCCTTTGGCACAGGCAAGCACTGGCCGACTGGTGCAACGCACAGCTCGGCGTAGCCGCCGCCAGCCACCAACGCGCAAACGCGGTCGCCGACTTTGAAGCCTGCTGCAGCCATGGCCGCCTCGTCGCCTGAAACGACAACACCAGCCACTTCCAGCCCCGGAATATCCGATGCACCGGGCGGCACTGGGTAGTTGCCAGTGCGCTGCAACACATCAGGCCGGTTGATGCCCGAGGCACTCACACGAATCAAAAGCTCGCCCGCAGCCGCCACAGGCGCACGGCGTTCAGCCAATCGAAGCACATCAGGCGCTCCAAAAGCGCTAATTTCAACAGTTTTCATGCTTTTTAGGTATATTTTATGCCGCTAGCCCAATAGATTCATGCGCGAGGAGCTATAAAAATAATAGCAATCGAGATTAGCCGCGATCCTGCTCTTGGGCCGGACGATCAAGCAACGCCTTCATGGACAGCTTCACACGGCCCTTTTCGTCGGTTTCCATGACCTTGACTTTGACGATCTGGCCTTCTTTGAGGTAGTCAGACACGCGCTCGACGCGCTCATGGGCGATCTGGCTGATGTGCAGCAAACCGTCTTTGCCTGGCAGCAGGTTGATCAATGCGCCGAAGTCCAGAATCTTGGTAACCGGGCTTTCGTAGACCTTGCCAATTTCGACTTCAGCGGTGATCTCGGCGATACGGCGCTTGGCCTCGTCTGCCTTGGCGCTGTCGTTCGAGGCAATGGTGATGGTGCCATCTTCTTCAATGTTGATTTGTGTGCCGGTTTCTTCGGTCAGCGCGCGAATCACGGCACCGCCCTTGCCGATCACGTCACGGATTTTCTCAGGGTTGATCTTCATCACGTACAGGCGTGGTGCGAAGTCAGACACTTCGGTTTTGGCCGCGCCCATGGCTTCCTGCATTTTGCCGAGGATGTGCATGCGCGCTTCTTTGGCCTGAGCCAGTGCAACCTGCATGATTTCTTTGGTGATGCCCTGGATTTTGATGTCCATTTGCAGCGCGGTGATGCCAAAAGTGGTGCCCGCCACTTTAAAGTCCATGTCGCCCAGGTGATCTTCATCACCCAAAATGTCGGTCAGCACGGCAAAGCGGTTGTCGTCTTTGATCAGACCCATGGCGATACCGGCCACGTGAGCTTTCATTGGCACGCCAGCGTCCATCAGGCTCAAGCAGCCGCCGCAGACCGAAGCCATAGACGATGAGCCGTTCGACTCGGTGATCTCGCTCACCACACGCATGGTGTACGGGAACTCTTCTTTGCTTGGCAGCACGGCAATCAGCGCGCGCTTTGCAAGCCGCCCATGACCAATCTCGCGGCGCTTGGGTGAACCGACACGGCCCGTCTCGCCAGTGGCGAACGGAGGCATGTTGTAGTGCAGCATGAAGCGGTCTTCGTAGTCGCCGCTCAATGCGTCAATACGCTGGGCATCGCGCTCGGTACCCAGCGTGGTCACGACCAGTGCCTGGGTTTCGCCGCGTGTAAACAAGGCTGAACCGTGGGTGCGTGGCAACACCGAGTTGCGGATTTCAATCGCGCGAACGGTGCGGGTATCGCGGCCGTCGATACGCGGCTCGCCTGCCAAAATTTGGCTGCGGACGATTTTTGCCTCAATGTCAAACAGCATGCCTTCAACTGCGACGTGGTCAAACGCCACACCGTCAGCTTTGAGTGCGGCCATGACTTCAGCGGTTACGTCACGGCAAGCGTGGGTACGGGCCTGCTTGGCGCGGATCTGGTAGGCAGCTTGCAGCTTGGCTTGGGCCAATGCGCCCACTTTGGCAATCAGCGGCTCGTCTTTGGCAGGAGCCTTCCAGTCCCAGACAGGTTTGCCAGCGTCACGCACCAGGTCGTGAATCGCGTTAATGGCGATGTTGCCCTGCTCGTGGCCGTACACAATCGCGGCGAGCATGATTTCTTCTGACAACTGGCTGGCTTCGGACTCGACCATCAGCACAGCGGCTTCGGTACCGGCCACCACCAGGTCCATTTTGGAATCTTTGAGCTGGGTTTTGCCCGGGTTCAGCACGTACTGGCCGTCAACATAAGCCACTCGGGCAGCGCCAATGGGGCCGTTGAACGGAATGCCAGAAATGGCCAACGCTGCACTCGATGCGATCAGCGCAGGAATGTCGCCTTCAACTTCAGGGTTAAGCGACAACACGTGAATGACGACCTGCACTTCGTTGAAGAAACCTTCAGGGAACAGCGGGCGAATCGGGCGGTCGATCAGGCGTGAGGTCAGCGTTTCAAACTCGCTGGGGCGGCCTTCGCGCTTGAAAAAGCTGCCGGGAATGCGGCCAGCGGCGTAGGTTTTTTCCAGGTAATCCACGGTCAACGGGAAGAAGTCTTGGCCAGGCTTGGCGTCTTTTTTAGCGACAACGGTAGCCAACACAACGGTGCCGTCCATGTCAAGCTTGACTGCGCCGCCAGATTGGCGCGCAATTTCACCAGTTTCCATCGTGACCGTGTGCTGACCCCACTGGAAGGTTTTGGTAACTTTGTTAAAAATGCTCATGAAATATCTCCGTCAGTTTTTAGCACTTGAGGCAGTGCCAAAGGCCCGGAAGAAATTCTTAATATTGGCTAGTGGAAACTTTGCCATTCCAGAAACACTTGATTGGGGTCAATTCATTAAGAAATTGAGCAATTTTTTGCTTCTGGAATGACACAGCTCGAATCCGTTTTGCCCTTACTCCGAATGCTTCCGAATGTTTTAAAGTAAAAAACGCCTGAGCTAGATGACTAACTCAGGCGTTTTTAATTAACTTACCAATTACTTGCGCAGGCCAAGTTTAGCGATCAATGCGGTGTAACGGCCAGCGTCTTTGGACTTCAGGTAGTCCAGCAGCTTGCGGCGGCGGCTCACCATGCGCAGCAGGCCGCGACGACCGTGATGGTCTTTGGCGTGGGTTTTGAAGTGGGGCATCAACTCATTGATGCGGCCAGTCAGCAAGCCGACCTGAACTTCTGGGCTGCCCGTGTCACCAGGAGCACGTGCGTTGGACTGAACGATGTCAGCCTTGATTGATTTTGCGATCATGAAAATACTCTCCGCACCTGAATGCACTTGCGATCGACACAGCTTTTTCAGTTACGAATGGAGCCATTATCGTCGTGACTCGCCGGGCGGGATGCCCAGCAAAGCCTTTGATTATAGCCAGCTTTTCAGCCGCTGCACGCCCTGCTCCAAGCGGCTCAGGTCCTGACTGGCAAAGCACCAGCGCAGCCAGCCTTGGGCATCAGAGTCTGGATTCACCATGAAGGCGTTGCCTGGTGCCAGGCCTAGCCCGGCATCCAGCACCAGACTTTTGGCAATCGCCAATGAATCGCCAAACCGGGCCTGGTCCTCCAGCCTGAAAAACGCATACATACCGCCCCTTGCTGGGGCGACCTGCACGCCCGGCAGCGCCTGCAGCAGGGGAATCAGCGTGTCGCGGCAAGTTTTCAGGTGCGCCACCACACGCGGCGTCACGTCCAGCGTACGCTCTATCGCGACCAAACCTGCGCGTTGAATGAACACTGGAGCGGACGAGGTGTTGAACTCGATCAACTTGCCCATCTGCGCCGTCATGGCGGGCGGCATCACCAGCCAGCCGAGCCGCCAGCCGGTCATTAAAAAGCTTTTTGAAAAGCTGTTCACGACGACCAAACGGTCATCTGGTTCAGAAATATCCAGGAAACTGGGTGCGCATGCAGGACGGCTCTGCCCGGCGCCGGGCCGCCCCAAGCCGGGTGCCCCCTGAGGGCAGGCGCGAAGCGCTTCGGGGGGAGCGTCGTAGTAAAGCCGCTCATACACCTCGTCCGCTAAAATCCAAGTGCCTGTTTCGCGGCAGTGCGCCAACAGGGTTTGCTGTTCTTCGCGCGACAGCGTCCAACCCGTAGGATTATTCGGCGCATTCAGAATCAGCACTTTGGTTTTGATTGTGACAGCGGCCAGCAGCTCAGCCATGTCCAGTTGCCATGCGCCTGCTACGGGCTTCAAGCTCACACACTTGACCATCGCGCCCATGATGGCAGGCTGCGCCGTCAGGTTCGGCCACACAGGCGTGACCACGACAACTTCATCGCTGCTGTCAACCAGCGCCTGCACCGCCAGCATCAACGCATTGACACCGCCCGACGTGACTGCAATCCGATCTGCTCCGATTTTTGTTGCGCCTGGCGTACGTAAACCTTGGGCGTAACCAGAAATTGCCTCGCGTAATTCGGGCAGCCCCAGGTTTTGCGCATAAAAGGTTTCGCCTTGCTGCAACGATGCGGCAGCGGCATCGCGAATGAATTGCGGCGTGGCCTCATCACTCTCGCCAAACCAGAACTTCAGCACATCACTGCGCCCCATGCCCGCGTTGGCGACCTGGCGGATCATGGATTCTTCAAGGTTTAAAACTGTTTGACGCATGGTTTGCTCTGGAATACGTGTTCGGGTTGCTGGACGCGAAGGACGCCAAGGTTTCGCGAAGGGCGCGAAAGGAAGTCAAAAATTTTAAGGTTTTCTTTCGCGTCCTTTGCGTAGTTTTAGCGTCTTTCGCGTCCTCTCCTAAAAAATTAAAACCGAACCATCTTGCAACTCGTCGGCATCGCCGCGTTGTCAGCCGCAATCGTCTTGATCACACGAAAGCCATACCCCGAGCCTTCCACCTCAAACTTCACGCCCCCGTCTTCCAACTTGCCCTGTTTGGCCATCATCGCGACCAGCAGCGGCTGCTGAAACTGATGGTCACTAGCGCGCATCGCACCGGTTTGCCCCGCCATCGTGACCACGGCCTTTTCCATCTGTGCAGCTACCGCGCCTGCTTCGATTGATGCGGCTTTTTCTATGCTTTGGGCAAGCGCTTCGATCACCATTTGCATCCGCATATGAACGTAGTCGTCTTTAGGCGCGGGGAAGCGCTGGCGAAACGACTGGTAAAACGCTTCTGATGGCGTGCCCGAAGCGTTGGGAAACCATTCCGCCACGGCAATCACTTTGCCCACACCCGCATCGCCAATCGCCGCAGGTGCGCCCAGTGCGTTACCGTAAAAGGTGTAGAACTTGCCTTCAAAGCCCACGTCTTTGGCGGCCTTGATCAGCAACGTCAGGTCATTGCCCCAGTTGCCGGTGAGCACCGCTTGTGCGCCGCTGGCCTTGATTTTGGTGGCGTAGGGAATGAAGTCTTTCACGCGCCCCAGCGGGTGCAGCTCGTCACCGGCAATCTGTACGTCAGGGCGCTGCGCGGTGATTCGCCGACGCGCTTCTTTTAAAACCGACTGGCCAAAGCTGTAGTCTTGTCCAATCAGGTAAATACTTTTGGTATTTTTGTCATCTTTAAAAACATCCATCAGCGCCGTCATGCGCATGTCTGCGTGGGCGTCAAACCTGAAGTGCCAGTAGCTGCATTTTTCATTAGTCAGCGCCGGGTCAACGGCGGAGTAATTTAAAAACAGCACCCGCTTGCCCGGCTCACGCTCGTTGTGTTTGTTGATGGCGTCAATCAGCACTGCCGCAGTGGCGGAAGAATTGCCCTGCGCAACCACCGTCACGCCGTCATCAATGGCGGCGCGCAAGGCACTCAGGGCTTCTTCGTTTTGGCCTTTGCTGTCGTAACGCTCGATGAGCAATGGCCGAGAGCCGGCCGGCAGCTTCACGCCGCCGCGCGCATTTACACGCTCGGTGGCCCACACCAGGTTGCGAAAAACGGCTTCACCTGTGTTGGCGAACGGGCCAGACAGACTTTCGATCAGCGCGACCTTGATGGGTGCAGGTTGGGCGCTAACCAAAAATGAAGTCATCAGGCAAAGCGCAGCCAAAAGACGCTTGAAGGTCATAGATATTAATTCTTTACTATTAATTTAGGAGCTGCTTGAACCTGTATTTAAAGGGCTACAGCCTTATCAATCAGGAAATTTACGGGTTTGCAGCCTGCAAACTCCAGCGCGGCAAAACGTCGAAAGTGTAGCCGCCTTGCAAACTCTCCAACCCAGCCTGCAGCCGCATGCCAGCAGCCAATGCAATCATGGCCCCGTTGTCGGTACACAAATTCAGCTCGGGATAGTGCACGCGAATGCCGCGCTTGGCGCAAGCAGCATTCAACTCGCTACGCAGCAAGGCGTTTGCCCCTACGCCGCCAGCTACGACCAAACGGGTCAAACCTGTTTGCAGCATCGCCGCCATTGATTTTTTAACCAGTACATCCACGATGGCTGCCTGGGTCGATGCCGCCAAATCGGCTTTACGCGATTCAAGCTCATCACCCAGCTTTTTAGCCTGCGTCATCACGGCGGTTTTCAAACCCGCAAATGAAAAATCAAGGTTGCCGCTGTGCAGCAATGGGCGCGGCAGCTTGAACGCTGTGCCGTCGCCACGTTCTGCCAATTTGGCCAAATGCGGCCCGCCTGGGTAAGGCAACCCCATCAGCTTGGCCGATTTGTCAAACGCCTCGCCCGCAGCATCGTCAATGCTTTCGCCCAGCAGCTCGTAGCTGCCCACGCGGTCAACCCGCATCAGCTGCGTGTGACCACCCGAAACCAATAGGGCCACGAAGGGAAATTCAGGCGGATCGGCGCTTAAAAATGGCGAAAGCAAGTGCCCTTCCAGGTGGTGCACGCCCATGACTGGCTTACCCAATGATGCGGCCATAGCGCAAGCCACGCCGGCACCCACCAGCAGCGCACCCGCCAGGCCAGGGCCGCGCGTATAGGCCACCACATCAACGTCTTTCAAGGCCACCCCAGCACCTGCCAGCACCTGTTCGGTCAGCGGCAGCACCCTGCGTATATGGTCGCGGCTGGCCAGCTCGGGCACCACGCCGCCATAGGCTTGGTGCATGTCAATTTGGCTGAACAGCGCGTGCGACATCAAACGCGGCACATCCTGTCCTGAGCAATCCACCAGCGCCACGCCTGTCTCATCGCAGCTCGATTCAAAACCTAAAACAATCATGCACCCAGTGTAAAGGCGGCACTTTGCTTCAAGGCTGAGCCACCAAGGACTTTCTGACTTTGGCAACTTCGGCTGGCGACACAGCCTCGGCCCGGTTGCCCCAGGCGCTTCGAACAAAGCTCAAGACATCGGCCACATTGGCATCGCTCAGTCGCCAGTCCAGGCCAGGCATGGCCAGCGGGGCGGGCGAAGCTGTCGTTGCTGGCCTGTTGGAGCCTTGCAGCACAATACGAATCAGCGATGTCGGGTTGCTTGCAGCTACCGTGCTGCTCTGCGCCAGCGACGGAAACGCTGAATTAGCGCCCTTGCCGCTGGACTGGTGACAGCCGGCGCAATTATTTAAATACACCAGCGCACCGGGCTGGCTAGCTTGGCCGCTGCGCAGCCCGGCAGTTGTGGGGTTGGACGTGTCCGCTCGTAGAGCCGCACGCTTGGCTACTCCCGTATCGAGCGTACTTTCTGAGGCACTTTCCAAAGCGTTCGTGCTACCCAAGGATTTCAAATACACGGCAATAGCAGTCACATCAACTGTCGTCATATGTTGCGTACTGTTGCTGACGACTTCAGACATCGCGCCAAAGGCGGCGGTATGCGGTGTGTGCCCGGTTTTTAAATACTCAACCAGCTCCTGCTTCGACCAATTCGTTAACCCGGCCTGGTTTTCTGTTACGCCGTCGTTGGGGCTGCGCAAATTTTGCGCATACCAGCCGTCAATTACAGCGCCTGCTAGATAAAACTCACTCTTTTTTTCAGTGTTGGCTTTCTCAGCACCCGCGAAGTTGCGTGGCGTGTGGCAGGCACCGCAATGGTTAAGCCCTTGCACCAGATAGGCACCGCGGTTCCACTCGGCGTTCTGTTTTGGGTCAAGCAGGTAGCCAGGTTTTGGCAGGTACAACCAGTTCCACGTCTTCACCAGCCAGCGCATGCTGAACGGCCAGGGCAGATTTGTTTCGGCATTGGTCTGCACCACAGGCGCGATGCCTTGCATGAAGTATGCGTAAAGCGCCGTCAAATCATCATCCGACAGCCGCGAATAGCTGGCATAGGGCATAGCAGGGTAAATGTTGTGATTCGTCTCCGTCACGCCTTCACGCATCAGGCGATTGAACTGAGCCTGGGTATAGTTGCCAATGCCGTCGTTTTTGTCAGGCGTGATGTTGGTCGATACGATCACGCCAAACGGCGTCCGGAGCGGCAAGCCGCCCGCAAACGGCGCGCCGCCCGGGCGTGTGTGGCAACCAATGCAATCGCCAGCCTGTGCCAAATACTGGCCTTGCCTGACGAGTGGCTTGTCGGCGTTGAGCAACGCGGGCTCACGGATAGGCATGCTGATTTTGCCGCCCGTGGCAAAGGGTGGGCTGGCGTAAAACTTTTCAGCTGCTGACTCTCGAGCAGGCTGTGCGGCCGCATTTTGGGTACAAAAACAGGCTGCAGCCCAATAAAAGAATGCGCAAGCAGCTCCTAATTTAATAGCATGCCGCTTCATGCCAAAGCTCCCGGTTTTTTCAAGTATTGCTCGCGTATCGCCTTGGCCGACCAATACGCCAACGCCGTCACCGTGCCTGTTGGGTTGTAGCCAAAGTTGTGCTGAAAAGCACTGGCCCCCATTACAAACACATTCGGCACATCCCACACTTGCAGGTAGCGATTGACAGCACTGGTCGCGCGGTCAGTACCCATGGGCGCACCTCCCGTGTTGTGGGTGGACTGGTAAGCGCGAAGATCGTAGTGGTCGCCGGGCTTTTTCATGTTCACTTTGATCTCGCGCGGGCCCATGGCTTTGGCGATTTCTGCCGCTTTACCCACAACAAATTGCGTCATCGCGATCTCGTTGGCCTTCCAGTCAAAGGTCATCCTCAAAAGCGGCTGGCCGTAGACGTCTTTGTAGGTCGGGTCCAGGTCCAGGTAGTTTTCCCGGTGCGGCATCACCGAGCCCTGCGTTCCCACACTGGCGGTGTACAAATAATTGTCCTTGATGCCGCGCTTCCAACCAGCGCCCCAAGCTGGCACGCCTGAGGGCAGGCTCATTTGCTGAATCGGCCGCCCGCCGGTGTTGATGCAGCTGATGCTGCCACCGCCCACAAATCCAAGCGGGCCGTGGTCAAAGTTGTCACCATCAAAATCATCAACCACCGAGCCGCTGGCCCCTGCCCCTACAAACGGGTTCATCGGTTGGTCAGCGTTAAAAAACAAAGACGCACCGCCCGTCATTTGGTACGCATAATTGCGGCCCACCACGCCCGTCCCAGTGGCTGGGTCATACGGTTTGCCAATTTTTGACAAAAGCAGCAAACGGACGTTGTGAAACTGGTAAGCGCACAACACCACCAGGTCGGCGGGCTGCTCCACCTCGTTGCCTTGCGCATCGATGTAGGTCACGCCCGTGGCCTGCTTGCCGTCAGGTGCCATGTTGACGCGAATCACGTGGCTTTTAACGCGCAATTCAAAGTTCGGCCTTTGCATCAGCGTAGGTAACAGCGTGGTTTGCGGCGACGCTTTGGCATAGTTGTAGCAGCCATAGCGCTCGCAAAAACCGCAAAAATTGCACGGCCCCAGCTGCGCGCCATGCGGGTTGGTATAGGCGCGTGACGCGTTGGCCGATGCTTGGGCAAACGGGTGCAAGCCCAGTTCACGCGCCGCTTTGTCAAACAGCAAAGCACTATTAAGTGCGGCCATAGGCGGCAACGGGAATTCATTGGCGCGTGGGCCTTCAAACGGGTTTCCGCTGGTTTGCACCACGCCTTTTAAATTGCCGGCCTTGCCCGACATGCCGCAGATTTTTTCAAAGGTGTCATAGTGCGGCTCCAAGTCGTCGTAGCTCACGCCCCAGTCCTCCAGCTGCATGCCGTCAGGTATGAATTTTTTGCCGTACCGCTCGATGGTACGGCTTTTGATGCGCAAGTCATCCGGTAACGCGCGCCAGTTTTGGCCGTTCCAGTGCACGCCCGCACCGCCCACGCCATCGCCGGGTAGAAAGGAGCCGAGCTGGCGGTACGGCACGGCCAGGTCAGCCGGCGCGTGGCGCACGGTGATGGTTTCTTTGGCCAGGTTTTGAAACAGCTTGCCGCGTATGCCGTAGCTCAGCTCGTCTGTGTTGCGAGGGTAGGCAAAGTCTGGAACGGTGTCGCGCGCTGCGCCGCGCTCAAGGGCCAGCACATTCAAGCCAGCGGAGGTCAGTTCCATGCCCATGATGGCACCCGTCCAGCCGAAGCCGACCAGCACCGCGTCGACTTTTGGTTTTTTAACATTCGCCATACGCCGCCCCTAGCCCTGCGGCCCATTGATTGATACGGGCGGCAACGGATACTTTTCGCCCGGCCTGCCGACCCAATCCGCATAGTCCGCCCGGGCACCGGGAAAGCCAATCATGGCCCACGAGCCGGCATTTTTATTGCCGCCATGAATTGGGTCGCTCAGGTAGCCTTCTTTGGTGTTTTGCAGCAAGAAGTTAAAGAAGGCTTTGCTCGATGTCCCTTCAAACGCCAACGTGCCGGCCTCTGCCAGTTTGAGGGTGGCGTCCTGATTGGCAGCGTCCAGCTCTGCAAAGGTTTTGCCATTGAAGGTCGTTTTGCAATAGCTGTTCATGGCGGCAATGCCGGCGCGGTACACATCGCGCGGGGCCAAAGCCGCCTGATAGCCAAATTCAGGCGCTGCAGCGGTGAACGGGCCTTGCATATACCAGATGGCAGCGTAGCCAAACACAGCGTCCATCTGGCGGTCAATAAATTCAGGCACGCCCGCCTCAATCGCCCCTGGCCCTAGATCGTCGCTGGGGATTAACCTGCCAACAGCTGCCGCTATAAAGGCCCATTCTTCAGGATGAAAAAACACCGGGTTGTACGCAGAAGTGTTGCCCAAGCTGGCCGTTTGGCTTGACGCACCTGAGCTGGGCGGCGAAATGACTGGCTGGGTTTGCGCAGTACCTGCCAGCGCCACCACAGGAACAATCGCAATGGATCGTCTTAAAAACGAGCGCCTGGCGGTGTCTTTGATCATCAACTTTTCGTGCGGGTGGTCGTCATTTGGCATGGCTAATGTTGATTGCCCGGTTCGCGGCACAAAGTCATCCGATAGGCACGCCGGATGTAGGCCATT
>Ga0123339_10002541_pt1 | contig 12332 bp, 11 predicted proteins | sample lystaG_FD_89956 | JGI IMG/M metagenome (GOLD analysis project Ga0123339, IMG submission 89956) | Glacier valley bacterial and archeal communities from Borup Fiord, Nunavut, Canada, to study Microbial Dark Matter (Phase II) -... | ecosystem: Environmental > Aquatic > Freshwater > Ice > Glacier ... | reverse complement strand
CTCCGACTCAGGGGAGCACCGCGTCGTATCGTCGGTCGCGTGGCGATGAATGCTCTTGTGCTTGACCTCGGGCAGGATTCGGCCCTGATCGGGGACGAGGCGGTCGTGTTTGGTGATCCCTCCGGGGATGAGCCTACGGTTTGGGACTGGGCGAGCAGCCTCGGGCGCCCGAGCGCCGAGATCGTCTCCGTCTTCGGCAGCCACCTGCCGCGGGTGTATCGATGAATTCGCCCACGGCCACGATTGATCTCGCCGCCTACCGGAGTAACCTTGCCCGGCTCGCCGAGCGGGTTGCTCCGGCCGCCTTGATGGCCGTAGTCAAAGCGGATGCCTACGGGCACCGCGCCACACCGGTCGCCCGTGCGGCAGTCGCGGTCGGGGTCACCTGGCTCGGCGTGCTCGACATTGAAACCGGCCTCGAGTTGCGGCGGAACGGCATCCCGCGTGAGGTGGCTCTGTTCACTTGGCTACTCGGGCCCGACGAGGACTACACCGCAGCGATTGCCGCTGAACTCGACTTCGGTGTCTCGTCCCTCGGCCAGTTGGATGCAATTGCGCGTGCTAGCGTCTCTGGCCGAGCACGGGTGCACCTCAAGATCGATACGGGACTTCATCGAAACGGTGCAAGCATCGAGCACTGGCCCGCCCTGGTGACCCGTGCTCTCGCCCTTTCTGACCGCATCGAACTAGTCGGTATCTGGACTCACATCGCGGAGGCTTCCGACGACGACGATACCGCGGCGATCAATCGGTTCCGCTCGGCGCTCACAATCGCCGAACGTCTCGGAGCCAGCGTTACCGTGCGGCATCTTGCGGCAAGTGCGGCGGCGTACGGCCGCGCCGATGCTCGCTTTGACCTCGTGCGGGTCGGGGCTTTTTCTTTTGGGATATCGCCTGGTGGCGGAGTAACCCCGTCCTCGCTCCTTCTCGAACCGGTAATGACGCTTACTGCACCGGTCATCGCGGTGCGGGATGGCTTGGCGACCATCGGAATCGGTTACGGTGACGGCATCCCGAGCTCAGCGGCGGGCCTGGCCCAGGTCTCGCTTGATGGCGTACGCCACAGTGTCGTCTCGGTCGAGTTGGAGGGCTTGTCGGTCAATACGGGTGAAGCCATCGTGCATACCGGTGACACGGCGATTCTGTTCGGCAATGGCGCGCACGGTGAGCCGACGGTGCAAGAGTGGGCAGACAAACTGGGCACGATCGGGGAGGAGCTCGTCACGCGCCTGAGTCCACGCATCCGCCGGCGTTTCCTCGAGTGATCCTGCACTCGATTGCCGCAGAAAGCACAGTGCCCCCGGCCGAAGCCGAGGGCACTGACAAAAATGCGGGTGCTTTCCTTGTTACGCGCGGTTACCCTGAACCAGGCGGTCCGACTCGTCGTGCCAGTCGCTGGCGATGGTCGCAAGCTTTTCCTGGTACTTCTTGCCGTGATGAGCGCAAAACAGCAGTTCGCTCGATCCAATGGCGACACGAATGTAGGCCTGCGCACCACAGCTGTCGCAGCGGTCCGACGCGGTAAGCCGAGGGCTGGAGTTGAGATTCACTGCAGTCGTGTCGGGTGCAATCTGAGCCATGAGTTGCTCCTCTGATTTTCTGTTCATAGTGTGTTGTTCCTATCCAAACACGGCTCGGTCGCATCGAGGCCACAAAACCTGTGTATTTCGCTGAACGCGTAGCCGCTTCGTCAAGGGGTGTCATGCGTCGGCAACAGCATGCACTGTCGTTAGTGTTGATCTCGGCTTAGTCTCCATCCATTCCCCGTTTCGACGATGGTGACGGTGCCGCGAAGGAGATTCACGTGGCGAGTTCGGACTATTCTGCACGGCACCTGTCGGTGCTCGAGGGTCTCGAGGCGGTACGGAAGCGCCCGGGCATGTACATCGGATCCACTGATTCGCGCGGCCTGATGCACTGCCTGTGGGAGGTCATCGACAACTCTGTCGACGAGGCACTCGGTGGACATGGCGATGAGATCACAGTGGTGCTGCACGCCGACGACAGTATTGAGGTAGGTGACCGTGCCCGCGGGATTCCGGTGGACATCGAGCCGAAGACTGGCCTATCTGGAGTCGAGGTCGTGTTCACCAAACTTCATGCCGGCGGCAAGTTCGGAAGCGGATCCTATGCTGCCTCCGGCGGACTTCACGGGGTTGGCGCATCGGTCGTCAACGCCCTCTCAGAGCGCCTGGATGTCGAAGTCGACCGTGATGGCAAGACCTGGGCGATGTCATTCCATCGGGGCGAGCCCGGTGTCTTCGCCGATACTGCCGACGGACCGAGAGCGGACGCCGTGTTCACCCCTTTCGAGAGGAAGAGTGAATTGCGCGTGATCGGCAGGGTGGCGCGCGGTGTCACCGGTACGCGGATTCGCTACTGGGCGGACCCACAGATCTTCAGCCGCGGTACGACCTTTCAAACGGATGAACTCGCGTCCCGCGCACGGCAGACCGCGTTTCTGGTGCGTGGCCTCGGCATCGACATCACCGACGAGCGTGGCGCTGAGCCGATCCATGAACGTTTCCGTTTCGATGGTGGTATCGCTGAGTACGTCGACTTCCTCGCCCCGGACACCGCCCTGACCGAGACCTGGCGAATGACCGGCTCCGGCTCTTTCCATGAGACCGTTCCCGTGCTCGACGACAGGGGTCATATGGTCGCGACCGAGCTTGAGCGCGTGTGCGAGGTTGACATTGCCCTGCGCTGGGGCACCGGGTACGAGACGGTGTTTCGAAGCTACGTGAATATCATCGCAACCCCGAAGGGCGGCACTCACCAAACAGGCTTCGAGGCGGGGATGCTCAAGTTTCTCCGCGCGCAGGTCGAGCAAAACGCGCGCCGGCTCAAGGTCGGCACCGGAGCGAACAGCACCGAGAAGATTGAGAAGGACGACATTCTCGCCGGCCTCACGGCGGTGTTGACCGTGCGCCTGCCTGAGCCGCAGTTCGAGGGGCAGACGAAAGAGATCCTCGGAACTCCCGCGGTTCGCAACATCGTCGCGGCGGTAGTCGCCAAGACCATGGCGGAAAAGTTCGGCTCGCCGAAGCGTGACGACAAGACGCAGTCGGCACTCGTGCTCGACAAGATCGTCGCGGAGATGAAATCCCGTATCTCGGCGCGCGCGCACAAGGAGACACAGCGGCGCAAAAATGCCCTCGAAAATTCGTCCCTTCCGGCAAAACTGGTTGACTGCCGAAGCTCGGACGTTGCTAACAGTGAGCTCTTCATCGTGGAGGGCGACTCCGCACTGGGCACCGCGAAGCTCGCCCGCGACAGCGAATATCAGGCGCTGCTACCGATCCGCGGCAAGATCCTCAACGTGCAGAAGGCATCTGTTTCCGACATGCTCGGCAACACGGAGTGCGCATCGATCATCCAGGTGATCGGCGCCGGGTCCGGCCGCAGCTTCGACCTTGCGACGGCGCGGTACGGCAAGGTGATCATCATGAGCGATGCGGATGTCGACGGTGCGCACATCCGCACCCTGTTGCTGACGCTGTTCTTCCGTTACATGCCGGACATGATCCGCGACGGACGTGTGTATGCCGCGGTGCCGCCACTGCATCGGGTCATTGTGATGAACCCGGGCACCAAGCCGAATGAGACGATCTACACCTATTCCGAAGCCGAGCTGAACGGGGTGCTCGCCGGACTCAAGAAGTTGAACAAGCGCTACCAGGATCCGATTCAGCGTTACAAGGGCCTCGGTGAGATGGACGCCGACCAGCTGGCGACCACCACTATGGACCGAAAACACCGCACGTTACGCCGCGTACAAATCACCGACGCTGTCAACGCCGAGCGAGTGTTCGAGCTACTCATGGGCAACGATGTCGCCCCCCGCAAGGACTTCATCATCGCGGGTTCAGACGGGATATCCCGCGAGCGCATCGACGTATAACTGGCGACGGATCCGCGCGGCCTGCTAATCCGTCCACTACCCCGGTTCGAGCACGCTCTGATTTGTCTCGCCCGGCGGCCCACTGTGCGCCGGTCTGCTCGGCACGCCACCCTGTTTGAAATGCAGGATGAGACGTGACGGATGTTGCGAATGAGGCTTTCCAGCCACTTCTGTCACGTGGGGTCCTGCATCTCGCGCGCGGGGGAGAGGGCACCGGAGTTCGCACCGCCGAAGCTCCTGAACGTCTCGGCGCTCAACCGATCGAGGCGCCGATCGACCCCACGAAACTATCAAGGGGCGTGCCGGATGCGTCACGTCTGGCACCGGCGTCCGGAAGAACACGCACCGCGCCATCCGGCGCCACAGCGAGCGCCGGGGACGGCCCTGCCCACGCCACGGAGAGGAGATCTTCGCCCCGGAGGAACGCGTGGGCTCGCACACCACCGGTCGCGCGCCCCTTGCTGGGGAACTCCGACAGCATCGAGACCTTCGCCCTCCCACTGTCCATCCCGGCGATAGTCGCGCTGCTACTGGAGACCGTCGCGACAGCGACCTCGGATGCGGGGTCGACCGCGCCGAAGAAGATCACGGTGGCCTTCGCGCCAAGATTGATTCCCGCCATCCCACCGGCGGAACGCCCCTGCGGCCGCACCGTCGATGCGGGAAAGCGCAGCAGTTGCGCCTCCGAGGTGATGAACAACAGATCATCTGTATCGGCGGACTGGCGTGCTCCCACCACGGCGTCACCCGGCTTGAGCGCGATAATCTCGAACTCCGGTCGGTTGGCCCAGTCTCCAGGAGTCACCCGCTTGACCACGCCCTGCCTGGTGCCGATAACGATGGCATCAGAGGATGTGAGCGAGACGAGTGCGAGCACTCGTTCCTTTTTGGTGTCGATCGCGAGGTAATCAGAGATCCGCGTGCCGGCCGCGAGCTGAATCGAGTTCTCCGGCGCGATCGGCAGGTCTATCGGCGTAAAACGGATGAGGCGGCCGAGAGACGTGACTGCGCCGATCTCCGATCGGCTGGTGGTCACGATCGACGACAAGATGGCGTCGTGCTTGGTGCGCCGGACAGCACGTTCCGGCAGCTCCGAGGCGATAGTGGACAGGTCAACCCGGATGGCCCGCCCGGTCGTCGACAGGAAGACCCGGCAGGGCGTGTCTGCGATCTCGAGCACGGCCGCGGTGGCCCGGGCGGCGACGGTCATTCCGACCGGTGGCCGCGCCTCGGTGAGAAGTGTGCGGCGGGGGGTGCCAAAACGCTCGGAGACCTCCTCGAGCTCGTCGGAGACCAGCTGACGCACGCGCTGCGGTCCGGTGAGCAGTTGCTCGAGCGCAGCGATCTCGGCCAGTAACTGGTCACGCTCCGCCTCGAGTTCGATTCGGGAGAATTTGGTGAGTCGGCGCAGTCGAAGTTCGAGGATGTACTCGGCCTGGAGCTGACTGAGGTCGAAGACGTCTATCAGCCGCATCCGCGCCTGCTCGCTGTCATCACTCGCGCGGATCACCTGGATCACCTCGTCGATGTCGAGGATGGCCACAAGTAAGCCTTCGACGAGATGGAGGCGCTCCTTCTTGCGGGCCAGGCGGAATTGGCTACGCCTGGTGACGACCGAGATACGGTGGTCGATATAGACCTGCAACAGTTCGCGCAATCCCAGAGTTTTAGGCCCCCCGTCCACGAGGGCGACGTTGTTGATGTTGAAAGAGTCTTCGAGCGGGGTGAAGCGGTACAGCTGCTCGAGCACGGCATCCGGGCTGAACCCGGTCTTGATCCCCACCACGAGGCGCAGGCCGTGTTTGCGGTCGGTGAGATCCGTCACATCCGAGATACCGTTGAGCTTCTTCGAGTTGACCCCGTCTTTAATCTTCTCGATCACCTTCTCCGCGCCGACCATGTAAGGCAGCTCGGTGATGATGAGTCCCGCCTTTCGTGCGGTGATGTTCTCGACGGACACCCGTGCCCTGGTGCGAAAGCTGCCGCGTCCCGTCTCATAGGCATCGCGAATACCGGATAGGCCGATGATTGTGCCTCCGGTAGGCAGATCGGGGCCGGGCACGAACGACATGAGGTCGTCGAGTGAGGCGTCCGGATGCGCGATCAGGTGACGTGCCGCACTAATGACTTCGATGAGATTGTGCGGTGCCATGTTGGTCGCCATCCCAACCGCGATTCCCGATGCGCCGTTGATCAGCAGATTGGGGAAGGCAGACGGCAGCACCTCTGGCTGTGTCAACTGGTTGTCATAGTTCGGCACAAAATCGACGACGTCTTCGTCGAGGTCGTCGGTCATGGTTATCGCGGCCGCGGTCAGGCGCGCTTCGGTGTAGCGCGGTGCAGCCGGCCCATCATCCAGGGTGCCGAAATTGCCATGCCCATCGATCAGCGGAACGCGCAGGATGAAGCTCTGGGCGAGCCGCACCATCGCGTCGTAGATCGAAGCGTCTCCATGCGGATGCAGTTTGCCCATGACTTCGCCGGTGACACGGGCAGACTTGACATGCCCACGATCGGGGCGCAGGCCCATCTCGGTCATCTGGTAGAGGATGCGACGCTGCACCGGCTTCAGGCCATCGCGCGCGTCGGGGAGGGCGCGGGAATAGATCACGGAATACGCGTATTCGAGAAACGACCCCTCCATCTCAGTGGAGACGTCGACATTTTCGATGCGCTCCCCACGGGACTCTGCTGTGGGGGTTTCGGGAGTAGTCATAGGATTGCCCCCATGCTACCGGCCACCAAATCGCACCGGTTCAGCCTTGCCGATGTCGTTCCGAGTTCGCTTCTCGCAATCGCACATGAGCCGAATCCCCTGTCTCTTCCTCCGGTACAAAAGGCGATCGTCCTGCTCGTGGACGGCCTCGGAGCATCCGCTCTCACTGCCCGCGCCGGGCACGCTCGCACCCTCGCACCGATGCTCACCGCGGCGTCATCGATCGGAGCACGCTTTCCGTCCACCACCGCATCGGCGCTTGCCTCGCTCACCACGGGTGAGACTCCAGGAATCCACGGACTCGTCGGGTACAGCGTGTTCGACGCGGCAAATGACCGCGTCGTCAACCAGTTGAGCGGATGGGATGACCGTCTCGATCCCGCGACCTGGCAACGGGTCCCCACCCTGTTCGAGAAAGCCCGGGATGCCGGCATTCCGAGCTTTGCGATCGGGGCCGGGCGCTACCGGTCTTCCGGATTTACCCGGGCGGTATTGCGGGGGGCCGAGTATCGCAGCGGCGGGACGATGGCCGAGCGTTTTGAGATGGCGCGCACCGTACTCGACGAGATCGACCGTGGGCTGATCTACCTCTACGTGCCCGAATTGGACCAGGCCGGCCATGCTGCCGGATGGCAGTCTCCACAGTGGACAACTTTGCTGGAAGAACTCGACCAGTCCGTGCGCGATTTCGTACCGACGCTCGGTCGGGGCGAGGGGTTGCTGCTAACGGCCGACCATGGCGTGCTGGATGTGCCGCACAATTCCCACGTGCTGTTCGACTCTGAGTCCCGTCTGATCGACGGCATCCGTTTTGTCGCGGGTGAACCCCGTGCACTTCAACTGCACTTTGAACCCGACGCGTCGAGCGATCTTCGTGAGGCCGTGCTCGCATCCTGGCGGGAGATCGAGGGCTCTCGATCCTGGATAGTGTCGCGCGTTGAGGCGATTGAGTCGGGCTGGTTCGGCCCATCCGTGGATCCCGAGGTGATTCCCCGAATCGGTGACATCATCGTCGCGGCGCGAAAGAAGATCGCCTATTACGACTCGAGAGTTACCAGAAACACCGGCCGAAACATGGTCGGGCAGCATGGTTCGTGGTCCTCGGACGAACTCGCAATTCCCCTGTTGCGCTTCGGCGCTTTCGCCTAAGGTCGGGGAGCACAGGGCGGGACGTGCAGGGCGGGAGGCAAAAGGGCAATAGATGCGGGGCTAGAGGTCGTCGTCCGACCGCGCGCCGAAAACGATCTCATCCCAGCTCGGCATTGCGGCCCGGCCTTTACGAGATGAGGCACGCGGATGGAAGACATTGGGTTGCGGGGCGGTGTTGCCCGGGCGATTGTCGTTTTCGTCTCCGAACATGTCGAGCGGCACGTCGACGAGGCGGATGGTGCCGGTGGACGGATGCGCCGACGAGAATTCGGAGCTTGATGAGCCGTCGCCGAAAGCAGCTGATTCGCGTTCGCCGCGCCGACGCCGGAGGGCTTCCAGCAGGTCGGCCGTCTGGTTGGACTCGGACTCGTCGGTGGCTGGCGCACGGTTGATAGCCGCATCCGACACAGCAACTGGTGCATCATCGAGGCGGCCGGAGCGGACGGCTTCGAGGCGAGACCCTCCCTCGCGGCGCCCGCCGAACGGGGCAGGCTCCTGGTGAGCGAGCTCATCGACGGTGAACGCGCCACTGTCGAAGCGAGACTGGTCGGGCTGGCGCTCTTCATCCCCAACGGCGCGCAGTCGGGGAACGAGGGCGCCGGAGGCGTCTCCCTGTTGGGAGAGCGTGATGGCTTCGTTGTTGAGGGGAGAAAGGGCTGCCTTCTTGGGATCGAAACGCCAGCGGGCATCCCGTTCGATCTGCTCGGCGTTGAAGGCTAACTTTACGACCCAGCCTCCACCGACCTCTTTCCAGCTTGCCCATCGCTCATCTATCGCTCCGAGATCATAGAGACGCTCGCGGATCACGGTGCCGAAGGTCGAACCATTACCGAGGGGGTCGGTTTCCATAGCGGTATGCACCGGCACACCGAGAGCAGAGGTGACCACGAACTCGCGCTCTGCGAGCACCGGTCCTTCGAATTTCTGGATGTACTCGATCGGAACTCCCGTGATGGACGCGACGTCCTGCGCCGACATCCCCGACCGGATATGAGCCTGGATTTCTCGGGGCGCCAACTTGCGTCCCGATCCCGGGTCAGGGATCGACTGTCGCAGTTTCGACTGCAACACTTCGTCGATGGCAATGCGGTACTTGACCCCATCGTCGGATGCGACGAGGAGTGCCCCGTTCTCTACCCCAATGACTCTCAGGTCTTGCATACTGGACGCCTTTCGCGGTCATTTCTCGTCTCTAGAATCGCACGGGCAGTCGTTAAAGCTGGGGAATATCCCGGGCGTGCCGCAAGTTGCAACGATGTCGGATTCACGGTCATTTGGCAGTGGTTTGCTATTCGCAAACTAATGATGCAAACTATGGCCGCCGATTGAGACCAATCGATATTTTCAAGAACTGGATACGCATGGCAACCGACTACGACGCACCTCGAAAGACAGACGACGATTCCGAGTCGATCGAGGCTCTGAAAGAGCGCGTTCCGGACAAGATGTCCGGCGTGGTCGACGTCGATGACGCGGACAATCCCGGAGGCTTCGAGCTCCCGGGTGCAGATCTCTCAGATCTTGACCTCGATGTTGTGGTGCTGCCTCCGCAGGCCGACGAGTTCACCTGCGTGCAGTGCTTCCTGGTGAAGCATCGCTCACAGCTGGACCATGAAGAGAAGCTCGGCCTGATCTGCCAGGAATGCGCGGCCTGACCTCCTTCAGAGTCGCTGAACCTCCTTCGCGCTCGCGATCGCAGTGACGAGCGCCGCGGGAAACCGAGTCGATACGACCCAATACGGGGTCGGGTCGCTCTTGTCGGAAAGCTCGATCCGCACAACCGGAGATACCCAGCCGCGGATCAGCAACCAAGCCCGGGAGTCGAGCAGGCGGCCACGCTGTAAGGTCGCTTCCTCGCCTTCGAACGCCGCTACGGTGCCGATGAGGTCGACCGGCACGCGCGCTCGACCAGCAACGAGCTCCCCGAGTGACACAGAAATTACCGGGGAAGTCGCTACGAGCACCATCACGATCGCCCCGTAGAGCGCGACGGCGACGATCACGCCGGCAACAAAGTTGATCGGTAAGAACACCAGCAGGCTGGCCGGCATGACAAGAGCCGTCGAGATGAATACCCAGGGCGATGGCCAAATCCGTTCGCGGTACAGCGTCGTGAGTGTCGTCGGACCGTCCGGGCTGTTCAGCGTCATGGTCCCATTCGATCAGACTTTGCGGGGCTCCGACAGCGCGGGTGTTCTGCACTACCCTCGTGACGTGGCTCAAACCGTGGAAGTACTGATCGTTGCCGATTGGATGCCCGCCTATTCGCACCCTGGAGACGCTGGCGCCGACCTCACCGCGGCAGTGGCCGTGGAGCTGTTGCCGGGAGAGCGCGCCACGGTCGCGACTGGTGTCGCGATCGCCTTGCCCGACGGATATGTCGCGTTCGTCGTACCTCGCAGCGGGCTCGCGGCGAAGCACGGCATCACTATCGTGAACAGCCCGGGAACCGTGGATGCCGGCTACCGGGGAGAGATCAGCGTCACTCTCCTGAATACAGACAGCTCCATGCCGTACTCTGTCGCGGTCGGCGATCGGATCGCCCAGCTCGTAATCATGCCCGTGACGAAGGCACGGTTCATTCCCGTCGCCACGCTGCCAGGCAGCCATCGCGGCGAGTCAGGCTTCGGGTCGACAGGCTACGCGACCATCGACGGTGAATCACTTCACGACGACCAAAAAGGAGACCTCCTGTGAGCGACACCACTTCGCCGTCAGGCGATAACGAGCCGATCGACAGCATCGATGAGAATCTTGCGGATGAGCAGGTGAAGTCGGCTCCCGTCGATCGCGAGACGGAGGGCCCGCTCGACGAGTCCGAAGCGAACCCCGTGCGACCCTATGTCGACCTCGGTGGAGTCAAGATTCTTCCGCGGGAGGGACTTCAGTTGCGGCTCGAGGTGGAGGAAGGCAGCCAGCGCGTGGTGGCTGTCGGTCTCGACTACGCCGGGTCGACCCTGCAGGTGCAGCCTTTTGCCGCGCCTCGTAGTTCGGGACTCTGGCATGAGATTCGCGACCAGATTGCCGATCAGATCGCGAAGCAAGGTGGCACTACACGCCTCTCGGAGGGTCCATTCGGCCCGGAGCTGCTGGCAGAAATCCCCGCAACGACGCCCGGGCAGCCCGATTCCACGCGACTCGCACGCTTCATCGGCGTCGACGGCCCACGGTGGTTCCTTCGAGGCGTGATCGCCGGCGATGGTGCTGTCGACCGCGAGGCTGCGTCGAAGATCGAAGAGCTGTTTCGAAGCGTTGTCGTTGTGCGCGGCAAGGCTCCGATGCCGCCGCGGGACCTTATTCCCCTGCACATGCCGAAGACGGCCGCTCCCGTCGACGACGCGCCCCTATCGCCGGGCGCCTGATTTCGTGGCAGCCGAAGACGAATCCACGCCGATTGGATTCCGCGACGCCTTCGCGGATGCCATGCGCAAAACCGGCCTCGGACAGGTAGCACCGGGTGAGGTACCAACCGTTGCATCGCTGCTCAGAGCGGTCGGGGGCGTGCGCGGGCTGATCGAATCGATTCTCCCCGGGCTCGGATTCCTCGTCATGTACACGCTCACGAAGAGCCTCGTCCTCTCCGTCCTCGTGCCAGTCGCTCTCGCCCTCGTGTTTGTGATCGTGCGCCTGGCGACCAAGACGCCACTCACCCAGGCTCTCGCCGGGATCGTGGGAATCGCGCTGTCCGCACTACTGGCGCTCATCACAGGCAAGGCAGAAGCGAACTTTATCCCCGGGATCATCATCAATGTCGTAAGTCTCACGGTGTTGCTGGTGAGCATCCTGATCCGGTGGCCGCTCATCGGGATCATCTTCGGTTTCCTCACCAATGATGGCTTCCAATGGCGAAAGACGAAGGCCAAACGTCGGGTGCTCTATCTGGCGACCTGGCTGTGGGCGGCACTGTTTGCGCTGCGTCTGGCGGTAGAGGTGCCGCTCTATCTGGCGGGGAATACCGAATTGCTCGCCGGCGCGAAGCTCATCCTCGGCGTTCCGCTCTACGCGGGAATGCTCTGGGTGACCTGGCTTCTCGTGCGGGCTGTCTACGGGCGTCTTTCCGATGAGGGATCTAACACCTCCCAATAACCCCGGATGCGGACTCCGCGGCGTGCTAATATATCTTGATATCGAGATACTTTTGATATCGATGGGATCGCGCGAAACAGAGCCGACGACTTAGGCTTGCCGAGACGGCACGCCGAAGTGGTCGAGGTTCAGGATGAGGTCCGATCACCTCGTGCTGATCATGGCACTCAGTTCAATGAAGCCTCGTCCAGTTCAGCAAGGGAGTCGCGCAATGTCGCAGGTCAACAGTTTCGGTTCGAAAGACACTCTGACAGTCGGTTCCACCGACTACGAGATCTTCCGGGTGGACCGCGTGCCCGGCTTTGAGAAGCTTCCCTACAGTCTTAAAGTACTTTTGGAGAATCTGCTGCGTACCGAAGATGGCGCGAATGTCACGAAAACGCAGATTGAGGCCCTCGGGTCCTGGGTTCCGACTGCCGAGCCGGACACGGAGATCCAGTTCACTCCCGCCCGCGTGATCATGCAGGACTTCACCGG
>Ga0123339_10002539_pt1 | contig 12336 bp, 11 predicted proteins | sample lystaG_FD_89956 | JGI IMG/M metagenome (GOLD analysis project Ga0123339, IMG submission 89956) | Glacier valley bacterial and archeal communities from Borup Fiord, Nunavut, Canada, to study Microbial Dark Matter (Phase II) -... | ecosystem: Environmental > Aquatic > Freshwater > Ice > Glacier ... | reverse complement strand
TCAAGCGGCGCGGGCCGCGCAGCGACGGCTGCCGCCGCAGGTTGATCCGCAGCACCCCGCCGCCCGCAAGCGCGATCCGCAGCGTACCCTGCCGGATCGCGCGCATATACAGTGGGACTCCCAGGCTGGGCGGCGGAGCCCGCCCTGCGGCAATGGCGGTAACCCGGGCGCGATAGTCGGATGCCAGCAGCGGCGTGCGCGAATGATAGTAGCCGATGGCTTCATACCAGTTGCCGCCGGCCTCGTCCGCGAGCCGCCGCAGGAAGCTTGCGCCGTATGCGGTGTTCGCGCCGGGATCGAAGGCCTCGTCCAAGTCCCGGAAGGCACTGGGATGGGATTGCAGGTTGATCTGCATGCACCCGACGTCCACCTGCCGCACGCCACGCGCCAGGGCCAGGCGGGTCCAGGTCACGGCGGCAGCCTTGCCCTGAAAGTATATGGCAGCGCCATCGGCGTTGATCGCCCACGGCCAGGGCTGCAAGCCCGGCAGCGGCGGGATTGGACGCCCGCTCTCCGCCTTGGCGATGGCAGCGACAAGGCCGGGTGCGGTACCATGCTGCGCCTCGGCCGCCCGCAGTCCGGCCGTGCAGAGCGCACTCTGCACCTGGTCCCACGACGATGCCGCAAGAACTGACGCAGCAGGAGCTGTTGCAGCAGGGTCTGGTACGGCCGGAGCTGTTACGGTGGAGGACGACACCGCAGGGGGGGATGGCGCGCCTCCATCCTCCGCAGCCATGGCAGGGGATGCGAGGGCGATCAGCAATCCAATCAGGGTCAGCCGGGGTGCGGGCACTCGGCGCCTATAGCCCAGTGCTAGTAGATCGCCCACAGCCCCGGCACGGCGACTTCCAGCGAGTGGCCGTCCGGGTCCCGGAAATACAGGCTGGCGCCGCCGTGACTTTGCGGACTGACGCGGCTTTCCAACGGGACGCCCAGGGCGGCCAGATGCCGCCCCCAGTCTTCCAGCGCCGGAAGCGGGACAGCAAAGCATAGGTGCAGCGTCCCATGCCCGTCATGCGCCGGAATGGTGCCGCCGGGGACTTCACTGGGAGTCACCGACCCGCCGCGGCGGAACAGCAGCAGCACGGTGCCACCGGGCACGGCCAAGCCGGCCATGCGGTCCTCCCGCAGCAGCACCTCGAAGCCGAACACCCGTTGGTAGAAGGCGACGGAAACGTCGAGGTCGTGAACGTAAAGCGAGGTTTCGAGCAGGCCTGATAGGCGCGGCGGCCCGTCACGCATCTGCCAACACCTGCGATGCCGTGGCATCGTGAACCTGCAGGCCCCGTCCGAACGGTGGGCGGTCCCGCCACAGGCGCAGCGCAGTGCCCATGTCGGTTTCGCCCTGTTGCCATCTCCGCTCGATGCTCGACTGGCTGAAGTCAAACCCCTTCATAGCGGTTTCGTCCGGCTGGGATGCGTAGGTCAGGCGGTAAACCGCGCCGGGCGCATCGGCATCACGCAAGTCCCAAATCTGCTGCATGGCGCGCAATGTGCGCTCGGTCTGGCTGGCGAATATCAGGTCAGTCTGGCGCTCCGCGGCGTCGCCGAGGCGCCGGGGACGCGGGCCGGCGCGGGGAAACGGGTCCGCCGAGAAACAGGCCAGCGGAGCGGACGGTGGCTCCTGCAACACGAGGTCCACGGGTACGTTCGCCGCCAAGCCGCCATCAACGTAAGCTCTACCGTTGATCTCAACTGCCGGGAAGTCTGGGATGAGCGCGGCGCTGGCAAGGATATGGTCGGCGGTCAGGCGGTCCCGGACCGTATCGAAGGGATGCTCCAGCCCAGACTCCAGGTCCACTGTCATGACGGAGACCCGCACGGCGCCGCTGTTCAGCAGGTCGAAGTCCACCAGGTCTTCGATGGTGCGGCGCATCGGGGCGGCGTCATACATGCCAGGATTGAGCGTCAGCCCTGTTAGTTGGGACAGCCGCGGCTGATACAGCGCCGGGCGGCCCATCGTGCGGGCCTGAAGGGCTGCGGTCATATGGATCGCCTTGCGCCATCCTTCCGGCACCCAGGATGCCGGGCCGTCCAACTGTGTGCCCCGGCGCCAGAACTCGCGCATCGCGACGGTGCGTTGGCCGTGCGGGTTTCCGGCCACCAGCGCCGCCATGACGGCACCGATGCTGGAGCCTGCCAGCCAATAGGGCTCGACCGCTGCCGCCTCCATCGCAGCGACGACGCCGCCGTGATAGGCACCGGCTGCAATGCCTATGCCCAGAACCAGCGCCAGCACGGCTCTAGACCTGACGCAGCAGACGCGTGCCGCGATGCGCCAAGTTTTCCACTGCACGCTCGATTTGGCGAGCGCGCGGGCGTCCGGCGACCAAGGCTAGGGCAATCAGGCCAAGACATATGCCGATTGAGGCGGCTCCGGGATTTTTATTAACCCACATCTGCCCGCTGCTGCTGAAGCTCTCGCTATCGAACGGCCCGTGCGTGGCGCTGGGCGTCTTGCCGGCCTGCATAAGGTTGGGGTCGCGCACAGCCACTGCGCCGCCCTGGTCGGTTTGCTGCGCCATGACCCCAAACTTGCCGCCGAGGAAGTCCAGCAAACCCGGCGCGAACTTGTTGCCGATGGCAAAGGCAACCGTGCTGGCCGTTACTTTGACCTCCCGCCGACGCGTCGTCGCGGCGAAGTAGATGGCGTCGGCGATGATCTCGGGCTGGTACACCGGCGGCGGCGGGCGAACCGGCTTTGGCATATGCGATGTCGCATGGTTGTAGAATGGCGTGTTCACGGCCGGCGGATGCACCATCGTCAGGTGGACGGCGCTGCCCTCCTCCTCGAGTTCGGACCGCACGGCCTCGGTGAAGCCGCGCAGGGCATACTTGCTGCCGGAGTAGGCCGACTGCAGGGGCACCGCGCGGTAGCTGATGGCCGACAGCACCTGGATGATCGTGCCCTTGTCGCGCGGCATCATGCGGGCAAGCGCGATGCGGGTGCCGTTGACGGTACCTAGGTAGTTGACGTGCGTGACCCGGTGGAACTCCTCCTCCGTGACGTCCAGGAACTTGCCATAGACGCTGACGCCGGCGTTGTTGACCCAGACGTCAATCGGGCCAAGCTCGGCCTCGATGTGGTTAGCCGCAGCCTCCAGTTGCTTGCTGTCGGCCACGTCGGCGACGGCGACGGAAGCGGTTCCGCCCGCGGTTACGACCGCCCTGCGGGCGGCATCCAGGTTGTCCTCGGACCGGGCAATCAGGCCGACACGCCAGCCCTTGGCGGCGAAGTACTCGGCGGCGGCCCGGCCGATGCCGGAGGAGGCACCGGTGATGGCGACGACGCGTGCGCCGGGCTTTGCGTCGGACATGGGAACCTCCGTGTCAGCATTTGGGATGGGCCGGGCAACGCAGCAGCCGCCAAATGTTTCCCACGCTGCCTTCACGAAATCTGGCGCGCGGTCATTGGCTGCCACTGGCCCACGCCCCAGCTAGAACGGACTAAAACGGAGGTACTTCTATGCCGTCAGCACTTATTCTCGGCGCGTCACGCGGCTTGGGCCTGGGATTGGCGCATGAGTTCGCCACGCGCGGTTGGGACGTGACGGGCACGGTACGCAAGGAGGAGGACCGGCCGGCGCTGGAAGGGACCGGCGCACATGCGCTGCTGTGCGACATCACGGACCCGGCCGCGGTCGTAGCCTTGCACAGCCAAGTGCCGGCCGGACTGGACCTTCTGTTCGTCAATGCCGGGGTGAGCGGGCCGAAGCACCAGGACGCCGGGCACACGACGGCAGAGGAGGCCGGGGCGCTGTTCCTGACCAACGCCGTGGCGCCCGTGTCGGCGGCCCGAGCGTTGCAGGATCTTCTGGCGGCGGACGGCGTGCTGGCCTTCATGTCGTCCCGCATGGGCAGCGTGGCGCTGAACGACAACGGCGCGCTGGAGTTGTACCGCGCCAGCAAGGCGGCGCTGAACTCTCTGACACGCAGCATGGTGGCGAAAGACGGCGGCGCGCGCACCGTGCTGACGCTGCATCCCGGCTGGGTGCAGACAGACATGGGCGGCCAGGGCGCGGACCTGGACGTGCCGACCAGCGTGCACGGGCTGGCCGACGTGATCGTGGCACAGCGCGGCCAGCCGGGTTCACGGTTCCTGGATTATAGCGGCGCCGAACTGGCCTGGTGACCACTTACAGAAGCGCCGGGCTGGTTGACCTGCAGGTCAACGGCTATGCCGGCGTGGACTTCAATGACGCGACGATCACGGCGGACGCGCTGGATCATGCGTTGCACGCCATGCTCGGCGCGGGTGTGACGACGTGCCTGCCGACGATCATCACCGCCCCGGCCGCCGGCTTGGAAGCACGGTTGCGGGCGCTGGACGACGCGGTGGCAGGAAGCCGGCTCGGTCCGCTGATGGTGCCCGGCTACCATGTCGAGGGGCCGTTCCTGAACCCCAAGCCGGGCTTTGCCGGTTGCCATCCGCCCGCCGCAATGATTGCCCCCGACCCGGCGCTGGTGGAGCGCTGGGACGCCGGCCTGCGCCGGCCCATCCTGATGATGACGCTGGCAGCCGAGCTGGACGGGGCGGAGGCGCTGATCCGCTGGCTGGCCGGGCGGGGCAAGCTGGCAGCCATCGGCCACTCGGACGCGGGCGCCGCCGTGGTGGCGCGGGCGGCCGATGCCGGGGCGCGGATGAGCACGCATCTGGGCAACGGCCTGCCGGGGATGCTGCCAAAGCTCGACAATCCTTTGATGGCGCAACTGGCCGAGGACCGGTTGGCAGCCGGATTCATTGCGGACGGCATCCATCTGCCATGCCCGGCGCTGCGGGCGATGATACGCGCCAAAGGGCCTGGGCGCGCGATCCTGGTGACGGATGCCGTGGCTGCAGCTGGGGCACCGCCGGGGTGCTACGGATTTGCGGGTATGCAGATCGAGGGCGGCGCGGACGGCAGCGCACGGCTGGCAGGTACGCGGGCACTGGCGGGATCGGCACTGACCTTGGACCGGGCGGTGCGGAACGTGGTGGCGTGGGGAATCGCCGACCTGCCGCAAGCTGTGGCGATGGCGTCTGCGGCTCCGACGACACTCTTGGATCAAGCGTTGGCTGCCCACGGCGCGGCCCTTCGGGACGGGGCAGTGCAGTGGCACCTTTCCGGTCGGACCAATAGACCGGAGCCGCAGATTTGCACTGTCGAGTTCGGTGACCGCGTCATCAAACACCGAGTTTGATAGCCTCCACCCCGCACCACCCCGCCACCAGCAGCGCCAGCACACGCGTAACGTCATGCATGGCGCCCAATCCAACGCTCTCGTCAATGCCGTGGATGTTCTCGGCATCGGGGCCGTAGCACACCGCCTGCGTACCGCCTGTAAGAACGTAATGGCGGGCGTCGGTCAGGCCGGTGGCGTTGTAGTGCCGCAACTCGCAGCCGGTCATATCCGCATGGAGCGACGAAACGGCCCTGGAAATTGGCTGGTCCGCCGGGAACAGGCAGCCATCAGCTAGGAAGCCCTGGAACTCCACGCCCAGCCGCGCGCCGCGCAGCCTGGGGTCACCGTGTAGCGCCGCTACCATCGCCTCAATCTCCGCCCGCACGGCATGGCAGGAATGGCCCGGCATGACGCCGACCCGCACACCCAGCCGGGCACGGGTGGCCACGCTGCTGTTCCACTCCCCGCCGTGCAGGGTTCCGATGTTGACGTTGACTGGATGGTTCTCGGCGGCGAAGGCGGGATGGCGGCGCTCGGCGCGGTTCATCTCGGCCTCGTAGGCGCGCAAACGCTCCATGACGACCCAGGCGGCCTCGATGGCGTTCACCCCGGCATGCATTTCGCGCACATGAACGGGGCGACCGGTGACGGTGATGCAGGCCCAGACCACGCCGACTTCGGCGACGTATAGCGCGGGGTAGCCTGGGCCGGGTTCGGGGATCAGGCAGGCGTCGGGGCGCGGCAGGGCGTGCATGACGGCCAGGGCGCCGTTGCCGGTGCATTCCTCCTCGATCACGGCGGCCAATTGCACCTCGGCGGCCGGTTGCAGGCCAGCGCGGCGCAAGGCGGCCAGGGCCGTGACCATTGCGGCCAGGCCGGCCTTCATGTCGGCGGCGCCGCGGCCATACATGCGGCCGCCACGGATGCTGGGTTCGTAGGGCGGGGTGGTCCACAGGTCGGCTGCGCCCTCCGGCACCACGTCCACGTGACCTTGCAGCATCAGGCTGTGGCCGCGGGCGTCATTCGGGCAATGCAGGGCAACGACGTTGTCGCGTCCAGAATATGAAATCAGTGGCGGAGACCAACCCGGCACGGACGCCATCGCCTTCGCATCTACCGGCACGCGCCGGGGCAGCAAGCCAAGCCCGGCGAATGCTGACTCCATCTCGGCCAGCGCGCCGGCCTCGTCGCCCAAAAGGCTGCGGTGGCGCACCAGGCGCGCCAGCAGCGCCGTTCCGTCATCCCGCAACTCGTCCACCGCTTGCAGGATGGCGCGGCGGGCACCGGGGTCGAGAGGGATCAGGCCGTGCATGGAGCCTCCTGCCGCGGCGGGTGCGGATCGGACTAGGATGTGTTTACGGGCGTGCGGTATGCTGCCGCAATGGCCAACGCCCTGCCCCACCCGCACCGACGCATCCGCCTGCTGCCCACCGGCCTGGTGAACCACATCGCCGCGGGCGAGGTCATCGAGCGGCCGGCCGCCGCCGTCAAGGAACTGTTGGAGAATGCGCTGGACGCCGGCGCGCAGCGGATCGCGGTGTCGCTGCAGGGCGGCGGAATCGAGCGGATCGAGGTCGCGGACGACGGCTGCGGCATGGACGCGGCCGACCTTCTGTTGGCGGTACAGCGGCATTGCACGAGCAAGCTGGCGGACGAGTCGCTGGTCCGCATCACGACCCTGGGCTTCCGGGGTGAGGCGCTGCCGAGCATTGGCGCCGCCGCGCGGCTGCACATCACGTCCCGGCCGGCCGGGGCGGCCCATGCCCACCTGGTCCGGGTGGAGGGCGGCGTGGTGCAGGAGCCGCAGCCGTCGCCGGGCGGGCCGGGCACGCGTGTTGTGGTGTCGGACCTGTTCTTTGCGACACCGGCCCGGCGCAAGTTCCTGAAGCATCCGCGGACGGAGGGCGAGCACGCCGAGATTGCGGTGCGCCGCCTGGCGTTGGCCGCGCCTGATGTGGCCATCCGGTGCGAGCTGGACGGACGGGTCGCCTTCGATCTCCCGGCGCAGGACCGTGCCGCCCGGGTCGCGGCGCTGCTGGGGCCGGATGCGGCGGTCGCGCTGCTGTCCGTGGAGGCTGGTCGTGGCGGGATGCGCCTGTCCGGCTACGCCTGTGCGCCGACGGTCAGCCGCGCGACTCCGGCGGCGCAGGGCCTGGTGGTGAACGGCCGTCCAGTGGTTGATCTAGTGCTGCGCACGGCTCTGCGCGTGGCTTACCGCGACGTGATTGCCGCCGGGCGGCACCCAGTGGCGGCATTGTACCTGGACCTTCCAGCGGACGAGCTTGACGTGAACGTGCATCCGGCGAAACTGGAAGTGCGCTTTCGTGATCCTGCCGGGGTGCGCAGCCTGGTGATCGGTGCGCTGACCCGTGTGCTGGCCGGCGGCGCTGCGGACCAGGGCGGAGGCCGTCCCCCGCTGCGGCTAGTGTCCAGCCAACTGCAAGGCCCGCCCGGGCGGGGCGGACCACGCTACCAAGGCTTTGCCGAGGCCCAGTTGCCGCTGGCGGCCGTTCCTGCGGCGCGTGTCCTCCCGGAGGCTGCTGCCGGGTCCGCCCACCCGCTGGGCGCTGCTGTCGCCCAGGTTATGGACACCTATATCCTGGCTGTGGCCGGAGATGGCGGGCTGGTGCTGGTGGACCAGCACGCGGCGCACGAGCGCCTGACGCACGAAGCTCTGCGCACCCAGCACGAGGCTGGCGGCATCCGGGCGCAGCCGCTGCTGCTCCCAGCGGTGGTGGATTTGGCGCCGGCAGATGCGGCGCGCTTGCTGGACCATGCCGGCGAGTTGCGCGCGCTGGGTTTGGAGGTGGAGGGCTTCGGCGCTGGCGCACTTCTCGTCCGCGCCCTGCCGGCTGCCCTGGGCGCCCCGGACCCCGCGGCGCTGCTGCAAGACTTGGCGGACGAGTTGGCGGACGGCGGGGAGATGACAGCCCTGGCCGCCCGACTGGACGCGGTGCTGGCCCGGCTGGCTTGCCACGGCAGCATCCGCGCCGGCCGCCGGATGCTGCAGGCGGAGATGGACGCCCTGCTGCGGCAGATGGAGGCAACGCCCCGCGCCGCGACGTGCAGCCATGGACGGCCGACGTTCTTGAAGCTGTCCCGGGCGGAGATCGAGCGGATGTTCGGGCGGCGCTAGGGCGATCCGGTACCGATCTGTGTTCCATTCCGCGGCATTCGCGGTTCTGGCGAGCGTTCCCGCCTGCCCGTCTGCGCGATGCACGCGCAGATACTTCAAAGGCGCCATGCGACCATGCGCGCGGCGCCGTGGGTCCAGGTATCCAGGGGCACTTCGACCGGCGGCGGGTCGTCGCGTCCGATTTCCGCCACGAGCAACGTGCCTGGTGCGGTCCAGCCGGCGGCGGCCAAGGCCAGCACGGCTTGCGGGACTAGGTTGGCACCGTAGGGCGGATCCAGGAAAACGAGGCTGCAGCGCGTGCCGGCTGGCGGGCGCGTTGCGTCGGCGGCGAGCACGGTGCAGCGGCCGCTTGCACGGCATGTTGCGATATTGGCGCTGAGCGCTGTCAAGGCGGTGCGGCTGTTCTCGATGAAGGTGGCATGGGCGGCACCGCGGGACAGGCTCTCAAGGCCCAGGGCGCCCGTGCCGGCGAAGGCGTCGAGAACGCGGGCGCCCTCGATGCAGGCGCGGCCCGCCCAGGGGGCATGCATCAGGCGGTCGAACAGGGCCTGGCGCACGCGGCCGGCGGTGGGGCGGGTGGCTTCGCCCGGCGGGGTGGAAAGGGCGCGGCCGCGCCAGGCGCCGGCAACGATGCGCATGGGTCAGGGCGGGGGTTCGTCGTTTCCTCTCCCGTCTGGAGAGGGTTGGGGCGAGGGCGTCTTCGGATGTGTACGCTGCCAGCGGGGGGCCATGCTCTTATGGCAGGTCTGTCCTATGCGCTGTGGCCAAGCCCCCCTCGACGCGGCCGTGAACCGTTTCACGGTTTGACCCCGGAGGGAGAGGGTTTGGGGAGGCCGGAGAGTTGTTCGCGGAGGACCTTGCCGGTGATCTCGTCCACGGCACCGCGTTCGAGGTTGCCGAGTTGGAAGGGGCCGTAGGCGACGCGGATCAGGCGGGTTGTCTGCAGGTTCAGGTGGGCCATGACTTTGCGGACTTCGCGGTTGCGGCCTTCCTTTAGGGCGACGCTGAGCCAAGAGTTGGCGGTGGTGCGGACTTCCAGGGCGGCTTCGATGGGGCCGTAGCGGACGCCCTCGACGGTGACGCCTTGGGAGAGGCGGGCCAGGGCGGCAGGGTCCACGTTGCCATAGACCCGGACGCGGTAGCGGCGGATCCAGCCGTTGGCGGGAAGTTCGAGGCGCCGGGCCAGGGCGCCGTCGTTGGTGAGGAGGAGCAGGCCCTCGCTGTTCAGGTCCAAGCGGCCGACGCTGACGACGCGGGGGAGGTGTTCCGGCAGCTTTTCGAAGACGGTGGGGCGGCCTTGGGGGTCCTTGTGGGTGGTCATGAGGCCGTCGGGCTTGTGGTAGCGCCAGAGGCGGGTGCGGTCGGGGTTGTCCACGACGGCACCGCGGACTTGGACGATGTCGGCGGGGCTGATGAAGGTGGCGGGATGGGTGACGGGGTGGCCATTGAGGCGGACGGCGCCGTCCGCGATCAGGCGCTCGGCATCGCGGCGGCTGGCGACGCCGGCGCGGGCGAGCCACTTGGCGATGCGCTCGCCGCGTTCGGGGGCGGACGCTTCGGGGTTTGGTGTGCTTGGGTCGGGCACATCCCGGTCTGGCGTATCTGCGTGCGGCGTCGGTAGGTCCAGCGCTCCTGGGGGTGAGGCTGTCCGGTTTGGCACCTCCTGGTTCGCCGCTCCTGTAGCTTGGGTTTCTGGGCTGGGGAGTTCTGCGTCCGGCGGCCTTCGACTTGGCGTTTTGGTCATCCGCCGGCGGCTTCGATCAGGGCTTTGAAGATCAGACGGTCGCCTGGGTCTATGAGGAACTCGGGGTGCCATTGGACGCCGAGGCAGAAGTTGTAGCGGGGGTCCTCGATGCCTTCGATCACGCCGTCGGGGGCGGTGGCGTTGACCTTGGCGAAGCGGCCGGGGGTGCGGATGGCTTGGTGGTGGGCGCTGTTGACCTGCATGGTGGCCTGGCCGGTGATGCGGTGCAGGAGCGTGCCGGGGGCGACGGCGACGGGGTGGCTGGGCTGGTCGCGGGGGTTGGTCTGCTCGTGTTCTAGGGCGTCCTGGATGGTATCGGGGATGTGTTGGAGGAGGGTGCCGCCGAGGGCGACGACGAGGAGCTGCTCGCCGCCGCAGATGCCGAGGACGGGCATGTCGCGGGCTAGGGCGCCGCGGACGAGGGCGAGTTCGGCGGCGGTGCGGTCTTCCTTGAGGCTCACGGTGGCGTGGCGGTCGCCGTCGCCGTAGAGGGCGGGGTCCACGTCGAAGGCTCCGCCGGTGACGACGAGGGCGTCCATGCGGTCGAGGTAGGCGGCGGTGAGGGCCGGGTCGTGCGGGAGGGCCATGGGGAGGCCGCCGTGGGCGGCGATGGCGGTGGCGTAGTTGGCGCGCAGGGCGTACCAGGGGAACTTGGAATAGCCGCCGGGCGGCTCGGCATCCAGGGTGACGCCGATGAGGGGTGGGATGCGTGCGGACATGGGGTGGTGGTTAGACCTCTGGGGGCTGCGGGGGCAAGCGTGGGTGTGATGGGCGGGGGTGGGCCGGGCGGCGTTGTGCCGGGTGGGGGCATGATGGCGCTGGCGCTGCGGGAGGCGCGGGCGGCGGCGGTGCGGGGCGAGGTGCCGGTTGGGGCGGTGCTGGCCGGGCCGGACGGGGCGGTGCTGGCGCAGGCGGGCAACCAGGTCGAGGCGGACCGGGACGCTAGCGCCCATGCGGAGCTGCTGGTGCTGCGGGCGGGGGCGCGGGTGCTGGGGACGCCGCGGCTGTTAGGATGCTCGTTGTGGGTGACGCTGGAGCCGTGCGCGATGTGCGCGGGGGCGGCGGTTTGGTTCCGGGTGGGACGAGTGGTGTTCGGGGCGTACGACCCAAAGGGGGGCGGGGTGGAGCATGGGGCGCGGGTGTTCTCGGCGCCGGGGTGCTTGCACATGCCGGAGGTGGTGGGGGGCGTGCGGGAGGGGGAGTGCGGGGCGGTGCTGCGGGCGTTCTTCGAGGGGTTGCGGTAGGGGGCTGCGCTTGCAGCCTTGATGCGCCCGGGCACCACGCCGGAGGGCCGGACGTGAGGACTGGAGCAGCCCCTGCCCGCCGGACTTGCAACACATCCTGACAATTTTCCCTGTCCGGCGCGGTATGCCACAAAAGTGCGAACAGTTAATGGACGAGCGTCGGCCTTGGCTACGAGATTGAGACGACGACGGATTTGAAGGGTTATATTCCATGCTGCTAGGCCGCCGCGCGCTTGGATTGGCTGCCGCCGGGTTGCCGCTGTTCGCGATCAAGCGGGCGCATGCCGCCGAGTTTGGTTTCAAGTTCGCCAACAACCTGCCGCCGTTGCATCCGCTGAATGTGCGGGCGGCGGAGGCGTGCGAGCGGATCGCCAAGGCAACCGATGGCCGGGTGGCGATCACGATGCATCCGGCGAGCCAGCTTGGCCCGGACACCGAGGTGCTGAAGAAGCTGCAGGCGGGCGAGGTGGAGCTGTTCACCTTGTCGGGGCTGATCCTGTCGTCGGTGGTGCCGCCGGCGTCCATCAACGGCATCGGGTTTGCGTTCAAGACCTACCGGCAGGTTTGGGGGGCGATGGACGGGGCGATGGGGGCGTTCGTGCGGGGGGAGATCGGGAAGCGCGGCTTGGTGGCGGTTGGGCGCATCTGGGACAACGGGTTCCGGCAGACGACCACGAGCACGAAGGCCGTGCGCTCGCCGGAGGATTTGCGCGGCATGAAGCTGCGGGTGCCGGTCAGCCCGCTGTGGACGAGCATGTTCAAGGCGCTGGGGACGGACCCGGTGAGCCTCAATTTCTCCGAGGTCTATGCGGCGCTGCAGGCGCGGACAGCGACGGGGCAGGAGAACCCGCTGGCGCTGGTGCAGGCGGCGAAGCTGTATGAGGTGCAGACGTATTGCAGCCTGACCAATCACATGTGGGACGGGTTCTGGCTGCTGGCGAACGAGAGGGTTTGGAGCGGGATGCCGGGCGGGTTGCGCGACCTGGTGGAGGCGGAGTTCGACCGGTCCGCGCAGAATGAGCGGGACGACCTGCTGCGGCTGAACCCGG